>Ga0209702_10000088_pt1 | contig 157780 bp, 155 predicted proteins | sample FRY01_FD_187210 | JGI IMG/M metagenome (GOLD analysis project Ga0209702, IMG submission 187210) | Freshwater microbial communities from Lake Fryxell liftoff mats and glacier meltwater in Antarctica - FRY-01 (SPAdes) (version 2) | ecosystem: Environmental > Aquatic > Freshwater > Ice > Glacier...
TTGTGTAACGATAAGCTTTGGTGCCATCGGGGCTTTTAACAGGCTGCAAAATATTGTAATCAGGTAAAAAACCTGACTGTGGTTTTACTTTTTCAGATAGTTTAGTTTCCCCCTTCGCACTCGTGCTTATCGCCATTATTAACATTAGCGCAATGACAATTGGTGTACTTAATTTATGCATCATTAATTCCTTTTCATCGTATTTAGATAATTTTTGAAATTTATTATAAATGATAAAAATATTAAAAATGCTATTATTACGCGTGAATATAAACGCATTTTGTAGTTATCCCACTTCAATCATTAGATTTTTTATTTTTTAAAGAAAGGCTTTTATGAAAAAATTAACCATCCTACTCATCGCTTTGGGCGCTTGTGTTAGCCAATTAGCAGTCATTAATACTGCTTTTGCCGATGAATCAAGCAAAGCCCAACAAATTGAAGATAAATTCAAAGCAGCTGATCAAAACAATGACGGGCAACTTACGCTAGAAGAAGCCAAAGCAGGTATGCCACGTGTGGCTAAAGCCTTCGCTAAAATTGACAAAGATAACAAAGGTTATGTCACCGTGGAATTAATTAAGGCAATGTCAGGAAATTAAACTCTTAGTGTGATATCTGATTGTTCCAAGAGTTTGAGCTATACCAAATCCACTTAATAGTCGCACTGCCGCTCCGCATTGCACTCACGTAAGTCAATATTTAGCGGGCGATCAGCAGGGTGTGAGTGGCGATTTCGACTTTTACAGGTATACCAGTGATTTAAGTGCTTGCGCTTAAAAAAGTAACGTATTTTGTGGAAGTTATTCAGATAACAGTCGTTTAAGTGACGCTTCAGCTTGGTCAACTCGCACCAAGTTTTACAGAGATCCCACAGTAAAAGTCTCCACTCAAACAGCTTAACGACCGATGAGTGCAATTTTGTTAGTTAAAAATTGCTTAATGTTTACTGTTTAGTCCCTATAACAACATGCTGAATATATCAAAAAGAGCAAAGATAATTAACTATGCAATCAGGCAGCATCAGAATTGAATAGTTAAAAAATCTATCCATATTTAGCAATAAACTTCTCAATTTCATCATTTAATTCTGCGTGGGCGCTAAGACCATTAATCCAACGACTTGGAATAGCCTGCACACCTAAAGATGCGCCAAGTATAGCGCCAAGCATGGCTCCTCGATGGCAGTTATCACCTCCAACATTGGTGTTAGCAATCAGCGCATTTTCAAAATCATCATGGTATCGAGCTGTTAGGTAAAGTACAGATGGAAATGATTGGTCGATATAGCATGCAGGGCTTAGTATCCCGCCAATAACATCAAGATCTGTACTGTTTTTGAGGCGAACAGTCTCAATTACTTTAGCTGCTGGAAAACCAAGTCTGCTAGCCGCTGCGCAGACGAGCTGCTCTGTATCAGGATTCATATCATGAAAAATATGAAACAGTAAGCTACTTAGTTCAAGGGTATGGTGTTCAAGCAAATGTGAATTGTGTGTTAGAAGCTGTTGCGTTAAGGCAGCGGTGTTGGTAGTGGCTAAATCTCCATCACGTAACGTCGCCATGATCACTAGTGGCAAGCTGACCAAACCTCCTATAGAAGCTGTGTCATGACCCTCTATTCCTGCGCACTTTTCGGGGGCGATGCCCTTTGCATAGTTTGAAAAAAAGTCGCGATGGTAAGATTCTGCGTAGGTATCGTTGTGCCGATCTGGCTCTGTCATAAAACGAATGTATTCTTGCAAAAAGTCGTTTGAGTCGTAATAACCTTTAGTCACAAGCGAGCGCAATAATAGACGAGCACACAATAAATTAAGGGTGTTATCGCCAGCTTTCATACCCTGATGGTAATGGCGATTGGGTTGACCCCAGTGATGTTTTTTTCCTTTTAGGATCACCTCACCTACAATGTCTCCAACTTGCGAGCCACGTCCAGCTTTGCCAGTATTCGCTAATGCCATGATAGAGTTAGGATGATGCGCCTTAGGTGCTTGGTAATCACGTATTTGACCAAAATCTTGCCATAATGCAGCGATGTTGTAATACCAATGCACGGGCATCGCCAATGCATCACCCACAAACATTCCCCAAAGGGCGCCCCGCATGCGATTTGCTTTACTGGTTGCAGTATTACTCACGATATATCCTTAGCTATTATTTTTATGTATCAAAAAATCAACTATATAGGCTTTTATTTTAACTTTAAGTTCAAGCGGCATTAACTTGAAAAAATGCTTAAAATCTCAATACAGCTTTTTCAAAGTTTTATGCAATAAAAAAAGAAGATGAAATTATATTTTTATACGTTATGCAAAATTTTTACCGAACACCACTTAAAATTTATACTGCGATTGAGCAGAACTAGTTTTTAAAAAACTGATCACATCGCATATCGCAACTTATTTTATTCAGTGGATACTAAAATGCTTACTTGGCAAGATATAGAAAAATTTGTAACTCACGGCAATCCTCCAGCCAATGAGCGCGTTGTAAAAACGGCTGAGCAATGGCGCAGTTTACTCAGCAAAGACGTGTATGAAGTGACCCGTAATGCAGGTACTGAACACCCCTTTAGTTCACCCATGTGCACGCACTTTGAGCCTGGTGTATATGCTTGCGCTTGTTGTGACACATTGTTATTTGACTCAACTGAGAAGTTCGACTCCGGAACAGGGTGGCCTTCATTTACACAGCCCATTGATGAAAATACTGTCGCTTACTTTAATGACAACAGCTTGAGTCGCTTGCGTGTGGAAATTACCTGTAATACTTGTGACGCCCATTTAGGTCATGTCTTTCCAGATGGTCCTGCTCCCAGCAGGCTTCGCTACTGTGTCAATGCGTTATCACTAAAACGTAAAGCCTAATTTAACTCTACTAACCCAGTTAATCATTCATCCATCATACTTGAGTAAATTCTGAGACTGCTGCACGCGCCACATTTCAGCATAGCGTTGGCCCTGTGCTAGCAGTGATTCATGTGTTCCTCTCTCTACAATCTCACCTGCTGACATGACTAAGATTTGATGTGCATGGGTAATGGTGGATAGGCGGTGTGCAATGATCAAAGTTGTGTGGTTTTTTGCAAGTTCATTTAATTCTTTTTGAATAAAACGTTCAGTCTCAGAATCAAGAGCAGAAGTTGCTTCATCAAAAACTAGCAGTGCTGGGTTTTTGAGTAGCGTTCTTGCAATCGCAATACGCTGTTTTTCGCCACCAGAGAGTTTTAGTCCTCTCTCACCGACATCGGTGTTGTAACCATGAGGTAAGCGCATGATAAATTCATGGATTTGCGCAGATTTTGCTGCCCCCTCGATTTCAGATTGAGTGGCGCCTGGCTTGCCATAGCAGATATTAAAACCAATAGTGTCGTTAAATAGTACCGTATCCTGCGGCACTATCCCTATGGCTTGTCTTAGGCTTGCTTGTTTGACCGTTTTAATATCTTGATTATCGATATAAATAGCGCCAGATTGCACATCGTAAAAGCGAAATAACAATCGTGACAAGGTACTTTTACCCGCACCACTGTGTCCAACAACTGCAGTCGTTTGGCCAGGTAGCATCTCAAAAGTCAACTGATTCAAAATGCCGCGATTTTGCTCGTAATAAAAGCAGACATTGTTAAAGTTCACCTGTGGCCCTAACGCGTTCGAGTGAATTTGCAAGACCTTTGCATCAGGGGCATCCGCTATTTCCTGATCGGTTTCAAGCAGTTTGAACATTTTATCGATATCTGTTAAAGATTGTTTCATCTCACGATACAGCACACCTAGAAAATTAAGTGGGATGTACAATTGAATCATTAGCACATTGACTAATACCAAATCACCGATGGTCATTTGCCCGCTAGCCACTCCGCGACTGGCCAGTCCTAAAATACAAATTAAGCCAATCACAATAATGCTTTGCTGGCCAAAATTTAAAAAAGCTAACGATCTTTGCGATTTAATTGCAGCTTGTGCGTAATTTTTTAGATTTTCTCCATAACGGGCAGATTCATATTCTTCATTGCCAAAATACTTCACCGTTTCAAAATTAATCAAAGAATCGACCGCATTCTGGTTGGCTTTAGAATCTAAATTATTCATTTCGCGTCTAAAGTGTGTACGCCACTCTGTTACCATCACGGTAAATACAATATAACAAAACAATGCGATGAAAGTGACCACCACAAACCAAATATCATAAGCATAAAAAAAGTAACCCAGCACCATGGCTAGCTCGATAAGCGTAGGAATAATGCTGTAAAGAGAGAATGAAATTAACGATTGAATACCGCGTGTGCCTCGCTCAATGTCTCTCGTCATCCCACCTGTTTGACGAGACAGGTGAAACCGCAAGGACAAAGCATGCAGATGGTTAAAAACTTGCAACCCGACCTGTCTTATCGCATTTTCAGTCACTTTAGAGAAAATTAATTCACGCAGTTCTGCAAACAGTGAGGCTGATAGCCTTAATAACCCATAGCCCACAACTAAGCTCACAGGCACCACCAGCAATGCTTGCGGTGTGGTATTAATGCTCATGGCATCTACAATTCTTTTGAGCATAACGGGTACGCCCAAGTTTGCTGCCTTAGCAACGATTAGGCACAACAAGGTAAATACAATTCGTGCCTTGTAATCTGTTAAATACGGTAATAAATTTTTAATGACCTTCCAATCCTGTGATTGGCGTTTTTGAATCAGTGGGCTAGATTCTGTTTTAAAGTGCTGCATATAGCGTATTTAAGTCGTTTCCTGTAAGGGTTTTATAAAAGGACGTATAAATAGTTTAAAAAGAGGATCCTTTAACATCCTTCGAGTTTTAGGGTTTGCACTTTGTAGCCCATTTGGATGCAATGTCGATTGATTTGTAATCATCTGAGAGGCCTAATAAGCGGTTATTTGAGTATGACAACTGAGAAAGCGTTCATCATACTTTTGCGTTGTAAGCAAGCCGTCTATGTCAGATTCATAAAATCCATCTAGTGTAATGATGTCGCTAATAACTGCTTCATTTTTCATTGAATGCCATGCTTATGTAATTGCCTTTGGAACGGAAAAATCCTGATTAGCTCAGCGCATCGGCATGCAATCAGTCACCTTAAATCAGGCTAATCTTCTATCATATTTGAATGATTGCGAAGCCTCTTGTGTAATGCTTCGCTCAAAAGCGCGAATCGATATATGGATCAATGTATTCGTTCCCAAAGAGTGACTTCGGAGAGGCTATGTTGAAACTTGTGACGCGTTTCACGAATTACAAAAGGGATTTCAACGGGGCTCTGTATGAGCTTGAAGTGTTTGCCAAGCAGCGCTTTCAGACCATCGAGTGTAGTCACATTTTCGCCATCTCGCTTAAAGCCACCAATCCATTCTTCTCGCGGGGTATGCTCTTCTAGCCATGTGTACGGTGAAGTAATCATTAACACGCCGCCAATATTTAAACGCTCATGAATGGTGCTTAAGAATTGGCCTGGGCTGTAGAGTCGGTCTATTAAATTTGCAGCAAGAATAAAATCGTACCCTGTAAATTGTGGCTTAAGGTTACAAGCGTCTCCTTGCCAGAATTCTACTTTGTGCGCCACGTCCTCTAATTCAAGCTCTGCTAAGTACCGTTCTTGATAGCTGACTAAATCACCTTCATTCACCATGGTGTAGCGCAATACGCCTTGTTGCGCCAACTTGAGGGCTAGGCCGATAAAGCGTGCAGAAAAATCAATACCTGTCACATGATCAAAATGTTTCGCTAGCTCAAATGTTGCACGCCCAGTTGCACAACCTAAATCTAATGCAGTTTTGGCTGGTTTTGATTGAAGTCTTTGTATAGCGAAATCGCTGAGTGCTTTTGGGAAGTTAGGTACATGATGATAAATGCCACCATAGTGAAACTCCGCATATTCAGATAGCTGCTTGTCAGACTCATAATGTGAAGCGTTATCTTCGATTGGGGTATCAGTCATAATATAGCGGAATCCTGCATGTTGAAAAAAATGTCGTCTAAATGCATACCGTGCACTTTTAATCGACTCGTTACCTGTTGAAATCCAAGAGCCGCCTTTAATAAGATTATGCCGACCATCAAAAGTAGGCGTTGTAAAATCATCATAAAAAGGATGCACTTTGAAACCATCGAATGGGAAAATGGCGGTTTCTGTCCATTGCCAAACATTACCAACCGCATCATACAATTCACCATGGGCAAACTGGTCTACGGGACAAGGTGATGCAAAATGATCTATAAAAAGGTTTGCATTCATGCTGTTCGCTACCTTATCGTCTGACAAGCCAGCATGGTCGTAGATACTATACCACTCATGCTCCATTGGCATGCGCACTACCTTGCCCAATCGAATTGACTGCCATTTGCAAAACGCTTTTGCTTCATGGTAATTGACCTCAACCGGCCAACTCCAAGGCATATCGACTTCCGATGTCATTAATCTTAGTTTCCAACTATCCTCATTTTTTATCCAAAACGTCGGATGCGTTGCCTGCGTATATTGTCGCCAACCAAGTCCCTCCTCTTGCCAGTATTGGTCATCTTGATAGCCACCCGCGTCTACAAAGGCTAAAAATTCAGCGTTAGAAGTGAGATACTTTGATGCTTGAAAAGCAGGACAATGCATTTTAAATTGACCGTATTCGTTATCCCAGCCGTAGTATTCGGCTGATTTATTTAACACTATATCCCTTGCTGGAATATCGACGAAGGTGTTCACTGGTGGGGTCACATCAATCGCTAGGCACGGCATCCAATCCGAAGATTGTTGTAGCAGAGGTAAGGCCTGCTGACGAATTAATACCGAGCTGGTTTCTAAGTGAATACGCTCATGCTCGATACCCATTAAAACTGTCCACCACGGGCTGTTCCAATCAATTGGTAGATTTAACGGAAGTCTGCAAATTAACGCATCTACCACTAAGCGCACTTTGGCACGATACGCTTTTACCTCAGCGGGCGTGGGCCAACTATAGTTCATCTCATTAACATCGTCCCAACCCATTTCGTCCACGCCAACAGCGAACATGGACTCAAATTGTGGGTTGACGCGCTCGGTGATTAAACCAGCCAAAATCAATTTATTGATAAAAAAAGTATTGGTATGACCATAATAAAAAATGAGTGGATGCCGTAAGTGAATGGATTTGACGTAATAAGCCTCATCATTTTTTAATGTTTCAAATAGGCTTTCATACAAATTTGACGTTTGATGAAAATAAGCGCGAATCTTCTCGCGAGTGACGGGAATTTTATTATTAGTTAAAAAGATGCTTCGATTTAAAAGTGAGTTCATAGTTTCGGGGACTGGTTGAATAATGTTTTTAACAAATTATTTGGATAAAATCTGACGGAAAATTTTAAAGTACTTGGTGCATATTGTTGTCGTACTCACAATTTAATTGTTGGAAAACAATCAAAGTCGGGAGCTTTTTTTAATGTAGATTTGTGTCGCTGCTGGATCAGTTTTAAACCTTTTTAATATTTTTTGTTGATAAAAAACTGATATATTTCGCGCATTCTATGTCTCAACTATTCCGCTAGGTAGGTTTTGACTTAGAGAATTAATTGGGGTTTGCTGCACGCAATGTTCATCAGCATTTGATCATGCTCATATAGGGCTACCGCATTCCACTCCTCAATCTCATTGTCACTATCATTTAACTTGCTCTAGCATGGCCGCTCTCATCAAAATTATTTGCAAGCGTGCGGTACTTATCCCGTACACCATCATATTCGATCTGTGTTGTTGAACACAGTTTTTTATCGCCAGCGTTGGTGCGAACGGTATTAAAGTCGCTGAGCACCCACATTTTCACGTTAGTTTCAGTTTTTACCAAGTGATCCAAATCAGCAAGTATCGTATATTCATCACCACGTCAAAGCTCTGACCACTCAGCCCCTCCACTGTTACTGCCTAAAATTAACAGCAAGCCTAATAGCAGTTTTTTCATTGATTTAACTTCTCAAGTTTAAATCAGGTTTAGGTTTGGAAAAATCTTTCATGTAAACGTTCAATCAAACTGTACAAATATTTGCCCTAATACTCGATCTCAAGTTTGGCAAAGGTGCATTTAATTTATGCTTGCGGCAAAGTATGGCTAATTGAAAAGTTCAGTTACCTTTAACCCTATCCCAGACAACCTATCGTGAATTAACTCTAATCTAATAATTGGGCTATCCAACATGATACGTTGTTTTTGAATCAAAGGCAGATCCATCAGCGCTACCCAGAGATTGCTCCCCCACGATGCATCATCAAATTTATACGCCTAAACAACAGAAATATTACTAGGCGAAATATTTAGGCTGAGTAAGGATTCAACAAACCTTTGTAAACTATGACTAGTCCATTCTAACTCTTCAGGTCCAACTAGAACTGGATCATTAAAGAGATCAACTGAATCGCCCCATCTACATTAGACACTTTCCAGCCTTTGGACATCCCAGACTTAAGTAGCCATTGCTTAGTTTATCAATCGTAGCGCAGGTGAAATATTCCCACCTCACACCACCGTCGATTAAGTAACACTCAAAAAACCCCAGCTGTCTCTAGCTGAGGTTCTTAAAAAGGGCCCCCTCTGTGAGTCGAACATAGCACCAACGGATTCTGGTTTGTGTGGCTTTCACCACTCCCTTCAGGCATGCACAGATGTCTACTGAAATCATGCAGGCAAGTTGGAAGTTAATCAACTTCTAAAAAAGTAGGGGCTTGGCAACACCGTTAAACTTTACCAGTCTGCGTTTTAAATTGCTCACTGTAACGTTTTGTCATGCTAGTTCCTCTAAAGTTACATTAAATCTTTAGAAAAAGTGCTTGTCCACTTTTTTGACTAGGTCTAATTTACAACAAGACTTTAATTTGGGCTAGATAGTAGCTGCTGGCGCTTTAATTTTTATTCCATGCATTAATTTTAGTACTTCTTCTACATCTTTTTGTTCTTTATTGTCTAAAATACCATCGCTATTAGCATCTATATGTTTAAAGTTTTTTTCAGCATCTGGTGACCCAGCTGCTATATATTCATTTTTACTAATTTTGCCATCTTTGTTGGTATCTAAATCTTTCATACTAAAATCCATTTTTTCCATATCTTTACATCCCTCATGCTCACCCTCGTGATGATTAGCTTGAGCAAAATTTGCGCACAATAAAAAAGCGGTAGTAACTAGTATCTTAGTTGTATTCATTATTTGTATCCAAAGTAAATTTTAAGACGAGTATGTCTGCGTACTACATGGAGCTATTTTTGTAGTTTAAGTTCTAAATAGTTTGTTATTTTTAAACGTACCACACGTTTGACATATTTGTATATTAGAAGCTATTTGAAATATAAAATATGTGCATAATTGGTTTAGTAGCGTCAAGATTCAAGGTGGCTTGTCAGTTGAACCGCCCTGTCTACATTAGACACTTTCAAGTCTTTGGACATCCCAAACTTAAGTAGTCATTGCTTAGTTTATCAATTGTAGCGCAGGTGAAATATTCCCACCTCACACCACCGTCGTTTAAGTAACGCTCAACAAAAAACCCCTGCCATTTCTGACAAGGGTTTCATTGTATTGGTGGCCCCTCTGTGAGTCGAACACAGCACCAACGGATTCTGGTTTGTGTGGCTTTCACCACTCCCTGGACTATACCTTCACCCTATCAAACTGACTTAGGTGGGTGCCGTCTAGTCTCTACACGTTCAACAAGCATTTCTACTTGAAGCTTCGCTCGGTATTGCCTTGTGCATTGCTGCCGTCAGGTTTCACCGAATTTGACACCATCCCATACAAAGTTTCCTATCGTATGGCACAATTTTTATGAGTCCGCTGCTCTAACCAAGCATGAGCTAAGGGGCCTTAAACTTTATTTTGCTTCCACGGTTTTGGAATTTCTTCTTCCACAAAACTGTGGAAGCAATTTTTACGACTTTTTATAACTTAACCTACTGTTTTTATTATATTTTTTACTAAAAATCTACAATCTTGAATAGATTACGAGTCCACTGCGCTAAACAAGCATGAGCTAGAGGGCCAAAAACCTATCCTTTAATTAATCCTGCCCTGTTTCTAAAAAGCTTTTTAATCTTTCTGATCTTGTAGGATGTCGTAATTTACGTAGCGCTTTTGCTTCAATTTGACGAATACGTTCACGGGTCACATCAAACTGTTTACCAACTTCTTCTAGCGTGTGGTCTGTATTCATTTCAATACCAAAACGCATACGTAGCACCTTTGCTTCACGTGGCGTTAGCGATTCCAAAACCTCAGAAGTTGCTTCTCTTAAGCTGCCATAAACTGCAGCATCCATTGGTGCTAATGTTGTTGTATCTTCAATAAAATCACCTAAATGAGAATCTTCGTCATCCCCAATTGGCGTTTCCATTGAAATTGGCTCTTTACTTATTTTTAGAATCTTGCGAATTTTATCTTCAGGCATTTCCATTTTTTCAGCTAATAGGGCTGGGTCTGGCTCTTGACCTGATTCCTGCAAAATTTGACGACTGATACGATTCATCTTATTAATCGTTTCTATCATATGGACAGGAATACGAATCGTACGCGCTTGATCGGCAATCGATCTTGTAATCGCCTGACGTATCCACCAAGTGGCATAAGTGGAGAATTTAAAACCACGGCGATATTCAAATTTATCTACCGCTTTCATCAAACCGATATTACCTTCTTGAATTAAATCTAAGAATTGCAAACCACGATTGGTGTATTTTTTAGCAATCGAAATCACTAAACGTAAGTTAGCTTCAATCATTTCACGTTTCGCACGACGTGCTCTTGCCTCGCCAGTGGTCATTTGCTTATTAATGTCTTTTAATTCTTTAATAGGCAAGCCAACTTTTTCTTGCAAAAGAATCAATCGATCTTGTTGATCAATTACTGAGTCTCTAAAGCGACCTAACACTTCAGTATAAGGCGCATCTAATGCTAACTCTTCATCTAACCACTCTAGATTCACTTCATTGCCAATAAAGCTTTTAATAAAGTGCTGTCTCGGCATGCCAGATTTGTTAACACAAAACTCTAATACTTTGCGCTCATGTGTGCGAATGTCTTGTACAAGATCACGCACTTGGTTACAGAGCAATTCAACTTGTTTAGCTGAGAAACGGAATACCATTAACTCTTGCAGCACCACTTCATGTAACTGTTTATATTCAGCATCCTGAGAACCTCTTGTGTCACGGATTATGTTCATTTTGGCATTAGTTTCACGAATCACTGCAAAACGAGCAATCACTTCTTCTCTTAATTTAGACAATGCTTCAGCAGAAATCGCCTCTGCTTTTGCTTCAGCTTCATCTTCATCATCTTCTTCTTGATCGTTGTCTTCGTTCTCATCTTCAGTTTTAGCAACTGTGGCATCAGCAACAAACGCTTCATCCAAACCTATATCATTATCAATTAATCCATCAACTAGTTCTTCAACACTGATCTCTTCGCCTTCAACACGTTCAACAATAGCAAGTAGTTCAGCAATCGTTGTTGGACATGCCGCGATTGCTTGCACCATATGCTTTAAGCCATCCTCAATACGCCGTGCAATTTCAATTTCGCTTTCACGCGTCAGTAAGTCTACTGTACCCATTTCACGCATATACATACGCACAGGATCTGTAGTGCGGCCAAACTCAGAATCAACTGTGGCCAATGCTTGCTCAGCTTCTTCCACAGCGTCATCATCAGCAATTGGTACGGGTGCATCATTCATTAACAACGCTTCTGCATCTGGCGCCTGCTCATACACCTGGATACCCATGTCATTAATCATGCCGATAATGCCGTCTATTTGATCGGTATTTGACACATCATCGGGTAGATGGTCATTAATCTCAGCATAGGTTAAATAACCGCGCTCTTTGCCTAAGACAATTAAGGTTTTTAATCGCGACCGTCGCGTTTCTGCATCTAATGCAATTAGCTCAGGATCTTTCAGGGCTTCAGTTGCAAGCTTAAGCTTTTCTTTTTCGAGGGTTTTCTTTGATTTAGGTCTAGCCATGCACGTCCTTTAATTCTTTAAGTATCGGCAACAAACAGTTCAGAAACAAGAATGATGATTAATTTCGGGTAACCGTGGATTATACATTATTTTAACCATTATTAATACAGGCTAAAATAGAAAAAATACAGCGATACAATCAACAGTTCGCTACCGAATTAAAACGAATGACTGCATTACTTGATGCCCAGTTTTTTAAGCATTTCACGCTCTTCAACGCTCAATGCACTCATCGGCTTTTCTTTAATTTGATTCAGCAATTGCGTTTCTTTCAACTGCTGCGCCCCACCTAACAGTTGGGCACGTGCACCCTCAAATTCAAGCGCAAAATCTAAACTTTCCTCTAGCAAATGCAATTCTCTTTCAATCGACGTCATTAATTCTGGATTGCCTGCTTTTATCGTATGCAATAACACTGCTGGTTTAAAGCTTGGGTTTACTAAGCACGCATTCAACACCGCTGTTGCAAAGCGATCCTCATCTGTATTCCCTTGCACAAAATCTAAATCCCGAGCTGTGACAATATCCGGCCGCATTAACGCCATTAGAATAAATCGTTTTTTGATGGAAATTGGCGATCTTGATTGTCTTTGTACTGCCTTCATTGGTGACTTTCCAGGATTCGGCAGTTTTAAATGCTTTTGCATTTCTTCGCCGGTCACTTGCGCTAATTCAGCGATTTTTTTACGTATCATTAAAGCCAGCATTGGCGCTTTAATTTGACTCAAAATTGGCGCAGCCTCTTTCAGAAACGTTATTCTGTCCTCATCAGAATGTAGTGCGTTATGCTCACTTAAATGCTGAATAATATATTGCGATAGCGGCATGGCGTTTTGCATCTCTGCCTCGAACTTCTCTTTGCCAAATTCACGCACATATGAATCAGGATCATGTGAAGTTGGTAGAAACATAAAGCGTAGTTTTAAGCCGTCAGTCATTGCTGGCAATGCATTCATCGCCGCCCGCCAAGCAGCGACACGGCCCGCATTGTCGCCATCAAAGCTAAAAACAATTTCATCCGTTTGGCGCATTAATTTTGTAATATGAACTGGCGTCGTTGCGGTACCTAAAGCAGCAACCGCATAATCAATCCCATATTGTGCGAGCGCCACCACATCCATATAACCTTCTACCACCAACACGCGGCCGGTATCTCTAATCGCACGCCGCGCGACAAACAAGCCATATAACTCATGCCCTTTTTGAAACACTGGCGTTTCAGGTGAATTGTAATATTTTGGTGTATCTTCAGAATTAATCACGCGCCCACCAAACCCAATGACTTCACCTTTTTGGTTATGAATAGGGAACATGATGCGATCACGAAAGCGGTCATAACGCTTGCCTTGTTCGTTTTCAACGACTAAACCAGCAGTAACCAATACTTCATTGTCATAGTGTGGGAAAACTACTTGTAGATTTTGCCAGCCAGCAGGCGCATAGCCGACCTGAAACTTAGCCGCAATTTGTCCGCTTAACCCACGCCCTTTTAAATACTCAATCGCACGTGGTGATTTTTTAAGTTCAGATTTGTAAAAAAGCGCTGCTTGTTGAAGCGTCTCTTGCAGACCAACAATCACTTGCTTTGTTGGCTTATCAGGGTCGTGCGTTTCTTGCGGCACAATCATACCAACCTGTTTAGCTAAGTCATGAATCGCTTCAACGAAACTTAAACCATTGTATTCCATCAAAAAGCTAATCGCTGTGCCATGTGCGCCACAACCAAAACAATGGTAAAACTGCTTGGTTGGGCTAACTGTAAAACTGGGTGATTTTTCATTATGAAAAGGGCAACATGCAGAGTAGTTGGCACCTGCTTTTTTTAACGGAACACTTTTGTCCACCACGTCGACGACATCGACGCGATTAAGCAATTCTTGGATAAATTGTTCAGGAATCATGGTCTGAAATCTTATGAGGTTTTGTCATCTAGTGCAAATAAAAAAAGGAGCTATTCGCTCCTTTTTCATCGTAAAATTAAACACTAAGCTAATCGAGATTTTATCAAACCAGATATTTTAGCCATATCTGCTTTCCCTGCAACCAATGGCTTAATCGCCGCCATTACCTTGCCCATATCTTTCATATCAACCGCTTCGGTATCAGCAACTACCTGCTCCAGCAGGGCAGCCACTTCATCATCGGTTAACTGCTTTGGTAAATAAGTTTGCAATACAACCACTTCTGCTTTTTCGATATCGGCCAAATCTGCACGGCTTGCAGACTCGTATGCAGTAATAGAATCACGACGCTGTTTAAGCATTTTTTCTATTACGGCAATCACTTCCGAATCGTTCAGTTCAATTCTTTCATCAACTTCACGTTGTTTAATTGCTGCTAGCAACAATCGAATTGTACCTAAACGCGTGCTGTCTTTAGCACGCATCGCCGTTTTCATGTCCTCAGTTACCTGAGCCTTTAAAGTCATCAGCGAACTAATAAACTAGTAAAGTTTTGTTGGTAGTTGTTGATTACGTAAACGACGGTATTGACGTTTCACAGCAGCAGCAGCTTTACGCTTGCGCTCCCATGTTGGTTTTTCATAATACTCACGCGCACGTAAATCATTAATCAAACCTGTTTTCTCAATCAAGCGTTTGAAGCGGCGTAGCGCAACATCAAACGGCTCATTCTCTTTAACGCGAATTGAAGACATTAAATCACCATTCCTAAAAAATTCTTATTTAAAAATCAACACTACATTGATGTAGCATCGAAAACCGCGTATTCTAACGCGTTAATTCGGTTTAAGCAAATTTTATATGGCAATATTCGCATGTTAGTGTTAGGTTTAGAATCATCCTGTGATGAAACGGGTGTCGCGCTCTACGATACCGAGCATGGGCTATTGTCGCATGCCTTACACTCACAAGTAGCCATGCATGCAGATTTTGGTGGCGTGGTGCCTGAGCTAGCCTCGCGCGATCATATTCAACGGGCGTTACCACTGACTAAACAAGTATTAAAAGATGCCAACAAAACTTTGCAAGACCTTGATGGCATTGCTTATACGCAAGGCCCTGGACTAGCAGGCGCTTTATTAGTAGGCACCAGCATTGCGCAGTCACTGGCTTTTGCGTTAAAAATTCCTAGCATTGGGGTACATCATCTTGAAGGACATTTGTTAGCGCCTTTGTTAGAAGAAAATCCACCCGCATTCCCATTTGTGGCGCTGCTCGTTTCAGGCGGTCATAGCCAATTGATGCGCGTCGATGGCATAGGCCAATATCAATTATTAGGCGATACGCTAGATGATGCAGCAGGTGAGGCTTTTGATAAAACGGCAAAACTACTGGAGCTTGGTTACCCAGGCGGGCCGGCATTGGCAAAGATTGCATTGCAAGGCAAACCACGCTTCACTTTACCGAGACCAATGTTGCATAGCAAAGATTTAAACTTCAGTTTTAGCGGATTAAAAACAGCGGTTCTTACCTTAGTTAATAAGACACGAGTGAACAACACCCAGCCGTTAGATGCGCAAGCACAGGCTGATATTGCTTGGGAATTTCAAGAAGCGGTGACTGAAATCTTAACCACCAAATGCATGACCGCTTTGCGCGAAACAGGTTTAGATAATTTAATTGTCTCTGGCGGTGTTGGCGCCAATACGCGATTACGTGAACGCTTAAATGTCGCAACTAAACGCAAATTATGTAAAGTCAGTTATCCACGGTTGGAATTTTGTACTGATAATGGCGCCATGATTGCGTTTGCAGGTGCCCAACGCTTAAAAGCAATGCAAACAGAAACGCAAGATTATCGCTTTAGTGTACGTCCGCGTTGGAATTTAGCTGAACTAATGACGCCTTAAATGTTTACTTCTTCTTTTTAAAGCCATCTTCCGTACCGTTTAATAGCTTTTTAATATTGCCTCGATGGCGCCAAATCAGTAAGGCCGACAACACCAACAACATGATAAAAAAGTCTTTGTATGGACGTAAATAATAATAAGAATGGATAGGTACAAATACTGCCGCCACAATACTGGCTAATGAGGCATAGCGACTGAATGCAAAGACAATCACCCAGGTTACCAATGCAGCTAAGCCCAATAACGGCGAAATAGCGGTCATCACACCTAATGCTGTTGCAACGCCTTTACCGCCTTTGAATTTAAAATAAATTGGGTATAAATGCCCTAAAAATACCGCGACACCTACGCAACTCACCACCCACATCAACTGATTTGATTGTAATGCTAACCACACTGGCAACCAACCTTTAAGCGCATCGCCTAACAGCGTTAAAAATGCCGCTGACTTTTTTCCACTCCGTAATACATTGGTCGCACCTGGGTTGCCACTACCGACTGTACGCGGATCAGCCAAACCAAATAATTTGCTGATTAAAATGCCAAATGATACGGAGCCTAATAAATAAGCACCTATTATCCAAACAGCAGGCACTAAGGTAACAGGAATAAACCCAAACTGATCCATTACAACCCCTAAAAACTTTCTGTTAAAATCTGATGATTAGTGTTTAAAAACGAGATACACTAAAATCTAATGATTACATTTTAAACTATAGCCAATTTAAACCATAGCCAAACCTTAGGCATCAAATTTATGGACACGATATTTTTAGAACAAGTCGCCGTACAAACCAAACTCGGCGTACCAGATTGGGAGCGTCTAGCACCGCAAACCATTATCTTGGATATTGAAATTGGCTACGATTTAACCAAATCATGCCAAAGCGATACGATTGAAGATACGGTCGACTATGGTGAAGTAGTGAACCGTATTCGCACCACGCTTAACGAAAATAGTTTCAAATTAGTAGAAGCGTTAGCTGAACATATTTGCCAATTAATTCTAGAAGAGTTTAAGGCAGCCCGTGTGAAAGTGAGAGTCTCTAAACCTGCCATTTTGCCCGGGGTTAAGGCGCTTGGTGTATCAATTGAGCGGATTATATAAACATAATTAAAGTTGAAGTTGTACCAATTACTAAACTAATTCAACTGCCAACCGCTTAATTGCTAAGAAAATTTAGCTATGGAACCCACACCCCTTGGTTCAAGTAGGGCATCAGCACTTATGGGACACTTACCTGCAAAAATGATGGTGACTGTGGCAGCCCTAAATCTCAAAAGACCAGCGTATTGAGAGTCATATGCAAAAATTGAATTTATTTACAAAATATCAATTAGCGCTATAAGCCACACTTGAAAGAATTGTTTGAACTTGATGCAAAAGTTTTGAACGAAGCAATACAGATCAGAAGTTCACGAAACAACTCCACATGCTGATTTAGCATTACAGAAACTAAAGGAAGTGACTAACATTCTATTTGAAATCTGAGAAATTTCTACGAAACTTACTGTCTTTACCACCTTAATATTTGACATGGGCTTCAAATGTGCCAAAGGTGATGTAGGAGTTATGTTTAGGGCAGCGGCAGCTTGATTCATTTCAGGTATTTTTGTAATTAATTTACACTTGAAATCTTTTCGTGAAAGCGAACGGTCAATTGAGAAGTGACCATTATGCGATGCGTTACATAAAAAAATTAAAAAAGAAACCACTACAAGCTTTGGTAAACTTATGACTTTGTTAGTAGAGGATGTTGATGCAATCGCGCTCCCACTTAAAGAGATATAGCAATTTCACTGATCTCAAGCTATTTATACGATGATATGATTATCATCTACCATGCAGCTAATAGCCTTGATGCCAATATGATTAAAGGCTTGCTTGAGCAATATGAAATTCGTGCGTTTATTCATGGCGAGTATTTACAGGGCGGCATGGGCGAGTTGCCCGCAGCTGACTTAGTGACAGTAAGCGTTGATAATGAAAATTATAACCAAGCTAGAAAGATTGTGAGTGAATGGGAAGCCGCAACAGTTATCGTAGATGAAACTAGCACTATCCTCGTGGGTGGTGCACTGAATGCAAGCTTTTAAGACGCTCTCTTGCTACATGGGTATAAATCTGTGTGGTTGAAATGTCTGAGTGGCCCAATAACATTTGTACCACACGTAAATCAGCGCCATGATTGAGTAAATGGGTAGCAAATGCATGTCGTAATACATGTGGCGACATTGGTTTGTTAATGCCAGCTTGCAATGCATAACGTTTAATTAAATACCAAAAAGCTTGTCGCGTCATTGCCGCCGCGCGGTTGGTGACGAATAAACTATCACTCATTTTTTTCTGTAACAGTTCTGTTCGACCAAATTTCATGTAGCGAATAATCCAATCAGCCGCTTCTTCCCCCATAGGCACTAACCGTGTTTTACTGCCTTTACCTGTAACACGTACCACACCATCTTGCGTGCTAACTTCGCTCACCTTAATGTTGACCAGCTCAGATACGCGCAAGCCGCTCGCGTACAGTAACTCTAACATCGCCCTATCGCGCAAACCAATTGGCTCATTCATATTTGGCGTGTTCAATAAGTCTTCAACCTCTTGTTCATTCAAACTTTTAGGCAAACTGCGCGGCAGTTTGGGGGATTCTATTTGTAAACTAGGATCGACCTCGATTAAATTTTCGCGCAAACAATATCGATAAAAACGGCGCATACTAGCAATTAAGCGGCTAATACTGCGCGGTTTACTCAATGGAAATTTAATGGCTAAATAGTGTTGAATATGCGCTTGATTGGCTGTTAATAAATCACTTTTTTGCTGTTGTAACCAATTTGAGAACTGCGTTAAATCAGTACGATAACTTTCTAGCGTATTTTTTGACAAGCCATCTTCTAGCCAAAGATGATCAATAAAAGCATCCAGCTGCTGCATTTCTGGTGAAATACTCGCAACAGTCAAAGATTTACTCCTTCATGCTTAAGCAGCATAGTTTTAATTAATTTTCCATGTTGGTTTCCGCACATAAAGCCACCTAAACCACCTTTCCCGACAACACGATGGCATGGAATTAATAAAGGCATATGATTAGCGCCACAAGCATTTGCAACAGCGCGTGCACCAGAACCAATTTGTTGTGCGAGCGCTTGATAGGTTAGCACTTGACCGACTGGAATGGCAAGAATCGCTTGCCAGACGCGTTGCTGATAAGGTGTGCCATTAAGGGTTAATGACAAATTAAACACGTAATCGGTATTTTTAAAATAAGCATTGATTTGTTCAGCTATTTGTCTTGCCAATGGATGCACTGCTGATTTTAATGCGTGATTGCCAAACAGCAATTCAGTCGATACCTGTCCATCGTGAATAGCAACACCAACAGCACCAAAAGGCGCCTTAATTACAGCATCGAATTGCAGCGGGCGATAACAAGATACTTGCATTAACTAATTATGACTGGAAATAGTTAGGCTTCGCAACTATATCAACAACAAATAAATAACAAAAAAGCCTCAAAACTTGACTTTGTTTTGAGGCTTTTGATTTGCATCCAGCCGTTTAATCTGCTGATGACTCTGTTGCGACTTCTCTATCTCTTAACACTAGTTTTTCTTTAATACGTGCTGAACGACCTGAACGCTCGCGCAAGTAGTAGAGTTTCGCACGGCGGACATCGCCACGACGCTTCACTTCGATATTCGCGATTAACGGCGAATACATTTGGAATGTACGCTCTACGCCTTCGCCTGAAGAGATTTTACGCACGATAAATGATGAGTTAAGACCACGGTTACGTTTTGCAATCACAACGCCCTCAAAAGCCTGTACACGCTTACGCGTTCCCTCAACAACGTTCACACCAACGACCACTGTATCGCCTGGTGCAAAAGCTGGAATATTTTTGCCTAAACGGGCAATTTCTTCCTCTTCTAACATTTTAATAATATCTGCCACTTTGTGCTCCTTTTAATTATGAAGATGCTTGTTCCTGCTCTATTTCTTTAAGCAGCCGAGCTTCCTCTTTCGTCAACGACCTTGCGGCCAATAAATCTGGGCGTTTTGCCCTTGTTAGCGCGAGCGATTGTTTTAATCGCCATTGCCTAATCTTTTCATGATTACCTGACAACAACACATCAGGTACCGTTTCATTCTTATACACTTCCGGTCGCGTGTAATGCTGACAATCTAGCAAACCATTCACAAATGAATCTTGCTCTGCCGATGCCGCATCACCTAGTACGCCGGGCAACAATCGAATCACTGCATCCATTAACACCATGGCAGGTAACTCACCACCACTTAATACATAATCACCAATCGATATTTCTTCATCAACATACGCATCTAATAAGCGCTGATCAATTCCCTCATAACGACTCGTCAACAAAAGCAAGCTATCTAATTTGCTCAGCTCTAATACCTTCTGGTGCGTCAGTGCTTTTCCACTCGGTGATAAGTAAATCACTCTGGGCAGCAAGCCTTGTTCACGTTGCTTCTGTTTTACTACCGTTATTGCTTTTTCTAGCGGCCCAGCCAACATCACCATGCCAGGACCACCGCCATACGGTCTATCATCAACCGTTTTATGATTATCAGTTGTAAAATCTCGTGGATTCCAGCACCTTAAATCAACAATTTTATTCTCAAATGCACGTGCTGTGATGCCATGTGCTGTTATCGCTTCAAACGTTTCTGGGAATAAGGTAATGACATCAACAATCATCTATTTAATGCTATTAACCCAAATAGTTAATAGTCTTCATCCCAATTCACCAACATCGTTTGCTGCGCGATATCTACTTTAATAATCGTGTGTTCTGTATAGGGAATCAATCGCTCCCCTTCACCTTGGACAACAATGACATCATTGGCGCCTGTTTCAAACACATCAACAATCTTGCCAAACGCAATGCCTTGCTGATTCGTCACGGCTAGTCCGATTAAATCAGACCAATAAAAGCCATCATCATCGTCTAGCTCTGGTAAAGCTTCTCTTGGTACCGCAACTTGCATACCTTTGCAATCAAAGGCAGCATCCCGATCATTAACACCATCAAGCTTGACCACTAGCACATCATTATGCACTTTGCCAGCCATTAGCTTAATTTGCTTCCAGTGACCTTCCTTGCCAACTTGCCAAGTCTGATAATCCAGCAAACTATCTAATGCTTCAGTATGAGTTAGCACTTTCAGCCAGCCTTGAACGCCATATGGGGCGACAATGCGCCCCATGATCACTAAGCTTTCCGCTTCCGTTTTCATTGAAAACGGTTCAAGCCTTATTCAGCTTTAGGCTCTTCTGTTGCTTCAGCAGCAGCTTCTTCAGCTGGCGCTTCTTCAACAGCCGGTGCTGCTTGAGCAGCTTCAGCTTCAGCTGCCGCTTCTTTTTCTGCGACCGCTTTAGCATCTGCTTCTGCCTTGGCTTCAGCTTCTGCTGCATCCGCAGCTTCTTTTGCTTTAGCCGCTTCTGATGCAACTACTTTTGCTTTTGCAACATCTGCTTTAGCTTGATCTTTTGCTTTTGCTTTTGCCATGCCTTCAGCACCTGTTGAGTGCAACTTGACCAAACGCTTAACAGTATCAGAAAGCTGAGCACCAACGCCAGTCCAGTAATTAACGCGCTCTTGATCAACACGCAATGACTCAGCCGCACCGCTAGCAGATGGATTATAAAAACCAACACGCTCGATAAAACGACCGTCACGACGATTGCGAGAATCGGCCACAACTAAATTGAAAAATGGGGTGTTTTTAGATCCACCACGTGATAAACGAATAACAACCATATATATTCTCTTATTAAATTAATTTTCTGCAGAAAGGCGCGGATTATACGGTATTTTTATGCAGATAGCAAAGAATAATTGTCAATCACTTTGCTAAAAACACCAACATCTCCATCAAGTAACTGATAGAAACCAAACCTAGCCTCGATAAGCGGTCGGGTCAGCAATCCCTGCTTGCGTAAACCCATCTTTTCTTAAGCGACAAGAATCACACATACCACAAGCACGCCCCGCTGAATCGGCTTGATAACAAGAAACCGTTGCGCTGTAATTTACCCCTAACGCAGTTCCTTGTTGAATAATTTCAGCTTTAGTCATATCAATCAATGGCGCATGCACCGTTATTTCATGACCTTCAACCGCACTTTTAGTGGCCAAATTTGCCATTTGCTGAAATGCGACGACATACTCTACGCGACAATCGGGATAACCTGAATAATCCAATGCATTAATGCCAATGAATATATCTTGCGCGCCCAATACTTCCGCCCAAGCCAAACTCAAAGACAACATGATGGTATTGCGTGCAGGCACATAGGTAACAGGGATGCCTTCAGACTCATGCTCTGGCACATCAATTTTATTGTCAGTTAACGCCGAGCCACCAAATAAACTTAAATCAAGCTGAGCTGTTTTATGTTCGGTAGCACCTAAATACTCAGCCACGTTCTTCGCCGCATGCAACTCAGCAATATGGCGCTGATGATAATCCAAACTTAAACAATAGCATTCAAAACCTTGTGATTTTGCGATGGCTAAACATGTGGCAGAATCTAATCCGCCTGAAAGTAACACGACTGCTTTTTTACTCATGGTTGTACACTTTTAGAAATATTGACATTAAACGCCGGGTTTTTCACCCCATAGAATTTTATGTAATTGCACTTGCATTCGCACAGGCAATTGATCTGCCAATATCCATTTTGCTAAATCACTTGCGATTAATTCACTATAGCTCGGTGAAAATAAAATAGGACATTTTTCACTTAAGTTTAATTCACCGATTTTTTGCTTAGCCCAATCATAATCAGCCCGCCCGCAAAGCACAAACTTAATCTCATCCTTAGCCTTAATATAATCCAAGTTAAGCCATCGCATATTTTTTTCTTCATTCGATCCTGGCGTTTTAATATCCAGAATAACAGATACTCTTGCATCAACTAGCGCAATATCCATAGCACCGCCAGTTTCCAACGAAACATCAAATCCTGCATCACATAAGCTTTTTAATAGGTCATGACACTCTTTTTGCGCCAATGGCTCGCCACCAGTTACGGTGACATACTTTGTGCCAAAAGACTGCACTTGGCTTAATATCATTGCAACCTCGATATTACTGCCTCCTGAAAAAGCGTACTCAGTATCACAATAAGTGCAACGCATAGGACAACCTGTTAAACGTACAAAAACAGTAGGCAAGCCAACACGCGAACTTTCTCCTTGTAATGAATAAAATATTTCGTAAACTTTTAACGCCATGCGATTTGCTTCATCATAAATAAGGGCCTAATAAAAAACGCCAACGGTGAGGTTGGCGTCATTTTAAAGCAAAACAGCTTAACTAACTATCTACCAGACTACTTGATAGTCTCGAGCACCTTTAAACGTGCTTTAGCGTTTGGTGTAACAGCGGCGTTAGGATATTTTGCAATTAAACTTTGCAACACTTTTTTGGCACTATTCACTTGACCCAACTGTATTTGGCTGTTGGCAATGCTATACATTGCATTTGGCGCTTTCGCACTACTAGGATATACCGCTAGCAATTTTTGCTGACTAGCGATTGAAGGCTGATAGTTTTTTAATGCAAATTGCGAATAACCTAAACCATAAATTGCATCTGGGGTATATTTACTCTCTGGGTATTGCGTTATAAATGCATCGAAAGCATCATAAGCCTCTTTGTGCTTATTTTCTTGGCTTAAATTATAAGCTGCTTTATAAGCCTTATACAGTTCAGCATCAGCAGCGCCAGGCACCGCCTCAGCATTCCCATCTTCATCTGTCGCTGTTGGAGATGCACCGCTTTCTAATCTACGAATACGGGCATCAGTATCTGCATACAAGTCTTTTTGTCTTCGCTCTGCCGTTGCCAATCCATGATTGGCAACTTCTAAAGCACCTCTAAGCTCAGAAATCTCTTGCTTAAGCAATTGAATTTCATTTTGCATACTCAACATGCCTTGACTTTGAATGTCAAAGCGCTTTTTTAAATCTTCTATGTCGACAGCCTGTAGATCATGATTGGCTAAAGACTTAGTTTCAACATCTAAGATTTTTTTTCGCGCCTCTGTGTCATCAAAAAGTGCTGCTTGCGCATTAAAAGCAAACAAATGTAAGCCTATCGCAAGACTTGCCTGCAGTTTATCCATTCACTCGTCCATTACTCGTTTGGATAAACGATTTCCACACGACGATCAGCTTGAAAGCAATCATCATCAGCGCAAGCTGGATTTGCATTTTCTTCGCCATAGCTTACTGTTTCAATTTGGCTGTCTGATACCCCTAATAAATTAAGTGCTGTTTTAACCGCAACTGAACGACGTTGACCCAATGATAAGTTGTACTCACGTGTACCGCGCTCATCAGCATTCCCTTGCAATGTTACTTTTGCATTGGTGTGCGCTTGCAAATACTGAGCATGTGCCTCAACATTTGGACGGAACTCTGCACGGATAGCGTCGCTATTAAAATCAAAATAAATATTGCGTTTTGATAAGATGTTATTTGGATCATTCAATTCATTCATACTGCCATCACTGCTTGAACCATCAATCACGGCACCTTTAACATCAGAACCGTCAGCTGTAGATGTGCTGCCAGCGCTTTTATCTTCTACTGCCGCATCATCTTTCATTGGCGTACTTTTACAAGCAACTAAAAGCATTGAGATAGCAGCAGCGATTAATAATTTAGAGTAGATTGTTGTTGCATTTTTCATACATTTCTCCTTTTTTTCCGATATGGATTATTCAAACAAGATTATATTGCAATTGCTCAATAAATAACAGTCTATTTAAGCATTGGCCCCCACGCAGACTCCCGGACATCACCGCGCGCTTCACTTAGGCTTTGTCGTACTTTACCATCAAATGACACAGACGCCAAAGAGCCGCGCGCGCCCTTTTTCGTTGCATATAAAATTACCCGACTATTCGGAGAGAAGCTAGGCGATTCATCTTGACTACCTTCGCTTAAGAGTTGCACTTGCTCATTGGTTAAATCTTGCATTGCCACTCTAAATCGACCACCATCATTGCGGATATAAACAAGTTTGGTTCCATCTGGTGAGAATCGTGGACTGACATTGTAAGCGCCCTCAAAAGTCACACGACTCACTTCACCTCCACCATTAGCGCTGGTTTTATAAATTTGCGGCTTGCCACCGCGGTCTGAAGTAAAGTAAATCCACTTGCCGTCGGGTGAAAATGCAGGTTCCGTATCAATGCCTCGGCTTTTTGTGACGCTTTTTAAGTCACCGCCTGTGGCATTAATTGTATAAATTTGTGAGTTGGCGCCATACGTCAGCACAACCGCCAATCTTATTCCATCAGGTGACCATGCAGGCGCACTATTATTGCCTTTGTAATTGGCGACTATTTTACGATCCCCTGTTGCAAGCGTGTGCACAAAAACAATAGGCTTCTTCTTCTCAAAAGAGACATAAGCGATTTTTGAGCCATCTGGCGACCACGAAGGAGAAATAACTGGCTCATTTGAATTAACCAGTGATTGCGCATTGTAGCCATCAGAATCAGCCACATATAAAAAATGACGTTCACCTAACTTCTGGACATAGGCAATTCGACTAGCAAATGCACCCGGAATACCTGTTAATTTTTCATAAATCACATCTGCAATTTTATGCGCCGTCATGCGCGCGTGCTTGGCTTGCATTTGAAAATCCATATCAACCAAAGGCTGTTGCTTTAATACATCAACCAATTGAAACGTAACGTTCAAACGTCCATCAGACAATGTAGAAATATTACCAACAACCACTGCTTGCGCTTGCAAAGCCGCCCACTCTGGATACTTAATTTGTGCGGCATTGATGGGCAAATTGGGCATGCCGCTGGTGTTAAGCAGTCTAAACAAACCACTACGATATAAATCATCACTAATAATTTTTGCTAAATCTTCTTTCATGCTTTTAGCATTGCCAAATGGCACTACCGCAATCGGGGTTTGTTGGGCATCGCCACCAGTAATTTCAATGTCTAACGCAGCGTTAGCTACCAGCGATAAAAAGCCGATAGTAAGGAAAGTCATGAATTTAATAATATACATAAATGTAAGTTTCTTTATAAGAATGAAAGTTACTAAAGCCAATGACCAATATCATTGTAATTACTCTATTAAATCTTTCAAGTTTTAATGACGACATCTGCGGATTATTCATCATTCGGTTTAAAGTTTAAGTTTAACACCCTAAACCTTGCAAATGCATCAGGTTCACTCGGTAACGGAAACGGTTCAGAGGCAATAATGGCACGCTCTACTGCACCATCGCAGGCCTCATTACCGCTTGACTTAGTTAAGGCAGGACTGCTACTAAATTCGCCGTTAGGCATTAAGCTAACTTTAAACTTCAGCTCAGGATTACCTTCACTACAAAGGGATCGATTTACATTTCCACGTATTTTGGCTTGAATCTTAGCTGTATATTCATCCACTAGACCTTGATTTGCAGCAAGCGTAGGTTTTGTGGCATCCCCGCGCATTTCAGCTTGTAACTTTTTAAGGTCTTCATTCGTCTTTTCGTTCGAATCAGGCTCTTTTAGGAACGCTTTCTGTATGTCAGCTAACTTTTTCTCTTTTTCAGCTTTTGCTTTAGCTTCGTCTTTTTTTTGTTGCTCCGCTAACTTTTCTGCACTCTTTTTCTTTTGCTCTTCTTCTTTTTTCTTTTGCTCTAGGGCAATATCAACTGCCGATTTTGCTTCATCAATCTTGGGCTCTTCTACTTTTTGCTTAACGTCTTTAGGCTCTTCCACAGGTTCTGGCGGCTTGATTTTAGGCGTTTCTTTTATTTTTGGTTTAGGCTTTAGTGCTGGCTTACTGTTATCAGGCAATGCATCCCAGAGCTCAACCTCACTCACTGTGACAACAGTATGCGCCGCCTTCCAATTAAATGAAAAGATTAAGGCACCTAATAAGATGACATGGACTAAAAGTGCTAGCCAGCCAGCTTTCCAAGCCATTGAGGATTCGTGAGTTCTAACCATAAATAATCAGTATTTAGTGTGAGGTTAACAACAAGCCGACTTTTTCAACATTTGCTTGCTTCAATAAATCCATTACTTTTACCATATTGCCATATTCAGTTTTCTCATCGGCAGCAACCACCACTGAACGTGATTTTTCATCAAGTTGAGCCTTAACTTTTGCCAACATTTGATCTAATGGTAACGATTCTCCATCGATTTCTGTATCACCATTTTTCTTAACGGTGACCACGATTGGGGCCGCTACCTGCTGCAAACTTTGTCCAACAGACGGTAAATCTACTACGCCTGGGTTAGTCATTGGCGCGGTTACCATAAAAATAACCAGCAATACCAATGTCACATCGATATAGGGGACAACGTTGATTTGATTCATCATGCGACGTTTACGTGTTCTTGCCATTCAACCCTCCATTTGTTCCAGACTCTTGTCTAAGCACGACGTTGCAAAATATTGGTGAATTCTTCTATAAAGCTTTCATAGCGCACAGCAAGCCTATCAACACTGGCCGCATAACGGTTGTAAGCAATCACAGCAGGAATTGCGGCAAACAAGCCAATGGCTGTTGCAATGAGGGCTTCTGCAATACCTGGTGCTACTTGGCTCAAGGTTGCTTGCGCCACATTGGATAAACCACGGAATGAATTCATAATGCCCCAAACGGTGCCAAACAAACCGATATACGGACTAACCGATGCAACAGAAGCAAGGAAAGGCAAGTGCGCATCCAAGTTATCCATTTCACGGTTATAGGTCGCGCGCATGGCACGTCGTGCACCTTCTACAATATCACCCGCGTCTTGGTCGCCATCATTTTTATGTTTTCTAAATTCATCATAGCCCGCTTCGAATATATTGGTCATCCCTTGCCGCTGACCACGTCTTTTATTAGCTATTACTGCATCATAGAATGTATCTAAATTACCGCCCATCCAAAAGCGAGACTCAAAGTCATCAGCATCACTTTCTGCATTGCGAATGGTAAAGTGCTTAAGAAAAATATACCACCATGACAAAAGTGAGGTGACCAACAAAATAATCATCACTAATTGCACTGGCAAGCTTGCGCCAGTAATCAAGGTAATTAATGACATGTCATTGACTGCATTCATATTGACTCCATACTGAGTTTTATTAGGGCTGGAATGCCCGTTGGTTTATAAGTTGTTGCATTGACACAGGCTATTTTAACTTGAGCTTGGATTAATGGTTCTTGTTCTTTTACAATTTGTTGGCTACATTCAAAACTACCTAATCCTAGCTGCATCAATTGTGTCTCAACTGATAATAAATCATCAAATCGTGCAGACTTTTTGAATTGTATTTGCAGACTATGCACAACAAACAGAATATTTGAAGTCTCTCTTAATGCCGCTTGCTCAAAACCAAGGGATCGTAGCCATTCTGTTCGTGCACGCTCCATAAAATTCAAATACTGGCTGTGATACACAACGCCGCCAGCATCGGTATCTTCGTAATACACCCGAATAGGCCAACGGAATAGTTGCGAATTAATCATATAAAAATATCAACACCATCCGAAGTGCGTCAAGCTTGAAATTATGTGGATTGCCAAAGCTCACCACTTGCTAAATGACTTGGTACAGCCAAACCAAAATGTTGATAAGCCAAACCAGTTGCCACGCGGCCACGCGGCGTACGCATCAGATAGCCTTGCTGAATCAAATAAGGCTCTAATACATCTTCAATGGTATCGCGCTCTTCACCGATTGCCGCCGCTAAATTATCTAAACCCACAGGACCACCACCAAATTTTTCTAGCACTGCTTGTAGAAGTTTTCTATCCATCACGTCAAATCCTAGCTTATCCACATCCAGCATTTGCAAAGCAGCATCAGCGATTTCTGCGCTGACAACACCATCCGATTTTACTTGTGCATAATCTCGCACACGTCTGAGCAAGCGATTTGCAATTCGTGGGGTGCCTCTTGAGCGTTTAGCAATCTCAGCCGCACCTGTGTCTGTCATCGATAGCTCTAGTAACCCAGCACTACGCGAGACAATACGACCTAATTCTTCGACGGTATAAAACTCCAAACGCGACACAATGCCAAATCGATCGCGTAACGGATTGGTCAGCATGCCGGCTCGCGTGGTTGCGCCAACTAATGTGAATGGCGCCAAATCTAAGCGCACAGAACGTGCCGCCGGTCCTTCGCCTATCATAATATCTAGCCGATAATCCTCCATCGCTGGATACAAAATTTCTTCAACTACAGGAGATAAGCGATGAATTTCATCAATAAATAAGATGTCGTTAGGCTCTAGATTAGTCAGCAATGCGGCCAAATCACCTGCTCGCTCTAATACCGGACCAGAAGTTTGGCGCATATTAACCCCCATTTCACGCGCAATAATATGGGCTAATGTCGTTTTACCTAAACCAGGCGGACCAAATAACAAAACATGATCGAGCGCTTCGCTTCTGCCTCGCGCCGCATTAATAAAAATTTCTAATTGGCCTCTGGCTTTTTCTTGCCCCACATACTCATCTAATACTTTAGGACGTAACGCACGTTCAACCGCTTCTTCTTGCACACTTTCCGCGGCAGGTGCTATTAAACGCTCAGTTTCAATCATTGAATTTCAATCATATTGCAATATGGTGTGAGGCTTGCTCATCAATCGGTCGGTATAACTAACAATTTATGATTCTACCTTAGAAAGGTTTTCTATCAAATTTTTCAATTCAATTGGCATGCCTAAGCGATTACCTTGACCATAGCCAATACCAATTTCTCTTAGTTCATGCAAAATAGCGTCGTTTTCAACATATTCTGCAACCGTCTTAATATTAAGCGCCTGTGCAACGGAATGAATAGATTTTACGGTTGCATAATCAATGGTGTTCAGATGAATTTCTTTAACAAAAGAGCCATCAATTTTCAAATAATCAACCGCAAATTTTTTCAAATACATAAAAGAAGACATCCCACTACCAAAGTCGTCCAAAGCAAATTTACAACCTAGCTTTTTAAGCGTAGTCATTAATCTAATCGTCTGTGCCACATTCACAATCGCCGCCGTTTCTGTAATTTCGAAACAAATGGCTCTCGGCGGAATAGCGTAAATAGAAAACTGCTCTTGAATATAGTTCAGAAAATGGCTATCACTTAACGATGTGCCAGATAAGTTAATGGAGAATAAATAATTAATCTTACCCAAATTGTTATCAAGTAATTTACGATAAGCCAAGAAGGTATGCTTAATGACCCATCGGTCGACGTTTTGCATGAGATTATAGCGTTCTGCCGACGGAATAAACGCCTTTGGCAAACTCACCTCGCCCTTGGCACTCACTTGTCTAATCAGCACTTCATAATGTTGTTGATGTGGTGCATCCAATGCAAGCGATACAATCGGCTGGCAATACAATACGAAACTATCATCATGAATCTTATCGGTAATACCAGAGATTGCATGTACGGCATTGTGACGTTGCAAGTTAGCGCTATCAGCATGGTTGTACAAAAAGCTTTGATTACGGCCAGCCATTTTTGCAGAATGACAAGCAGCATCGGCAGCATGCATGATATCGCTTGCCGTATCAAAGCTGCTATCAATCTTTACAATTCCGACACTGATCCCAATTTTAAAGACTCGCTCCTCATGCACATAACGATAGTCTCTGACCAACTTAAAGAGCTGGTTAATAATGACATTAACATCTGCTAAGGTTTTTTGTGTAAACAACAAGCCGAATTCATTACCATCCAATCGCGCTAAAGTATCCGACGCACCAATCCTAGTCACAAATAAGGCGCTCATTTGACGTAACAACTCATCACCCGCAACATGCCCGCAGGTATCATTGACTAATTTAAACTGATCTAAATCCAAATAACAGCAAATATGCTGTTTATCTAACTGATTTGCTTCAAGTAAATAGCTAGACAATCTTTCTTCAAACTCACGCCGATTAATCAATCCAGTCAAATCATCATGCTGTGTTTGATAACGAAGCTGCGCCGTGGCGTCATCTACTCGCTCTTGCATGTAGGCGTAAGCCTTTTTAAGTCGCTGCGACATGCTATTAAATCCTGCTTGCAGCACTTTTAATTCGCCACTCGAATTTTCAGCAATCACGTGCGAAAAATCACCATCACCCACTTTGTCTATCGCAAAAGCAATCTCTTGAATTGACTTGGTTATGTTGCGAATAATTAACCAAGCCACCCAGCTGCTGAACAGTAAACCAAACAAGCCAAGGAGCAGCATATTGCGTAATAACTCATGTTCCAAAACTTGCAGTCTATCTTTACTCAAATCGACATAGGCATAACCAATCACCACATCGGCTTTTTCACCACGCATGATAATGGGCGACAAAAAAATTACACTATCTGAGTTAATTAAGCTTTTGGTATGCGTCGTCACCATTTGGTTAAGCAATGTCGGCTCAATCGGCTGACCGCCACTAGCAAGCACATCACCATCGGTATCCGTGATCACAACTGCGCGTAACTGATGCTCTATCGCAAGCAATTGTTGCACCAACGTTTGCAACCGTTCCGCATCCTCTAGAATCAAATCATTTTCGGCAGCTGGCGCTAATTGTGCGGCAATCATATGTCCCCGCTCAAAGTAAGCGTCGTCTAACATGGGAAAAACGGTGGCAATTGCATAGCCAGCTAAAACGATAAAAAATAGGATGGCTGGTAGGCTTCCTAACAAGACGACCTTTGATTTAATTCCTAAATTTTGCATTTAATTCGTCATGGCTTTCAGTGCTTGCTTAATACCTTCTGAAACTGAAATATCTTTGTCTAAAGGCTTAACCGCAGCCATCGCCTCGCGTTCGTTATAACCCAGCGCCAGCAAAGCGTTTAACACATCCTGCACCGCTGTTTTTTGTCCTGCTGCTATCTGCAAACCTGTCGCCTCAAATTTATCTTTTAATTCCAACAATAAGCGCTCTGCCGTTTTTTTGCCTACGCCTGGAACACGCGTCAACAAGGCAACATCTTGACTGTTCACCGCAGCAACTAAATCATCAATAGCAATGCCACTCAAAATAGCGAGCGCAGATTTTGCGCCTATTCCATTCACTTTAAGCAATTGTCTAAAAGTGGCTTTTTCTTGTGCAGAGCCAAATCCATAAAGTAGCTGCGCATCCTCGCGCACCACCATATGAATCAATAATGTCACTGCGGCACCAACTTCTGGCAAGCCATAAAAAGTGCTCATCGGCACTTCAACCTCATACCCCACACCAGCGCAATCAATCACAATCAACGGAGGTGTTTTGTCCAATAATTTACCTTGTAGGAGAGCAATCATTTCTTTATCCTAATTTTAACTAGCCAATTAACCGACCATTTTTCACACGAAAGCCTTTTGTTGCTAACTGCCCCAAACCTTGACCGCCATGCACATGGCAAATCGCACAAGCCAAAGCATCGGCAGAATCTTCACCTGGCGTAGCTGGTAGCATTAATAAGCGTTTCACCATTTCTTGCACTTGCTCTTTTTTGGCATGACCATTACCAACCACTGCCTGCTTTATTTGCAATGCGGTATATTCTGCGACTTCCAACTCTCGAATCACGGCGGCACTGATTGCCGCGCCGCGTGCCTGACCTAATAAAAGCGTAGATTGTGGATTGACATTGACGAACACTTTTTCAATCGCTACTTGATTCGGTTGATAAGTATCAATCACTTCAAATAAACCATCTAAAATGATTTTTAACCGCGCAGGCAATTCTTCTCTATCTGTTTTTTTACCGCTAGCCGTTTTAATTGTCCCACTAGCGATATATTGGATTTTTTCACCGACCTTCTCTATCACACCAAAACCAGTGAGACGCAGTCCTGGATCAATGCCGAGCACTCTTATATTACTCACTATCGATTAATTTCTAACATCGAGCAAACCATTAATCTTCCTCAATAAGGGCAGACGTATACACATCTTGCACATCATCCAAATCTTCTAGCGTATCGAGAATCCTCTGCATTTTTGCACCATCATCACCCGTCAGTACGACTTCGATTTGCGGCTTCATAGTGATTTCTGCTACCGCTGCTATATGACCAGCCGCGGCTAATGCTTCTTTAACAGCCATAAACTCTGTTGGTGGCGTAATCACTTCAATACTACCATCATCATTAATAACAATATCTTCAGCGCCCGTTTCTAACGCGATTTCCATAATCGCATCTTCATCCGCACCTGGTTCAAAAATCAATTGGCCGCAATGGTCAAACATAAAGGCAACAGAACCGTCAGTACCAAGATTGCCACCATTTTTGGTTAACGCATGGCGCACATCGGCTACGGCACGTTGTTTATTATCCGTCATACAATCGATAATAATGGCCGCACCATTAATGCCATAACCTTCGTAGCGAATTTCTTCGTAGTTCACGCCTTCCAGCTCGCCAGTACCTTTTTTCACTGCGCGGGTAATGTTATCTGATGGCATGTTTTCATCTTTAGCCGCAATAATGGCCGCACGCAAGCGAGGATTCATGTCAGGATCGCCACCGCCCAAACGCGCAGCAACGGTAATTTCCTTAATCAGTTTGGTAAAAATCTTGCCGCGTTTTGCGTCTTGACGGCCTTTGCGGTGTTGTATATTCGCCCATTTACTATGTCCAGCCATATCGCTTAACCTTAACCCTGTTTCAAAAAACTAAATTCTACCATGTTCACTATTTTGCTTATCTAATCTTGTGCCATCGTCGAGTCAATCTGTACATGTTGATTGATACTAAAATAGGAGATTAGCAGTAATGCTAATCCAATCAATAGCATTCCCCATAGCTCCCCATGATTAGGCACTTCATTCAATTGCATCCATGCGGCAATCACGCCAACGACAGGCGCTAGCATACTGGTCATACTTGCAACGCCGGCTTGCAAGCGTTGCAAAGCATAAAGCCAAAGTAGCCAAGCCAATGCGTTGCAAAAAATAGCGTTATAGATGACAGCGCCAATAAAATATGGCGTCCATTGAATAACTGGCGCAGGAATTAGCCATGCGGCAATTAAAATTGGAATGCTGCCAAATAACATTTGCCAAGCAGTTAACGTTAATAAATCAAGCTCTGGCGCTGTTTGATGTAGCTTTTTAGCGACGATCACTGCTAGCGCCCAACAAACCCCAGATAGCACTGCCAACAACATACTGAATTGGTCTGCGCCTAAATGCAGCGGATCGAATATCAACACAATCCCCATTGCCGATAAAATAGCTGCTAGCCATTGTAGACCCTGCAGCTTTTCGCCCAATAATGGCCAAGCCAACAGCATGACCCAAAAAGGCATGGTATACGTCAATACTGCCGTTTTTCCTGCGCCGCCTTCTACTAATGCCCACATCAGTAAACCGGTAAAGCCACTGGTTTGTAGCAAGCCAAGCAACAACAGTGTTGGCAAACAGTTAATCTTGAATGGTTTACGCAAGATAGCAATCAAAATAAATAAACAAACTACGCCTATGCCAGTGCGTAATGCAATAAACTGAAACACACCTGCAAATTGCAATGCGCGCTTCATCACTACCCAGTTATAGCCCCAAAAGAACGCGAGCACGAACAAAGCCAAAAATGCTTTAATTGTTTGAGAATGATTCATCATCATGACTTAATTATTTGCAGATTATATTATAAGGTGTATATTTTTATCTCGTGGCGAAAGGGAGTAAAAACATGAAAACATTAAAACAAATCCTTAAAGAAAAACAACATCAAGAAATTATTAGCATCGCCCCAGGAAAAAGCGTGTTTGAAGCATTGGTCCTAATGGCGGAAAAGAGTATTGGCGCGCTAGCCGTAATAGAAAATAGTAAGCTGGTTGGCATTTTTTCTGAGCGTGATTATGCGCGTGAAGTGGCATTAAAAAACAAGGCATCAAGAACAACAAATGTAATCGAAGTGATGTCCAGCAAATTAATCTATGGTCAAGCGAGTGACTATGTGGCTAGTGCGATGAACACGATGACTAATAAGCATATACGCCATTTACCCGTAATGGAAAATGAAGAAATGATTGGTATGTTATCCATTGGCGATCTGGTGAAAGCTACGATTGAATATCAGGAAGAATTAATCGCTCAATTGGAAAGTTATATTCGCAGTTAGTGACGGCAATTAGTTGCACCTGTTAATTGGACGCTGCATGTCCAAGTTGATTAGGTTCTACGCCCAAAATCATGATAGCTTGTTCATGATTTAAATGAAGTCGCAATCATGAATGTTATCTATCTGAATTTCGCGAATATCCACATAATGTTTTCACGGTGATGCAATGTGTTACCGACTATTTTAACTAAGGAGAAATATTATGTGGACTACACCAGCAGCTACAGAAATGCGTTTTGGCTTTGAAGTTACAATGTACGTAATGAACAAATAAGCGTTTGCTTATGTTCAAAAAAGGGAGCAATTGCTCCCTTTTTTGTTATCTCAATAATGGTTAATTATTCACCGATAATTTTAACTAACACACGCTTTTTGCGCCGTCCATCAAACTCTCCATAAAAAATCTGCTCCCACGGACCAAAATCTAATTTACCCTCCGTCACTGCCACGACTACTTCGCGCCCCATGACTTGGCGTTTAATATGCGCATCTGCATTATCTTCACCAGTATCATTATGGCGATAATTGCTTAATGGTTCATGTGGCACTAACGCTTCTAGCCAAACTTTGTAATCATGATGCAAACCACGCTCGTCATCATTAATAAAAACACTGGCTGAAATATGCATCGCATTCACCAAGCAAAGCCCTTCTTGAATACCGCTCTCGCGTAAACACTCCGCCACCTGACCTGTGATATTCTGAAAATCCATCCGCGCTGGAATATTAAACCAAAGTTCTTTTTTATAACTTTTCATGACTTTTTCTCCACTTTTATATCTGAGGAATACACCTAACTAACATGCTATTTATTTTAGCATCAAACCAATGCACAATAAAAAAGGCCTCATTGAGGCCTTTTTAAGTAATCCACCGCGAGCGTATAAGCTAGAAATCAACTCTTAGCTTTTAACTTCTACTGTTTGTTTAAAGGTTTTACCTTCATTATCCGTCGCTGTCAATTCAAACGTACCAGGCTTTTCTGGCACAAAATTAAACTTGAAATAAGGGTCTTCTGCAGTACCCACATTCACATCAACCGTCATCACTGGTTTACCATTGTAGCTAAAGCTGGCTTTGTTGATGTAATACGCTGGCAAGAAGCCTTGTGAAACCAAATCGCGCTGTAAGCCAGTCCGCATCGCATGCTTGATATTGACTCTAGCTGAAGTCGCTGTGCCGAATGTTTTAGGCACATCGACTTTCATTCTAATCTTACCTGCTGCCGCTCTAATAGCCTCCTCATCATTCGCCACCATGCCGCCGCAACCACCCGCAGCACGAATCGGACGCGAAGCTAGATAGAGTTTACCATTCGCATCTTCACCAACTAATCGCACAAAAGCATCGGTTTCAAAACGAATACGAGTTGATAAGTCAAAATCGCCTAAGGCATCGGTTAGGTGATAAGTCGCAGACAATGGAATTGGGTTCGCATCAACAAATGAATAAAGCTTCACGATTTTAACACCCGCCGCTTTTGCCGCAGCCGTATCAATTGAATAAGTCACTGGCACTTGCGCACCATTTTCTGCACGTTTAGGTGCATCGATCTTTATGAAATCGACTTCTTGCATCGGCCTTTCTTCAAAAAAAGCCTCTTTCATCACTGGCCAAAGTTTAGGATCTGCCTCTGCATAAGCAGACACACTAATGGTTTGTAGTATTGCCGCTAATATCCAAAAAACGTTTAATTGATTATTTACCTTCATCGCTCGCTCCGCTCTACTTTATCATCATTATTTTAGGTAATGCTACTAAGTGTCTTTATGAATAACTACGCTAAACAGATTAACGTTGCTAGTTAAAATCAGGACGACTTAATGCTATTTTAGTTGTATTTTAATAAAAATCTGTGACCAGCATCACATTAGCCAGAAGTCAGCCACTAATGGCCAAACTTACAACAGTTTATGTCCATTGTTTATGCCCTTTTATTGGGTTCACCTGAAGGCTGCATTTCATAGTTGGGGTCACCAAACTCTTCAAAATTGAGCTCTACACCGTTACCCGCAGGATCTTTTAAATTAATTTGACGCACGCCGCTCGCTAATATTCTGGTTGTATAAGCAATATCATGGGCTTGTAGATTGGCTTCCATCGCAGGCATATCAGTGCAAGTGAACGACACATGATCAAAAGTGCCATGCACATGCAACTGTGGTGGTTCTGGCGTTTTATATTCGGCTAAATGCACCACATCGTTGCCGCCAATACAAAGCCAATAGCCATAAGAAGTGCTAGCAACCCGCTTACCGACCATCAAGCCTAAAACATCGCAATAAAAATCACGCAGAAGATGCATGGTTTCACGATCGGTGCGGAAATTAACATGATTGATTTCGGTTAATGCCATAGCAAGTTTCTTTCTGAGAGACGCAAATATTTAAACACTTAAATATTGTAGCGCATGACTTATTCACCTTCAAACGCACACAAAGTAAACGATTTCAGACCCAATTGTTCCAAACGATGCACACCACCTAAATCGGGCAAATCAATCACAAATGCGCACTCAACAACCTCGCCACCTAGCTTCTGAATCAGCACGGCGGCCGCCTCCGCAGTTCCACCTGTAGCAACTAAATCATCCACCAGCAAAATCTGCTCACCTTGCGCAATTGCATCCGAGTGAATTTCTAGACGGTCAGCCCCATATTCCAACACATAATCATAACCCATGGTTTCTGCTGGCAACTTCCCGGCTTTACGCACTGGCACAAACCCTACGCCGAGCTTATAAGCCAACGCCGCCCCAATAATAAAACCACGCGCTTCAATCCCGACGATTTTATCTATTTTCTGGCCTTTATAACGGGCATAAAAATCATTGATGACTTGCTGAAATCCTTGCGGGTCAGCAAGTAAAGTGGTGATATCACGGAATTGGATACCAGGTTTTGGGTAGTTGGGGACGGTGCGGATGAGTGGTTTAATTAGCATTAGCTTGCTGTTTTTGCATTTGATTAATTGAGTCATATACAAACTTTTCTTTGTATATTGATTCATATTTAATCAGCACTTTAACTCTTTCTATTGCTTTATCAAACTCAGCCTTATTCGGTGCGCTACCATTGAATCTTATTCCAACCAAAACTTCCTCTTGATTAGAAGGCATCATATGATCAACACCTAAATATGAGCCATACCAATGAAATTATAACCTTGAAAATTTTTTTCCAAGCATTTTCCATGTGGTTCTAGTTTCTCGCCAGTTATTTTTTGGTCATCTACAAAAATGTTAAATGACTTAATACGCGCGGGACCTACACCGTAATTCATTATTTTAAAGACAATATAGCCTTCAATCACTTCCTCCCAAGTTGTCAAATAGGGTACTACTGAAAGCCTATTATGTCTCCTTGAAATATAAGCTTGCCAAAATGTTGCTGAAAGAGCGCAGACCGCAATTACATTAGCAGCATTTAAAGATAACCAATCCCATAAAACAGACACACACATTCTTAGAGGTATTCTAAAATGCAATTCACGATACGAGAACTAGGCACATCCGCGTAGACAGTACGTTTAGTACGGCAAGCGGATGTAACGACTTATCGTGAAGTGAGTGCATTTTAACCCACTGTGTTTTGGGTGCGGACGCGTATGTGTAGCTCCCTCAACTGTTTCTCATCTACCGCGCTTGGCGCATGCGTCATCAAGCATTGTGCTTTTTGCGTTTTCGGAAAGGCAATCACATCACGAATCGATTCCGCACCTGCCATCAACGTGACTAAACGATCTAAACCGAAAGCCAAACCGCCATGTGGTGGAGCGCCATATTGTAGCGCTTCAAGCAAGAAGCCGAATTTTTCTTGTGCTTCCTCATCTGAAATATTGAGCGCTTTAAATACTTTAGCTTGTACTTCTTTTTTGTGGATACGAACAGAACCGCCGCCAACTTCCCATCCGTTTAACACCATATCGTAGGCTTTTGATAAACAAGCACCTGGATCGGTTTCTAACAAAGCTTCGTGACCATCTTTTGGTGAAGTGAATGGATGATGCAATGCATTCCAGCGATTATTCTCTTCATCACGTTCAAACATTGGGAAATCCACCACCCATAATGGCGCCCACTTGCGTCCATCTAAATGACCTTTATCGTGACCGACTTTTTGGCGTAATGCGCCCAGTGCTTCGTTGACGACTTTAGTGGTGTCTGCGCCGAAGAAAATGATATCGCCGTTTTGTGCGCCTGTGCGCTCCATAATGGCTTTAAGCGCAGTTTCGTGAATGTTTTTTACAATAGGGCTTTGTAAACCTTCTTCATTTAATTGGGTGATATCATTGACTTTAATATAAGCCAAACCTTTCGCACCGTAGATTTTAACAAACTCGGTATAACCATCAATTTCTTTACGGCTGATTTCTGCCCCGTTTGGTACGCGAATCGCGGCCACTCGACCGTTATCGCTATTGGCTGGGCCTGAAAACACTTTAAAATCAACTTCTTTCATCACATCTGAAAGTTCTGTAATTTCTAATGTCACGCGCATATCTGGCTTATCTGAGCCATAACGGCTCATGGCTTCGGCATATGGCATGCGTGGAAATTCTGCTGGCAAATCAACATTTTGTACTGTTTTAAGCATCTGCCGGATCATTTCTTCGACCAGAGTCATGATGTCATTTTCTGCTAAGAAAGAGGTTTCCAAGTCAATCTGGGTAAATTCTGGCTGACGGTCAGCGCGTAAGTCTTCATCACGAAAACATTTGGTGATTTGGAAATAGCGATCAAAGCCCGCTACCATTAGCAGTTGTTTAAACAGTTGTGGTGATTGCGGTAGAGCAAAAAACTCACCATGATGAATACGTGAAGGGACTAAATAATCACGCGCGCCCTCTGGTGTGCTGCGATTCAACATGGGCGTTTCGATTTCGATAAAGCCATTATCGTCTAAGTAATCACGAATCACTTTTGATACGCGATAACGTAGCTTCATATTCTCTTGCATCACAGGACGACGTAAATCGATATAACGATGCTGCAAGCGCACGGCTTCAGTCAGGGTATCGTCATCTAACATAAATGGCGGCGTCAAAGATGGATTTAAAATCTCAATCTCACTCGCCAACATTTCCACTTCGCCTGTTGGAATATTTTTATTTATTGTTCCTTCAGGGCGTGCGCGCACCTTACAAGTGACTTTTAATACAAATTCATTACGTACCGACTCTGCAATTGCAAAGGCTGCTTTCGTATCTGGATCAATCACAATTTGCGCCATACCTTCGCGGTCGCGTAAGTCAATAAAAATCACGCCACCGTGGTCCCGACGACGGTGCGCCCAACCACAAAGGGTAACAGTTTGTCCGATAAGTTCGCGGTTTACATGGCCGCAGTAATGTGTACGCATCATAATATTTAATCTATTTTAAGTTCTATTGTTTAAGTTTAAAGTGTTTTGGTTTGTTTGGCTTTTGCCATTGCTTTGGCTTTTACGACTGATTTTATTGCAGGCTCAACCGTGCCCATGCTAATAATATATTTCAAGGCTTGATCAACACTCATATCAAGCTCAATAACATCTTTTCTCTCTATCATCAAAAAATAACCGCCAGTTGGGTTTGGCGTTGTCGGTACATAAACACTGACATAATCGCCTTGCAAGTGATTACTCACATCACCCCCAGGTTGTCCGGTTAAAAAAGCAATCGTCCATGTGCCTTTATGCGGAAACTCAATCAACAACGCTTTGCGAAATGCATTGCCAGAATCAGAAAAAATGGTATCAGACACTTGCTTAACGCTGGCATAAATAGATTTCACCACTGGCACGCGTGACAACATCGCTTCCCAAAATAAAATTAATTGCTGCCCAAAAATATTGGTTGCAATCAAGCCCGTCACAAATACGATCACTAGCGTCAGAATAGCACCTAAACCAATCATGCTAAATCCAAATAGCTGTTGTGGTTGCCAATGCTCAGGCAGCAACAGCAAGCTTTGATCCATGGCTTGAATCAACGAACTAAGCACCCAAAAAGTAATGACAACGGGGACTAATGCAAGCAAACCAGTAATAAAGTATTTTTTCATTCGCATTAACTATTAATGACAGGTGAGGCTGAGTGAGCAGTAGGGACGATTGGCGCGTCAACTTTTTTCTCAGACTCAGCTTTAGCTTGCACTTTCGGCTTATCTTTAAAATCGGTCGCATACCAACCTGTGCCACTTAGGTGAAAACTTGGTGCAGATAACATTTTAGAAAACGTCGCTTGTTTACAAGTCGGGCATTCCATCGTACTGTCATCATTAATTTTGCGCATTTTTTCATCCTGATGACCACAGGCAGTACATTTGAAATCATAAATTGGCATAAAGGTAAACGACTAAAGTTAATCAAAAACGAGATTATAACTGATGTAACCTAATTGGTTAATCTATTCAAGCATTTAGACTGATAATTGCATCAAATATCATTGCTTATAAAAAAAGACCTTCATAAGAAGGTCTTTTTTAAGCGCAGCTGATTAATGCATTAAAACGGGATATCATCGTCAAAGTTATCAAACGCTGCCACGCCTGCAGCTGGTGCAGACGAGACTGGCTGTGCGGCTGGTTTATTGGCTGATTGACTTGCAGGTGTTTGATCGTACTCATCTGACTGACTAGATTGTCCACCGTCATAACTAGCGCCACCGCTTTCGCGCCCACCTAACATTTGCATCTGATCGCCAACAATTTCTGTTGAGTAACGGGTTACGCCATCTTTTTCCCATTTGCGAGTCTGTAAACGTCCTTCTACATAAATTGCGCTACCTTTTTTAAGATACTCACCTGCGATTTCTGCTAAACGGCGATACATGACAATATTATGCCACTCTGTTTTTTCTTGCTTAACGCCGCTTTTATCTTTCCAGTTTTCTGATGTGGCAATACTGAAATTACAAACAGCGCCGCCATCGGGCATATAACGTACTTCTGGATCACGTCCCAAGTTACCAACTAATATCACTTTATTAACTGATGCCATTATTTACTCCCTATCAATTTCAATATATTTTGCTCTATTGCCGCTTGCGTTTCAACCGTTTGTTGATTATTAATTTTAACAATTAAAGTGCTTTCTTGTGCCAGCATGGCAACTTCTTCTACGCCTTGCAGGCTTTCGACTGATTGTTTCAATTGCGTTGCTTGCTTCTCGTCTAATACTTCTACATGATACATCTTTGTTTTAACACTCGGGGGGGTTTTCATACCCAAAGCCGAGATTAACCAAATACCCATCAGCAGTGAACAAAAAATAAACACGCTGGAATAACCGTAATGACCAGATAAGAATCCGCCAGCTACCGCACCAATAAAAATACCTAACGATTGTGCAGTGCTGTGTATACCAATTGCTGTTCCTTTTGAAGCCGCTGGTGCCATTTTTGAAATTAACGATGGCAATGTCGCTTCTAATAAATTAAAGGCGATAAAGTAGAAAAATAAGGCAATCACAACACCCCAAAAGTGGTGGATATTGGCGGCGAATAATAATTGAGCGAGTAGCATCGTCGCAACCGCGCCAATAAAAACCGGTTTTAATTTTGCGTGTTTTTCACCATAAATAATGGCGGGCAGCATCATGAAAAACGAAATAGTCAACACCGGCAAATACACCAACCAATGCTGATTTTCATTCATTCCACTGGTTTCTTTTAATGCAAAAGGCACTACCACGAACATCGCCATTTGCGCTGCATGCAAACTAAACGCACCAAAATTTAAGCGTAGCAATTGGGTGTTACGCAAGACTTCCTTAATTTTATCTGGCGCTGTTTCGGTATCAGAATGAAAATGACTATCAACAGGATCGGGCACTAAAAACTTAACGACCCCAATCGCAAAAAGCGACAAAATAGCCGTCATCCAAAAAATACCTGGCACACCGATAGCTTCATTGAGCAATGGCCCGGCGACTAATGACAAGGCAAAAGTCACGCCAATCGTTCCGCCGATGGCAGCCATGGCTTTGGTGCGATGCTCTTCTCTTGTTGAATCGGCGACCAATGCCATTACCACTGCAGAAACAGCGCCTGCACCTTGAATAGCGCGACCAATGATCACGGTCATAATATCGGTTCCCATCGCGGCAACAACGCTACCGACCACAAAAATCAACAGACCAACATAGATGACCTTTTTACGACCGTATTTATCACTGGCAATCCCAAACGGCAATTGCAATAAAACCTGCGTCAAACCATAAGCACCAAGTGCTAAACCAATCATGGTATGGTCTTGGCCGCCTTCCAATGTTTGGGCATAAATGGCAAAAATCGGCAGAATTAAAAACATGCCAAGCATACGCAAACCATAAATCGCGGCTAAACTAATGGTCGCGCGTTGTTCTGCTGACGACATCTTTTCAGAAATTTGCATGAAACCTTAGCTGAAATCAAAATAATTGCGTATATTAGCAGGTTGCCTCAATTTTTAGTTAAAGCATGATGGAATTTATCAAAATTCGCGGTGCGCGCACCCACAACTTAAAAAACATTTCTCTCGATATTCCACGTAATCAATTGGTTGTGATTACCGGTTTATCAGGCTCTGGTAAGTCTTCTTTGGCTTTTGATACGCTGTATGCAGAAGGTCAGCGACGGTATGTTGAAAGTCTTTCTGCTTATGCAAGACAGTTCTTAGCACGCATGGATAAGCCGGATGTAGATTTAATTGAAGGCTTATCGCCGGCGATTTCTATCGAGCAAAAATCGACTTCTCATAATCCACGTTCAACTGTTGGCACGGTGACTGAGATTCACGATTACTTACGCTTGTTATATGCCCGTGCTGGCGACCCCGAGTGTCCGGATCATGAGATTAAATTGGAAGCGCAAACCGTTAGTCAAATGGTCGATGCGATTTTGAAATTGCCAGAAGAAACCAAAGTTATGATTTTGGCGCCAGTAGTTTCTAATCGCAAAGGCGAGCAACTCGATTTGTTTGATGATTTAAAAGCGCAAGGCTTTGTGCGCTTAAGAGTTGACGGCAAAATTTATGAAATTGATGCGTTGCCAAAATTGGCTAAAACGACTAAACATAATGTCGATGTCGTGATTGATCGTCTAAAAATACGTGACGACATGAAACAACGGATTGCAGAAAGTTTTGAAACGGCACTTCGATTGGCAGATGGCAAAGCCATTGCTTTAGAAATGGACACCGATAAAGAACATCTTTTTTCTGCCAAGTTTTCATGCCCTCAATGTGATTACTCACTAGCAGAATTAGAGCCGCGTTTATTCAGCTTTAACAGCCCATTAGGCGCTTGTCCAACCTGTGACGGTCTAGGTAATGTTAACTTTTTCGACCCAGAACGTGTCGTTGCTTTTCCTACCTTATCGCTTGCTAGTGGCGCGATTAAAGGTTGGGATAAACGCAATCAATTCTATTTCCAAATGTTATCCAGTCTAGCGGCGCATTATGGTTTTGATTTAGAAACGGCATTTGAAGACCTGTCGCCAGAAGCTAAGAATGTGTTACTGAATGGTTCTGGCAAAGAAGAAATTGCCTTTAAATACTTGAATGAACGTGGTACCTTTTTTACTAAAACGCATAACTTTGAAGGCATTTTAAACAACCTGCAACGACGCTATCGCGAGAGTGATTCAGCGGCGGTACGTGATGAGTTGTCAAAATACATTAACGTATCTAGTTGTCATGATTGTAAGGGCACACGCCTACGTCGCGAGGCGCGCCACGTAAAAGTAGGGGGCAAAAACATTCATGAAGTGTGCGAAGTCCCATTAAAGCAAGCGTATGTCTTTTTTGATACCTTAGCATTAGAAGGCGCTAAGTTAGCCATCGCCGATAAAATCGTCAAAGAGATTGGTAATCGCCTCAAGTTCTTAACCAATGTTGGTCTGGAATATTTATCACTATCTCGCTCGGCAGAAACCTTATCAGGCGGCGAAGCACAACGCATTCGATTAGCCAGTCAAATTGGTAGCGGATTAACAGGCGTGATGTATGTGTTAGATGAGCCTTCGATTGGCTTGCATCAACGCGACAATGACCGTCTGCTAGAGACCCTGAAACGACTACGTGATATTGGCAACAGCGTCATTGTGGTTGAGCATGACCACGATGCAATTCTGACGGCTGATTATGTGATTGATATTGGTCCTGGCGCAGGCGAGCATGGCGGTTCTATCGTCGCAGAAGGCACGCCGGCAGAAGTGCTGGCGAATCCAAAATCGCTCACTGGTCAATATTTAAGCGGCAAAAAACAAATCATCTACAAAAAAGCACGGACAAAACCTGACCCTGCACGCTGGATTACTGTTAGCAACGCGACAGGTAATAATTTGCGTGATGTGTCTGTAAAGATTCCTGTTGGTTTATTAAGCTGCATTACAGGCGTTTCTGGTAGCGGAAAATCAACACTGATTAATGACACGCTTTATCGCGCAGTTGCACAACATTTGTATCGCAGCAATGCGGAACCCGCTGCGCACAGCAGCATTGAAGGCTTAGCGTTTTTCGATAAAGTCGTTGATGTAGACCAAAGTCCAATTGGCCGCACACCGCGATCTAACCCAGCAACTTATACGGGTTTATTTACACCAATTCGTGATTTATTTGCCGCTGTGCCGGAAAGTCGCGCGCGCGGTTACGGTCCTGGCCGATACTCATTTAACGTAAAAGGTGGTCGCTGTGAAGCCTGCCAAGGTGACGGCGTTATTCGGGTTGAGATGCATTTCTTGCCGGATGTTTATGTACCTTGTGATGTCTGTAAAGGTCATCGCTACAACCGTGAAACCTTGGAAATTCATTTCAAAGGTAAAAATATTCGTGAAATTTTAGAGCTCACGGTTGAGCAAGCCCATACGTTCTTTAGCGCGCAACCAACCATTTCCAGAAAACTGAAAACCTTATTAGATGTTGGCTTGGGTTATATTACCTTAGGTCAAAGCGCAACCACGCTATCTGGCGGTGAGGCACAACGGGTAAAACTAGCGTTAGAGTTAAGCAAGCGCGATACTGGCCGCACACTCTATATTTTAGATGAACCGACAACGGGCTTACATTTTGCAGATATTCAATTATTGTTGGATGTGATTCATCGTTTACGGGATGCTGGCAATACGATCGTGATTATTGAACATAATTTAGATGTGATTAAAACAGCTGACTGGATTATTGATATGGGTCCAGAGGGTGGTGATGGCGGCGGCATGGTGATTGCGGAAGGCACGCCTGAACAAGTCGCAGACAATCAAGCTAGCTATACGGGTAAATATCTAAAGGAAATGCTTAAATAGATTAAAGTCTTTGCTTTAATTTACTTAAGTTTAACTACTTTTATAGCCAACTGCCGCTTTAGATAATCTTTTGTTTCGACAATAAACAAGCTAAAAATCGATACGTTCAACGAATGCCTGCGTATCTTCTAACCCTCATTTATCCGCTATATCCATACTCAGCATTTCTGCAATATGCTGTGATTGTTGCGTTGATTCTAAAGCAAAGGCAATATGCGCATTGTCGCTACCATACCTAATTGTGTTGCCCGCTGCGACACTGGCAGTCCCCAAACTGCGCTGCCAAAATCGCGCTAAATCTAAACTGGGCACTGCTGTAAAAGCAGAAGTGACACCAGAGGCAATCACCAGCATTCTTAACTTTTCTAAACCAATAAGAGAGACCGCTTCTTGAATGGTGCTGACGTTTTTACTGCACCCAAAATAGGCTGAGTTTGACCTGTGCAATACTTTTGCCGAAAGCAATTGCAAACACAAGAATAATTTGACTGATTAAGTCGCTTTGCTTATTGAGACGATGATGATTAATAAAGAAATGGATTAATAAAAATAGGCATAGGAGAAGATGGCAACAATAATGATAGCAAGCGCCAGCTTGATCCCCAACGCCACGACATACCCTAAACCTGCTGCAATACCAACTCGCGTCGCATCTTGTGCATTTCGGCGGGCAATCAATTCACCGATGACAGCGCCAATCATAGGGCCAATCATCAGCCCAATCACGCCGCCGAAAATTCCAACAATCGCACCAATCAAAGTACCGTATAAAGCTAACTTGCTGGCTTTGGCTTTTTTAGCCGTTAAGTAAGAGGCGAAGAAATCTATCGCCCAGGCGAGTAATGCAATCGCACCAATCACTACCATGGTTGTTTGACTAACCAGCGTAAAGTCATCAATCCATGCAGCTAAAAGTAACCCAGAAAAAATAAAGGCAATACCTGGCAATATTGGCAGCAATAAACCAACGAACCCTGAAACCACTAATAACGCGACAACAATCCAATACCAAGCCATTGACGGCACCTGCACTTGTTACGGCACCTGCACTTGGTATAAACGTGCCTGTATCGTCGCAGTTCGCCGATTGATATATCTGGTGTGACGGTTGCTATCGTAAAACCGTGGATTAGGCACCATCACCGCTAATTTTGCCGCTTGCGTTGTACTCAAACTGTGTGCGCCTTTACTGTAATAATGCCTTGCCGCAGCCTCTGCACCAAACACACCATTCCCCCATTCAATCATATTCAGATAAATTTCATAAATCCGTTGCTTACTCAGCATCGTCTCTAACATGACGGTAATAATCGCTTCCTCAAATTTTCTAGTGAATGAGCGATCGCTTGATAGAAAGAGGTTTTTAGCTAACTGCTGCGTAATCGTTGATCCGCCAGCAACTAATTTACCTTTTTTAAGATTCTTCTTGAAAGCCAGTTCTATTCCTTCCCGATCAAAACCTTGATGTTGCAAAAACTTTGCGTCTTCACTGGCAATGACTGCACGCTTTAGATTTCTTGAGATTTTGCTGTAATCAATCCACTGATGCTGAAGTGTTGCCTTAGGATTATCTGCTCGTATCACGCTCAATCGATCTCGCATAAACGCGGTTGAAGATGGATTAAACTTAATCAACCAAGCAATATTCAAAAACACCCACAAATTAAAGATAACAAACCAAAGTATCATCAATACAAGTAAGCGATTGACATAACCCCAAAAGCTTAAGCGCTGCGCATTTGGCCGACGATTAAAAAACCAATTGACCAATTATAAAGCCCTCATTTGTTGTATCACTGACTGCGTGTTAGGTCGGACACCACGCCAACAATAAAAAGCCTCTGCCGCCTGCTCAACCAACATACCTAAGCCATCAGCCACTTGTGCGCCCGCCAACCTTGCTTGCGCCATAAATGGCGTTTCTCGACCATACATCATGTCATAAGCCAATGTGGTTTTAGTAAAAATGCTGTCTGGAATCGGCAAAAGCGAATCGGTCAATCCTGTTGAAGTAGCATTAATCACCACATCAAACACCTGACCATCCAAATTTTCAAATAATGAAGCGGTGATTGCAGTCACTGGATAATGCTTTATTGCCTCTATTTTGTGCTGCATGGCAGTGACTTTATCCATCGTGCGATTAACCACGACAAATAGCGCAGGTGTCTTGTTGGCAATATCAAGTGCAACACCCTGAGCAGCTCCGCCAGCGCCAATCATTAATACACGCTTACCGTGCAAAGAAACAGCAAAATTTTTCTGTATATCAGTCACCAATCCAACACCGTCAGTATTATCAGCAATGATATCTTCACCATTTAACATTAATGTATTGGCAGCCTCAGCATTCTTTGCACTCAGCTTATGCTGATTCGCTAACTTAAATGCCTCAAACTTAAATGGCACCGTAACATTCAACCCCTTATAACCTTCAGCCCTTAAGCGATTCACGGTCTCTGCAAAAGCATCCAGCGGCACTAATATAGCCTCATAATGCATCGCTTGATTAGTTTGTTTTGCAAATAGCGCATGAATCATCGGTGATTTACTATGTGCAATTGGATTGCCTAATACTGCGTACTTATCTGTCATATCTTTCTATCATATTTAATGATGCCAAGGCAATCCGGCGTGGCGCCACCCATTAATTAAAGTGCGTTGCTGCTCCGCATTGGCTTCACCTTCAAAACCTTCTAGCATATTATATGCTTCGGTAAAACCCAATGACGCCGCCAAAGCCGCTGCATTATGTGAGCGCCCACCAGTGCGACACATAAAAATAACCAAAGCTTCTTTATCTATCTGCATGGTGAGATGCGTAGCAAAATCAGGATTGGCCACCATGCCCGGATAAAACGCCCACTCAATATTAACCGTCTCTGGCACTTTGCCGACCAATGCGAGCTCCGCATGCGTTCGCACATCCACCAAAATCACATGCTCTGTTTTCTGCATCACATCATAAACTTCACTCGGCGTTAATGCGCCAGAATAAGGTAAATTATTTTGCTCTGCCCTTTGTTTTGCACGTTCAAGAATTGCACGAATTGCTTCCATTTCTCTTCCACCTTTTCTTTCATTCAGACCTATTTTGAATAATACACTGACCAATCGCTTAAACAATGCTGCGTATCGTTTTTTTTCAGTTGAACTAAAAAATTAGCTTCACTTCAGTTCTAAGCACTATTATGGTGCATATTTTGACCAAAAAGCACATTATTGGTGCAATCATAATCACATCAATAGATAAAACTAACGTGCATCTCCATTTTTAGCCATTTTATAATGGCATAGTTCCTGCTAATATTCGGTATTGGATTCTTTATTTAAAATAATTATTTATATTCAATTTTTACCTTTAATTCATTCAATATTAGGAGATTGTAATGTCCGTAGCAAATGTAATGAAGCTCATTAAAGAAAATGACATCAAATTTGTTGATTTCCGCTTTACAGACACTCGCGGTAAAGAGCATCACACTAGCGTTCCCGTATCAGCATTTAACGAAGAAAAATTCACAGAAGGTCATGCATTTGATGGATCTTCTATCGCAGGCTGGAAAGGTATTCAAGCATCAGACATGCAATTAATGCCTGATGCGTCTACTGCCAACATCGATCCATTTATGGATGAGCCAACTTTAATCTTAACTTGTGATGTCGTTGATCCAACCGACGGCAAAGGCTATGACCGTGACCCACGCTCTATTGCTAAACGCGCTGAAGCTTATTTAAAATCCAGCGGCATCGGTGACACGGCTTACTTTGGCCCTGAGCCAGAGTTCTTTATTTTTGATAGCGTAACTTGGAATGTTGGCATGAGCGGTAGCTCAGTTAAAATCAACTCTGAAGAAGCCGCTTGGCAATCAGGCGATACATTAGAAGGCGGTAATACTGGCCATCGTCCAAGAGTAAAAGGCGGTTATTTCCCAGTACCACCGGTTGATTCATTACATGATATTCGTTCTGCCATGTGTATTACATTAGAAGAATTAGGCGTACCTGTTGAAGTACATCACCATGAAGTAGCAACTGCTGGACAATGTGAAATTGGCACGCAATTTTCAAGCCTAGTACAGCGCGCTGATTGGACTCAAATCTTAAAATATGTTGTGTTAAACACAGCGCACGCTTATGGTAAAACAGCGACTTTTATGCCTAAACCTATCCTTGGTGATAACGGTTCTGGTATGCATGTACATCAATCCGTATGGAAAGATGGCAAAAACTTATTCGCAGGTGACGGCTATGCTGGCTTAAGCGATTTTGCACTTTACTACATCGGTGGCATCATCAAACATGCGCGCGCATTAAATGCGATTACTAACCCAAGTACAAACTCATACAAACGGTTAGTACCTGGTTTTGAAGCGCCTGTAAAATTAGCTTACTCTGCAAAAAACCGCTCTGCTTCTATCCGTGTACCATTCGTACACTCTGATAAAGCACGTCGTATTGAAGCGCGCTTCCCAGATCCAACCGCTAATCCATACTTAGCTTTCGCAGCATTGTTAATGGCTGGGCTTGATGGCGTACAAAACAAAATTCATCCAGGTGAAGCGGCAACAAAAGATTTGTATCATCTTCCACCAGAAGAAGATGCAATGATTCCTACTGTTGCCTCTTCATTAGAGCAAGCATTAAATGCATTGCAAGATGACCATGAGTTCTTAACCCGTGGCGGTGTATTTTCACAAGACTGGGTAGACTCCTATATCGTATTCAAAATGGACGAAGTGACGCAACAACGCATGACACCAACACCATTAGAGTTTGATATGTATTACAGCTGCTAGTTTTTAAATAGCATCAAAAAAAGGACAGCTTGCTGTCCTTTTTTGTCTTCAACCAATCAATAGTGATGAAAATAATGATCCATTGCCATATCGTTAACCCATAGACCATATCTTCGTTGCTAACACTAATAGTCTCCACTAAACTACGACTATGCATAAACCACTCATTTTTATACTCTTTTTACTGACAACTAGCTTTACGATGAGCATCGAAGCAGCCATTTATAAACAGGTGGATGCGAATGGTCATGTAACTTATTCAAACTTGAAAATCAAGGGTGGTAAGCAGATGGATATAGAACCTGCGGATGCTAATTTTGGCACCAAAGCACAAAACGAATTAAAGTCTAAATCCCAAACAAAATCGTCTGGACCTGCTAACTTTCCTAACGTCGATAGCAATACACAAAGACAAAGAGATCAATCCCGCAAAAACATTCTACTATCAGAACTAGCTGCAGAAAGAGTTGCTTTACAAGAAGCGAAAACAGCTTATGCGGCAGGTGAAGCCAGTCCTGAGGCTGATCAACGTAAAAATGCAAATGGGGCAAACAACACTTTTCGCAATGTCAATAAGTCTCAAGAAAAAATGAAAGCATTACAACTTAATATTGACGTTCATCTGCGTAATGTTCAGTTATTAGAAACAGAAATTAGCAATATTAACTAACGCTTAAAACTGGCTTATCTTTTGCTTATATACTAAGGTTAATAACATTTAGTGCTAGTATTATTCATGGCTCAAAAAATCCCTGCCTGTTTTTCAGGTTTAGAAAATCTCGCCACTTTGGTTATCTTGCTGAATGCATCTAAACAAGTTGTTTATATGAATCCGAGTGCAGAAGTGTTGTTTGCACTCAGCTCCAATCAGCTCGTCAATAGTGACATCTCTGCCATTTTTTTGAACTGTGAGATTTTATATATCGCGATTGAAAACGCGACTAAAAACAATAGTCCTTATAGAGAGCATGAGTTTGTCATTACCACCGTTCGCCAAGAGTCTTTTGCCGTTACCTGCACAGTCACCCCAATCGACATGCAAGAAGCCAAGCTTTTATTAGAATTTCAGCAAATGGATCAACAATTGCGTATTGCCAAAGAAGAACGGATGTTGATTCAACAGCAAGCCAACTCTGAGTTATTGCGTAATTTAGCACATGAAATACGCAACCCATTAGGTGGATTAAGAGGCGCAGCGCAATTGCTAGAACATGAGTTACCGCAGGCCAACCTGCGTGAATATACACAAGTGATTATAAAAGAAGCCGATAGACTTCATTGCTTGATGGACCGCTTGTTAGTACCGCACCGAGTGCCGAAATATGAGCCGACTAATATCCATGAAGTGCTAGAGCGCGTCCGTAGCCTTTTGTTGGCCGAATCACCCAACAATATTAAAGTTCAACGCGATTATGATACAAGCTTGCCAGAACTAATAGGCGACCGCGAAAAACTGATTCAAGCAGTACTTAACATTGCTCGCAATGCGGTCCAAGCAATATTGTCACATAATACGCAAGACGCTAAAGTAACATTAAGAACGCGTGCAGAACGACAAGTCACCCTGAGCAGAAAGCGTTATCGCGTGGCGATCAAATTAGAAATTATTGATAATGGGCCGGGCATTAATGCTGATTTATTGGATAAAATATTTTATCCTTTAGTCTCAGGTCGGGAAGGTGGTTCAGGGCTCGGACTTGCTTTAGCACAAACATTTATTACACAACACCACGGTATGATTGACTGCAAAAGCCAGCCAGGCAATACATGCTTCACCATTTTATTACCCGTAGAAAGTACGGTTATTAAAAATGCAATTATTGAACAATAAAACTTAAAGTAGAGCAGATGAAACCAATTTGGATATTAGATGACGATAAATCAATACGCTGGGTATTTGAAAAGGCGCTTGCTCGCTCAGATTTAGCGTTCAAAACTTTTTCTTGCACTGCAGATGCACTCACTGCACTAAAGCAAGATTTACCCCAAGTCATTGTCAGCGATATTCGCATGCCGGGCGGTTCTGGCTTAGACTTTTTAACCGAAGTAAAAGCAAAGCATCCAGACATTCCTGTCATTATCATGACTGCTTATTCTGATTTAGAAAGCGCAGTAGCGGCATTTCAATATGGTGCATTTGAATATTTAGCAAAACCCTTTGATGTTGACCAAGCCATTGATGTCATAAAGCGCGCAGTGGATGAGACGCTACGCCAAGAAGTTGAAAGTGTAGTGTTAGAAGAAAAACCAGAAATTATCGGCCAAGCACCTGCCATGCAGGAAGTGTTTCGAGCCATTGGCCGCCTCAGTCGCTCCCATGCAACTGTATTAATTAATGGCGAATCAGGTAGCGGTAAAGAGTTAGTGGCAAGCGCTTTACACCGTCATAGTCCTAGAGCTAATAATCCATTTATTGCCATTAATACAGCCGCGATTCCGAAAGATTTACTAGAGTCTGAATTATTTGGCCATGAACGTGGTGCATTTACAGGCGCACAAGCCGCTCGTCGCGGTCGCTTTGAACAAGCGGATAATGGGACTCTATTTTTGGATGAAATTGGCGATATGCCAGCCGATTTACAAACACGATTATTGCGCGTACTGAGCGATGGTCAATTCTATCGTATAGGCGGTCACCAGCCAATTAAAGTCAATGTGCGCGTTATTGCAGCCACACATCAAAACCTTGAGGAACGCGTAAAACTTGGACTATTCCGCGAAGATTTATTTCACCGTTTAAATGTCATTCGGTTGCGATTACCAGCATTGCGTGAGCGACGTGAAGACATTCCATTACTTGCAAAATACTTCTTACAACAAAGCGCAATCAACCTGGATGTTGATGCAAAAATACTTTCCCCAGATGCGCTTAAGTATTTAAGCACTGTTAGCTGGAGTGGCAATGTCCGTCAGTTAGAAAATGTCTGTCACTGGCTAACCGTTATGGCACCAGGCCAAAATATTGATGTTGCAGATTTACCGCCCGAACTAAAAGAAAATTCAGCAAGAACAAGCGCTACCAACTCATGGCAAGAAGCGCTTGCACAGGAGGTTACCGATGCCCTTAATCGAGGTGAACAAGGTATTTTAGAAGGTATTACTAAAGACTTTGAGCGCGTCATGATTAAGAAGGCATTACAACATACAGATGGTCGCCGCATAGAAGCCGCCACTCAGCTTGGGATGGGCCGTAATACACTCACTAGAAAAATTCAAGAATTAGGGATAGAGGGCTAAACTTATTACACAACCACTCCGCTCGCAGTGATAATTGCGTCATTGCAAACATAGCAAAGCAATGCAGCTGGGTTTAAATAAATTAACTAAACTTTCACTTGCTGGCTACGCCATACAGGAAATGAGCTATATTTTTGCGCATCTATCTTGCTGACAAAGAATACTTGGGCTAAACGTGAGTCTTTTAGGGTTTTACCAAAAAATTGATTAGCCGCATGGTAATGTCTTCCCTCATACAAAATCAATGTATTGTAGACATTATTAATCCGCACAATCTCATCAAACATGGCATGATAAGTCGTATCCATCATGATTTTTCCTTCATCAAATCGCTTATCATTTTCTTTTAAATACCATTCATACTTTTCTGGATCAAACTGATTGTTAGGTTTGAATAAAGACGTACCCGATGCTAATGGTGCATCGGGTGTTAAATATAAGACCGCAGCAAAAACAGTATTATGGTCAGTGTGAATAACCCCCTGACCATACTCTGCCGATACACTTTGAAAGCTCGTTGTAATCGCCCATTGCATATAATCATGCTCCGCGTTATGAAACAAAGAAATGATTCTTTTGCTAACACTCTCGAACATTGGTTTATTGATTATAGATAAGTCTTTTGTCCTACCGCCTGGAAATACATATTTAGCACCTTTAATTTGATGTCTAAATTGATATTTTTGACTTAACGCAAAGGTTCTTACCGCATCAGGATTCTCATAAAAGTTCTCTACAATGGTAACGGGATACAAATTCATGGCTGACCTTTAACGCTATATTAGATTCTAGGATTTTTGCTGTTGATTAGTTTAAATGACTAAGGTTGTAACGACAACTAAAACTACTGAACGCCGTCATTGCGAAAAGGCGAAGCCGACGTGGCAATCAGTACTTTTGAATGCGTTAGCCATCGCATAAGCTACCTGCCAATAGGCGAAGCATTGTTTAGATAGATTTTGAGTTTTTTAGGGTCATGCGGCACGGGTGTTACTGTACCAATCATAGCAGCTGTTTTATGACGTAAAGTTTAACCCATCAGTTTAGTGCATGGGCTTCAGCAAATCAGGACAAGCGAGATTTACACAAAATACGGGACACCCTCATGTATGGCAAAAGTAATGTAGTGACATATCCGCAGAAAGTTGTTTGAGAAAAGAAAGTCACTTTAAACGATTTTGATCAAATCAATTTGATGAAAAATTAAATTGTATTTACAATGTACATATGATCTCAATAAAATTTGAATGGGAAGAAACTAAAGCTGATAGCAATATCAAGAAGCACGGTGTTTCATTTGAAGAGGCGCGTACTGTATTTTATGATGAACATGCGCGACTTATTAATGATCCAGACCATTCAGAAAATGAAGATCGTTTTATTTTGTTGGGCATTAGTAGTTCGCTTCGCGTGCTGATTATTTGTCATTGTTATCGTAGTGAAGGCAATGTGATTAGAATTATTTCAGCACGTAAAGCAACTCATTTTGAAACTAGAGCATACGAAAATAGGTGAATAACATGCGCGAAGAATACGATTTTTCTGAATCAAAAAAGAATCCCTATGCTTCACAGTTAAAGAAGCCAATTACAATCAGGTTAGATGAAGATTCTATTGCATATTTTAAATCTGTTTCTGAAGAAGTGGGAATTCCGTATCAAAGTTTAATCAATCTTTATTTGAGAGATTGTGCTGTTTCACATCGAAAATTAAAACTCGACTGGCAATAAAACTTTTATAAGAGTCGTTTCAAAGCGACTCTCCCACAAAGCCCACTTTTTAGTGGGCTTTTTATTTGCCCTCCTACTTAACTCTCACTATCAAAAGTCGTGTTAAAACGACTTTCCATCAAACGCATAAATAACACTATGCGCAGACACGAAATAACCGCAATCAAACCCATCCAGCCAACCACCAGCGAAGGCGCGAATAAACGCGTTAAAACAGGTTAAAGACAGGGCTGCGGATGCCTTAACAAAAGAAAGAGAATGGCAGAAGCGTACTAATGCACTTAAAAAAGCCAGTGATGCTAGGCTGAATTTGGCAAAGTTGAATGAAAATTAAAGTGCTAATTTTGACTAGTAGGCGAAACAGTAAGAATAACTTTAGACCCAGAGCCGAATGATTTATTTTGAATTTCTGCCGTTAGCGTTTTGTTTTTACCAACAAAAATAAGCACGGAAGTCTGTGATTTACTGGAAGACAGAAATGTCCATCCAGCAGTTGGGTATTGATTCATCAAAAACCTAATGACTTCTTCAGAACTTAATCCAGTATTCACTTCAACACGCCCAGTCCACAATGAACCCTCGCCAAAAATAACTGATTTTTTAGGATCAATCACCGCGTCTGATGGTAATGGAGCCCCTTCAAGCACTTCGATAGATGTAGACTTAGTCGCGGTCTGTGTTTGCGACAGCATTGGCGTGCTAACACAACCCATACAAATCAACACTACACTAGCAAAAACCAATATATTCTTAACAGTCATCTCTATCTCCTCAATCTTCTTATATATTAAATTTCCTAATTATAATACTGGTTGTTTATGTTGGACACAATGAAAAACGGCAACCGAAGTTGCCGTTTTAGATCACACGACAGCGTAATGCTGTACTAGATTGACTTTATCCTAGAAGAATAAGATCGCACCAAGTGAGATTGTTTTTGCTTTTGCTTTTAAATCAGCTGTAGAACCTGTGTTATCAAGATCACGCTCTGAAACTGAATACTCAGCAACTAGGTTAAGATGTTTTGTAAGTGGGTGGTAAGCACCAACTGTCCACATAGAATCTTCAAGATCGTTCCATGTATCGATTGAATTGCCATCTAAAGTTGACTCACCATATGATGCACCAATTTTAGTAGCGGTTGGTAGTGTGTAAGTTGCTTGCACGTACCATTGGTCTGAATCACGTGATTTACCAGCAGCATCAAAACCATCAAAAAGTTGCATTGTTTGACCAATACCATCACCATCACCGTAGTAAGCTGTTAAACCAAAACCAGCAACATTGATGTTTGTACCAATATCCCATGCAGTTGCACGGTCATCGCCAATTGTAGCGCTGGCAAAATCTACTTTTTGTGAAATTGCTGATGCCCAAACTTTACCTGCAATATCACCTGTCCATGCATATGCGGCTTTAGCTTCATATGCAGATTGTGAACCTGAACGACCAGCACCACCCAAGCTACCTAGAGCAACGCCATCTAATGGGTTATCAACCGCGTTCCAACCTTGAGTCAAACCAGCTGTGAAGTTGAAACCGTTCCAGTTTGGTGATGTGTACGCAATTTGTGATTTCCAGTCAGCATACATAAAACCAGAACCGATACGACCTAGTGTTGTTGTGTTACCTGCTAAACTACCAGCACCAGCACCAACACCTAATAGTGTCATGTCGTTTAGAATCGCATCTGAAGCATAGATACCTAAATCTTTACCTAGCTTGATAGAACCCCATGAAGCATCACCAAACGTCAAGAACGCTTGACGGTTTTCTTGGTTAGTTCCAGTGGCTGCATTGCCTTGGTTAGCTGCGTTTGTAGTTGAAGCACCTGGGTTAAGGCTGATAGTAAAACCAACATCTAAATCGTTTTGACGTGTTTTACCAGAAACTGATAGGTAGTTAGGTAATAGACCAGTTGTAATGTTGTTTGTAGTATCACGATTACCATCACCAAGACCTAAAGCTGATGCACCAGCACCAGTGTCACCGCTGAAGCTTGTTGAAGTATAGTAAGAGTTTACAACGCCACCGATGTCTAGTGTCCAATCACCAGCTGGGATCATGATACCAGCGTTAGCGCTTGAAGCACCAGCAACTAACGCTGCTGCAATATTTAATTTGTTATATGTTGTTGAATAGATTGATGCTTTTTATAGCCCTAAAAATAGTCGATATTTTCCTATTAATCACAGGTAACAAATGGCGTAATTTTATTTAAGTAGCCACTCCACCAATCCATCATTTCTATACGTTCAGGCATGTATTGCGCACGATTATAAGCACGGCGCACTTGATTACTTTCTGAGTGTGCCAACTGCCTTTCAATAACATCAGCCCTAAAGCCTTGTTCGTTTAATACCGTGCTGGCAATAGCGCGAAAGCCATGTACGGTCATTTTACCTTTATAGCCCATCCAATACAGCGCCTGTATTAGTGCGTGATCTACTAGCACCTTATTTGCTTTGTGAAATACGAAATGATTACTTGGATAGGTTTGCTGAATATGCTTGAGGATTGAAAGCGCATGCACTGACAAGGGCACCACATGCTCAACCCGCATTTTCATGCGCTCCGCTGGTATTTTCCATAGCGCTCGCTCTAAATCAAACTCTTGCCATTGCGCTAATAGCAGTTCATTTTTACGCACGTAGGTAATCGCCATCAGCTGTAAACCATAGCGTGTGATTTCATCCCCTGCCTTCGCATAATGCGCAATGGCTCTCATCAGTTCGGGCAGTGCTTCAATACCCACTGCTTTTTGATGAACAACTACGTGCCCATGCAGTGCAGCGTTTAAGCCTATGGTAATGTCTTGCTTACAAACGCCAATCACCATTGCGTATTGCCATATTTGCCTGCAGTCATTCAATACGCGCTTGGCAACGTCATAAGCGCCTCGGGCTTCTATCTTTTGTAATAATGCCAACAATTCCCTTTTGGTGATACGTTGGATGTTCTTATTGCCAACATAGTGATTGAGATTTCTCTCTATCCTTTTTTCTACCATTATTTGATGGCGTAGCGTCCATTTGACTGCTTTGCGTGAAATCCACTGCGAAGCAATCAGCTTAACACTATAGTCCGGTTGAATCGCTTTAGAGGGTTGATTGACAGCGCTGATAACATGATTTTTTAAGTGGGCGGGATGTTGATATTTGGCGAGTATTAAATGCTCATAAAATAGCTTGGCATTTTCGTAAGTAGTCAATTTATCCATTGTTTTAAGACTACGACGATAGGTTCTACCTCTATCCCAATAGACTGCTTGCCAGTATGGCGAAGCATTGTTTAGATAAACTTTGAGTTTTTTGGGGTAGCCAGGTACTGATGTGACTGTTCCTAAAATAGCTGCTGTTTTATGTCTTACGGTTTCTTGTGAAGTTATAGTTTGCAAATTTTCAATAATCATAATCCAAGCCTTCAAAAGCTATAATTATTATTGATTAATAAAATTCTATCTAGAAAAAGTAGTCGATTTGGTAATCAACTAAAAATCGACTACGGTCAAACCATATTGATTTCATGACTAACAATTTGTAACTGATTTTAAAATTAGGTCTTTATTTAAGTCCTCATTATTTTTAACAAGTTAAGGTTTAAGACTTTTCATTCATTTTCAACCATCGATTAAATCTCTAGTAACGGTCTTAAGCGGTGTTGCAATGGAGGCAGTTCTTAAGTGAGCGCAGGCTGACTCACTATTGATGAGAGGTGTAAAGCAGTTGATAGAGGCATGACCATTAGCGATATTAAGTGATTAGAAAAACAAGATGGAAAATCTGCTCCTTGGCAATTAAACAACCAAAGTTAATCTTATCTAAATTTAGCCAACGATTTAGCGGGCTTTGCCTGAAATCAAATACATCTCAGCAGCAATTAAGCCTTGTTGCGGGCCTAGTAAGACCACCACATCGCCTTCCGTTAATAGAATATCAGGGCGAGGTAAAATATCCATTTGCATATTTTGGCGGCGTAAATGCTGTATTTCGACACCAAACTCAGTCAAATCAATTTGTAGCAACAGTTTTTGATTAGCATAGGCATTTTTATCAATTTCAACAGGATGTAACGTTAGCTGTTTGTTATTACCAAATTCAGCGCTTTCATCCGATAGTCCCCTAAAATATCCCTTAAACATATGATAGCGCTCTTCCCTAAACAATCGGATACGTTTAACCACACGCTTCAATGGCACACCCAAAATCACCAAGGCATGAGAGGCTAACATCAAGCTACCTTCCAGCACTTCTGGCACCACTTCCGTTGCACCAGCTTCTCTAAATGCTTCCATATGCGTTTCATCGTAAGTGCGCACAATCACAGGTAAAGCAGGGTAATTTTCTTGCGTGATGTGTAACACTTTCATCGAGGATCGCATATCGGCATAGCTCACAATCAATGCTTTTGCATGCGCAGCACCCGCGGCTTCCAAAACAGCCCCTCTACTTGCATCGCCATACATCACATGTTCGCCAGCGACTGCCGCTTCATGCACGCGGGTTGGATCAATATCTAACGCAATAAAAGGAATGCTTTCCTCTTTTAAAAAACGACCGAGATATTGCCCACTTCTACCATAACCACAAAGAATTACATGGCCATCCAACGTTTTACCAACCCCTTGTAGCGCTTCATCTTTTTGCTTGCTATTCATGATGTAGCTTTTTGCTAATTTCCGTGCGATTCGTCCATTGTATTGAATAATAAATGGCGCCGTAATCATGGATAATAAGCAAGCAGACAACACCAATTGCAATTCAGCGCCGCCAATTAATCCATGGCCTAAACCTAAAGTCAGAATAACAAAGCCAAACTCACCTGCTTGCGCCAGAATCACGCCAGAGCGCATGCCAACGCCCCATTCAAAGCCAAAAAAGCGGACTAATACAGTAATAACCACGGCTTTGAACAATACAAAAGCGACTAACAGGGCAGTAACTAAGACCATATTTTGGATTAAATAATTGAAATCGAGCAGCATGCCGACACTAATAAAAAACAAGCCCATTAAAATATCGCGGAATGAGGCAATATCTGACTCAACTTGATAACGATAGCGCGTTTCTGAAATCAACATACCCGCAATAAAAGCACCCAATGCATATGACAAACCAGCCAAATTAGTCGCAAAAGCCAATAGCAAAGTCACCATCAATACGTTCATCACAAATAACTCGCGCGAGCGTTGACGAGCGACTAAGCCGAACCAAAAGCCAATCACAGTTTTGCCGAATTTAAACAAAATAAATAACAAGATTATTGTTTTTATAAAGGCCCAGCCGAGTATGCCAGCTAGGTCTGGCGACTGTGAACTCAATGCAGGAATCAACACTAAAATTGGAATAACCGCTAAATCTTGGAATAGCAAAATACCGATACTGAGTCGACCATGTCGTGAATTCAAATCGACCCGTTCCATCAAAATTTTCGACACAATGGCAGTAGATGACATGGTTAAAGCGGAAGCCACAATAAAGCTGACTGTTAGGCTTAAACCCGCTAACCAACAAGCGGACATAATACCCGCCATGGTAATAATCACTTGAGCAGCACCTAAGCCAAATAGCGTTTTGCGCATCGCATATAACTTAGGCAAACTAAATTCTAGGCCTATGCTAAACATCAAAAATACAATGCCGAACTCGGCTAAGTGGCGACCTGATTCGGTATCGGGCAATAGCGCAAAAGCGTATGGGCCAAATAAAACGCCCACCACAAAATACGCTAACATTGGCGGCAACCGCAAGGCACGAAAAAAGGCAACAAACAAAACCGAGCTGGTTAGCACCAAAAGAATACTAGCGAACGAATTAAACAATGATTATCTTTCTTAGTTTTTATGATTAATATCAAAGCATAAACAATTATGCAAAAATTGTGCCTACTTTTCGCTAATTTATGCAAAAACGTTTGTTTTCGCTTTATTCAGCGACGATTCCCTTTTATACTAATTGTATATGAGTCCATCACTACTGCAAACTGAACAACCACATGCGCCAAAACGCGAATCTCTTCTACTTGCGCGCAAAGTGCTGCTCATTGAAGCAAAAGAAATTGAAGCCCTGGCTGCAAATTTAGATGCCAATTTTGAAGCCGCTGTTGCCCTTATTCTACATTGTAAAGGCCGCGTTGTTGTCAGTGGCATAGGGAAATCTGGACATATTGGCGGAAAAATCGCTGCTACACTTGCGAGCACAGGCACGCCGGCTTTCTTTATGCATCCAGCTGAAGCCAGTCATGGGGACTTAGGCATGATTACCAATGACGATGTCGTCATTGCATTATCCAACTCGGGCGAAAGCGACGAAATTTTAAATATCTTGCCCACGATTAAACGTCTAGGCGCAAAAGTGATTGGCATTACAGGAAAATCGACCTCTACGTTAGCCAAACAAGCAGATATTCATCTTAGCGCGGAAGTGTCTCAAGAAGCGTGTCCATTAGGACTGTCGCCAACAGCTAGCACTACCGCGGCGTTGGCGCTGGGCGATGCGCTTGCGGTATGCGTGCTAGACTGCAGAGACTTTTCTGCGGCAGATTTTGCAAAATCACATCCAGGTGGCAGTTTAGGGAGACGCTTAATTACTCGCGTGGCCGATATTATGCGATTGGATGATGCCATTCCTTATGTCATGGAGACTGCCGCGTTATCGGATGTGCTCATTGAAATGACGAAAAAAGGCTTAGGATTTACTGCAGTCGTTAACCAGCAATATCAATTAATTGGTATTTTTACTGATGGCGATTTACGTCGTGTGTTTGCCGCTGGCAATAGTACGCAATCCACCCTTATTACCGAAGTCATGCATGCAAACCCGACCACCATCAACGCTAAAAAATTAGCGGCTGAAGCAGTTGAAATAATGGAACATCACAAAATTAGTGGCCTATTGGTTACCGATGAAAATAATAAGTTAGTCGGTGCATTCAATATGCATGATTTATTAATGGCAAAAATTGTTTAATTGGAAAGAAGAATAAATTGAGTGAAGTGACAGAAGCAATCATCGCCCGCGCCAAAAAAATTAAAGTGCTTGTTTTAGATGTTGATGGTGTGATGACCGATGGCAGCTTGATGATTGGTGACGATGGTCAGGAATATAAAGTGTTCCATGCGCATGATGGTTTGGGTATGAAAATGCTCAATAAAACTGACGTTAAAATGGCCATTATCACTGGTCGCACGTCTAACGTGGTAAAAATACGCGCTGAAACCAATCATATCGAGCATTGCTATCAAGGCGTAGAAGATAAAGGCATGGCGTTTGATGATTTGATTAATAAATTAGGCATTAGCCCAGAAGAAGCTGCTTTTATGGGTGATGATATTGTTGATATTCCTGCCATGCGAAAATGTGGCCTTGCAATCACGGTACCAACGGCTCAATCCTCTGTTAATCAATATGTGCATTATGTAACGGCTAACCAAGCAGGCAAAGGCGCGGTAAGAGAAGTTTGCGAATTAATCATGAAAGCACAAAACACTTTTGACTCCATCACTAGCCAGTATTTTAAATAATTAGCATCAAGTAAAAAATGTTTAATCGCTTAACCATTCTATTTCCACTCATTTTGGCTGCCTTTTTGGCGTTCATCACTTTTTGGATTAATACATCTGTTGAACAACAAGTCCTTAAAGCGAATGGTAGCAATCGTCACGCCAGTGATTATATGATGGAAAATTTTGTCACCACCCAAACTGACCCCGCTGGCAACTTGAAGTATACGTTAGCGGCGGAAAAAATGACGCACTATCCTGACGATGACAGTACCGTGTTAGAGCAACCTCAATTTACCCAATACGCAATCAATAAACCTTATACGAAAATTGAGGGAAAGCATGGCAATGTTTCCAGTAATGGAGAAGAAATTGAAATATTAGAGGATGTCATCGTGGTGCGTGAAGCATCGGCAGCGCATGGCGAGATGCGGGTGTTGACGGATAAATTAATCATTTTTCCCAATCAAAATTTAGCAAAAACTGATCGTCCGGTGGTGATTAATCAGGCGCCTAAAACAGTGATTCATGCCACTGGGTTGATTTACGATAAACGCAAAAAAACCATTCAGCTCCTTAATAAAGTAAATGCTCATTATGAAAAACCAAACAAATAACGCTTTGCTCAACTCAACAGAAATCTATTTAGAAAACATGCTTAGCAAACATAGTGAAATAATGTCTAATTTGTTTCTCATCAGCATGCTGCTTATTGGTTTCATGACCAGCTTGAACGCGCTAGCTGAAGCTGCTGACCGAGATAAGCCAATTGAACTGGAAGCTGATAGTGTGATTGTTGATGACGCTAAAAAAATCAGCACCTATATAGGTACAGTCGTTTTAACACAGGGCACTTTAGTGATTCGTGCCGATAAGTTGATTGTACGTGAGGGTCAAAATGGCTTTCAAAGCAGCACATCGACAGGCAAACCAACCACGTTTAAACAAAAACGTGAGGGTAAAAATGAATATATGACTGGCAGCGGTAGACGAATTGAATATGATGGTCGTATGGACAAAGTGGAACTGTATACCGATGCTTGGGTAAAGCGTGGTGAAGATATCGTTTACGGTGATTATATTAGTTACGATGCCAATGCTGAATATGCTGAAGTGATTGGCGGCACAAAATCTGAAAGTGAAGGCCCTTCAAGTGGTCGCGTTAAAGCCATAATTCAGCCCAAAAAGAAAACCATCACAGTCGCCCCAGCGCCAGCTAAAGCGCTTGGTCTTAAATTAAGCAATGAGATTACTAAAACCCCAGAATAGCCAATCATATGAGCCTATTAGTTGTACAACATCTTAGCAAATCCTATCAATCACGCACCGTAGTGCATGATATTTCTCTGCAAATTAAAAGCGGCGAAGTCATTGGCTTGCTTGGGCCAAATGGTGCTGGTAAAACAACCAGCTTTTATATGATGGTTGGTTTGGTGCCGTTAGACGCAGGCAGCATTACTCTAGACGGTGAAGATATTAGTCGAAAACCTATTCATTTGCGTGCCAACAAAGGACTCGCCTACCTACCGCAAGAGCCTTCTATCTTTCGAAAACTATCAGTTTCTGAGAACATCATGGCAGTGCTTGAATTACAAAATTTGTCAGACCAAGCCCGACACGATCGCCTAGAGTCACTTTTACAAGATTTAAATATTTTACATATCCGTAACAATCAAGCAGTCAGCTTATCTGGCGGTGAACGGCGACGAGTAGAAATTGCACGTTGTTTAGCGGCTAATCCTAGCTTTATTTTGCTCGATGAGCCTTTTGCCGGCATTGATCCAATTGCAGTGTTGGATATTCAAAAAATCATTCGCTTTTTATCATCGCGCAATATTGGCGTACTGATTACAGACCACAATGTGCGCGAAACATTGGGTATCTGCGATCGCGCTTATATTGTTAACGAAGGCAAGGTATTCGCTTCTGGTAGCCCAGCAGAAATTGTGAGCAATGAAGCTGTGCGTGAAGTGTATTTAGGTAAAGATTTTAGACTCTGATTAAACAATAAAGATGAAACAAAGTTTACAACTAAAAATCTCTCAGAGCTTAGCATTAACGCCACAGTTACAACAGTCTATTCGCTTACTACAACTGTCTACGCTTGAGTTAAATCAAGAGCTTGAAATCATTTTGCAAGAAAATCCGCTGCTAGAATTGGTTGAAGAGGATGATGACAATCAAGAACAAGCAGAAGGAGAAGAAGAGGAGCGCGTAGCAGCATCAAACAATGAAGCCCGCAACGATGAAACCAGTGACCGTGACAGCGGTAATGATGGTGATAGCGAAACGAATACAGAGCGCGATGCTGAAACGGAAATCAGCAGTAAGGATAAGCAAGACGCTTTAGCGGAAGCACCAATCTCAGATGATGACTTCAAACAAAATGATTTTGATGAAGATTATGAAGAGTACGGCAGCGCAAGTCAGTGGGATGAAGGTGAAAAACAGAGTCATGAAGATGATGATTTTACGCGTCAAGAAATGGTTGTCACCAGCTTACGCAACCATTTACTCGATCAACTAAAACTGTTACCCCTATCCGATAGAGACCAACAATTAATGCTATTACTGATCGATAGTATTAACGAAAATGGTTACTTGGAATCGTCCTTAGCCGACATCATGGCATCACTGCCTGAAGAACTTGAGGTTGATTTTTGTGAGCTTGAAACTGCGCTCAAACATATACAAAACTTAGATCCTATTGGTATTGGCGCAACCTGTTTACAAGAATGCATTTTATTGCAATTGAATACGCAGCCTGACAGCACTCCTGATTTGGCACTGGCTAAGATTATTGTAAAAGAGCATTTGCACGTGCTCGCCAATAAAGACTTTAACAAGTTACGTAAACTAGTGAACTGTAATGCAGAAAATCTAAAAAGTGCGCAAGCACTCATTCAATTACAAAACCCAAGACCTGGCGCCTGTTTTACCCAATTTAGCCCAGATCATTTTATTCAGCATGAAGTCATTGTTAAAAAAATCAAAGGGCTTTGGGTCGCCACATTAAATGATGGCGTGATGCCAAAATTACGTATTAATCAATTGTATGCTGATATATTAAAACGCAATCGTGAAAATTCAGGCCAATATTTGCAAAGTCAAATGCAAGAGGCGCGCTGGATGATTAAGAATATTCAGCAACGTTTTTCAACTATTCTACGTGTTTCACAGGCCATTATTGACCGACAACGCAACTTCTTTGAATATGGGGAAATTGCGATGCGTCCATTGGTCTTGCGTGAAATTGCAGAAGAATTAGAACTTCACGAGTCGACCATTTCAAGAGTGACCTCCCATAAATATATGCTGACACCACGCGGCGTTTTTGAGCTGAAGTACTTCTTTGGCAGCCACGTTTCCACCGATTCTGGCGGCGAATGTTCTGCTACCGCTATTCGCGCACTAATCAAACAATTAGTCGCTGAAGAGAATACCAAAAAACCACTTTCCGATAACCAAATTAGTGAAATACTCGCTAAACAAGGCATTGTGGTCGCGAGACGTACGATTGCAAAGTATCGAGAATCACTCAATATTCCGCCAGCCAATTTGCGCAAGTCTTTATAAAAATAATGCATAAAATCCTAAACTAGACTAGTTACATTGCGAATAAAAGGTGTACACTAAATTGTTCAAAGTTTTTATTTAGCTACTTTTGTTACCGTAAAAACTTAAGAACAAACTTAAAAAAAGGATCTTATTATGAATTTACAATTAACAGGACATCATCTAGACGTAACACCTGCTTTAAGAGAATACGTAGAAACAAAACTAGGACGAATTAGCAATCACTTTGATCATGTGATTGATATAAAAGTGACCCTGAGTGTAGAAAAGCTTGCTCAAAAAGTTGAAGCAACCATACACGTACCTGGGAATGATTTACATGCCGAGAGTAGCGATGAAAACATGTATAGCGCTATCGACATTTTGACGGATAAGCTGGATCGACAGGTGCTAAAACACAAAGAAAAAAATAGCAATCACCACAAAGTAAATGGCGCGCTCAAGCACCAACTCCTTAGTTAATCCAGCAATCGTTTATTCACGCAATAATGCGTGATTTTCACAACGCCGTCTCAAGTATTATATGCATCTATATTGAATACATGAGGCGGTTCATTCATTACACCCAACATACACGTCAGTGTTATATTTCACAGACAATGGTAAACTATAATGGTCAGTCGTTCTCACTGTTATAAAGGCTCACTAGCGTGCATTTAATTATATTAACAGGGCTATCCGGCTCTGGAAAAAGCGTTGCATTACGCGCGTTAGAAGATAGCGGCTTTTACTGTATTGATAATTTACCCGCGACGATGCTACCGCTTATCTCGCAACATGTAGAAACCAATCTGCATCAGAATATTGCAGTCAGTATTGATAGCCGAAGCGCTGCTATCGAAACCCTACCAAATGCCATTGCATTATTAAAAGATAGTGATCATATTGTTGATTTAATCTTTCTAGAAGCCAGCACAGAAACGCTAGTGAAACGCTTCAGTGAAACGAGGCGTAAACATCCGTTAAGCGATAAAGAAACGACGCTAGCGGAAAGTATTTCATACGAGCAAGATTTATTATCCAACCTGAGTCAAATTGCGCACCGTGTTGATACTAGCAACAGTAACGCCAATGCCCTGCGTAAACATATTCGTGAATTGATTGCGCAGCCAACAAACGAAATGGTGCTTTTATTTAGCTCATTCGGATTTAAAAATGGCTTGCCCCTAGATGCTGATTTTGTTTTTGACGTGCGTAGCTTGCCTAACCCACACTATGACAAAATACTACGTCCGCTAACTGGTAAAGATGAGGCCGTTGCCTCTTTTTTACAAAACACACCAATGGCAATAGAAATGCTAACAGACATCAAACAGTTTGTTGAGAAATGGCTATTCAGTTTTGAACAAGATAATCGCAGCTATCTGTCAATTGGGATTGGATGTACAGGAGGGCAGCACCGCTCCGTTTTTTTTGTAGAGCAATTAAGTGCTTACTTTAAAACATCCAAATATAAAGTCATTATTCGGCATCGAGAATTAGACTAAAATACACTAAATTGCACAACTAAACTGTTTAAAGATGAAAAATTAATATGATTGGAATTTTAATTATTGCCCACGAAAGACTGGGTGAAAGTTTAATTGAATGTGCGACGCATATGTTGGGAGAAAGACCGCAACAACTCCATGCGCTAGCGGTTAAAAGTAGTGATGAGCCTGACGCCTTATTACAGCAAGCACTAACAATTGCCAGTGAAATTGACTCAGGCGACGGCGTGTTGGTGTTGTCTGATATTTACGGCGGCACACCCTGTAATATTGCAACAAAACTCGTTGGCGACAAGCATTCACAAGGCATTTCTGGCCTTAATTTACCCATGCTAATCGTTGCGCTCAGTTATCGCCATTTACCACTCGACGACTGCTTAACTAAAGCGATGAATAGCGGCCAAGAAAGTGTTGTGCATTTTAATGAGAAAGGTTGTATGCCTTCATGATTAAAGAAAATATTGAAATCATTAATAAGCTAGGTCTGCATGCACGTGCATCCACTAAATTTACACAAGTGGCTAATCAATTTTTGAGCGATATCGCAGTCACACGCGATGCAAAGCGCGTCAATGCCAAAAGCATTATGGGCGTCCTGATGCTAGCTGCAGCAAAAGGTTCTGTGATTGAAATAGAAGCGAATGGCGCAGATGAAGTAGAAGCGGTTGCCGCACTAAAAACGCTAATTAATCATTACTTTGATGAGAGTGAATAATTGTCTAGCTTTAGCTTACATGGCGTAGCGGTTTCGAGCGGGATAGCTATTGGCAAAGCCCATTTAATTTCTAATGCTTTATTAGAAGTGGCGCATTATCAACTGCCTAGCCACCTCGTCGAAGATGAGGTTAAGCGCTTTACCAGTGCAATCACAACAGTGATAGATGATTTAAAAGCAATACATAAAGCCTTGCCTGACACATTGCTGGGTGATTTAGGCTCTTTTATCAATACCCATCTTGCCATCTTGTCCGACAAATCATTTTTGGATGTAACCAAAAAAATGATTCGTGAAGAACAATGCAATGCGGAATGGGCGATTAAATTACAGCTCGATAACATTATCGAACAGTTTGATGCGTTCGACGATGCCTATTTGCGAGAGCGAAAACAAGATGTTATCCAAGTAGTTGAGCGCGTGATTAAAGCATTGCTTGGTCATCCGAGTCCGCAACTAAACAATAATGTCAAACATAGCGATAAGGATGTTATCTTAGTTGCCCATGATATTTCACCTGCTGATGCGATTCAGTTCAAGCAAAATCAGTTCGCTGGATTTATTACCGATGTCGGTGGCGTAACATCGCATACCGCGATTTTAGCAAGAAGCCTTAATATTCCATCCATTGTTGCCCTACAAAAAGCACGCGATTTAATCAGCGAGGGTGAAGTCATTATTGTGGATGGCAGCCAAGGCGTCGTCATTGTTAATCCTAGCAAAGAAATTCTCAAGCAATATGTTTTACGCCAATGCCAGTGGCAACTAGAACAACAAAAGCTTTCATTAATTAAATCAACAGCTTCTAAAACCATTGATGGAACGGCAATCGCCTTATTTGCTAATATCGATAGTCAGCAAGGCATCGAAGCTATCCCAGCATCTGGTGCAACTGGCATTGGATTATTCCGCACAGATTTTTTGTTTATGAACCGACCGGATGCGCCAGATGAAGAAGAGCAATTTTTAGCGTATAAAGCCGTAGCGCAAGCCATGAAAAAAGCACCTGTCATTATCCGCACACTTGATCTTGGCGCGGATAAACAGGCCAATCTGAGTAATATTGAAACGTCTAACACGGCTTTAGGCTTGCGTGCGGTTAGGCTTTGTTTAACAGAGCCACATATTTTTCATACTCAATTTCGCGCAATTTTACGCGCCTCGCATTATGGCAATGTCAAAATATTAATTCCGATGCTCACCTCATTAGCAGAGTTGCGACAAACTAAATTATTATTAGCGCATGCCAAACAATCGCTCGTGAAAGAAAATATTCCCTTCAACGACAATATTCAGCTTGGCGGTATGATAGAAGTGCCCGCTGCTGCCATTAATGCCAAAGCGTTTGCCCGTGAGTTAGACTTTCTTTCTATTGGCACAAACGATCTGACACAATATACCCTTGCAGTAGATCGCACCGATAGTAGCGTTGCGCATTTATACAACTCTCTCCATCCTTCGGTGTTGCAATTAATTGCTAATACCATTGCTGCAGGTGCTAAATTAGGCAAAGCCGTTTCTGTCTGTGGTGAGATGGCTGGCGATGCACAGTTAACTAAATTACTACTTGGTATGGGGTTGCGACAGTTCTCGATGCATCCTAGCCAAATATTAAGCGTTAAACAGAAAATTTTACAAAGCAACATGAGCACAATCACTAAATCGGTTAATAAAATCCTTAAAACAGAAGATATTGTCAATACCGAATTGCAAGTCAAAAAACTGAACCTTTAATCATAAACTTAAATACAAGCGCAAGTCAGGAGAACAGCATGTCAGAAGAAGTTATTGTTGCCAATAATGATGATAAAAATATTACTACCGTTACCCATTTAGCTGGCACTATGTTTTCATTTTTTCCAGCGCTAATTGTTTGGATATTAAAAAAAGACGATAGCGCTTTTATTGCAGATCAAGCCAAAGAAGCGCTTAACTTTCAAATTACTGTTGCTATTGCCATCTTTATTTGTGGCTCTGTTTTATCGTGGATTCTCATTGGCATCATGTTTATACCAATGATTTGGCTGGCTAATATTGTTTTTTGCATTATTGCCGCCATCTCTACTAGTAAGGGTGAAACCTATCGTTACCCGCTTTGTCTACGCTTAATTAATTAAGTCATTAAATAAGGAATTACTGTGTCATCAAACCCATTACTGCATTTTTCTGGTTTACCTAAATTTAACGAAATCAAACCTGAGCATATCAGCCCAGCCATCGACAGCTTGATTGCTGAAGGCCGCGCCTTAGTTGAAGCATTAGCGACTAGCCAAGTAACGCCAGCATGGGAGAATTTCGCCCTAAAGTTAGAAGACCAAAGTGAAAAATTAGGTCGCACTTGGAGCCAAGTTGGTCATATGAATGCAGTGGTCAATAGCCCAGAACTGCGTCAAGCTTACAATGATAATTTGCAGAAGTTAACCGATTTTGGTAGCGATTTGGCGCAAGATGAGCGCTTATATGCAAAATTTAAAGCCATCCAAGCGAGTGCTACTTTTAAAGCACTTAGTCCAACCCAACAAACGATTATCAATCATGAAGTGCGTGACTTTAAATTAGGCGGCGCAGAACTATCTGCCAATCAAAAAGCCCGTTTTAAAACGATCAGTGAAGAACTATCAAAACTAAGCAGTAAGTTTGAAGAAAACATCATGGATAACACCAGTGATTTTACGCATTTGGTTGTTGATGTTAATGATTTAGCTGGGCTACCAGCAGACGCCATTGAAGCAGCGGCTGAAGCGGCAACTGCTGCTGGTAAAACAGGTTATTTATTTAGTTTACATTTCCCTTCTTATTTACCAGTCATGCAATATGCAGAGAACCGTGCCTTGCGTGAATTACTCTATCGCGCTTATGCCACGCGTGCTTCTGAATTAAGTAAACCAGAATGGGACAATACTGGCTTAATTAGCGACATTCTGAAATTGAAAAAAGAAGAAGCCAATATGCTGGGCTTCAAGAATTTCGCTGAATTATCATTAGCGACCAAAATGGCAGATACGCCTACCCAAGTGGCTGAATTTTTAAATACGCTCGCCCAACGCGCTAAACCCTATGCAGAACGCGATATGGAAGAGCTATTAGCTTATGCAAGCAAATTAGACTTAGCTGACATGCAAGCTTGGGATGTTGGTTTTGTGAGTGAAAAATTACGCCAAGAAAAATATGCTTTTTCTGACCAAGAAGTGAAACAATACTTCCCAGAAGAAAAAGTGCTGGCCGGTTTATTTAAAGTCACCGAAACTATATTTGGCGTACATGTACGCAAAGCAGATGCGCCAGTTTGGCATCAAGATGCGAGCTTTTACGAAATTAGCGATCATGCCAACAAACCAATTGCCTACTTTTATCTAGATTTATATGCGCGTCAAAACAAACGCGGCGGTGCTTGGATGGATGAATGCATTACCCGCCGCAAAAAGGCCACAGGACTTGAATTACCGGTCGCTTATCTCACTTGCAACTTCTCGGCGCCAGTTGGCAATAAACCTGCTCTGTTTACGCATGACGAAGTCACGACCATGTTCCATGAGTTTGGTCACGGACTACATCACATGCTCACGCAAGTTGAAGAATATGGTGTTTCTGGCATCAAAGGCGTCGAGTGGGATGCGGTTGAATTGCCTAGCCAGTTTATGGAAAACTTTTGCTGGGAATGGGAAGTGCTACGCAACATGACGGCACACGTAGAAACTGGCGCGCAATTGCCACGCGAATTATTCGACAAAATGATTGCCGCTAAAAACTTTCAAGCGGGCATGCAAACCGTGCGCCAAATTGAGTTTTCATTATTCGATATGCGCCTACACGGCGATTTTGACCCGAATGGCAAATTAACCGCATTAGATGTGATCGACCAAGTGCGCGATGAAGTTGCCGTGTTGCGCCCACCAAAATGGAACCGATTCCCCAATAGCTTTAGCCATATTTTTGCTGGCGGTTACGCCGCTGGCTATTACAGCTATAAATGGGCCGAAGTGTTATCAGCTGATGCTTACGGCTTTTTCGAAGAGCTTGGCGTGTTATCCGATGAAGCTGGCAGTCGTTTTAAAAATGAAGTACTAGCAAAAGGCGGCTCGCGCCCAGCCATGGAATCGTTTATTGCGTTTCGTGGTAGAGAACCGAGCATGGATGCTTTGTTAAGACATAATGGGATGGCTGATTAATTTATTCATGGTTGAATGATAAGTACATATACAACCTTAATGAAACTAAAGTTAGGTGCCGTAAAAATAATTAGCTGTTGATTTAACAATGATAATAATTTCTTTAAATAGATTAGACACCAGTTCTAATAAAATTTTAGGTTCGTTTTTGGTGTCTACTATTTTACGTTATATATTTTTTGGAGAGCACCGTGGAAAAATCATGGAAAGAAGCAATAAAAAAAGTTCTTTCAGAATCTGAAGGTCCATTAAGAACCGCGGAAATTTCTGAAGCGATTCTTTCTAGAGGATATTTTGAAACTGATGGCGCGACTCCCTCCGCAACTGTTGGGGGTCAAATTTACATGTCAATTAAAACGGATGGTGAAAAATCACCATTTGTAAAAGTTGGTAAAGGTCTTTTTGGCTTAAAAGAAAACTCATTAAATTTAAATGTGCCGCAGCAACTAGAGAAAAAACCAAAACTAAAAAAGAAATATTAGAGTCTAACTCTGAGAGCCAAGAGTCCATAATTCATTCGTTCGGCATGTATTGGCAGCGTGATTTAGTAGTTTGGAAAAATGACCCCAAGATGTACGGAAAGCAGCAAGCTATGGCAAAATCAGTAGACTTTGGCAAACAAAAAGGAATTTACATTCTTTATGATCACCATACTGTTGTTTATATCGGGCGCTCGGTAGATCGTCCACTCGGTAAAAGACTTTATGAACATACAGTTGACCGTTTAGGTAGTCGTTGGAATAGGTTTTCATGGTTTGGCTTGCTTGGCGTTACTCAAGAAGGCAATTTGCGGGAGTCTCCGCTAGATAGTTCTTTGGCTGCATTAGTCACAACACTTGAATCTCTACTAATAGAAGCATTAGAGCCTCCGCAAAATAGAAAACGCGGAGATGATTTCGCTGCAGAATATATCCAAGATATTGATCCTGAATTAAAAGAAAGAGAAATACAGAATACACTTCGATCAATAGAATCAAAAATGCGTGGTGGTTCATAAAAAAATATAACAATTCGTTCCAGCCTGTAGGTCACATCGGTTTACGGTACGCCGTATGCATCTCGTTTAAGCTGCATTCTTTTTCGCCTTTAGGCGAGTTACTTTCTTTTGCTTGTGCTAAAGAAAGTAACCAAAGAAATACACACCCTGCTATCAAGCCCTTTGGGTACCTTGCGTTGCTCAACAAAATAAGCGGCTGCGGAACTCGCCCTAACAAGCCACACAAAACATGGCTTGTCGCGGTGCTCAAACAGGTCCTCGCCTTCATCTTATTTTGTCTGCGCTACTCAGCTTGATAAAGGGGATATAGGTCAAAACCAACGAGAATGAGTGAGTCTTATCCGACATTCTCGTGAAAGCGGGAATTCAAATTAAATCTTTAAATTCAAAATGGATTCCGATTTGCATCGGAATGACGGACATTATTTAGTGTTCAGTGATGCAATGGTGAAACTTCGACTGGTGTTCCATCCCCTTTAGCCACGCCGAGCAACGGAGGTAAGCAAGGGGGTTTCGTCGAGGACTGTTTGAGCGTAGCGAGTTCCGCAGACGCCTTGCTTGCTGAGTAGCGCAGGGAAGCCGAAGGCCGTGGTGACGGGGTGTCTTTTTCTTTCCCCTATTTCTTTTGGACAAGCAAAAGAAATAGGGTCGCCTAAAGGCGAAAAGGAATGCACCTTAAATTTGATGCTTGTAATGAATAATGTTATATCCAGCAGCCGTAAAGGGCATCCCCAACCTCACTAAGCGCTGAAGCGCTAACTCGGTTGTGAAAAGAGGGTCGCCGTCGGTCTACCCCCGACATAGTCAATAATGAACCAAACTCTCTCCTAAATCATGATATTGTTCAATCTAAACATTTAATGAGTTCAAATGCATCGTCCAACCAAAGCAGAAATTAGAGTGCTCCCTATATATGAAGGGCTTGATCTTATTGACATTCACATTGTTGAAAACGAACAAGATGCGGCTGATGCATTGGCAGTTTTAAACCATGAAGCCAAGCTTGGTTTTGATACGGAAACAAAACCGACTTTTCGTAAAGGTGAAGTGAGTCCTGGTCCAACGTTGATTCAACTGGCAACCGCATCAAAAGCATTTTTATTTCCCATGCGTTTTCCCGCTGCAGTCTCATGTGCACATGTATTGTTAAGCAATCCCAATATGACCAAAGTAGGTTTTGGGATTCGTGACGATATCAAGGAGTTACGTAATAAGCTCACCATTGAGATTGTGAATACGCAAGATTTATCGATTGAATTAAAGCATCTCGTTGAAGAAAAAAATAATATTGGGGCGAGGGCTGCCGTGGCGATGTTGCTTAAATTGCGATTGACTAAAGGCGCGCAAACATCGAATTGGGGGGCTTATCCGTTGCAAAAACATCAGATTCAATATGCAGCAAATGATGCACATGCGGCTATTTGTGTGGCTAAGGCATTAGATGCGATACAGAAAGAATAATCGCATTATTTAATCACCCCGTCTCATTTTGACCATTAAACAGGCGCATGCTAAAGTAAGCGCCAATCAACCCCAACTAGAAACTTATTCATGAAATTAGCCACTTGGAATGTCAATTCTTTAACTGTTCGCTTACCACACGTGTTGGATTGGTTAGCAGAAAACCCAATTGACGTCTTGTGTTTGCAAGAAACCAAGCAAGAAGATACTAAGTTTCCTTATGCTGATTTAAAAAATGCTGGTTACCATGCGATTCATAGTGGGCAAAAAACTTACAATGGCGTGGCAATTTTAAGCACGCATGCAATGACAGATGTGATGCAGGGTATTGGTGGTTTTGAGGATGAGCAAGCGCGTGTTATTTCGGCAACCATCAATGGCGTGCGCGTTATTTGTGTGTATGTGGTGAATGGGCAAGCGGTTGATTCAGAAAAGTATGATTATAAAATGCGTTGGTTGACAGCGTTGAATCACTGGCTTAACGATGAACTAAAGAAATATCCAAAACTTGTAATATTAGGCGATTACAATATTGCACCTGATGATCGAGATTGTCATGATCCTGCCGCATGGGAAGGTAATATTCTGGTTAGCCCACGCGAACGTGATGCATTTGAAGCGTTAATTGCATTAGGTCTGCATGACAGTTTTAGATTATTTGAATCAGGCGAAGGACATTTTAGTTGGTGGGATTATCGCATGATGGGGTTTAGACGTAATCACGGCATGCGCATTGACCATATTTTGGTGAGTGATGCACTGAAAGAAAAGTGCGTTGCTTGCATCATCGACAAAGCGCCAAGAAAGCTGGAACGCCCAAGTGACCATACGCCTGTTGTATTAGCAATGAGCGTCTAGCTAAAAGCAATTAAAAAGGCTAATTTCCTTTAATATTAACGCCAAGCTGTTTCAACTTGCGATATAAATGAGTACGCTCAAGACCGGAAATTTCCGCCAATTTACTCATATTGTTATTAATCAGCTTCATATGATGTTTAAAATAATAGCGCTCAAACTCATCTCTTGCTGCTCGTAACGACTGCGTTAAATCAATTGGCAAGATAATGTCTGCGGCTTCTGTTACCCCAGAAAATTGCTCCAAGACACGAGAAACGTCGTCTAACGTAATTTCTTCACCTAGGCTTGTCAGCATTAGATTTTGCACCACCGCTTCTAATTGCTTTAAATCACCCGTCCATTCAGCGTTCCGCAGCGCGTTAAGTGCGGCAACATCAAAATCTTTATAAGTAATGCCTGAAGATTCCGTTAACAGCGCGGTCATGGATAATACAAGATCAGGGATATCCTCGCGATGATCATTGAGACAAGGCACTTTTAGATTGGTATTAGAAAGCGTTTGTAACAAGGATTGATCAATTGACGCACTTTCTGTTAGTTGCGGCAACGCGTGAGAGGTTGCACAAATAATCCGCGTTTGATATTTATGCGCGTTAGACAACAATAGACTTAAACCTTTTTGCTCTGTCTTACTCAATGCTGTTAATTCTTCAATAAAAACAATGCCTTCACGTGCTTGCTCTAAAATTTCAAGCGGCGCACTGGTTAACTTGTCATATTCATTTAACGCTACCCAAGGCGAACCTGCAACATGTAGAAAGTGAGCGCAAAGCTCAATACTGCCACCTTTTTTACCAATTAATAGCAATGGTGTTTGCGTGCGTGAGATTTGCTCTAAACGTTGTTTTAATTCATTAATTAACTGGCTTTTGCCCAGACTGACCAAATTCATTTCAGATTTTGGTAATGTATCTGCATGTACAAGGGCTGAGTTAACCGTTTTTAATAGTTTTTGTAAGGCGATTGGCTTTTCTAGAAAATCAAAAGCACCCATTCGGGTTGCTTCTACCGCAGTATCAATCGTGCCATGTCCTGACATCATGACGACGGGCATATTTAACAGACCAGCATTGCCCCACTCTTTGAGTAAGCTAATGCCATCACAGTCAGGCATCCAAATATCGAGCAACACCAAATCAGGACGCGCTGACAAACGCATTTCACGTGCAACTTGTGCATTTTCAGCAGTCACGACACGATGTCCTTCATCTTGCAAAATATCACTCAATAGCTCACGAATACCGACTTCATCGTCTACCACCATGATGTTTCTTGATGCCATATTGATATTACCTTTTCTCTTTACTATTATTTATTGCGCTTATATTAACCACATTGACATTTGTTGCGTTTAACTTTGCTGCGATTAGCTTTGTTGCACTTTCGTCTACTTCAGTTAGCATCTGTTGCATTTATACCACTGTATTGCCATTTTACATAGAATAAGCAACATAACGCATGAGTCTGTTCGCTTTGTCAGATTTTTATGCCTGTTTTAGGCCTCTTTCATCAACGGTAGTTGAATGCGTATACAAGCACCGCCAGTCATATTATTGGTGATTGAAATTTGACCTAAATGCTCTTCTACCATTTTTTTAACAATCGCTAAGCCTAATCCTGTGCCTTGTGCTTTTGTGGTGACATAAGGCTCATATGGATTCATCAAGACTTTATCGGCAAAGCCATGCCCATTATCACTCACTTCTAAATAGGCAAATATTGCATCACAGTGCGTTTTTACTGTCACGACTGGCCCCTCGCGCCCATCTAATGCATCCTGTGCATTCTGCATTAAATTATGCAGTACCTGCCTTAGCATCGTCCTATCGCCTATTAAATCAGGCATGTTAGATGCTAAGTCATAATGAATGGTCGCATAAGAATTTTCATATAAACCAGATACATCCTGAATTAATTTATTCAAATTAATTTTCGTCATATTCGCTGCAGGCGCTCGCGCATATTCACTAAACTCATTCACCATGGCCTTCATGGCATCGACCTGATTAACGATTGTGCTGGTTGCACGCGCCAACATCGCGGCATCTTCCTTGCCTAGTTTATCCGCTAGCTTATGTTGCATACGCTCAGCTGATAGCTGAATGGGTGTTAAAGGGTTTTTAATCTCATGCGCCAGCCGTCTCGCAACCTCACCCCAAGCAGCGTCTCGTTGCGCTTGCGCCATGGTTGTCACATCATCAAACACCACGACAAACCCACTGTTAGCACTTGCTGGCAATCGTGTCGCACGCACAGATAATAATTGCTTACCTTTTGGTCCAACCACTTCTAGTTGCCGGCTCATTTCCGCACTTGTATTATCTTCATTAAAAGTAATCTCAAAATGGGTTTGTATGACCTTAACAAACTCAGCTAAAAAATGATTCTCATCCGCTATTTGTGTGAATTGCTGATTTTCATACGGCGCTAGATTCAGCCCTAATATGTCAATCGCGGTCAGATTAAACGTCCGCAATGCGCCGTCTCGATTAATCGCCAACACGCCTGAAGATAAATGCGCCAAAATAGTTTCCAAGTAGCCTCGTGACGCTTCCAGTCTATGTCGATTCCGTTCATTGGATTTATTTGCATCTGCTAATTGGCGCGTCATACTATTAAATGATTTAACCAATACACCCAACTCATCATTACCATGTTCCGGCAACATTTTAGTGTAATTACCGTCTGCAATTGTTCGTGTCCCCTCTGCCAAAACAGTTAACGGCCGCGTCAATCGGCGACTCAGAACAAAAGCAATTGCCAACGCAGAAAACATGGCTAACATTAAGACCAGAGTCAACGTGAGCTTAAACACATCTTTGATGGAGTCACGACTATAAGACAGCTCTTGATAATCACGATAAGCATCTTGCACCGCCTCAGCAGTATTCGACAATGATTTAGGCACAGGCTGTAGCAGCTGTAAAATTAAGGTTTCTCCAGTCAACTCTTGCGAATTAACTGGCGCCAAAACACGTAAATATAAGCCTTTATCAGGAATAGGCTCTATCTTCCCAACTAATTGATATCTGGCCTGTCGCAATTGCGACACACTGGGAAGCTCGGGTAAAAAACTAGAAGCCTCAGCACTAGATACTGCCATAATACGCCCACTAGCCGACAGCAATGTTGCATCTTGTATACCCGTTCTTTCGCGCAAATCATGCAATACCCTATACTGCGAAAGACCAGGCTGCAACGCTAATGTTGTCGCCATGCTCTTTGCTTGATTTTCTAAGTCACTTAACAATGTGTCTAATGCGCGCTGACCCAAACTTAAGCCGCCATCTAAAGCAGCTTCTACTTTGACATTGAACCAAGACTCGATAGAGCGAGATAAGAAATTGACAGAGACAAGATAAACAATCAAACCGGGCACAATCGCCATCATGGCAAAAGCACTGACCATGCGTAAATTAAGACGACTGCCTACCACGTGATTTTTGATGTTTATATAGAGATTTTTTATCTGAACCGTAATCAGCACCACCAAAACGGTCGCCAAGGCAATATTTAAATAGAGTAGGATTTTATAATAATCCCCTGAAACAGCGGCGTTGGCACTTGCTGAGGAAAGCAAGTACAACAAAATCAATCCTAACGCCGCACTAAAAAATACAATGTATTTCATACTAGTGATTTAAATCTTTTGGTGTCCATTCAAACGCTTCAGAGGCTAAACTCCAATCTTCTGACCCAATCGCATCAACCTGTATTGCTTTAGGTAATTTGCTTTGATCTAATCGCATATTCAATTTTGCTTCGTATTTTTGTCCAGGCTTAATGACAGATTGATTGAAGACTTTCCAATCATAAAGTTGTACCAATTCGATCATGGCTTCACTCAAAATCTCATGAGAGGTCTGACGACCATCTTGACTAACTAAGTATTGCCGACTTAATGCGTGATAACTAAGCTTAATACGCGTTTTTGTTTTGATTACTTCTGCATCAATCCACAAAAATCGGGGCCTAAGCAACTCAAATTCGTACACAAACTCAACAGGCACACCTTTATTGATTGCTTCTTCAACTTTTTCGCCCAGGCTAATTTCCAAGTCTGCATTGAGCATATAAGTCCCACCAAACACTTTTAAATCTGCATTTTTAACTGCGATATACTGCGGAGCCGCCGACGCTAATAGGCAGTTAAATAGTAAGACAAAAAATACACTATATTTTTTGTAATAAGGCATAAAAGAAACCATCGTGGTTATTGGAGGGAAGCAGTTGACCATGCTGAATAGTCATGTTTTCAGTCCTGTCATCAGTTAATGCAAGTGGCAATTGAATGGCATCGGTGTTTAATTGTAAAAAACGATCAATTTGCTGCTGATTTTCTTCAGCGAAAACTGAACAAGTTGCATAAAGCAATTTACCGCCTTTTGACAATAAATGCCACAAATTAGCCAAAATCACCGCTTGTTGTTGCGAAAACGAAACAATATCTGATTCGCGGCGCAGCCATTTAATATCCACATGTCGTCGCACTATGCCTGAAGCCGTACAAGGCACGTCCGCTAGAATACGGTCAAACAGATGTTCAGTCTGCCATTTACCCGCATCACCCAGCTGCAAATGCGCTTGCAAATGTAAGCGCGTTAAATTACTCGCGACTCGGTCTAAACGTTTAGCGTCACTATCTAAAGCGATTAGTTCCAGTTCTGTTAACTCTAATAAATGTCCTGTTTTACCGCCTGGTGCGCTACAGGCATCTAATGCCCGCATGCTTGGTTTTATATCAAGTAAATGGGCTGCCAATTGCGCACCGTAATCTTGTACAGAGACCACGCCATCTATAAATCCAGTGACTTCCTCAACTGGAATTGGCTTAGATAACATAACCGCTTCTCCACCTAAAGCTATCGCAGTAATGTCTTGGCGGGTTAATAACTTAACGTAAGCTTCTGCTGTCGATTGTTTTACATTCACGCGCAATGTCATCGGCGGATGCGCATTGCCAGCTTGCAACATCGCTTGCCAATTTGCAGGGTATTGCTGTTTTAGTTTATTAATCCACCACTGTGGATATGAATAAAGCGCAACTTCATTCGTTTTTAACGTGGCTGAAAGTGCTTCTTTTGTTCGTAAAAAATTACGAAGTACGCCATTGACCAAGCTTTTTGCCCAGCGCGGCTTGGCATTGCCTGCAGCTTTAACCGCTTGATTAACCACCGTAAAGTCATCCGCTTGATCATGCAGCAACTGAAAAAGCGCCACTAATAACAGTGCATTAATATCAGCATTGCTCAATGGTTTTTCTAATAATTGCGTTAAATAGCCATTAACCTCACCGTAAAAGCGTAGTGTGCCATAACTTAAATCGGCAGCACCCCCTTTTTGTTGTGGTGTGGCGTTAGGGAAAATATTCAGTGCATCAGGCAATGCTAAAGTGAGGTTACGGCCAGATAAAACGTCGGCTACTGCCATCGCAGCGATTTGTTGAGAAATGTACAAAAAAAGGCTTTCAAGTTTGGGTTGATGGGATTTTACTGCATATCAATCCAAACAGGGAGACGCTGATACAAACCGTGCAATAAGCTAATAACTATTCGCCATTGCAAGTAATCTTCTTACGCGCTCCTCAGTCTGCGGATGGGTACTAAAAAGCCCTTTTAGATTTTGGCCTGATAATGGATTGATAATCATCATCTGTCCAGTTTCTGGGTGCATTTCTGCGGTTTGATTCGGGATTTTTTGTGCGTAATTATGAATTTTTTCTAAAGCTGCTGCTAATGCTTTTGGATCTTTACTAATTACTGCGCCGCCTCTATCTGCCTCATACTCACGTGCGCGCGAAATAGCCATTTGGATTAAACCCGCTGCAATTGGCGCTAAAAACATAATCAATAATCCAATGATAGGATTAGGTCTATTCTCACCACTACCACCAAAGAACATTCCAAATTGTGCAATCGCAGAGATTGCACCAGCGACTGTCGCGGAAATAGTAGAAATTAAAGTGTCACGATTCTTAACATGCGCGAGCTCATGCGCCATCACACCGCGCAATTCGCGTTCGTTTAAAATACGCATTATCCCTATTGTTGCCGCAACCGCCGCATTTTCTGGATTGCGACCCGTCGCAAAAGCATTCGGTTGCTGTTCGTCAATCACATAGACCTTAGGCATCGGCAATTGTGCATTTTCGGCCAGCTCTTTTACCATATTGTAGTAACTACGAAACTGCGTATTGTCTAGCATTATTTCTTGAGCACCATACATTTTCAACACCGCTTTATCCGAAAACCAATAGGCATAAATATTCATCCCACCAGCAAAGATCAGAGCAATCATCATGCCCCCTGCGCCACCTAGCGCTGCACCAACACTGCCGAATAAAGCAGTAATTGCCGCCATTAGTACAAAGGTTTTTATCCAGTTTCCTAACATTATAATTTCCTTTTAACGAACAAATAAATTAACGATTAATATCACCAATATGCAGACAAATGCGGCTCCGTTCAAGTGCCAGCGATTAAATAAAAATCGCCTCAGGTTGCAAGTGATGTCCTTGAATAAATTGTTGCGCAGTTTGTCTTTTACCACCTGGCATTTGTAGCTCAACAATCTCCAACAAACCATTGCCGCAGCCTACTTTTATGGTGTTATCCAACTCAACTACTTGTCCAGGCGGAGCTTGACCTTCGGTCGCATTAGCAAACCAAATACGACAGGTCTCGCCCTTAAACTGAGTTGTTGCAACAGGAAACGGATTGAACGCACGAATTTGACGAGATAGCGCAACAGCAGATTTCTGCCAATCTAAAACAGACTCTACTTTTTCTACTTTATGCGCATAAGTGACCAATGCTTCATCTTGTACTTCAGCGGCCAAGTGACCCGACTCCTGCAAAGTCTGCATCGCCTCAACCATCAGTACCGCACCCATACTGCTGATTGCATCATGTAAACTCTGCGTGGTATCTGACTCTAAAATAGGAATACGGCCTTTACTGACCATGGCGCCCGCATCTAGTTTTGGCACCACTTCCATAATGGTCACGCCCGTTTCTTTATCACCCGCTAAAATAGCACGATGAATAGGCGCTGCGCCACGCCATCTTGGAAGTAATGAGCCGTGAATGTTGTAACAGCCTTTTTGCGGCATATTGAGTATTGCCGTTGGAATAATCAACCCATAAGCCGCCACAATCATGGCATCACAAGGGACAGCTGCAATGCTTGCCTGCACGCTTTCAGGGGTTAAGGACGCTGGCTGATAAATAGGCAAACCATGCTGTAATGCTAATTGCTTTACTGGGCTCGCACGTAATTTTAGCCCTCGTCCAGCTGGCCTATCTGGCTGTGTCAGCACCATCACAATCTCATGCCCTGCGTTAATTAAAGCGGCTAAAGCGGGAACAGCAAAATCCGGCGTGCCAGCAAAAATAATCCTCATATTAATGGTCGCTTAATAGGCATTTCTATCAATTTCACGCACTTGTTTTGCTAATCTTTTCTTAATGCGGTTACGCTTAAGTGGCGATAAATATTCCACAAAGACCTTACCTAGCAAGTGATCCATTTCGTGCTGAAGACATACCGCTAACAAACCATCAGCCTGCAATTTAAACTGATGCCCGTCTTTATCCAAGGCTTCGACCGTCACTGTTTCCGCACGTGTTACGGTCTCATAGACACCTGGTACCGACAAACAGCCTTCTTCATAATCTGCTAGTCCGCTTTTTGCAACAATCTTAGGATTGATAAACACCTGTAAATCATTTTGCTCTTTACTGGTATCAATCACAATTAGTTGAATATGTTGATCAACTTGCGTTGCAGCCAATCCAACGCCTGGAGCGGCATACATGGTTTCTGCCATATCGTTAACGAGCTGACGAATGTCATCGTTTACTGCCAAAATAGGCTTTGCCACCTGATGTAAACGTGGGTCTGGATAATTTAATATTGTTAAGGTTGCCATGTCGTTACGTACTTTGCCAAAAAAGCTTGATTTCTGAATGAATTACATGATAAGTTTAATGCAACTTCGCGGATAGACTCCGTCATTTGACTGAGATTACTCAATGTATAAAAAAAAGCTGCATAATGCCATTATAACGCTGCTTGCATTTACTTGCTTAAACGTTAACAGTTTTGCGAATGAAACTCAGCTAAAAGCAGACCATCCTCATCGGCATGTTGTGGCCCACGATGACGCACTATCGAATATTTCTAGCAAATGTCTAAAAGATCCGTGGTGGTGGTCAAAGCTTGGGACAATCAACCGAGATCACATTACAAACCCTCATTTAATTTATCCAGGTGATGTGGTCATTTTGGAGTTAAGTCCTGACAATCCATGGCTTCGCTTGTTGCATGAAACGGCAAAGCTAGAACCAACAGCACGTATTGAAGCATTAGACAAAAAAGCCATTGCAAGGATTTCTCCACCCACCATTACGCCATTGCTACCACAAGCCCTATTGATTGAGAATGATGAATTAGCAACTGCGCCGCGCATTATTGCAGGCCCTGATAGCCGCATCATCATGAATTCGGACACTCGTATCTATATCAATGGCATTGATGAAGAAGGTGGTCCAAACTGCAATATTTACAATCCTGGCAAAGCATTGGTTAATACGGCTACAGAAGAAAGATTGGGAACAGAAGCCATTCATTTCGGCGATTTAAATGTCGTTCGTTTTAGCGAACCAGTATCAGCTGACATGCAAGCTGCAAAAGAAGAAATATTTGTCGAAGGCCGCTTAGTAATGGCAGCAGGTGAGATTCAAAATCGCTTTGTTATACTTACACCAGAGGCACAATTGAAAGGCCGCATTATTCCTATTGATAGCGGGGTAACCGAAGCTGTCCCTAACGCAGTTGTCGCCATTAATCTTGGTGAACAAGATGCATTAAAGGTTGGCCATGTATTGGCGATTAGTCGATATGGCCGCATGATTAACGATCCAGAATATAAACCAACGGATGTCGTCAAAGAAAATCCAACATTAAAAGAACTAACATTTGTGCCTGGTCAAGTGATGCTCGCTGATGAACTAACTGGTTTATTCATGAGGTCTAGAACATTTGATCGTGTTTCTTAAGGGTTTATTATGCGTTCATTCCATTCGATATTCACATTAGATTCATTACAAACCGTTGAAAAAAACCTAAAATAAGCGCAACCATAATAAATGGAAACCAAAAAATCTACATCTGACGATGCGCAATCATGGATTGCGTTGAGCCAGGTTCAAGGGCTAGGCAATGTTACCCTTTGTCAACTATTGGCTAAATTCGGCTCGCCAGATAATATCTTTAACACAAGTCTTCAACAGCTAAAAGAGGTTGTAGGCGACGCCATCGCTATCAAAATCAAACATGGTATAGCCATTGAAAAGATTCAACTAACGCTCGATTGGTTACAAAAAGACAATAACCATCTCATCACATTAGCCGATGCTACTTATCCGCAAGCGCTGCTACAAATTAGCAATCCGCCCGCAGTGTTATATGCGATTGGTCATCTACCTTGGCTCAATCATCCTGCTATTGCAATGGTTGGCAGTCGAAATTCAACACCGCAAGGTGAGAGAAATGCAGAAAACTTTGCTGAGAATTTATGCAATCAAGGCTTATGTGTTGTCAGCGGCATGGCATTAGGCATTGACGGTGCGGCGCATCGAGGCGCACTAAAAAGTAATGGCGCTACAATTGCGGTAGTGGGTACGGGCTTGGACATTGTTTACCCAGCCAAACACCGACAACTAGCGCATCACATTGCTGAGCGCGGTCTTATACTCTCCGAATTTGCGCTGGCCACGCCATCTAAGGCAAGTAACTTTCCAAGACGCAATCGCCTAATTAGCGGCTTAAGCCTTGGTTGCTTAGTGGTAGAAGCAAATATTGACAGTGGGTCTATGATTACGGCACGTTTAGCCACAGAGCAAGGACGTGAGGTGTTTGCGATTCCAGGCTCCATCCACTCCCCTGTCTCTAAAGGCTGCCATCATTTAATTAAACAAGGTGCAAAGCTCGTTGAAAGCTCGACAGATATTTTGGAAGAGTTACAGCACTTAATGCCAAAAAAACCATCAACTACTTTAGTTGAGGAAAATGAAATGCCCGCAGAAACCAATGCACTGTTAAACGCGATGGGATTTGAGGCAATTAGTTTTGAATCATTACTTGAATTATCCGCATTGACGACAGAGGCACTTTCGTCCACGCTCATGATACTGGAATTGGAAGGTAAGGTAACGACGCTAGCTGCTGGCAATTATCAACGTTTAATTTAGTAAAGAAACGATATGTTTGAAGTCTTAGTCGCGTTTGGTTGGGTTCATGAGATGGCATCCATGTTCAACGCACCAGCGTTGATTATTGACATGGAAAAACAGCAATCTGCATTTCTACTCCAGACGAAAGCAAAATCATAAACGCCGAAAACCTCGATTTTTTTAATTTAAATTGCCCGTGCATCAACCTGAATCGCCATGATACTTTGTCCGATTGCACCGTGTAAATCGCGCGCTAATTTTTTGCGCACGCATTAATCAACATCCATACCGCGTAGATGTGTAGCGCCATTAACAACAAGCACGCAATCATTATGTTGAACCTAAGCTTCAAACTTATTATGTTCAGTTTCATGTTTTAGCTTAAATACCGCTTTTAAAATCGACACCTCTTTTAACTTGGATAGTAGTCATTTATTCTGATTAAGCATTGGAAACTATTCCCGATTTAGCAATTTTAGAGTTGCTTTTGTTGTGGCGGGCCATCTGCTTAGACAGTGCATTGATTATGATGCCAATTTATCCTCCCATTTTAAACTATTGATTCAAATCAATAGTTTAAAATGGTTAACCTCTGTTGTTGGTTAACTATCACTAACATGAAGCCTGTTAAAGCAATTTTGGCACTAGGCACGTTTGATATGCGCTTCTTCGATTGATGATATAGCAAGCGATTTTGTAATCACTGATTGCATGGGCGGGTTTACTGGATTGCTTCGCTATGCTCGCAGTGACAACTGTGCGGATAATTCACTATCACATCATCATCGACTGATCACTGCGAAGCAATAACCGTGACAATCCGCTGGATTAGCGCGCTACGCTTACAATGACAGTTAAGATAAGCTCAAAACCAATAGACGTAAAAAAACTCTCATAAGAGAGCTTTTTACAGCGTTTAATTAAAAACGCATGATGATTAAGTTAACATTAATATCACAAGTTGAACAGCGTCAACTTAACAACATTCGATTCAACTCGTTCGCTTAAAAACTATTCTTCACCAATTTGGTAGTTTTCATAGCCTACTTCAGTAATTTTACCCGTTGTTGCATCTACTTCAACTTTAATTTCTTCGTTATCTGCTTCTATAATATCGATCTCATATGAAACTTTACCGTCTGATTCAATCTCATATTCAACTTCTACAATTCTGCCAGGATGTGCGGCTAAAGCAGTTGCTCTTGCTTGCTCTTCAGTGATTTTTGCTTTTGATGCAAATTTTGCATCATTCACTTCCACTTCTTCTTCAAGCTCTGTTACTTCTGCAGTTTTCACATTACACTCAACTTCCCAAGCTTTGCCATCTGCTGTTTTAATATCAAACTCGTAAACTGGCACCTTTTTTTCCATCTTGTATTCTAACTTAACAATTTTGCCATCGTGCTTAGCAAGCACTTTTTCAACACACTTACCTAAACTATCATATGACTGCGCTTTAAATGTGCCCTTTGCTTGCGCAAAAGCAGTATTTGAAGTTAAAGCAAGCGCTAATAAACTCGCACCTAAAGATAAACGTAACATAACAACCTCCATTGATAAAACAACAAAAAAACATGACCTTGATGCACTTATAATCAAGCGTGTATTATGGATAAACGTTTAGACAAGCTCAATAGCGTGCTGATTATTTTACAATTTATTTACATTTTTGGCTTTTGACAGCCACTGCAGGGCTTAAATTTGGTTACATAAAGCCATAATTAAATGGGCAGGAATTTTTAAGCTTTTTTCACAAATTGCGATTTTAGCTTCATCGCACCTATCCCCTCAATTTTACAATCAATATCATGGTCGCCATCAACCAATCGAATGTTTTTCACTTTAGTGCCGACTTTTACCACCAATGAAGAGCCTTTTACTTTTAAGTCTTTAATCACCGTTATCGTATCGCCATCATTAAGCACATTACCATTCGCATCTTTTATCTCAGCACCTGTGATATCAGCTTGATCGCCACGCGTTTGCGACCATTCATGTGCGCACTCTGGGCAGATATAAACACCTCTATCTTCATAGGTATATACCGATGCGCATTGCGGACAGTGAGGTAAAGCACTCATATAGATTCCAAAGGGATTGATATCCCCAAAAATTAAAGTGACATTATAAAGCAATCGCTCACCTAAACATTGTGCTGTTATGCTTAATTAAACACGATAACTATCTGTTTAAGTTAATTTTTTATGTGTACAATAAACAATCAATAGGAATGAAAAATGAAAAACTACACAGAAATCGAAGTCACCGAACTATCCAGCACCTTAGCGAATAACAACGTTTTATTGGTTGATGTACGCAACAATGATGAAGTATTACACGGGGTGATTGCCGGTGCCATGCATATTCAATTAGCATTATTGCCACTAGAATGCGAAAAATTATCAAAAGCAGATACGGTTGTTTTTTATTGTCACAGCGGCATACGCTCTGCTCATGCTGCCGATTTTGCCGCAACAAAAGGCATTAAAGCGGTTAATCTCATTGGCGGTGTGATCGCTTGGGCAAAAGCTGGTCACACTCTTTCCCCTAAACTGTAAGCGAACGATTGAATAAAAATATGATGGCGTTTGATAAAGTAGTCGATGCTCGCAACTTAAACTGCCCGTTGCCGATTTTGCGCTGCAAAAAAGGGTTAAGCGATATGCTAGCCAATCAAACCTTAAAAATCATGGCAACTGACCCGGGCTCAGAAAAAGATTTTGCAGCGTTTTGCAAACAAACAGGCCATGAACTGTTGGAATTAGATAAAACTGAAAACGTATTTACGTTTTATATCAAAAAGCGCAATGTTGCTTAAACTAATATGGCTAAAAAATTAGCACTGATTGCGTCTAAAGGTTCGCTAGACTAGGCTTGCCCACCATTTATTTTGGCATCAACTGCCGCTGCGCTGGATGATGAAGCAAAAGATAGCCAAAAAAGGCGTTGCCAGTATTGAAGCCTTACGCGAAGCTTGTATCGCCAATGGCGTCAAATTGGTTGCTTGCCAAATGATGGTTGATTGATTTGACTACAAACAAACTGACTTTATTGATGGCATTGCATTTGGTGGTGCAGCAAGTTTTTTTGAGTTTGCTGGAGCAGTCGGACGTTAGCCTGTTTATTTAAGATGCAAATCTGAATATTTAACTCTTAATACTGACACTCAATTCTGGGGAGTCATCATGAGCAAAGGGTTACGATTCTCTGAAAAGTGGTTCAACCATGGCTTATCGCTGGTGATAATTGTTTTTGCTTGGTTTTTAATTGGCTTAAGCGCTCAACGGCATTGGAATCTTTTTTCGTCATGTAGATGATCACTCAAGATTTTCTCCTACTAAATACTGACTCTATTAGATAAGCGCTTATAGAAACAGATTTTTTAGAAACTTAGCCTAACTTAGCCAGTTGCACTTCTAACTTTTCTAAACTCGCTGCAAATTCCGCAACGCGTGCTTTTTCTTGCTCAACCACTTCAGCTGGCGCACGTGCAACAAAGTTTTCGTTACTCAATTTACCATTGGCTTTTGCAATTTCACCTTGCAAGCGCGCCACTTCTTTGCCTAAACGTTCTTTTTCGACAGCAACATCAATTTCCACTTTGAGCATCAATCGACAATCGCCAACCAGCATTACTGGCGCATCGGCCTCTGGCAACTCTGCTGTTACTGTGACGCTTTCTAACTTAGCCATTGCTTTTAAATATGGCGCATAACTGTTCAACATATCCAAATCACCCGCCGCAATTAAAGGCACTTTGCTTGATGGAGAAATACCCATTTCGCCACGCAAACTACGGCAAGCATCGACGCAAGCCTTTAGTTGCGACACCCAAGCTTCGGCGTCTTCATCAATCTTTTTAGGCTGTGTGATTGGATAGGCTTCGAGCATAATGCTTTCACCTGTTCGACCACTCATGACGCCAATTGTTTGCCAAATTTCTTCGGTGATAAACGGAATAATTGGATGCGCTAAACGTAATATCGTTTCTAATACGCGCAATAAAGTGCGACGTGTTGCGCGCTGTTCTGCCTCACTGCCGACTTGAATTTGTACTTTCGCAATTTCTAAATACCAATCGCAGTATTGATCCCAAACGTATTCATAAATGGCTTTTGCCGCCAAATCAAACCGATATTCAGTAAAGGCTTTTTCGACATCTGCTTCTGTTTTTTGCAAGATAGAAACAATCCAACGATCGGCTTGGCTAAAACTCAAATAACCTTCTGGTTTTGTTTCGCGCGCCTCCAAGCCATTATCTTGAGGTGTTCCATCTTCATGCTGTGTATTCATCAACACAAAACGCGTTGCGTTCCACAGTTTATTGCAGAAGTTACGATAGCCATCACAGCGTTGTAAATCAAACTTAATGTCACGACCTGGGCTGGCTAATGCGGCAAAAGTAAACCGTAGCGCATCAGTACCATAGGCATTAATACCTTCTGGAAATTCTTTACGCGTACGTTTTTCAATTTTCTCGGCATCTCGAGGATTCATTAATCCTGTCGTGCGTTTTTGAATTAAGTCATCTAAGGCAATACCATCAATCAAATCAATCGGGTCTAATACATTGCCCTTCGATTTCGACATTTTTTGACCTTCGGCATCGCGAATCAAACCATGCACATACACATGTTTAAACGGAATTTTGCCCGTGATGTGTTTGGTCATCATGACCATGCGCGCTACCCAGAAGAAAATAATATCAAAACCTGTTACCAGCACACTTGAAGGCAGATATTGCTGTAAGGCTTGGTTTTGCGCATCAATCGCATCATCACCAGTCCAATCTAAAGTTGAGAAAGGCCATAATGCGGATGAATACCAAGTGTCTAGTACGTCATCGTCTCGTTTTAAGTCTCCTGTATAGCCGTCTTTTTCTGCTAATGCTTTAGCTTCAGTTTCATCATGCGCTACATAGATTTGACCACGATCACCATACCAAGCTGGGATTTGATGTCCCCACCAAAGTTGACGTGAAATACACCAATCCTGAATATTATTCAGCCATTGGTTGTAAGTATTCACCCAGTTTTCTGGATAGAATTTGATTTGACCATCGGCCACAACTTCCAGTGCTTTTTCGGTAATACTCTTACCATCCGCCGATGGTTTTCCCATCGCCACAAACCATTGATCTGTCAGCATCGGCTCAATCACCACATTGGTGCGGTCGCCACGCGGCACTTTAAGTTTATGTTGATCCACTTTGACTAAATAGCCTTGGGCTTCTAAATCAATGACGACCTGTTTACGGGCGGCGAAACGCTCTAATCCTTGATACGCTTTAGGCGCTTCATCATTAACAACGCCTGCTAAATTCAAAATACCAATCATCGGCAACTTGTGTCGTTGACCAACCGCATAATCGTTAAAATCATGCGCAGGCGTGACTTTAACTACGCCAGTACCAAACTCTTTATCGACATAATCATCGGCAATAATCGGAATTTCACGACTGCATAATGGTAACGTTACCAGCTGCCCAATCAAGTGCGCATAACGTTCATCTTCAGGATGTACCATCACTGCCACGTCACCCAACATGGTTTCCGGACGGGTGGTTGCAACGGTTAAACTACCTGAACCATCTGCAAGTGGGTAATTGATGTGCCACATGGAACCATCTTCTTCCTCTTGCACTACTTCCAAATCTGAAACCGCGGTGCCAAGTTTGACATCCCAGTTGACTAAACGCTTACCACGATAAATCAAGCCTTCGTTATATAAGCGCACAAAGGTTTCAGTCACCACTTTATTGAGGCCCGCATCCATGGTGAAACGCTCTCGCGACCAATCTGGCGAAGTGCCTAAACGACGCATTTGTTTGGTAATACTACCGCCTGAAAACTCTTTCCATTCCCACACTTTTTCTAAAAACTTCTCACGTCCTAAATCGTGACGTGACACACCTTGCGCATCGAGCTGACGCTCTACCACAATCTGCGTTGCAATACCCGCATGATCTGTACCTGGTTGCCACAGCGTATTTTCGCCGCGCATACGGTGATAGCGTGTCAGCGCATCCATCAGCGTTTGGTTAAAACCGTGCCCCATGTGTAAAGTGCCAGTAACATTCGGTGGCGGTAATAGGATACTGAAATTCTTTTTTACTGCTGGGTTTAACCCAGCGGCATAATAGCCTTTGCTCTCCCAAAAGGCATACCATTTACGCTCAATGGTTGATGGGTCAAAAGCTTTATTTAAATCATTTTGTGGCGTAGTAGTCATAGCGCGTGATTTTACCACAGGCAAAGCAAACACTTTATGCCATTCAATCGTCTTCACCATGTAAGCAGGCGAAAATTGCTCAGGGTAAAGGATTCCGCTTTTGTTACCTTAATAATAACGATAAATAGTGCTAATATGTATCAATCACTTATGCATTTGAATGGGGCGATTATGATTGATACCGTTTGGGCTTGGGCAATATTAGGCATTATTTTATTGTCGATTGAAATAGCGATTGGCAGCTTTGATATCTTATGGTTTGGCATTGCTGCTCTCAGTGTTGCGATTGCTTTGTGGCTGTTTCCAGAGATGAACACAGCAACACAATATGTGATGTTTGCTTCCCTATCACTTCTATCACTTGGGCTGTGGCGCTTTCATTATAAAAAAACAGAAACGCATTCGCGCGTAGGTCAATCACAGGGGCAAGAAGTGGGCAGAATTGGCATGGTGATTACAGCCTGCGGGCCGAATCAAAATGGCAAAATAAGATTTGTACAAGGCCTAATGGGTGATCGCGAATGGACAGCGGTTTCTAGTGAAACAATTACAGAAAATACAGAAGCAGAAGTCGTTGCGGTTGAAGGCAATGCATTAAGAATTAAATCAATTTAATCAGACAGGAAAATATCATGACCGAACTCAGCATTGTAATTATATTATTGGTGATTGTCGCCATTGTGAAAGGCGTGCGAATTGTGCCTCAAGGTCAGGAATGGGTCGTGGAACGACTTGGAAAATTCGCTGGTGTAATTACGCCAGGATTACATGTCATCAATCCAATATTGAGTAAAGTCAGCTATAAAGTCACAACCAAAGACATTATTTTAGAAATTCCACAACAAGAGGTGATTACCTCGGATAATGCCGTTATTTTAGCCAATGCGGTTGCATTTATTAAAGTAAGCAACATTGAGCGGGCAGTGTATGGCATTGAAAATTTCCGCGAAGCGATGCGCAATATGGTGCAAACTAATTTACGTTCGATTATTGGTGGCATGGAACTTAATCATGCACTCACTTCACGTGACCGTATTAAGGCAGAGTTGAAAAATGCCGTGGCAGATGAGGCATTAGATTGGGGATTAACGGTTAAATCGGTTGAGATTCAAGATATTAAGCCCTCTATTAATATGCAAAATGCAATGGAAAGACAAGCAGCGGCTGAACGAGAACGTGTTGCTGTTGTGACAGAAGCGGAAGGTGCAAAACAAGCATTGATTTTAAATGCCGAAGCGCGTTTGGAAGCCGCGCGTAAAGATGCAGAAGCGCAGATGGTTGGCGCTAAAGCCTCTGCTGAGTCAATTAAATTCATCACCGCTGCGGCAACAGACAATCTTGATTCAGCTCACTTTTTACTAGGTGATCGCTACATTCAAGCATTACAAAAAATGTCTAGCTCAGGCAATAGTAAAATTGTGGTGATGCCCGGCGATCTAATCAGCGCGGTTAGAAGCTTAATTGGCAGTAGAACATAAACAGCTAGCCACCACACACTGCACAAGTAGGGTCGCGTGCCAATTTAATGGTGCGCCATTCTGCCGTTAGGGCATCTACCAGCATTAATCGACCTTGTAAAGTCTCACCAATCCCCATTAAACACTTCAATGCTTCTGCTGCTTGTGCAGTGCCTATCATGCCAACGAGTGGTGAAAACACTCCGTTATCCGCACAACGTAATTCTTGATCATCACCTGTATCAGGAAATAAACAGTGATAGCATGGGCTGGTTTGATTTCTAAAATCAAAAACAGTAATTTGTCCTTCAAACCGTACAGCAGCGCCTGAAACTAATGGCTTCTTATGTTTAAAACAAAGTCGATTTAATGCATAGCGCGTGGCAAAATTATCGGAACAATCAATCACCACATCCGCTACTGCAATCAAAGTTTCCATTTCAGTTTGCGTCGATTTTTGCTGAATAATTTTTACTTCAATTTCAGGATTAATCTGATCAATGGTTTGCTGTGCCGATAACGCTTTATTGATACCAATTGATTGTGTGGTATGAATAATTTGTCTTTGTAAGTTGGTTAAATCCACCTCATCAAAATCACAAATCATTAAGGTGCCAACACCACTAGCCGCCAAATATAAAGCCACTGGCGAACCTAATCCGCCAGCACCGATAATCAACGCATGACTGTTGGTTAGCTTTTCTTGGCCGGCGTATTCAACCTGCGGTAGCAAGATATGGCGGCTATAGCGTAATAGTTGGTTGTCGTTCATGATTCAACAATGTTATTCATTTAATGGATTTGTCCTGCGACAATCATAGCGTTATACAGCACATAAGGCGATAGCCATGTCACCATGTGATCAAATTCTCCATTGGCTGATGTGGATGCTGTTATGGGATGACTAATAAAAATGGTGTTAATTGGCGCAGTTAAATTTTGATTTTCATCCGCACCTCCGCTCACCTGATTGGCTGTAGCTCCCAACGCAAAAACAACAGCGACTGCATTATCAATTAAATGCATGTGATTGGTGCAGCCTGCGGCACTAACCGTTGCACATACTTTTAAATCAGGGGTCAGTGCGGTTATACCAACTTCATACACACCAGTTGGTTTAGAAAACGCATCATTATTAGCACGAGTGATGGCATAACGAATTCTATTGTGCCATGCATCTAGTGCGTAACCCTGATCATCAACCGTTTGTAAACCCAATGTTTTACCAGGCAAAAATCCAACTTGCACAACGCAAACGCCACTGTCATTTGCATGCGCTGTTCCCGTCCCATCAGGAAAGGAGGCCGAACCATTATTGGTCGCTGGGCAAGGTAAATGCCCATGCGTTTGCGCAAATCCTATTAACGCTTTTTTTGCATCATCTAAAATAGATTCCGTTGTTAATTGCGCCGCGATATTACGCTGCGCTTGTAAAGGCAATAGTAGGGCTGTTAATAAAAAACCAAGAATGACTAAGACTATCGTCATTTCAACCAAGCTAAAACCCTGCTGTTTTACCGTATTTTGAATGCGTTTCATGGTGACACAATCGATATTGCATCGTTATAGTTGATGCGGGCTTTTTTCAACACAGACTCATAAATTACATCGCCATTTGTATTTTCTACACTATCCAAATAGTCAGCGATGCGATTGGAAGGTCGTGATTGATTAATTGCCACCTCACTATGAATTGGTGCTCCCATGGCGATCAATAATGCTGCTATACCCCGCCGTTCGCCCACTTGCAATTCACGCGTCGGCGACAATGCATAATATAAATATTGTTGCCAATTATTTTGTTTTATCCAATCAGCCTCACGCAAGCCAACTTGAAAACCGCCTTCGGCATTACATTGCACTGTGTCTTTAAGTATCTGGCAACCATTGTCAGCTTGATTAGTATCAGCATAGTTAGGCAGCCTATAAATAATCTTATTATTGATATTAGTCCCTAAGTTTTGAGTCCTGCATAGGCCTGCTGCATCACAACTAAAACTGGTAGTTTGTGCGGAAAAAGTGCGGCTACAACTCCCTGCGCCCGTGCAAGTACATGCCTGTCCAGATGCCGTTAAGGTTGAGGTGCAAGCACCCACATCTTCTGTACTTTTCCAAGTGCCACTATTACGTACCATGGTGACAGAAGCAATCGCTCCAAAGCGACAATCACAAAGTTCTATGCTTAGACATTGACAGCTGTCTGTTACATCATAAGGCATAAAACCACTTTGATTTGCACCTGCAATATAACGATTACTTTGTATGGTTGATACATGCAAATTTGCAGCATTTGGGAAAGCACCATTATTGCGTTCGTAAGCGTTAAGTAACCACTTACTCTCAGCTAAAACCCGATTATTAATCGCCTCTATCAATTCATCAATCGTAATATAAACTAGCTGATCATTAAACAAATAGGGCTGACTAAAGCTGACATCATGCGTGCCAATGCTTGCAAAGTCATCGCCCATCACAAAATCTTCATCCGCACTATCGTAATCACTATTGGCGTACTGCACACCATTCTTCGTAAAGCCATCTAAAAATTGATCTGGCATAGCGCCATCAGCTCTATTCTGGCTACCAATATTATGCCCTGGTGCAATAATCACTGCGGCAACATGGTCAGAAACTAATTTCCCATTGCGATCCAACACCTTCAGCCATGGAACATTTGGATGATGAATAATGTCGGGATTAATGATTGGATTGCTGCGCGGATCAGCCGCTAAATAATCATATTGATGCACCACATTGCGAGAGACTGCATACCAAAGTCTATTGTCTACATCATCATTATGATCTAAACCCAAACCAACCTGCTGACCAACACAGGGCGACGTTTGTCCGTACACAGGTAATTTGCCGATTAAAAGTCGATAACTAGTGGGATCATGAAATGCTGTGCCTGAGGGGCTGCAATCACTAAAGCCATCATATCCCCCACCCCGCGCTCTATCAGGAAAAGGCAGTTGACCTAAATTAACCGAATTATTCACTGCCCAAGCGATTAAAGCTTGTTTAGCATTACCTAACGATTGCATGGTTCTTTGTGTACGGTCACGCTTTAGTTTTGTAGGATCAGCTGACTTGAGCAAATAACTGGCTAAGCCAAGCCCAATGATGAATAGCAACATAATAAGAGCCGCGCCGCTTTCTGTTTTTGCGTTACTCAATCTCGTCATCCTGCAAAGGTTTGCCATTCACCCATTGCGTGCTTTGCTGACCATCGCTACTTTTAACATAGCCTTGTATGTTTGACTCTGGCAATATTGCTAACGACGGATTGACTGCATACGCTTCTGGCTCAGTGATAGTAGACTCATGCTGTTTATCATTTCTTAAACGCTCTAAATTTTGACGTTGTTCTGGCGTGAAGAACAACCTGCCAAGGCTGTCATCCGCAGTCAGTTGCTGCATTAAAATCAATTGCAAAATAGTCATTAGCAGCAACTGACGCATTACAAATCCGCTTTCCCTGAAGAGTCTTGTATCGTTAACCAATCGATGGCACAACTTGCTATTAAATTTTCTGCTAGACTTGGGTTGTTTATTGCCATATCCGCTACCTGCGTTATTTCACAATCGCGTACGATAAAAGGCGATGTACCTTCGCGTAAACCTGATAACAAGTGCTTGAAATCGTCCTCATGCAACAAACTCCATCTCAACGTCATCACCGAACGATGCATTTTATAACCACCCGAGATAAGCTTGGCATCATAAGCTGTTTGCTGATCAATCTTGTAATCAATGGTGAATAGCTGATGCTGTATACCCACTTGATGTAAGCGCGCTATCCACAAACGCCGCTGCTCTTCTCCAATAAAGCCCGTCTGTAATAAATGCTGATATTTCAGCAAATATTGTTCAATATCTTGCTGTTGTTGCTTGAATAATTGCAAACTCTCTCGTGCACTTTCATAGTCTGCGCGCACGATGTTCAGCTTTACCGTTTGATTACGTTGATAGTGTGTGGCAACGCCGATTAATAAAAAAACAATCATTAAACTAACCGCCCACCCAATGATCGGTCGTTGTAATACGCGCCAGTGATTAATCAGCAATTGCATCACCATCTTTTTCTATCTGATTGAGTATAATTTTTAATTTAAAAACAGCAGGAGTAGGCGGAGTCTCGGCTACATCACTTGTTTTCCCCTGTATGGCTGACAGCGTTGTATCAACAGACCGTTGCACTAGCTCTGCCGTCTTGACACGGTCATCTGCGCGCAAGTTAGAAACCAATCGATTCGCACTAGCTAATGCTTGTTGATTATCCGCTGTAAAATAATTAACTTTCACGCTCACCAGCCCAATTTGTAGTAACGTATTATCAAGTCCAGTTGCTTGTTTAGCCTGTTCGCTCAACGCATGCTCGCCTTCATCCCTTATATTTTCGTGATCACTTTGCACCCAACGTAGCCGACTAATGGACACTTCAGGCACATCTTTTAACGCCTGACTGATAATTTGCATCATGAGGATAGGCGTTTGCTGACTGATCATTTGGGCCGTAGTCACAACACTCTTCATATCAGCGCCTGATATGAGTGATGCAGGCGAATGACGCATAAGCAATGCATGCTTTTTCTGTAATGAGTAAGTTTGTTTTGTTAACTCATTAATCCGCTTATTTTTGTGATTGCCTTGCAAAAATAAACTCCCTGAAATGAACAAGCTAATCATCGTCATCAATGCCGCTACTCTATCAATCTTGCACCTTAATTGCTTTTGCGTGTAAGCCATTGTCATGTCGGTCGGCGCCAAGTTAGTCTTAAGTCCCAACTCATTAAGCAACTGCAGATAATGCAACTCTGGATGCATGGCCGCAACGGTTTGGTTTAAATGGTTTTTTTTAAATTCACCCTGTCGATCGATAATTTTGCAGCTAAAGCCCTGTTGCTCTAACCTTTTTATCACATCAGGATGCTCAGTTTCGCTACTTGACAACATCACTTCAAAAGGCAGCGCATCGTTGATTAACCGTTGACTGCGCAAATATAAGTGCATTGTTGCAACTTCAGCCACAAAGAAATCCGACCATTGCGACGATGGATTATTTTCTATTGGTGTTAGGCGACTAATCCGTAACCGCCCCTCTAGTAGATAGGTTTGTCGTAATCCAGCAGAAAGCCGTTCGCAAATCAATAATTGTAGTGGCGAGATTTTCAGCTTAAGCAGCGTTAATTGACTAAGCATTGGCAAAGCATAAACACCAGCCAACAGTGCTTGTTCTGACTGCAGAATTTCCAGCCAATATTGTAAAAAGTTAGGCTTCGATAAGGCCAACAAGACAAAGACATCTTCTTTACGCGCAGTCATTTCTTTACGTAAGAAATATGCAGTTTTATACAGGCTATTTCGACTAAATTGGCTTAATTTACGCCTCATCATTTCTCGCCTTGTCGATGCTGTCACATGCGGCAATACTTCTAATTGATACTCCTCTTCAACAGCATCAACCACTACCTCAATCGTTGCTTTTTTATGCTGTGACAAGTATTGACGAAATGCCGTATGTCCTGATTCTTGATTTTGATAAGTCTGGTGCGATAGATATTGTTTGCCATGCCAAAGGCTAGCCATTAGCGTTTTTTGTGTCACATAGATCATTATTTTATGGCGATAGGCAACCATTTATATCGGCATATGACGAAAAGATTCGTAAACAGGACCAAGCACTGCCGCCATAATAAACATTAAAACTAAGCCTAAAACAACAGTAAGGGTAGGTTCTAAAATTTTGAGCATCTTTTGCAATAGCTCATCAACATCTCTATCGTAAAAATAACTGATGTGCATCAATGATTGATCAAGTGCACCAGATTGTTCACCAACGCTGATCATTCCGATTACGAGCGATGGAAATAAACCAGTGGTTTTGAAACTATCACTCATGCTATGACCAGCACTAATCCTGTCATGAATATGACGTAATGCTTCCGCAATCACTTGGTTACCTACAATGTTTTCGCACGTTTTAATCGCGGTAAGAATTGGGATGCCTGTTCGATACATCAATGCAAAATAACGGGCAAACCGTGCCATGATGATTTTATTCATTACCTCACCCGCCAATGGTAAATTCAGTCTGATTTGATCAACTTTATAACGGGCGTTTGCACTATGATTCATCCAAGTAGTGAACGATAAGATTAATAGCATAGGGAGCGCAATCATCAGCCACCAATAATGAACAAAGGCATCTGAAATAAACAATAATAGCCTCGTGTTCCATGGCAATGCTTGCCCCAAGCCATCAATAAACTTTACGATTTCTGGCACCAGAAATACCATTAAAATGCCAATCGCCAACATCACTACAACAAAAATGAATAATGGGTAAGCAAGCAACCGTTTGGTTTGCGCAAATAAAGCATCTTGCCACTTTAATGTCTCGCTTAAATGTCGAAAAACAGTTGGCAACTCGCCAGTCTGCTCACCAGCGGCAACCAGATGAACAAATACTTCATCAAATACATCAGCGTGCGTAGTAAGTGCTTGTGAAAGTGTTTTTCCACCCACCACTTCAGTCGCAATGGCGGTTAATATTTTTTTAAAAAAGAGGTTCTCTGTAGTTTCTTTTAAATCACTCAAGCCCTCTAACATTGGCACACCAGCCGTCATTAGTTGCTCTAACTGAAAACAAAATAGCACCAAATCTCGATGGCTCACTTTGTTTTTAATGAAAGGATAACCAGCCCATTTTGTAGACTTGACTGTCGTTAAATCTAAGCCAATCTGCTGAAGACGCGCTTCTAAATCAGCAGTATTATGGGCTTCCATCCGACCTTTTGCCGTCTTTCCAACTTGATCAATTGCGCGGTAGTGAAAAGTTTCCATGCTTGCGCTACCGTTAAGAAATCCGCGAAGTAAGGTTCACAACGCGCATCAGTTCATCAAGACTGGTTATCCCTGCCAACACTTTACGCAGACCATCTTGCCCCAAGCTAATAAAGCCTTTTTTTATTGCCAATATGCCTAACTCATCCACATAGGCGCGACGTGCAATGAGCGCATTCATCTCATCATCAATGTGCAGTAGTTCCATAATCGCTATACGTCCTCGATAACCCGTTAACGCACAGTGATGACAACCTTGTGCTTTGTAAATTTCAAGCTGTTCATCTTGCCCCTGCTCAAGCATTATTTTTTCTTTCTCTGTTGGTATAGTCGCTATTTTGCAATACGGGCATAGTTTACGGATGAGTCGCTGAGCAATCACGCCAATAATATTGCCTGCCATCATTTCATGAGAGATACCCATATCAGCTAAACGTGAAAAAATGCCCAACCGTCATCGCCGCACGAAAAGCCATTTTTGCGGTTTCTTCATCACGCACTTCACCGACCAAAATAATGTCTGGATCTTGTCGCATCATTGAACGAATGCCATTGGCAAAATCGATTTTGTTGCTCTCAGCAACTGAGGTTTGTCTCATTAATGAAACAGGATGCTCTACTGGGTCTTCCAACGTCATGATGTTGACAGATTCTGTGTTTTTACTGTTCAGCAATGAATATAAAGTGGTTGTTTTGCCGCTACCCGTTGGCCCTGTCACAATTAAGATACCTTCTGGTCGTGACATCATGAATTGCAACGTTTGTTGTATAGAGTGATGCAATCCCATTCGCTCAATAGGTATCACCGATTGCGCTCTATCTAATACACGCAACACGATATTTTCGCCATGAATAGTCGGATGGGTAGAAACCCTAAAATCAATTGGTCGCCCACATAAATGCATATTTAATCGACCATCTTGTGCGGCACGCGTTTCGGTAATGTCCATACCACTTACCACCTTTAATCGCACAGCCATACTTGGCCAATAATTTTTATGCAAACTGCGCACTTGATGCAACACCCCATCGATTCGGTAGCGGATACGTAAAAAAGCTGCCTCAGGTTCAAAATGAATATCCGACACGCCTTTTTTCACTGCATCCATCAATAAAGCACCGACTAACCTTACAACTGGCTGGGTATAACTATGGCCATTTGCACCGATACTTTGGTCATCAATCTCACCTGTTTCAATTTCACGCAAAATGCCATCTACTGACAATTCATAGTCATAAAACTGATCAATAGTCGCTTCTAATTGCGCCTCTGCTGCTAATAATTGCTTAAGCTTAATTTGGCCGCCTAATAAGGCACGCAATTGATCAAGTGCGACCACATTAAACTGATCCGCCATGGCAATAGTCATCGTCTTAATCGAAGCATCATATGCCAATGGCAACAAATGATAACGGCGCACAAAGGTTTCTGGCACCATGCTCAATGCCTCAGTATCCGCAACAATCGTAGTCAGATCAATGCTTTCCTGCCCCATATTGTGGGCAAGTAAATCTCGCACGATAGCTTCTGATACAAAGCCAAGTCGCACTAATTGCTGACCTAATTGCAATTTATTTTGTACTTGCTCAATCAGCGCAATACGTAATTGATCCTGACTAATTAGGCCTTGCATGACCATCAATTCACCAAGACGATTATTAAGTGTTTGCTCAGTCATTAGGCCATCTTATTCAAGGCTATCCGCATTGGCTTCATCAACCACTTTTTGTAACTGTTGCGCAGGCAAATACTGTTTAAACGACTGCAGTTCCTTACTGTCTAAACTAGCGTGTTGAATCACGGTAGGCCGTATAAAAATAACCAATTCTGTTTTCCGATTGGCGTGATTTTGACCGACAAATGCTTGTCCAATAACAGGTACTTCTGATACGCCTGGCACTTTATCAGTGTTGCGTTGAAGTTCATCTTGCATTAAGCCACCTAATACCGCTGTATTGCCACTAGCAATCTGTAAAACTGATTCCATCTCGCGTACTTGTATTTCGGGAATTAAACTGGGGATGGTTAAATTAGGATTGGGATCTTGCTTATAGCCAACCACACTAGAAATGGTTGGCCTCACATTCATATTGACGCTTTCTAACTGATTAATCTGTGGCGTGACGCTCATCACCACGCCGACTGGCACTGTATTCGGCGTCGTGGTCACCGTAGACAGCACACTGCCACCCACTGAACTTTGGGATTGTTGCGCTTGCACAGTAAAGTACACCATATTATTCACCACTTTTAACACCGCCGTTTGGTTATTCAGCACCATTAATTTAGGGCTAGACAACACCTTGGTATTGCCGAACTTTTTTAATAGCGTAATAGATGCTGTTATATTACCAATCGCACTCAAAGGGTTGATATAGCCAGCAACAAGACCTGCGTTGGATTGCACTCCTAGCGCATTCTGCTCACCGACAGTGAATGCACCTGTATTCGGATTAACATTAATGCCTTTTGAACCTAAGCTTTGTCCGAAAACAAAACCACTATTAGTCGCGGTATTATTGAGACGATTCCAATCAATGCCTGCTTGAAAACTATCGTTTAATTGCACCTCAACAATGGTTGCCTCGATCAATACTTGTTTATTAGCGCGACTCATTACCTTATCAATAAACTCTTGTACTTTTTGATGCTGCTTAAGCGTTGCACGTACGCTAATGACGCCTGTTTCAGGGTTAGCAATGACGTTAGCGGCTAATAATGTTTTATATTCTGATCGCTGTCTATCTCTCTGATTTTCTGTTGTTTTGGATTGAGTTGTTGCATTTTCATCTGGCTCCTCATTGACGGCCAGTGTGCCATAGCGCTTGACGATTATTTCTTTATCAGCTTCTGCCAATAAATCTTTAACATTGGCAATAAGCGATTCCCATAAGTGGTTTTTAGACTCACTAGCAACCGTTGTGCGTGAGCTATTATTCGCGCCATTACCCGATGTGCTGACGACACTAGTTTGACCATCCCTACCTGTACTCGCGCTTTGCCCCGTGCTTGATATTTCCGTCGCTGAACCAATAAAACTTCTAGTATCGCGCGCCATATTAACGTAATCAACTTGATAAAGCCTAAGCTCTGGTTGATCTGGTGCAATATAAAGCACATCACCAACTATTTTATAAGTTAAATCAACTTGCCTTGCAAGACGTTCTAAAATAACGGGCAGGGTCTGATTAATGGCATTCATCGTCACGCGCCCTTGTATCAAAGGGCTAATATCTGCATTGATTTTGCTATCGCGTACTAGCGCAAATAAAACTTCTTTTACTAGAACTTCGTTCACAACGACACTATAAGTATGTTGTTTTTTGCCCACTAGCGCTGCATTGTTAGCTTGTTCGTCGACAATTAAGTTTGTTGATGCATTAACTGATACTGGCTCAACACTGGTTATTGCTTCTGTTAGTTGATGAATATTTTGCTCTGGTAATTGAGCATTAATATGTCCATTAGAAGGCAAAATGGTTGATTGATGCGTGCAAGCAACTGAGAGAATACTTGAGAGAGAAAACAAAAAAATTCTGATGGTACAAGCATGCATATGCTTTTTGAAAATCGTCCGCGCATATTGCATGCGCACGCCAGCAAACGCTGAGCACGTAAAAGCTCTCATACACTATCCTATTCTTCTTATTATTATTTCTTGTTACTTCTTATTGAGAAGTACTATAACCGCTAATACCGTTTGCTTCAATACCAAGCAAAAAGATTTGTGAAATTACATCATGTATCTGCCTGATCTCTATCGTAGAGTAATATCTACGCTTAATGGGTGAAAAAATTGACTGGTTATACATATAAATTTTCATGTACAAATCTTTATTTACTAATGAGCTAGACACTTATTTGCTCAAACAACATCAACTAAAATCAAAAACTGAGTTCAGATTAATTACATTAGGTTCAGCTGCAGGTAGAGGACATAAATGCATTTTAAAAAATGCATGTTTTATATTGCTTACTTTATGATGACTTTACATTCCAAACATGGGATTTAACTTCCCATTTACCTTCAGTGGTTTTATTCATTACACTGGTCGTAATGCCGCCAAATATTGGTTTTACCCCATCAACTTCAGCCCCCTTGGCACTCCATTTAGCCACTTGATAAATGACATTTCCAAACCCCTCTACTTTGACTATCTCTAGGGTGTGACTATTAACACCACCATCAAAAAAGCTTTTAAATAGCCCAGTAATTTCTTCATGGCCAGTTAACACGGCCCCATTGCCTGGCGACAAAATTGCACTGTTTGCATACAACTCGACCAACGCATTAATATCTTTACTATTAAATGCAATATTCCAAGCAACATTAGCATTCTCAACAATTGTCATTTCATTCATTAATCTCTCCTAAACACATTAAAAAAGTTAAGCATCATTAATGAGATTGACCAACTGTCTATACAAAAAATGCTACTCAAATACACTGCTATTATTCTTTAACAACATTAACTGCGCTACTAGTCGCTCTCTATCCATTTCACTTACACTACCCATTAACTTGTTGACTCTCAAATAGTACGCTGGCATCACTTCATCCAACTTGGCCTGACCTGTATTATTTAACTTCACCCTATAGCTTCTACCGTCCACCATACACTGAGTTCTGGAAATTAAACCATCTTTTAGTAACCGATTAATTAGCCCATTCATCGTCGCTTTACTAACACCAGCTTTTGCGGCTAAATCTGATGGCGTAGACGTTAAATCATCTTCGCGCATCAATAAAATCAGCACCCACCACCTGCCCTGCAGTAAGTCGTATTGGTTGAGAAAGCTGTTTAACACCTCAATAAGATCTGTCCCTATCCGAAGAATACTTAAAAACTGAATCACCTTTTCTGAATCAATCCCATCATAGCGATCTGCAAATTTTTTTAAAATTTTAGTATCTGGAATGTCTTTTAACTGTAGCATAATTATGATTATAATTAGTCGGCTAACTATGTCAATATTATTTTATTGCCGTTGTTATTATCAATGTTATTTGATTAAGGATAATGGGGTGGCTGATGGGGCTCGAACCCACGACAACAGGAATCACAATCCTGGACTCTACCAACTGAGCTACAGCCACCATAGAGACTTTTAAATGGCCTGCCCGACAGGAATCGAACCTGTAACCCCCAGCTTAGAAGGCTGGTGCTCTATCCGGTTGAGCTACGGGCAGATTTTAGTTACACGTGACGACTTTACTACTGTTACGGACAATGACCAAAAAAATGGTCGGCGTGGAGAGATTCGAACTCCCGACATCCTGCTCCCAAAGCAGGCGCGCTACCAGGCTACGCTACACGCCGAAGAGGCAGAAATATACTGCAATATAGGCGATTGGTCAAATCAAATATGTTAAAATCCGCAATTATTTCTACATTTCATTAAAACATATTCATGTCAGCACAAATCATCGATGGTAAAGCTATCTCAGCAAACTTACTTGATTCTATTAAATCACGCATTTTAGACCGCATTGCCGTAGGTAAACGTGCGCCTTGCCTTGCCGTTGTATTAATTGGTGCAGACCCAGCTTCTGCCATTTATGTCCGTAACAAACGCTTGGCTTGTGAAAAAGTTGGCGTTAGGTCTATTTCACATGATTTGTCCGCCACAACTACAGAAGTCGAATTATTGGCACTGATTCATCAATTAAATAATGATGCCAGTGTTGACGGCATTTTGGTACAGTCTCCATTACCCAAACATATTAATGAAGATTTATTGATTGAGCACATTAATGTGAATAAAGATGTTGATGGCTTCCATCCATATAATATTGGTCGCTTAGCCCTCCGCCAACCTACACTTCGCTCTTGCACACCATTTGGCGTCATTAAAATGTTAGAGGCCTGCAATATTAATCTTATGGGTTTAGATGCTGTGATTATAGGCGTTTCCAATCATGTGGGCAGGCCAATGGCATTAGAGTTATTACTTGCGGGCTGTACAATCACTAGCTGCCATCGTCATACCAAAGATTTAGAAGGTCAAGTTAGAAAAGCAGATTTAGTGGTTGCGGCCGCTGGCAAAGCTGGCTTAATCAAAGGCGAGTGGATAAAGCCTGGTGCAATCGTGATTGATATTGGCATTAATCGCTTAGCGGATGGGTCGCTTTCTGGGGATGTTGATTTTGTTACTGCCAAAATGCGCGCTGCTTATATCACACCGGTGCCAGGCGGGGTAGGGCCCATGACAGTTGCAACTTTAATGGAAAATACCTTATTAGCCTTAGAGCTTCATGAGGCTAAAAATTAGCTGAGGAATGCTAAGGCTTTGCATAACATAAGTATTCAGTGTACACTCGCGCGATTAATTTCTTATCACATTCGTTTTTTAAGTAGCTTTTTGGACGCAAAATGGCAAAAACAACACCGAATATCAGTTTCACTCCTTATCAACCAAAGCCTGATGAAGAGTACATGAACAAAAAACAACTCAAGCACTTTCGCGACATTTTAGAAAAGTGGAAATCGGAATTAAATGATGATATTGATAGGACTGTACATAGTATGCAGGACGAAGTATCTACCTTTGCCGACCCGAATGATCGCGCTAGCCAAGAATCAGATATGGCACTTGAATTGCGTAATCGTGACCGTGAACGGAAACTGATTAAAAAAATTGAAGGTACATTGCGCAATATCGATGCCAATGAGTATGGCTATTGCGAAAGTTGTGGTGTAGAAATTGGCTTAAAACGTTTAGAAGCTCGTCCAACAGCGACACTTTGTATCGACTGTAAAACATTGGATGAGCTAAGGGAAAGACAAATTGCCAAATAAACAAGTCGCTTAATAAAAATTGTTTATTCTTTTTTGCATGACTTCAATAAAGTTAAGACCAATAAAAAAGCCCGCTATGCGGGCTTTTTTATTACTTACTTCTGGTTCTTATTCAGATGCCGCTTCTGCTCTAGACGGCTCTTCAATCAATGCTTTCATACTTAAACGTACTTTACCTTTTGCATCAATCTCTACAACCTTGACTTTAACAATGTCGCCCTCTTTAACAAAGTCGCTCACTGCATTTACGCGTTGATGCGCGATTTGTGAAATATGCACCAAACCATCTTTACCTGGCAGCAATGAAACTACTGCACCAAAGTCCAATAATTTAACCACTGGACCTTCGTAAATTTGACCTACTTCAACATCTACAGTAATTACTTCAATACGGCGCTTTGCTTCTGCACCTTCATCTGCGCTAGTACAAGCAATTTTCACCGTACCATCTTCATCAATGTCAATGCTGGTATTGGTTTCTTTTGTTAAGGCTTGAATCACAGCGCCGCCTTTACCAATCACATCACGAATTTTGTCAGGATTAATTTTCAACGTAATAATACGTGGTGCAAATTCTGACATTTCTGTACTGACATTGGCCATTGCCTCAGCCATGATCGCCAAAATATGCTCACGACCCTCTTTAGCTTGCGCTAAAGCAGCTTGCATAATTTGCGCTGTAATACCGGTAATTTTAATATCCATCTGCAACGCAGTAATGCCGTTTAATGAGCCTGCTACTTTAAAGTCCATATCGCCTAAGTGATCTTCATCACCTAAGATATCAGTTAATACCGCGACACGGTTACCTTCTTTAATCAAGCCCATTGCAATACCCGCAACAGGCGCTTTCATTGGTACGCCTGCATCCATTAATGCTAAGCAACCACCGCATACTGATGCCATTGAGCTTGAACCGTTAGATTCAGTAATCTCAGAAACCACGCGCATCGTGTAATCAAAATCTTCTTTAGATGGCAACGCGCCGACTAAAGCACGCTTAGCTAAACGACCATGACCAATTTCACGACGCTTTGGTGTACCTACGCGACCTGTTTCACCTGTCGCGTATGGTGGGAAATTGTAGTGCAACATAAAGTTGTCAGTATACTCACCTTGCAAGGCATCCACTTTTTGCTCATCTCGGCCAGTACCCAATGTTGCAACAACTAACGCTTGCGTCTCACCGCGAGTAAATAAAGCAGAACCATGCGTACGCGGCAACACGCCAGTCCGAATGCTAATTGGGCGCACGGTTCTTGTGTCACGACCATCGATACGTGGCTCGCCATTTAAAATTTGGCTACGAACAACTTTTGCTTCTAAATTAAAAAACTCGCTCTTAATTTCATTTGCTTCTGTTGTTGATGTTGTTTCTGTGATTAATGCAGCAATAACGCGATTTTTAATTTCGTCCAACTTAGCGGAACGTTCGCCTTTTGCTTTAATTTGGAAAGCAGCATTAACATCTACTTCAGCAATTTCTGCCACTTTAGCAATGATTGCCGCATTTGGCTCTGGTGCTGTCCAATCCCAAGCATCTTTTCCTGCTTCTTCAGCCAGTTCGCTAATCATTTTAATTACTGCTTGCATAGCTTCATGACCAAACGTCACAGCGCCTAACATGACTTCTTCTGATAGCTCTTTAGCCTCAGATTCCACCATCATCACAGCTGTTTCAGTTGCCGCAACAACCAAATCTAGTTGGGTCGTTTCCATCTGTGTTTTGCTTGGATTAAGGATATACTCACCATCAATATAACCAACACGTGCCGCACCCAATGGCCCGTAGAATGGAATACCTGATAATGACATCGCTGCAGAAGCACCGATAATCGCAGGAATATCTGAATCAATTTCTGGGTCTGACGAAAGGACAGTTGCAACCACTTGCACTTCGTTATAAAACGCCTCTGGAAAAAGTGGGCGCATTGGTCGATCGATTAAACGAGATGTTAATGTTTCTTTTTCTGAAGGTCGGCCTTCACGTTTGAAAAAACTACCAGGAATCTTACCTGCAGCATATGTTTTTTCCATATAATCGACAGTTAAAGGGAAGAAATCTTGACCCTCTTTTACTTCTCGACGGCTAGTTACGTTCACCATGACAACAGTGTCGCCATAACTCACCACCACTGATGCGTCGGCTTGGCGAGCAATCTCACCTGTTTCTAACGTTAATGTATGATCACCATACTGAATACTTTTAGTTACTTTATTAAACATTTCATTTCCTTTTTCAACAGATTGCTATTCACTACCCAACAACAATCAAACAATAAAAAAAACCGACGCATTATTAATGCAATCGGCTTTTTACATAACTATAAAAACGAAAATCGCATTTATAGAAATTACTTACGTAACCCTAATTTACCAATCAAATCTTGGTAGCGGCTAACATCTTTACCTTTTAAATAATCTAACAAACGACGACGTTGGCTTACCAATGCCAACAAACCGCGGCGTGAGTGATTATCTTTTTTGTTTATTTTAAAATGCTCAGTTAAATAAGTAATACGGTTAGTTAACAAAGCCACTTGCACTTCTGGGCTTGCCGTATCATTAGGAGCACGTTGATATTCTTTAATAATTTTTGAGGTGTCTTGCGCTGTAACTGCCATCTTTTATCCTTTAGTTAGCGTCAATGCAAACCTAGCTAAGTAACCCATTTACCCAACCTTCGTCTACATTCAATTTACATATCTAAATTTTATTTAGCTGTATATTATAGTCTCAAACAGCTAATAAACCAAATAATTTACGTTTAAGTTGATGTTTTTATTTGCTTTTGATGATAAATCTTCAATAATCAGATGCCTTCAGCTTAAAGTTCGTTTGCTGGCTAGCCAAAATTTAAAAGTCATATTTTTTGTCAATTAGCGATTGGTAATGAAATTTTATTATAAGTTTACTAGTCGCTTAGGCGCAATTTTACCATCAGCTAATAATTTACCTAAACCAATAAATTTGCCACCATCCTCATAAATACGCAAGTCGCCTTCAGGCATTTTTCCAGCCTGCCAAACTGCTTGCCCTTGTTTAAAGTAGAAAGCAGAATCTGCTCCAATAATCACTTGCGGTAATATCGTAATAGCAGAATCAACCGACAGTAACTTTGTGTCGCGTTCTGTGACCGCGAGTGCTTCAACCGCTTCAATTGTCATGGCATCAGCAAGGTCATAACCAGCGGTTTGCGTTCTGCGCAAACCGACTAAATGCGCATAATTCTCTAGCATATTGCCAATATCTTCTGCTAACGTGCGGATATAAGTACCTTTACTACAGGTGACGCTAATGACTGCATCACAGCCAGAAAAGGTATTAACAGTAATATTTTTGATTGTCACTTGCCGCGCAGCACGGGGAATTTCAACACCTGCTCTCGCATATTCATACAATGCTTTTCCATCATGCTTCAAAGCAGAATACATCGGAGGCACTTGGCTAATTTCGCCTAAAAATTGTTGGCAAACTTGCTCAAATTTTGCCGCTGTAATATTGACTGGCTTGCTGGCAATCACTTCACCTTCAGCATCGCCTGTAGTGGTTTGAATACCTAATTTGATATATGCAATATAGGTTTTATCTGAATCAATAACATATTGTGCAAACTTGGTCGCCTCACCTAAGCAAATCGGGAGCAGGCCAGTAGCCAGCGGATCAAGTGTACCAGTATGGCCGGCTTTTTCGGCTTGAAATAGCCATTTTATTTTTTGTAAGGCTTGATTAGAGGAGTAGCCGAGCGGCTTATCCAATAGCAAAATACCGTTTACTTTTCTTTTAACGCGCTTGAACTGCAAAGGCTTAATCTTCTAGATTGTCTTTGGGGCTATCTGCTAACGCCTCATTGATTAACTTAGTCATTTTCATGCCATAGTCAGCCGAGGCATCATACTCAAAATGTAATTGAGGCACTTTGCGCAACAACATGCGTTTAGCAACTTGCGAACGCAAGAAGCCTGAAGACTGCTCCAAGCCGGCTTGCAATGCGGCCGTGCTTTCTGCAGCACTGTAGAAAACTTTTGCATGTTCCATGTCGCCAGTCACCTCCACTTCAGTCACTGTCACCATACCAACACGCGGGTCTTTCACTTCAAACTGCAACAAATCCGCTAATTCACGGCGCATTTGCTCCGCAACACGACTTGACCTTGAAAACGCTTTTGCCAATTAATTATCCAATCGCTTATAAAGAACGTGCGATTTCTAAGACTTCATATACTTCTAATATATCGCCCACCTCAATATCGTTATAGCCTTTTAAGGACAAACCACATTCGAAGTTATTTTTCACTTCTTTAACATCATCTTTAAAGCGTTTTAGTGAGTCTAATTCACCCGTATGAATAATTACATTATCACGCGATACCCGTATTTTGGAATCGCGCGTAATTCGGCCGTCTCGTACATAACAGCCTGCAACAGCACCGATTTTAGTAATGCGGAATACTTCACGAATTTCCACACTACCGATAATACTTTCACGTTGTTCTGGCGGCAACAGGCCACCAAGCGCGGCTTTGATTTCGTCTAATGCTTCGTAAATAATATTATAGTAACGAACATCCACATCATTGAGCTCAATCAATTTGCGAGCGCCAGTATCTGCGCGCACATTAAAACCAATCAACACTGCGCTTGAAGCAACGGCTAAATTCACATCAGATTCACTAATTGCACCAACCCCTGTATGGATAATGTTGACGCGCACTTCTTCAGTTGCCAATTTAAGCAGGCTACTTTCTAATGCTTCGTTTGAACCTTGCACGTCTGATTTAATAATCAAAGCTAGCGTTTTAACCTCGCCATCAGTCATCTGGCCCATCATATTTTCTAGTTTTGTTGCTTGTTGTTTTGCAAATTTAATATCACGGAATTTACCTTGACGGAACATCGCAATCTCACGCGCTTTACGTTCATCATTTAATACAATCACCTCTTCACCAGAAGCTGGCACATCAGATAAGCCTAATACTTCAACAGGCATAGATGGGCCTGCTTCTTTAATTTCTGCGCCTGTCTCATCCAACATGGCACGAACACGACCATAAGTGCTACCTGCTAAGATCATATCACCACGTCTTAACGTACCTGACTGCACAAGAATAGTAGAAACTGGACCTCGCCCTTTGTCTAAGCGACCTTCAACAACCAAGCCTTTAGCTGGCGTATTTTTTGGTGCTTTTAACTCTAAAATTTCAGCTTGCAACAAAACTGCCTCAAGCAAAGCATCGATGCCTTCACCTGTTTTAGCAGAAACATTGCGGAACATTACTTCACCACCAAAATCTTCTGGCACCACTTCTTCTGAAACGAGTTCTAATTTTACGCGCTCAGGATTTGCTTCTGGTTTATCAATTTTATTAATTGCAACCACTAATGGCACATTAGCCGCTTTAGCATGATGGATTGCCTCTTTAGTTTGTGGCATCACCCCATCGTCTGCAGAGACGACCAAAATCACCACATCGGTTGCTTTTGCTCCACGTGCACGCATTGCGGTAAACGCTTCATGGCCAGGTGTATCTAAGAAAGTTACCAGCCCATTTGGCGTTTCAACGTGATAAGCACCAATGTGCTGTGTAATGCCGCCAGCTTCACCACCAGCCACTTTACTGGTGCGTATATAATCTAATAACGATGTTTTACCATGATCGACATGACCCATTACAGTTACAACGGGTGGCCGCGGTTCAAACACTGCATCTGCATGCTCAGCCTCTACTAAGAAAGTTTCTGGGTCGTTATCAGCTGCAGCAATGGCCGCATGACCCATTTCCTCAACAAGAATAATCGCCGTTTCTTGATCAAGCACTTGGTTTATGGTCACCATCATGCCCATGCCCATTAATGTTTTAATCAGCTCATTCGCTTTGATTGCCATTTTTTTAGCCAAGTCAGAAACTGAAATTGTTTCTGGCACCATGACCTCATGTATAACAGGCTCTGTTGGCGCAGTAAAAGCATGTTCAACCTCTTCTTCTCTAGCGTCACGTCCTTTATTTTTGCCTTTAGGCGACCTCCAACCATTAACAACGGGTGACGCTCCACGTGTTTTTAATCCGCGCTTACGATTTTCTTGGTCGTTCCAATCTTTATTGGTGCTCTTGCCTTTTTTATCATCTTTACTAACCGCTGGTTTAACACCATCTTTAGCTGCTGGTTTATGCAAAGTACCTTCAGTCAGGCTTTTTGCCTTTTCTTTTGCAGCAAGCTCTGCCTCATCTTTACGTTTTTTCTCTTCTTCTGCTCGACGTCTAATTAAATCTTCTTTTTTACGAAAATCTTCTTCTTGAAACGCAATCAATTTCGCATGTCTCTTCGCCTCTTGCTCACGAATCGCAATCTGCTCTGGGGTTAGCACTTGCTTTTTGCGCTTAACAACAGGCTCTTCGATGCTCACGTGCTCTACAGCATCTGCTCCCAGCTCATCGACAATTTCTTCTTCTTTTTCTACTACCTCAGGCTCTGGCTGATCAGTCACTACTGCCGCCTCTACAGCCGGCTCCAGCACTTCTTCTTCAATAGCAGCAGGTACTGGCGTCTCTACAATCTCTTCATTACGCATTAATACACGCTTTTTACGCACTTCAACTTGAATCGTACGAGCGCGACCATCACTATCTGTCTTTTTGATTTCGGTGTTTTGCTTACGTGTCAGTGTTATTTTATTTTTAGGGGCTTGTGCAGCGCCATGTTCTTTACGTAAGTAGTCCAACAATGCCGTTTTATCAGTCTCGTTTAATTGATCATCAACAGCAGTTTTATTAACTCCTGCGCTCTTCAATTGCTCTAATAGCAAAGTCGTTGGTAAACCCAACTCTTTTGCAAATTGTAAAACGGTTGATTGTGCCATGTACTGCTCCAGTCTCTTTACTTTTCTTACTACTTTAAATTAATGTCTCAAGTCATGATTGATACAAACTACTTTTTTAACGAGCCGCCCAGTTATTTAAACCAAGGAGCACGCGCTGCCATGATCAATACTTTTGCGCGCTCTTCATCCATGCCGCTCAATTCAACCAACTCGTCAACTGCTAATTCCGCTAAATCATCCACTGTTACAATTTTATTTGTAGCCAATACAGCAGCTGTTTCTTCGTCCATACCATCCATTGAGATCACATTAACTGGGACGTCTTCAACTTTCTCTTCTTTAGCAATGGCTTCTGTTAACAGTGCTGCACGCGCACGCGCACGCAGTTCGTTAATTGTATCTTCGTCAAATGCTTCAATTTCTGACATTTCTGACATTGGTACATAAGCAATCTCTTCCAATGTACTAAAACCTTCTTGAACAAGAATATCTGCAACCTCTTCATCAACATCCAATTTTTCCATGAACAATTGACTAACGTTTGCGTATTCGTCTTGGTTCTTTTTAGCCGCCTCTTCTTCGGTTAAAATATTCAAGGTCCAGCCAGTTAACTCAGATGCCAAGCGTACATTTTGCCCACTACGGCCAATCGCTAGTGCCAACTGCTCTTCATTAACAACCACATCCATCGTATGCGTATCTTCATTAACTACAATGCTAGACACTTCAGCTGGCGCCATTGCATTAATGACAAACTGTGCGGGCTCCATACTCCATAAAACAATATCAACACGCTCGCCTGCCAATTCTGCAGTTACTGCTTGCACGCGTGAGCCACGCATTCCAACACAGGTGCCAACCGGATCTAAACGCTGATCATTGGCTTTAACTGCAATTTTTGAACGCAAACCTGGATCTCGTGCTGCTGCACGGATTTCTAATAAACCCTCTTCAATTTCCGGCACTTCAAGCTCAAACAACCGCTGGATAAATTCTGGCGAAGTCCTTGATAAAATAAGCTGAGGACCACGTGGGTTACGGTCGATCCGTGATAAATTAGCACGAACACGATCGCCAACACGCAGGTTCTCTTTCGGAATCATCGACTCTCTTGGTAAGCGGCATTCAAGACGACCCACCTCAATCAACGCATCGCCTTTTTCCATCCGTTTGATTACGCCAGTAATGAGAGTTTCATCACGGGCCAAAAAATCTTCTAGGATTTGCTCCCGCTCTGCTTCACGTACTTTTTGCAAGATAACTTGTTTAGCAGCTTGAGCACCAATGCGGCCAAAAGCGATCGACTCCAGCGGCTCCTCGTAGTAATCCCCTATTTCACGACCCTTAGCACGCTCATCCTCTTCATCAAACTGATAATCAGAACTTTCTAATAAATCATATTCGACATACTGCCATCTCTTAAACGTTTCATATTCGCCGCTCTCGCGATTAATTGAAACACGAATATCCACATTATCATCATGATTTTTTTTAGTCGCTGATGCTAGAGCTAGTTCTAACGCAGTAAATATAATTTCTTTGCTCACGTTTTTTTCGTGTGCTAAAGCATCTACCAATAACAAAATATCTCGACTCATCGTCTCTCTCCGACTAAAAATAATAACTTAACGATTTAAACTAAAAAAATTTAAAACTGCGGGCTTAAGCGAGCTTTATCTATATTAATTAATAGCAACACTTCGATAACTCCATCACACTCAATGTGTACTGAACCATCGTCTACACCCCGCAAAATACCAATAAAACTTTTTCTTGGCTCTTTATTCTCTAACAACAAAGGAACACGCAATTTAATCTGTGCACGTTCTCCGGCAAACCTAGCAAAATCATGCTCTTTTTTTAAGACCCTATCCATACCAGGCGAAGAAACCTCTAGCCGGTCATAATCAATTTCATAATCAACTGTCAATACATTGCCCAACTGATTACTGACCAAGACACAATCATCAATATTGACTGTGTCTTTAATATCTTTAGGATCAAGCTTATCAATAAACACACGCAACAACTTTCCACGGTTTGACATCTCGAAGTCAACCAATTCAAACCCAAGCTGCATCACTGTTTTTTCAACTAAGCTTTGTAAATCGTGCACAACATATCCTTTAACTTCACTTCACTGCCAAAAACTCATGCCAAAAAACACACACGAAAGTAGCGGAAATAAAAAAAGGGCCTACTGCCCTTAACAACTTACAATTATATCAATAAATTCAGTTAATTGGAATGAAATCAATGCAATTTTACAGAATCAATCCGTTTATAAATTGCTTACATATTCATTAACCTTTATTACTAAGCGCTTAACCACCCTGTTTATAACCCAAAAAAGCTCCACGAGGGAGCTTAATTTGGTACTAAATAAGTAGCTTGGCAGTGACCTACTTTCGCATGCGAAGAGCATACTATCATTGGCGCAGGTTCGTTTCACGGCCCTGTTCGAGATGGGAAGGGGTGGGTCCAAACCGCTATTGCCACCAAGCATAAACGGTAATGTAACGCTGTTTATAAACCTCAGTTTATTCAACAGCTTTTAACAAATTGGAAGAAGTAAAGATTCTTTATACCAGATATAAAATATCAGCTATAAAGTAATGGGTTTTGATTGTTTATCTCGATTTTTTGTCACTTTAGAACCAACCTATTCTTCAAAGATACTGTCATTAACTGACTAAGTTCTTCAAGTCTTAAGGTTATAGGATCAAGCCTCACGAGCAATTAGTATCAGTTAGCTTCACGCCTTACAGCGCTTCCACACCTGACCTATCAACGTCCTGGTCTTGAACGACTCTTTAGGGGGGTTAAACCCCCAGGGAAATCTCATCTCAAGGCGAGTTTCACGCTTAGATGCTTTCAGCGTTTATCTCTTCCGTATTTAGCTACCCGGCGATACCATTGGCATGATAACCGGTCCACCAGAGATACGTCCACTCCGGTCCTCTCGTACTAGGAGCAGGTCCCTTCAAATTTCCAGCGCCCACGGCAGATAGGGACCAAACTGTCTCACGACGTTTTAAACCCAGCTCACGTACCACTTTAAATGGCGAACAGCCATACCCTTGGGACCGGCTACAGCCCCAGGATGTGATGAGCCGACATCGAGGTGCCAAACTCCCCCGTCGATATGAACTCTTGGGAGGAATCAGCCTGTTATCCCCAGAGTACCTTTTATCCGTTGAGCGATGGCCCTTCCATACAGAACCACCGGATCACTATGACCTGCTTTCGCACCTGCTCGACCTGTCCGTCTCGCAGTCAAGCAACCTTATGCCATTGCACTATCAGTACGATTTCCGACCGTACCTAGGTTACCTTCGCACTCCTCCGTTACTCTTTGGGAGGAGACCGCCCCAGTCAAACTGCCCACCATACACGGTCCCCGATCCAGATTATGGACCTAGGTTAGAACCTCAACAACATCAGGGTGGTATTTCAAGGATGACTCCATAAGAACTAGCGTCCTTATCTCAACGTCTCCCACCTATCCTACACAAATCTTGTCAAAGTCCAATGTAAAGCTACAGTAAAGGTTCATGGGGTCTTTCCGTCTAGCCGCGGGTAGATTGCATCTTCACAACCACTTCAACTTCGCTGAGTCCCTAGAGGAGACAGTGTGGCCATCGTTACGCCATTCGTGCGGGTCGGAACTTACCCGACAAGGAATTTCGCTACCTTAGGACCGTTATAGTTACGGCCGCCGTTTACTGGGACTTCAATCAAGAGCTTGCACCCCATCATTTAATCTTCCAGCACCGGGCAGGCGTCACACCGTATACGTCCACTTTCGTGTTAGCACAGTGCTATGTTTTTATTAAACAGTCGCAGCCACCTTTTCACTGCAACCCCATCATGCTCTGAGAGTAAATCTCTTCACACTACCGGGGCACACCTTCTCCCGAAGTTACGGTGTTATTTTGCCGAGTTCCTTCTCTAGAGTTCTCTCAAGCGCCTTAGAATTCTCATCCTGCCCACCTGTGTCGGTTTGCGGTACGGTTTTAATATAACTGAAGCTTAGTGGCTTTTCTTGGAAGCATGGTATCAATCACTTCATGTACAAAGTACACTCGTTATCACGTCTCGATCTTAGCTCTCCGGATTTGCCTAAAGAACCAACCTACACGCTTGAACCGGGACATCCAACACCCGGCTGACCTAACCTTCTCCGTCCCCACATCGCATTATATTAAAGTACAGGAATATTAACCTGTTTCCCATCGACTACGCATCTCTGCCTCGCCTTAGGGACCGACTCACCCTGCGCCGATGAACGTTGCGCAGGAAACCTTGGGCTTTCGGCGAGGGAGCTTTTCACTCCCTTTATCGCTACTCATGTCAGCATTCGCACTTCTGATACCTCCAGCATCCCTCACAGAACACCTTCGCAGGCCTACAGAACGCTCTCCTACCATACTAATAAATTAGTATCCGAAGCTTCGGTTACGTGCTTAGCCCCGTTACATCTTCCGCGCAGGACGACTCGACCAGTGAGCTATTACGCTTTCTTTAAAGGATGGCTGCTTCTAAGCCAACCTCCTGGCTGTCTGTGCCTTCCCACTTCGTTTTCCACTTAGCACGTCATTTGGGACCTTAGCTGTCGGTCTGGGTTGTTTCCCTCTTGACTACGGACGTTAGCACCCGCAGTCTGTCTCCCGTAATTGCATTTCTCGGTATTCGGAGTTTGCAATGGGTTGGTAAGATCTTATGATCCCCCTAGCCATAACAGTGCTCTACCCCCAAGAATGATATACGAGGCACTACCTAAATAGTTTTCGGAGAGAACCAGCTATCTCCAAGTTTGTTTAGCCTTTCACCCCTATCCACAGCTCATCCCCAAATTTTTCAACATTTGTGGGTTCGGACCTCCAGTACCTGTTACGGCACCTTCATCCTGGCCATGGATAGATCACTTGGTTTCGGGTCTACACCCAGCAACTGAACGCCCTATTCGGACTCGCTTTCGCTACGCCTCCCCTATCGGTTAAGCTTGCTACTGAATGTAAGTCGCTGACCCATTATACAAAAGGTACGCAGTCACGGAACAAGTCCGCTCCCACTGTTTGTATGCATACGGTTTCAGGATCTATTTCACTCCCCTCCCGGGGTTCTTTTCGCCTTTCCCTCACGGTACTAGTTCACTATCGGTCGATTACGAGTATTTAGCCTTGGAGGATGGTCCCCCCATATTCAGACAAGGTTTCTCGTGCCCCGCCCTACTTGTCGTTATCCTAGTTCCACACACGGGATTTCGTATAAGGGGCTATCACCCTCTATGGCCGGACTTTCCATTCCGTTCTACTATCGCATGTGCTAAAAATAACAGGCTGTTCCGCGTTCGCTCGCCACTACTTACGGAATCTCGGTTGATTTATTTTCCTCGAGCTACTTAGATGTTTCAGTTCACTCGGTTTGCCACCATCTCCCTATATATTCAGGAGCGGTTACCCTTGCGGGTGGGTTTCCCCATTCGGACATCTCCGGATCAAAGCTTATTTATCAGCTCCCCGAAGCTTTTCGCAGATTATCACGTCCTTCATCGCCTGTAATCGCCAAGGCATCCACCATATGCACTTATTCACTTGACCCTATAACGTTAAAACCTGAACCCTTTTAAATTCAAATCTCGCAGCGCATGAGACGCCCGCTATAGGTTTTCTAAAGCAACTTCGTCATTATTCCAAGGTTATTAAAATAATGACTGGTTTGTTATTTCAACTTCAATCGTCTTTAATCAAACTTAATGTTTAATCAAACACAACAAAGTGAAATGATTTTCGATTTTGCAATCAATAATATTATCCGACTAAGATAATATTACCCATTTGGATATAGCAAGTCATCACAACTTGTATATCCTCTTTACTTCTTCCATTTTGTTAAAGAACAGCCTAGCTAAAAAGCTAGAAGCAAATATTGTGAACTTCTTACCCTCACAAGACTTGCTTCTAGGTTTTACTAATCAAAGAATGACTCAAATACTCTGTTTTTTTTGGTGGAGGATAACGGGATCGAACCGTTGACCCCCTGCTTGCAAAGCAGGTGCTCTCCCAGCTGAGCTAATCCCCCATTTGAGGTTTATCTGGTGGGTCTGGATGGACTCGAACCATCGACCCCTGCGTTATCAACACAGTGCTCTAACCAGCTGAGCTACAGACCCTAATTAAAGGTTCAATTAGCTTCAACGCTAATCGTTTGGCCAATCTTTGATACTGCTAATACCGAACGACTGATAAGTGTGAATGCTTGCAACTAAAGTCAAAGTCTCTAGAAAGGAGGTGATCCAGCCGCACCTTCCGATACGGCTACCTTGTTACGACTTCACCCCAGTCATGAATACTACCGTGGTAAGCGTCCCCCTTGCGGTTAGACTACCTACTTCTGGTAAAACCCACTCCCATGGTGTGACGGGCGGTGTGTACAAGGCCCGGGAACGTATTCACCGCGACATTCTGATCCGCGATTACTAGCGATTCCGACTTCATGCAGGCGAGTTGCAGCCTGCAATCCGGACTACGATCGGCTTTCTGGGATTGGCTCCACCTCGCGGCTTGGCAACCCTCTGTACCGACCATTGTATTACGTGTGAAGCCCTGGCCATAAGGGCCATGAGGACTTGACGTCATCCCCACCTTCCTCCGGTTTGTCACCGGCAGTCCCAATAAAGTGCCCAACTAAATGATGGCAATTATTGGCAAGGGTTGCGCTCGTTGCGGGACTTAACCCAACATCTCACGACACGAGCTGACGACAGCCATGCAGCACCTGTGTTACGGTTCCCGAAGGCACCAATCCATCTCTGGAAAGTTCCGTACATGTCAAGGCCAGGTAAGGTTTTTCGCGTTGCATCGAATTAATCCACATAATCCACCGCTTGTGCGGGCCCCCGTCAATTCATTTGAGTTTTAATCTTGCGACCGTACTCCCCAGGCGGTCAACTTCACGCGTTAGCTACGTTACTCATGGATTTTACTCCACCAACAACTAGTTGACATCGTTTAGGGCGTGGACTACCAGGGTATCTAATCCTGTTCGCTCCCCACGCTTTCGTGCATGAGCGTCAATATGATCCCAGGGGGCTGCCTTCGCCATTGGTATTCCTCCACATCTCTACGCATTTCACTGCTACACGTGGAATTCTACCCCCCTCTGACCTATTCTAGTCTTGTAGTTTCAAACGCAGTTCCCAAGTTGAGCTCGGGGATTTCACATCTGACTTACAAAACAGCCTGCGCACGCTTTACGCCCAGTAATTCCGATTAACGCTTGCACCCTACGTATTACCGCGGCTGCTGGCACGTAGTTAGCCGGTGCTTCTTATCAAGGTACCGTCATCAACATAAGCTATTAACTTACATCTTTTCTTCCCTTGCGAAAGAGCTTTACAACCCGAAGGCCTTCTTCACTCACGCGGAATGGCTGGATCAGGGTTGCCCCCATTGTCCAAAATTCCCCACTGCTGCCTCCCGTAGGAGTCTGGGCCGTGTCTCAGTCCCAGTGTGGCTGGTCGTCCTCTCAGACCAGCTACTGATCGTTGCCTTGGTAGGCCTTTACCCTACCAACTAGCTAATCAGGTATCGGCCGCTCCATTAACGCCAGGTCCGAAGATCCCCAGCTTTCCCCCTCAGGGCGTATGCGGTATTAGCCAAGCTTTCGCTTAGTTATCCCCCATTAATGGATACGTTCCGATATATTACTCACCCGTCCGCCACTAATCCCCCTAGCAAGCTAAGGTTCATCGTTCGACTTGCATGTGTAAAGCATTCCGCCAGCGTTCAATCTGAGCCATGATCAAACTCTTCAGTTTAATTCACAACTATTACTTATTCCTCTTGCGAGGTGGTATTTCGCTTTTGCTTTTATATCTATAAAGATCTCTCTCTATAAAAACTCAAATTCATTTCCAAGGTGTGTCTTGTACACATTAGCTAATAAATTAACTAATGCGTTATTACATACTTGTCATAAATTTAAGTGTAAGCATTTGTATCTTGAGTACATCATATCCGAAAATATAATGCTAATGACTCAGTCACAAACACCCACACTTATCAGTCATTCAATTTGTTAAAGAACAGTGCCTTTCGGCTTAATCGTTTGGCGCTTTGCGTTAACGAGGTGCGCATTGTACAGGGGTTTAAACCTTGGTCAATACTTATTTTCGGAAACTTTAAAACTTCTTAAAGTTGGTTGCGGGAACAGGATTTGAACCTGTGACCTTCGGGTTATGAGCCCGACGAGCTGCCAGACTGCTCCACCCCGCGTCCGATTCGGCCGTATGTAGCGCCGAGAGATGAGACTATAGCAAGCATTGCGACCACCTGTCAATGTATGTTTGACATTTCTATAGGAGAAAAACATTAGATTGATTGTTTAAAAATAAAAAACCCTAAGCCATGAATGACTTAGGGTTTAATGCATTCTAAAAATTAGTTTGAAATTATTTTGCTACCACCCCAAATACTTTCTTAAGGATGCTGCTTGCCTGTCCAATCGGGTCTTTTCGGATAGCAACTTCTTCTTTTGCAATCATCAAATACAATCCATCTAATGCTTTGTTTGTTACATATTGCTCAATGTTTTCGTTATCTTTATTAACAACACCAAATTGACTCCCTAACTCAGCATATTTGTTGTACGTTTGTGCAAGCTGCACTTTAGAGATTGCCTCTTTAACAATTGGCAAAAACTTTACGCTCATTTTTGTAGAGGTTGTTCTTTTAAAATATTGGGTTGCGGCATCTTGTGGGCCAGTCAAAATCGCTTTTGCATCCGCCAGACTCATTTGCTTAATCGCCTCAACTAACAAGGCTTTTGCTTCTGGTACAGCGGCTTCCGCTGCGCGATTCATTTTCAATACTAAAGCATCAGATTGTGTACCCATACCGATTAACTTCATGCCCTTCTCAACTTTTTTGAGAGCGTCTGGCAATGGAATCTTCACTTCAGGATTGCCAAAAAAACCGTTTGCAATCCCTAGGCTACTCACGGCTTTATCAACACCCTGAGTCAAAGCCGCTTTTAAACCACTATTCACTTCCATATTGCTGAGCGAATCAACACTAACATTATTATTCGTTGTAGTAGGACTGCTTTTTTTTGCTTCAGACGCAATAGACTCTAAATCTTTTAAGCTCCACGCATTCGCTTGACATCCCAATGTTGCCAATGCCAAAACTAAAATTGTTCTTTTCATCTAGGTACTCCTCAAGTGTTATTAACGATACATTTGTGAATTAAGTGTACCTTTTTTTATTTCACTTTAAGGTGAAAGTGCCTACATTTTAAAAGATTTTACATTCCAAATATTGTCTGCATACTCGCCGATGGTTCTGTCACTGGAGAATTTAGCAATACGGGCAACATTCAGAATCGCACGACGAGACCATTCTTCTTGATTTTTATAAACTTCTGACACCTCATCTTGTTTGGCAATATAGCTAGCATAATCAGCTAATAGCAAATAGTTATCCCCATTTTTCATCAGGTTATCAAAGATCGCTTGATAACGGCCAGAATCCTCTGCACAAAAGAAGCCGCTAGCAATCATATCTAACGTTTCTTTCAACTCTGGATTTGCATGGTAGAAATCCCAAGGGTTATAGCCATTGGCTTTGGTTTGAGCAACTTCAGGCGTTGTTAAGCCAAAAATAAAGATATTGTCATCACCCACTTCTTCTTTAATTTCTACGTTTGCACCATCTAAAGTACCAATCGTCAGTGCGCCATTGAGCGCCATTTTCATATTGCCTGTGCCGCTTGCTTCGGTACCTGCTGTTGATATTTGCTCGGACAAATCACTGCCAGGGAATAAAAGTTCAGCGGCTGATACTTCATAATTTGGATAAAACACTACTTTAAGCTTATCGCCAACTGCAGGATCATTATTGACTACTTGAGCGACATCATTAATCAGACGAATAATCAGTTTAGCCATCCAGTATCCTGGCGCGGCTTTGCCGCCAAAAATAACAGCGCGTGGCGTCATATTACTCACCTCACCTTGACGAATACGGTTATACATGGCAATAATATGCAAGACATTTAACAATTGTCGTTTATATTCATGTATCCGTTTAATCTGCACATCAAATAAAGCATCGGCATTCAGCTTAATGCCCGTTAGCGATTCAATTTTATTGGCCAATCGTTGTTTATTATGCTTTTTCACCTCTCGAAACGCTTTGCGGAAATCTTTATCGTCTGCCAATGGCGTTAATTTAACCAACTTAGTTAAATCTTTTTGGAATCCTGTACCAATCGCTTTTGTTATAAGCTTAGTTAATTCAGGATTCGCTTGGTTGAGCCACCGTCTAGGCGTAATACCATTCGTTACATTGGTTAATTTTTTAGGATAGATTTTATGGAAATCAGCAAATAAAGTTGTTTTGAGTAATTCACTATGCAATGCTGCAACACCATTAACGGTGTGACTGCCAACCACAGCTAAATGGGCCATGCGGATGCGCTTACCATTCGACTCATCAATAATCGAAACCCGCTGCAACAATGCATTATCACCTGGGAATTGGTGGTTCACCATATGTAAAAACTCGTGATTAATGCGATAGATAATTTCTAAATGACGTGGCAATAAGCGTCCAAACAATTCTAATGACCATGTCTCAAGTGCCTCAGGCATCAAGGTATGATTAGTATACGCAAAAACTTTCTGCACTAAACCCCACGCAAAACTCCAGTCTAAACTATGCATATCCACCAGCTGATACATCATTTCAGCAACGCCAATTGAGGGATGCGTATCATTTAATTGAATAGCGACTTTATCTGGTAAAGCACTCCAATCTTGTTTACTTTTAATTTCACGCGTTGCTAAAAAGCGACGCAAAATATCTTGAATAGAAGCGGAAACAAAGAAATACTGTTGTTTTAATCTCAATTCGCGACCAGACGCTGAGGCATCATTTGGGTAAAGGACTTTAGAAATTGTTTCTGAATCATTACGCGCTTCTACTGACTGCTCATAATTACCTTCATTAAACTGACCTAAATCAAACTCTTCCGTCGCCTTGGCTGACCACAATCTTAGATTATTAACGGTATTAGTTCCATAACCTGGCACAGGCACATCGTAAGCCATGGCTACTACATGTTGCTCGTCAACCCAATGACTCTGAGGGCCTTCTTCTGCATTGGTGTGAACTACTTTCCCATAAAATTTAATGGTATAAGCAGATTCTGGACGTTGAAATTCCCAAATATTATCGTAACGCAACCAATTGTCAGGATTTTCTACTTGTTGTCCATGCTCCAAGGTCTGTTTAAACATGCCATATTCATAACGAATGCCATAACCAGTTGCAGGAATATCCATTGTCGCCATTGAATCTAAGAAACAAGCAGCTAAACGCCCTAGACCACCATTACCCAAAGCGGCATCATGTTCCATCTCAACCGCCTCTTCTAAACTATGCCCCAAAGATGTTAATCCCTTGCTAAGCTCATCATTAATGCCCAAATTCAGTGCAGCATTACTCATCATGCGCCCTATTAGAAACTCTAATGAGAGATAGTAAATGCGTTTCGGATCTTCATTATTGTATGCAGATGCCGTTTTTACCCATCGGTCGACCACATGGTCTCGCACTGTATGGGCAGCAGTATCATACCAATCTCTCGGCGTTGCTGTTTCGTCGGTTTTAAAAGATGAAAAAACAAGATGATTGCTTAATGCTTGTTTAATAGACGTTAATTTTGGCATGGGGGTTCCTATTCGGCGATTAAGTAACAATAGTGAGACAATAAGTTTTAGCAATTATCACGCCAACTAATGGATGCTTAATTCTTTACATGATGTAACTTTAAAATAGTCTACAGCACATCTACGTTCAACCTATGAAAAAGCCCTTGTATTTAAAGCAAGGGCTTTTAAAATTGAAAAATATTATACCAGCAGTGCGTTCACTCTGCGCACAAAGCTGGCAGGATCGTTAAGCTGACCGCCTTCTGCAAGCAATGCTTGGTCAAACAATACACGTGTATAGTCATTAAATTTAGCCTCATCTTTTTCGAGTTTTAGCTTTTCGACTAAACGATGCGCTGGATTCACTTCTAACACAGGTTTAGACTCTGGGGCATTCTGTCCAGCCGCTTTTAACATACGCGCCAAATTGCCAGATAAATCATGTTCGCCTGCCACCAAACACGCTGGTGAATCAGTTAAACGATGGGTCACACGCACTTCTTTGACGTCTTCACCTAGCGCTTTTTGAATCCGCTCGATTAAGTCTTTAGACTCTTCTTCAACTTTCTTTTGCGCTTCTTTTTCAGTTTCATCTTCCAATTGACCTAAGTTTAAATCGCCTTTGGCAATTGATTGTAGTTTTTTGCCTTCAAACTCACTTAAGCCGCCTAACATCCATTCATCAACCTTGTCAGACATTAACAATACTTCAATGCCTTTTTTACGGAATATTTCCAAATGTGGCGAATGCTGCGCCGCAGCAAAACTATCCGCTGTGATGTAGTAAATCGCTTCTTGGCCTTCTTTCATACGCGCAATATAGTCAGCAAAACTCACATTTTGCGTTTCATTATCGTTGTGTGTAGACGCAAATCTTAGTAGTGCTGCAATTTTATCTTTGTTTGCATAATCTTCGCCCGGACCTTCTTTCATCACACGGCCAAATTCAGTCCAAAATTGCGCATAGTCTTCTGGTTTATTTTTTGCTAACTCTTCTAATAAACCCAATACTTTATTTACAGAGCCTTTTTTAATGGCATCGACATCACGGCTATCTTGCAGTAATTCGCGTGATACATTCAATGGCAAATCGGCACTATCAATCACACCACGAATAAAACGTAAATATTGCGGCATCAACTTTTCAGCATCTTCCATAATAAACACACGCTTGACATACAGCTTAATACCATTACTACGGTCGCGGTCGTATAAATCAAAAGGTGCTTTAGAGGGAACATAAAGTAGTGAAATATACTCTTGATTACCCTCTACACGGTTATGCGTATACGTGAGCGGATTTTGCATATCATGTGCTAGGTGTTTATAGAACGCTTGATATTCTTCTTCTGTGATGTCTTTTTTACCACGCGCCCATAATGCAGAAGCTTGGTTTACGGTTTCATCTTCATCCGTTGTGACCATATCGCCACCTGCACCATCTTCACCGTCTTTCCATTCTGATTTTTTCATCAAAATTGGCAAGGTAATATGATCTGAGTATTTGCGAATAATTGATTTCAGTTTCCAATCGTTGAGGAACTCATCTTCTTCTTTACGCAAATGTAGAATTACATCGGTACCTCGACTTGCTTTTGCAACTGCCTCCAAAGTGAAATCACCTTCACCCGCAGATTCCCATTTCACAGCATCTTTACTGCCCGCGCGACGGCTCACTAATGTCACTTTGTCGGCAATAATAAAGGCAGAATAAAAACCAACGCCAAACTGACCGATTAAATTAGCATCTTTCACTTGGTCGCCAGATAACGCGCTCATAAAGTCTTTGGTGCCTGATTTTGCAATGGTGCCAATATTATTCACCACTTCTTCGCGCGACATGCCAATACCATTATCTGAAATTGTCACCGTGCGCGCTTTTTTATCAAACGCCACTCGAATGTTTAAATCACTGTCATCTTCATACAAGTTGCCATCGGCTAATGCTTCAAAACGCAACTTATCTGCCGCATCTGACGCGTTTGAGATGAGCTCACGCAAGACAATTTCTTTGTTGGAATATAAAGAATGAATCATGAGGTGCAATAACTGTTTAACCTCTGCTTTAAACTCCATTTTTTCTGATTTATTTTTTGCCATTTTTTTCCTTTTATCCGTTTCGTTAATCCGTTAAACTTTGGGTTGCCTTTTGGGCTTTGCTTACATTTTGGGCTAAAAATTAAAATTTCAAGTAATCGGACAATAAATTGTGGGATGCACATGACCAACATAACAGTCAACGCAATTGACCAGCAAACCTTTCGCGTCACGGTCGTCGCCAACACGACAACGGAACATGATGTGAATGTCGAGCCAGCTTATGCCAGCAAACTCGGTCATGATGAATTGACAACTGCACAGCTGGTTGAAAAGTCTTTTGCGTTTTTACTTGCAAGAGAATCAAACACCTGCATCTTAAGGCGGTTTGATTTAAGTGTGATTAGCCGTTATTTTCCAGAATATGAATCTGCAATGGCTAAAATTTAGCGGATGATTTATAAAGTGACTAATAGATTAATCGCCTGCTGCGCTAGTACAAAACCGAATGTTGCAGTGATACTGACACTAGAGCCATAACCTGCACAATTAAGGCCTGTCACTCCGCCTTCATCCGTCTCACAAACCGCATCAGGTTTAATCACAGTTTCATCCGAGTAAACACATAACAAATCAAATTTAGCTGATTTTTTGGTGTTGCTAGCTTTGGGAAAGCCATGGTCACGTCGCAATTGATTGCGTACTTTAGCTAAAAGTTTATCGCCAGTTACACTCGCCATATCGGACAGTTGAATCCGCGTTGGATCTAAACGACCGCCAGCACTGCCTGACATAATCAAGCTGGTTTGATTAGATTTACAAAAATGTGCCAACGCTACTTTTGCCTTTGCATCATCGGTGCAGTCCAAAATCACATCACATGGTTTTAATTGATTATTTGGCTTGCATAAAGCAGCAACATTATCAGGGGTAATAAAATCTTCAACTTCATGCACGATACAAGTAGAGTTGATTTGCAAAATTCGTTCGCGCATCGCGCTGACTTTGGCTTTGCCAAAACTGCCATCCAACGCATGAATCTGCCGATTCACATTAGACTCTGCAATATTGTCTAAATCAATCAATGTTATTTCACCGATCGCATTACGTGCCAGCGCTTCAGCTGCCCAAGAACCAACGCCGCCTATGCCAATCACGACCATGTGCGAAGCTTGTAATTGCGCTAATCCAGCTTGACCATATAAGCGACGCACTCCGGAAAAACGACGTTCTAAATCAAGCAGCTCACTCATGTCTCTAACACAACAAATGCGGCAGCCAGATTCTTCTCATCACTAATACTGATATGCATGTGCTGAATAGCTTTAGCCGTTAAAAAGTCTTGTAAAGGTTGCGCTAACACCAATATCGGTTTGCCAAGACTATCGTGTGAAACTGTGATGTTTTGAAAAGTAGCTGGCTCGCGTAGGCCAGTACCCAACGCTTTGGAAAACGCTTCTTTGGCGGCGAAACGTTTAGCTAAAAATCTTGGCTTAATAGATGATTCAAGATAACTCTGCAATTCACTTTCGGCAAGAATACGTCCAGCAAAACTATCACCAAATTTTTCAAGTGATGCTTCAATGCGACTGACTTCAACGATGTCTGTCCCAATGCCGAAAATCATTTAACCGTTGCCTCTTTAATCAGCGCTTTCATTTCGCGCACGGCATTATCCCAACCAACAAATAATGCATGCGCCACAATCGCGTGACCAATATTTAGTTCATCAATCCCTTTTAAAGCAGCAATTTTATGTACATTGTGATTGTTCAATCCATGGCCTGCATTGACGATTAAGCCTAAAGTTAGCGCATGGTCTAGCGCATTTTTGATCCGTGTTAGTTCAGCTGTTTGTGTCGCTTCATCTTGTGCATCGGCAAAAGTCCCAGTATGCAATTCAATCACTGTTGCACCAGCTCGAGATGAGGCATCAATTTGGGCAATATCGGGGGCGATAAATAAAGATACGCGAATGTTCGCTTCACTTAATTTTTTTGTGGCGGCGGCTACTTTATCAAAATGTGCAATCACATCTAAACCGCCTTCTGTGGTGCGCTCTTCCCGGCGCTCTGGCACCAAACACACATCTTGTGGTGCGACTTGCAGAGCAATAGCAATCATCTCATCGGTCACTGCGCACTCTAAATTCATTTTAGTTTGCAAGAGTGGTCTCAAAGCAAAGATATCCGCATCTTGCATATGCCGTCTATCTTCACGCAAATGCAAAGTAATGCTATCAGCACCCGATTGCTCAGCTCGCAAAGCTGCTTGTATTACACTAGGATATTTAGTGCCACGCGCTTGGCGTAAGGTTGCTACATGATCAATATTGATACCTAATTTTTTCATTTTTTCATCCTAATAGCTCTTTTACAAACCTTGTAAATCAATTAACAATTGCCGCGTATGCAATGGTTTATCCCCTAAATAATGCGTCAACAAGTAACGCATCAATTGTTTGCTCTGCTGCTGTGTCTGCGTTCTTTTATAATTGTCTTGCGCCATATCATGTAAGGTCTGCCCACTCAGCACAATACCGTTTTTCGTCGCCGCCAACGCGCATGCGCCATGTTCAGCTTCATAGCGGTACTGATTATCAGCCACAATTGGCGCATCATGCTCATCAACTTGCAAAGGCACGGCATAACCCATTTCTTGCAGCATTTTAAGTTCAAATCGGCGCAAATGGGTGGCTAATTGTTCGCCGCTTGCTAGCGCTTTGACGGTGGCTTGATAGTAATCAAATAACTGTTCATGCTCGTCTTCTCTTGGCAACAGTCGCAACAGCAGTTCGTTTAAGTAAAATCCACACATCAGCGCTTCACCTTGCAGTGAAACCAAGCCATCAGCCCAATCTAAACTGTGGAGTGTTTTTAGCTCATTTTTGCCTGACCATGTTGCAGATAACATCTGAAAAGACTGTAACTGACCTCGCATAGCCGAGCGGGGACGACGCGCACCTTTTGCAACCGTTGCCACACGCCCATGCGCTTTAGTAAATAACTCAGCTACTAAGCTTGTTTCTTTGAACGCATAGGTGTGTAAGATATAAACAGGTTGATTATCTTGCCGATATTGATTGGAAGCTAGCGCCATAATAAGGTTTCGATTCGATCAAGCCAAGAAAGGCGCTATTAGTAGCCTAAGCTTTTAAGCGCTCTTTCATTATCTGCCCAGCCGCCTTTGACTTTCACCCAAGTTTCTAGATAAACTTTGCCGCCAAACAACTTCTCCATATCTTGCCTTGCTTCAGTAGAAATTTGTTTTAATTTATCGCCCTTTTTGCCAATAATCATCGGTTTTTGGCTATCTTTGTCCACAATAATGGCGGCAAAGATACGGCGAAGATTATTAATCGTTTCAAACTTCTCAATTTCTACCGCGATTGAATAAGGAATCTCATCCCCTAATAATCTGAAGATTTTTTCGCGTATCATTTCAGCCGCCAAAAAGCGTTCATTTTTATCCGTTAATTCATCTGCACCATAAATGGCCTCTTGTTCAGGCAAATGCGCTTTAATCGCAGACAGCAAATCATCAATATAAAGATTCTTTTTAGCACTGACTGGCACAATACTGCTAAAAGGGTGTAATAAATCAAAATCTTGGATAAGGGGCAGTAAATTATTTTTATCACCCATCAAATCGGCTTTATTCACGACTAAAATGACAGGCTTATCTTTAGGTAACAGTTTTAAAACAATTTCATCGGCTTGACCTAGTTTCATTGGCTCAATGACAAATAGCACCACATCGACTTCATTTAACACTTGGGTGACGGTTTTATTGAGTGATTTATTCAGCGCATTTAAATGCTTTTGTTGAAAGCCAGGCGTATCTACAAAAATAAATTGCGTCTCATCTGTGGTATGAATGCCGAGCAGTCGATGGCGTGTGGTTTGCGCTTTACGCGACGTAATCGCTAACTTTAAGCCTAAAATATGATTCAACAAGGTTGACTTGCCGACATTAGGTCGTCCTACGATAGCAACAGTGCCACATCTAAAATTTGTTGTCATTTTGTTTCAACTTTTAATATTTGTTTAAGGGCCAACTCTGCCGCTTCTTGTTCAGCATTGCGGCGGCTGGTGCCTTCGCCCAGCGTATTAATATTTCGCTTTACTATGCTACAGGAGACTTTGAATGTCTGCGCATGCGCTTCACCCTCAATAGAGGTCACTTCATAGTAAGGCAAATCCATCTTTTTACTTTGCAAATACTCTTGCAATTTAGATTTTGCATCTTTATCAATCGATTTGGGATCAATATTATCTAGCTTATCTTGATACAATTTAAGCACCAACGCTTCAGCAGAAGCAAAGCCACCATCTAAATACGTCGCGCCGATGATGGCTTCCAAGGCATCAGACAAAATAGAAGGTCGGCGCCAGCCTGCACTTTTTAACTCCCCTTCACCTAAATTAAGCAAATCACCAATTTTTAATTCTTGGGCGATTTCGAACAAGGTTGCTTCTTTGACAAGCTGTGCGCGCAAGCGGCTTAGATCCCCTTCTGCTAATTTTTGAAAGCACTGGTAAAGCTGATGTGCCACAATAAAATTGAGCACGCCATCACCCAAAAACTCTAGTCGCTCATTATTAAGGCTGGCATAACTACGATGCGTTAACGCTTGCTTAAGCAAGCCTAATTGATTGAATTGATAGCCAAGCCGTCTTTGTAGAGCATCCAACGCCATCAATCCCTACTCTGCCGTTGAAGCTTTAAAATCCATCAACGCGCTTAAATTAAAGGCAAGCGGCTCAACTACTTCATATTGAGCGAAGATGACTTTATTGCCATTAGCGTCTGATGCAATAATTAAATCTCGTCCATTAATCACAGTTATGTCATGAATGTTGGCTTTTTGATCAAATGACTGAATAATTTCCGAGTTGGTCATGTTGTCAAAACTAGACTCGCTACTCATAGAAACAAGCGTCTTTTTAACACTCAAAAACTCAATATAATTAGGCACAATTTTAATGCCGACCAATATTAACAACAGCGCTGCGATCACCACAATAATAAACCCTAAAAACGTCATGCCTTTTTGCTTTGCTAACATTGCAGTCCCCTTAAGCCATTCCAATAAACGTTTTAGTGAATCGAACGACCGATTCTGGAAAACTGGTCAAAATTAAACCAGATTAAAAATGCTTGACCAACTAGATTCTCATCTGGCACAAAACCCCATACACGTCCATCAGAGCTATTGTCTCGATTATCACCCATCACAAAGTAATGTCCTTCAGGCACCACAATGGTTTCACCATTTAAAAATTGATCACCGATGGTATTTGCCGAGTAGCGATTAGGAATATCATGGATCAAAATTTGATGGTTCACATCAAATAACTGCTCCTCTAATTGCTCAGCTCTGATGATACCATTACCAAGCACCTGATAATCAGGACCAACTAATGTCACTGTGTTTATCACTTGGTCATTGATAATCAACCGCTTATTTTGATACTGAATACGGTCTCCAGCTAAGCCAACCACACGCTTTATATAGTCTATTTTTGGATTAGGTGGAAAATGAAACACCATCACATCGCCATGTTCCGGTTTGCCTGTATTTAAAAATACAGTGTTAAAGACTGGTACTCGTAAGCCATATGAAAATTTATTGACCAAAATATAATCGCCAGCCAACAACGTTGGATTCATCGAGCCCGACGGTATTTTAAAAGGCTCAGCGATAAACGAACGAATCACAAAAACCAACAAAATAACGGGAAAAAAGCTTTTTGCATACTCAACGGCTGTTGGATCCTCTTTGCCAATGCGTTTTTTCTCAAAAAATAAATAATCAACCAACCAAATAGCGCCTGTTAATAACAACATCAACAGCATAAAAAGCGGGAACCCGATAATGCTAAAGTAAACACCAGCCAAGCCTAAAACAATCAATCCAAAAAACAACACCGTCATTATTTGTCCTCTACTTTTAAAATCGCCAAAAAGGCTTCTTGCGGAATCTCTACATTACCCACTTGTTTCATACGCTTTTTACCCGCTTTTTGTTTCTCTAATAGTTTACGCTTACGCGAAACATCACCGCCATAACATTTGGCCAACACGTTTTTACGCATTGCTTTTACAGTTTCACGCGAAATAATATTAGCGCCAATGGCAGCTTGTATTGCAATATCAAACATCTGACGCGGAATCAGCTCGCGCATTTTAGCGGAAACTGCCCGCCCACGATGCACACTGTTTTCACGGTGTGTAATCATGCTTAATGAGTCTACGCGTTCTCCGTTAACCATAATATCAAGTTTTACTAAGTCAGCAGCACGGAATTCTAAAAACGCATAGTCCATCGAGGCGTAACCACGCGAAACTGACTTTAAGCGATCAAAAAAGTCTAAAACTACTTCATTTAACGGCATTTCATAGCTCAACATTACTTGGCGACCCATGTATTGCATATTGCGCTGAACGCCTCGTTTATTGTTACATAAGGTCATCACAGGTCCCACATAATCCTGTGGCATCAATAAGTTAACCGCTATCACTGGCTCACGAATCTCTTCAATAAAAGAGAGTTCAGGTAAGCGTGATGGGTTTTCTATTTGGACTACTTCACCACTTTTCAATAGCAATTCATAAACTACCGTTGGGGCTGTGGTAATTAAGTCCATATCGTACTCACGCTCTAAGCGTTCTTGTACGATTTCCATGTGGAGCAATCCTAAAAATCCACATCTAAAACCAAAACCCAATGCGGTGGAATTTTCTGGCTCAAAGAGTAAACTCGAATCATTTAAGCTGAGCTTTTCTAGCGCCGTTCTTAACGCTTCAAACTGATTTGACTCAACAGGATATAAGCCAGCAAACACTTGCGGCTGCACTTCTTTAAATCCAGCCAATGCTTTTGTTGCAGGATTATCAGCCAGTGTAACGGTATCGCCTACCTTGGCAGCTGACAGCTCTTTAATGCCGGCAATAATAAAGCCAACTTCACCGGCTTTGAGTGAAGGCATTGGCAGTGATTTCGGCGTAAACACACCGACCTGCTCACACAAATGTTGTGTGCCGGTCGCCATCATTTTAATTTTATCTTTGCGCTTGATCTCACCATCAATAATACGCACCAACATCACAACGCCAACATAGTTATCAAACCAAGCATCAATGACCAATGCCTTTAATGGCCCATTGAGATTGCCTTGCGGTGCTGGCACTTTAGCAATCACCGCTTCAACCACTTCACGCACGCCCAAGCCTGTTTTGGCCGAACATTGCACTGCATCCCGTGCATCAATTCCAATCACATCTTCTATTTCTTGTGTCACACGTTCTGGATCGGCGGAAGGTAAATCAATTTTATTCAGCACAGCAGTTACTTCTAAGCCCAAATCTAGCGCGGTATAGCAGTTGGCTACACTTTGCGCCTCAACGCCTTGGCTTGCATCGACCACTAATAATGCACCTTCGCAAGCAGAAAGCGAACGACTCACTTCATAGCTAAAATCGACATGACCCGGTGTATCAATCAAGTTCAACAGATAGGTCTCTCCGTTATCGGCTAGATATTGCAATGTGGCCGTTTGCGCTTTAATGGTAATGCCGCGCTCACGCTCAATATCCATACTATCAAGCACTTGTGCTTCCATTTCACGATCTTCAAGGCCGCCACAAAGATGAATGATACGATCTGCCAAGGTTGATTTGCCGTGGTCAATATGTGCAATAATGGAGAAATTACGAATGTTTTTCATGTGTTTTTTTAAGCATTACAAATAAATAAAGCGCACAAAGCGCTCTTTTTCAATAGGCGTGATTTTACTACAAATGCTTGACTTAGTTTGCGAATTAATTGCACAAGCGTTTCCAAAAGCTTAAATACACATTATGAGCAACAAAAAACCCGCACTAGCATGACTAGGCGGGCTTTAAATCTGAAGAAAAACTACTTCACTTTAATGGGCACATACAGTGTGCTATCACCACGTTGAACAAGCACTGCTACAGTTTTACCTGAACGCACCGCATTAATTTGCTTATTAAATTGGTCTGCACTTTGGGTTTCATTATTATTTAAGCCCAAAATTACATCCCCTCGACGGATACCTGATTCTGCCGCTTCGCCGGTACTAGCAATCACTAACAAGCCATTTTTTCCGTTTAATTTTTTCTTTTGTTGTGGCGTTAATGCGCTTAATGTTAAACCGATTTTATTGCTTGAAGCTTCTGTTGATGGCGTGTTACTTTGACTAATTTCGATGTCTTCCGACGGCATTTCACCTACTCTAATGCGCAATGTTTTTTTATTACCCTTACGCAGCACATCGACATTGACAGACTTACCTGGCTCAGTCATCCCAACCACTCGAGGCAAGTCGCTCGACACTTCAATGAGCTTGCCATCAAACTGGATAATGACATCACCTGGCTCTAGTCCGGCTTTTTCAGCTGGACCTGCTTTTTCAACACCCGCAATTAACGCACCATTAGTCCCTTTCATGCCAAACGATTCTGCCAAATCTTTCGTAAGCTCTTGAATAGCAACGCCTAACCAGCCGCGGGTAATCTTACCTGATGATTTCAATTGATTGGAAATATTAATCGCTACATCAATCGGAATACTAAAAGACAAGCCCATTGATCCACCACTACGGCTATAAATTTGCGAGTTCACACCGACCACCTCACCTGCCAAATTGAACAGTGGACCGCCAGAGTTGCCTGGATTAATCGCCACATCTGTTTGAATAAATGGCACATAATTTTCTTGTGGTAAAGCTCGTCCAACTGCACTCACTATCCCTGCAGTCATGGTATTTTCTAACCCAAATGGGGAACCAATCGCAGCAACCCATTCACCAACTTTAAGTTTTGACGGATCGCCAATGCTCACTTTTGGCAAATTCTTTGCCTCGATTTTAATTAAAGCGATGTCAGTTCGCTTATCTGCACCAATAATTTTCGCTTTAAATTCACGCTTATCAGACAACTTAACTAACACTTCATCTGCTGCATTAACAACATGCGAATTGGTTAAAATATAGCCATCTTGACTAATAATAAAACCTGACCCTAACGATTCCGATTTATACTCTTGTTCACCTTGACCAGGTGCACCAGGCATACCCGGCATACCAGGAATGCCAAATCGTTTAAAAAATTCTTGTAGATTTTCATCATTCGGCATCCCTGAAAAAGGCATCTGATTACGACGCATCACTTGGGTAATACTAATATTCACCACTGCTGGCCCTTGCTTTTCAGCAAGCACGGTAAAATCTGGTAGATTGATTGCAAAAGTTGGGGTGGCAACCAACATGAATGACAATACGATTACGATGGTTGATAATAATTGTCTCAACATGACATTCCTTAACTTAAATAAAATTGAATAATGGATTAAAACTGATGATTAAAACTGAATAGTATCGACATCTGACGTCGCAGTATCTAAACGCAATATTGTAGGCTGATGATTTTGGTAATAAGCTTGTCCAGCAATATGCGCTTTTACCCAAAAATAGCCTAGCACCAAGCCAACGCTGGCTCCTAACATGGCACTCAAATCACTGTCGACAACTTGTGTTGCTATTATTGCCCCTAGCAGCATAACAGCCAATGGCACAAGATATAAAACCAATGCGCTCTTCATTACCGCGGCCTCATCAATGCCAACAATGACACTTTGTCCGACTTGCGCATTGATGTGATTTTGCGCGTTAAAGCTGCTGGCTTTGTGCGCAAATAATTTACCCCAAAATGCATTGCCACAACCACTTGTTTGTCCGCATAACCCACAAGCGGATTTACGCACAACTTCTATTGTTGCGATTGGCGGACCATCTTTTTTAGCTTCTGTTTTGGACTCTGTTGAGAGAATAATGGCGTACTGTTCAATCATACGATAATTTCTTTCCGACTATTTTTTAAAAGTGACGGCTTCCGCAATAATTTTAACCGCCTTCGCTGGCACTTCACCAATCACGATAATTTGATGACCATCTGTTATGTGTGCAGACATATTAGTAGAGCCCATTGGCATATGGCCTGTTTTTGGACGTTTTCCTTTAGTCATAGGCTCGATAAATACCGATACAGATCCAATACCATCTGAAAACACCAATTGATCAATTGTGCTACTGCCTTTAACACGCTGAATGTGATCAATCTGCTGATATCCTGCTGGCAAAGTTGTCACAATCAAATCATTCTCTACCCGTGTTGATGGGTTAACATCCTCTGTTACATAGTTTTTACCAAGTTCAAACTTAGGTTGAAACCAATTTAAAGTTTCTGAATTAAGCATGCTCAGCTGGTTAAAATAAATTTGCTCTAAGGTTTTATTTTCGCCATCCAACAAAGTCATTTTTAGAATCAAACCAAACTTGATATCAGTCCATATTTTGTAACGATAACGATAAACATCCTTAGGCGCTAACTCAACAACTTGCGCCATTCGATTGGCAACATATTCCGTAGCAACAATACGCGCATTGTAATTAGCTTTGATGCTGGTCAGATCTGTTGGCAGCATGGCTGGAAAAAGATTTTTGCCACGCCTTTTTTTAATCAGTACGTTATTCTGCATATGCTGCAGAATAACTATGTCATTGCCTTGGCTATACACCTCACGATGGCTATTATCCAACACGATATTACGCGCAACTTCACGTCCGCCATAATTCATGTGCTTAATATTCACAGTACGCGCATTTGCACCATTCACATAGCTAAACTGACCTTCATAGTTGAGCATACGTGCTGCCAGGGCAGATTTTTGTATTATCTTCCAAGCATCTGGTAATCGCGCATCAATGACGACTTCGTCAGCAATCAAGCCGCCAGCAAATACGTTAATGCTCAGTGTTGTTAATACAACTGCAACAGCCAATTGCCACATTATTGACCAGAGTCCGTGAAACTTGCTGCTTGAATGTAATAAGCAGCACTACTTGGCGCAATCGACTGATGCGCTTGAAGATATTCTATCGGCACACTGCTTGCAAGTTCAACTGGCGTCATATCTTCCGATTCACCAAGCTGCATCTCAAACACCATTAATCCAACAAACATCACCGCTGCGAACGAAGCCGCAACAGACCAAAACATCGGTGTTTTAATCTCGCGTTTTTTGATTTCAGCTACGACCACTTTCGCTTGTTTATTCACCGCTAATACGGTTGGTTCAGCCTCTAAGGCTTGCATGATTTTGGCACTTAAATCACGAGAGCCATGTAGGTTTCCACGCATCGCATCACCAATCAAATGATACTGTTTCCATGCCTCTTTCATCTCACCATTCACCTTCATTGCAGTGATAATGTGTTCAGCTTCCGCAATATCGAATTCACCATCGATTAATGCTGATAATTGATTTTTCATACATAACCTCTATTACACACGCTTATAAATATTAAAAAAATTCACGACTACCAGCGCTTATTTTCTGCTGAACTCAGCATTGGCCGCAGTTTCGCCGCTATGGTTTCTCGTGCTCTAAAAATGCGAGATCTTACCGTACCAATTGGGCACTGCATAATCTCCGCAATTTCTTCATAACTCATACCCTCTAACTCACGCAACGTGATTGCAGTGCGTAACTCTTCAGGCAAATTGTTAATGGTATCGTTCACTGTTTGCGCAATTTGCTTATTCGCCATTGCTGTTTCTGGCGTTTCCATCGTCCGCATATCCGTCACGCCGTCGAAGTTTTCAGCATCTTCGATTTCGACATCATTTAATACTTGCGGTTTACGGCCCAAAGAAACCAAATAATTTTTGGCCGTGTTGATCCCAATACGATACAACCAAGTATAAAAAGCACTATCGCCTCTGAAGTTATGCAATGCACGATACGCTTTAATAAATGCTTCTTGCACCACATCTTCTACTTCAGCTTGATCGCGCACCATACGACCGACTAAACGGCCTAGCTTGCGGTGGTATTTTTCTACCAATAAACCAAACGCTTTTTTATCACCTGCTTGCGCACGTTCAACCAAAACACGATCTAATTCGCGATTTGAATTGACTGGCATATCACTTAGCTTATTAGCCACCTCGGCAAAACTCCCATTTTTAGCTGTTACGCCCATTCTAACATCGGTCTTCTGCGATGCGTTAATATAACTAGACGGCACAGCCTCCAAGAAAGTCGCACGAGTTAATTTTTCTAACTCTTTAGTTTGTAGCATTTTTCTCCCCCTACTTATACCAACAAGTAGCTAGCATTTCTTTACTAGCCTATCTATAAGGACACGGTTACACTGTAATTAGTTCAAACACATTCACTATTTATGTCACAACAATACGATGTTTTAATTATTGGTAGCGGCCTAGCTGGTCTGACACTCGCTTTGCAAGTCGCTGATTACAAAAAAGTTTGCATCGTCAGCAAACGCACCTTGCAAAATAGCGCCAGCAGCTGGGCACAGGGCGGCATTGCGACCGTACTCAACAGTGATGACACTATCGAAGATCATGTGGAAGATACTCTCATCGCAGGCGCAGGTTTATGCGACCCAGACATTACGCGCATGGTCGCGGAACATGGCCGAGAGGCGATTGATTGGCTAATTGATTTGGGAGTGGAATTTACTCGAGAAGAAAATAGCGAAACAGGCTACCATTTAACGCGAGAAGGCGGACACAGTCATCGCCGTATTATTCATGTGGCTGATGCTACAGGCAAAGCAGTACAAAAAACCTTATCGCAAAAAGTACGTGAGCATTCCAATATTACGTTACTAGAAAACCATATTGCCGTTGATTTAATCACATCAAAGAAACTGAAACATGAATCAACTAATCGCTGTTTGGGCGCATATGTCCTAGACAATAGCTCAGGCAAAGTCATGACCATTGCCGCTCAACAAACAGCGCTAGCCACTGGCGGCGCTGGTAAAGTCTATTTATACACAACCAACCCAGACGTCAGCACTGGCGATGGCATTGCCATGGCATGGCGTGCAGGCTGTCGCGTGTCTAATATGGAGTTTATTCAATTTCATCCAACCTGCTTATTCCATCCTCATGCTAAATCCTTTTTAATCACCGAAGCGGTTCGCGGTGAAGGCGGCCTATTAAAGCTACCTGATGGCACTCGTTTTATGCCTAGCCATGACGAACGATCGGAGCTAGCACCTAGGGATGTGGTGGCGCGGGCGATTGACTTTGAGATGAAAAAACGCGGCCTTGAATTTGTTTATTTAGATATTTCACATCAACCAGCGGCTTTTATTAAAGCGCACTTCCCAACCATATATGAACACTGTTTAGCCCTTGGCATCGACATTACCACATCACCGATTCCAGTTGTTCCAGCCGCACATTACACCTGTGGCGGCGTACTCGTAGACAGCAATAGTCTGACTGATATTGCCAATTTATATGCGATTGGTGAAACTGCTTGTACAGGTTTGCACGGCGCCAATCGTTTAGCCAGTAACTCACTCTTGGAATGTATGGTATTCGGTCGCATCGCCGCTGCACAAATTCTCGCATCGCCAACGCATAATGTGACCGACTTACCAGACTGGGATGAAAGTCGCGTGACCGATGCCGATGAAGAGGTGCTGATTACCCACACATGGAACGAACTGCGCCGCTTTATGTGGAACTACGTCGGCATTGTGCGCACTGATAAACGCCTTAGTCGAGCCTTGCACCGCATTCATATGCTACGCGATGAAGTGCATGAGTTCTATAGCAATTTTAGAGTGACCAACGATTTAATCGAGCTGCGTAATTTATTGCAAGTGGCTGAATTAATTGTCAAAAGCGCAATGGAAAGACGCGAAAGTCGCGGCTTACATTACAGCAAAAATTATCCAGGCCTATTAGATGAAGCGCTACCAACTGTGCTGACACCAGCAGAAAATTATAGCTTGCTAGATAATCAACACCGTCACTAAATGCGCTTTATTTACATTTTATTGATTGCTCTGGTCGTTTTGATTTTTGTCAGTTTTACTGCGCACTTATAAAAAATCCATTCATTAGACTATTCTGGCAAGCAAAAAAGCCTGCAAAAACAAGCTAAAACCATTAAAATTCAACTTAATCATTTAACAAAGCTAGGAAAATAATATGCAAATCTCCATGAATACCGTTGTCACCATGACTTATGAACTTAAAAATAGCAAAGGCGAAGTATTAGAAGAAAGCAAAGAACCAGTCGCTTATCTGCACGGTGGCTACGACAACATCTTCCCAAAAGTAGAAGAAATGATGCATGGTAAAACAGCTGGAGACGTCATTGAAGTCACCCTAGAACCCGTTGATGCATTCGGTGACTACGATGAAGAATTAGTACAAATTGAACCACAAAGCGCTTTCCCGGCAGACCAACTCAAAGAAGGTATGCAGTTTGAAGGGGAAGATGAAACTGGCGAAGTCGTGTTATATACGATTACCAATATTGCAGATGGCAAAGTGGTTGTTGATGGCAACCATCCTTGGGCAGGTGAGCGTTTATTGTTTAAAGCTACCATTACCGATGTGCGCAAAGCCAGAACTGAAGAAGTAGATCACAAACATGTGCATGGTGCTGGTGGGCATCATCATTAGTTTGGTGTTTTTTGGGTTTAATATCAGTTGAAATCTCTCTAAAATAAAAACATAGCTAACAAGGCCTTGAGTTAAATGTCTGTCAATTGTTAACTTTAAGCTAAGAAAGCAGTAGGGATGGCAGAATCAAGAAAAAAGATACCAGCAGATATCCGCAGAGCAGTCTTAATAGAAGCAAGTCATCGCTGTGCAATCCCCAGATGTCAAAATTCTGCTAACATTGATCTTCATCACATCGATCCTTGGGGGAAATGTAAGGAACACAAAGCCGAAAATCTGATAGTACTTTGTCCTAATTGCCATAGACTAGCGCATGATGGTTCTATTGATAAAAAGTCTTTACTAAAGTACAAAGAGATTTGTCATAAGCTTACAAACCCGCCTGCACATCACGAGAACTCAGAAGTTAAAGCGTATATAAAATTTAACCCCAACACCGTCTCTGGAATTCTTGATGCAAGTAACATCTCATCTTTCACTGATCATGGCGTATTGAACTTCTCATTTAATTTTTTAAAAGCGTTCGAAGACGAGTCTTATGTAATTAATGCAATTGGAGATGGCTCAGTTTCATTTAGAGTTATGGAAAAAGGAGTAATGGGAGCACAAGTATTATTTGATACGCCTTGCCCTAATATTGTAAGAATGGAATTTAGATATTGAACTGAAGTGTTCTTCGCCGTATGAATATTGGCTCACTAATCACCACGTCGGGGATAGCCAGACAGCTAGTCACTTTCTTTTAACTGCCTGAAAAGAAATACAAAAAGATAAATTAGTTAGACACTACACCCGTAAAGGGAGTCCCCAACCTCACTAAGCGCTGAAGCGCTAAGTCGGTTGTGAAAATAGGGTCGCCGTCGCGCGAAAAGCGACTTGGTGAATCAATCACAAAACTTCTAAATTACGAAAAAACAAGTCAACTATGAAATCTCTTTCAATTTATATAGCAGCTCCAATGCCTGTTTTGGCGTTAAATCATCAGGTTGGATAGACTCCAATGCTTCAACCGCTGGGTGCAAGGGCATTTCTGCAGGTTCTGCATTTACAGCAAACATATCAGGCTGATGTTCGCTTTGTTGCAATTGATTATTCTCTAATTGGATTAGTTTTCTTTTGGCAGAAGCAACAACCGATTTTGGAATACCGGCTAATTGCGCTACTTGAATGCCATAACTTTGGTTAGCTGCACCTTCTTCTACTTTGTGCAAAAACACAATGCCTTTGCCATATTCTGCGGCATCTAAATGCACGTTGGCGGCTTGTTTGCATTCATCAATAATTCTAGTCAGTTCAAAATAGTGCGTTGCAAACAATGTTAATGATTTGTTTTTTTCAAGCAATTGTTTAGCCACTGCCCACGCCAAGCTTAAGCCATCAAACGTACTGGTTCCACGTCCAATTTCATCTAGCAAAACTAGGCTTTTATCTGTCGCATTATGCAAAATATTGGCGGTTTCGGTCATTTCTACCATAAAGGTTGAACGGCCGCCTGCCAAATCATCAGAGGCTCCAATTCTGGTAAAAATACGGTCGATTTCACCAATATTAGCAACATCAGCTGGCACATAACAACCACAATAAGCCAACAAAACGATCAGTGCGGTTTGTCGCATAAAGGTGGATTTACCACCCATATTAGGGCCCGTAATTAATAGCAACTGTCGATAAGGATTTAACGTCACATCGTTCGAAACAAAAGGCTGTGTAATCTCCTCAACAACTGGATGGCGCCCTGCTTCTATTTGCAAACTACTATCCTGCACAAATTGCGGTTGCACATAATGAAGACTAACCGCGCGCTCAGCAAAGCAACACAATACGTCCAAACTAGCCACGGCGCCTGCATTAGTTTGCAGCGCACAAATATGTAAAGTAAGTTGGTTTAGTACTTGTTCATACAAGGCTTTTTCTCTAGCCAACGCAAGCTCATTAGCACTTAACACTTTGTCTTCAAATGCTTTTAATTCTGGCGTGATAAATCGCTCTACATTTTTAAGCGTTTGCCTTCGCCTGTATTCTGTAGGTGCATTTTCAGCTTGGGCGCGACTAATCTCAATATAAAACCCATGCACGCTGTTATATTCCACTTTTAAATGCGTTAAGCCTGTGCGTTGCTTTTCTGCAATTTCATATTGCAATAAAAAATCACCATGATTGGTTTGCAACGCGCGTAGTTCATCTAATTCCGCATCAAAACCATCGGCAATCACGCCACCTTCACGCAACACAACTGACGGCTCAGCTTGAATCGCTTGCGTTAACAATTGCATTGCATCGGGTGGCGCTTGCAAATGTGTATTCAACGTATTTAATAAACTGGTTTGACAAGCTTGCAAGCAAATTTGCACCGCAGGCAAAGTATTCAGGCTATCACGCAATGCGGCTAAGTCGCGAGGACGCGCCGTTCTCAATGCCACTCGTGCGGTAATACGTTCTATGTCTGCAATATTTTTTAATAATTGATGCAACGCAAGTTGTTTATCCGTTTTGATTAACTCAGCAACCGCTTGATGCCGTTTAGCAACCAAGGTTCTATCGCGCAAAGGATGATGCAGCCAATGCCGCAACAATCGCGCACCCATCGCCGTTTTAGTTGTGTTAAGTAAGGAATATAGCGTTGGTGAAGCCTCGCCACGAATCGTAGTATCAATTTCTAAATTGCGTCGGGTAGCCGCATCTAATTGAATGTATTGACTGGTTTGCTCCACAGTTAAGGCAACAATATGCGGCAATGCGGTCCGTTGCGTGTGTTTAACATACTCTAACAAAGCACCCGCAGCCGAAACAGCAGCCGTTAATGCTGCACAACCAAACCCATTTAAATCTCTGGTTTCTAACTGTTTAGTCAACACATTGGTAGCGGTTTCGAAATCGAACTGCCAATTAGCAATATGTTTTTTTGGCGCTTTGTGCTGCTTAATCACTTCATTTTGCACATTATCGGCACAAACAATTTCAGCAGGATTAATGCGCTCTAACTCTTGCGCTAACTGTCCAACCGCCACTTCGCTCAACACAAAATGACCTGAAGCCAAATTGAGCCACGCCAGCCCAACCAAACCATCGTCAAAACAAATAGCCAGTAATGGGTTGTCACGCGTGTCATCCAGCAACGCAGCATCCGTTAATGTGCCAGGCGTTAAAATGCGAGTCACCGCACGCGCCACAGGTCCTTTATTCGCGCCAGCTGTTGCCACTTCACCTACCTGCTCACAAATGGCAACCGCTTCACCTAATTTAGTCAGCTTAGCTAAATACTGCTCCGCCGCATGATAGGGCACGCCAGCCATCTTAATTGGCTCGCCATTGCTTTTGCCTCGTTGCGTAAGCGAAATGCCAAGCAAACGTGAAGCTTTCTCCGCATCCTCAAAAAACAACTCATAAAAATCACCCATACGAAAAAACAGCAACATGTCAGGATGCTGCGATTTAAGCGCCAAATATTGGCGCATCATGGGAGTGTGGTTTTCTAGGCTCATCGCTTTATGAATGACCGATATCAGTGCCTTATCACGAGACGCTGAGCTTAAGCGATGGTTTTCATGTCTTTTGTTAAATGGGGCGCTAGCACTCGCAACATTTGCGCGAATACTTTTGGATTGGCGGCAACAATATTACCTGTTTTCAGCCAGCTTTCGTTACCTTCAAAATCACCAACAATACCGCCAGCCTCCTGCACTAATAGCGCACCAGCAGCGATGTCCCATGCTGATAAGTTGAGTTCAAAAAAACCGTCAGAAAAGCCTGCAGCAACATAAGCCAAATCAAGCGCGGCAGAGCCTGGACGACGGATGCCTGTGGTGCTTTTAATCATATCTTTCAGCATAGCCATATAGGTATCTAAATAAGAAAACTCACGGAATGGGAAACCTGTTGCAATAAGCGCTTCTTGTAATTTAATGCGACTGCCAACCCGAATACGTTTATCGTTTAAAAAAGCACCGCGACCTTTGGTTGCCGTAAATAAATCATTGTGTACAGGGTCATAAATCACAGCCTGCGTTAGCACCCCCTTCTGCTGCAACGCGATAGAAACGCAGTATTGCGGGTAGCTATGCAAGAAATTAGTTGTGCCGTCTAATGGATCAATAATCCAAATATTTTCAGCACCTTCATTAATATCACCACCTTCTTCGCCTAAAAAGCCATGGTCAGGATATGCACTTTTGAGCGTATCAATAATTGCTTTCTCGGCAGTTTGGTCAACTTCACTTACAAAATCATTAAAAGATTTGGTTTGGATTTTTAATTGACCTAAATCACGTGAAGCAAAATTAATAATATCGCCAGCTTGGCGAGCCGCTTTGACAGCGTTAGTTAACATGGGATGCATTTGGCTAATCTTTTTATCTTGAACTAAAGCGGTATTTTAACATCATATTTTCAAGTTAATGGTATAGGTTTTGGAGTATCACGAACCTATACCAATATTGCAAAATTAATGCTAACTGAGTAAACGATCATGTCATCAACAAAAATTTAATCAACAAAAATCAATTAAATAAAAATTAAATTAACGAGCTTTAATTAATCAGGAGCAATGACATTGAAGTCATTAGTAATCGCCTCAGTAGTTGCATCAACAGTTGTAGTCATCTCTGCATGCGCCTTTGATAATAGTGCTTTATCGATTAAAAGGGGTATGGGGTCTAATCCGCAGTTACCTGCTCCGAATTTAGAAAAAATTCCTACTGTTAGTGTTGCCAAAGCCATTGGTTGGCAGCCAAATACCATGCCCATCGTTAATGAAGGGCTGTTAATCAATGCGTTTTCCACCGATTTAAATCATCCAAGATGGCTTTATACGCTGCCAAATGGCGATGTATTGGTTGCTGAAAGTAATTCGCCTGCCAATCTTGACGCGAGTTTTAGTTTGCGTGGGTGGTTTGCGGGCATGTTGATGAAAAAAGCAGGTGCTGGGGTTAAAAGTCCAGATCGCATTATGCTTTTGCGCGATGCGGATAAAGATGGCGTTGCTGAGTTAAAAACCGTTTTTGCGGAAAACCTCACTTCTCCATTCGGCATGACTTTGCTTGACAACACCCTGTATATCGCGAATGCAGATGCGTTAGTCAAGTACGCCTATCAAACTGGCATGACACAGGTTGAGGGCCAATATACCAAAGTAGTCGATTTGCCGGCTGGCATTAATCACCATTGGACAAAAAATGTGATTGCACGTAACGATGGTAAATTAATGGTGACCGTTGGCTCTAATAGCAATGTTGGAGAAAACGGCATGGATATTGAAGAAAATCGTGCGGCTATTTTAGAAATTGATCCAGTTAACCAAACCAGTAAAATCTTTGCGACTGGTTTAAGAAACCCAAATGGCATGGCGATTGAGCAGAAAACAGGTGCGTTATGGACTGTCGTGAACGAAAGAGATCAACTCGGTGGAGATTTAGTACCTGATTATCTAACATCTGTTAAAGAAGGCGGTTTTTATGGATGGCCATATTATTACTATGGTCAACATATTGATTCACGTATCGCGAGTCCTGACCCAGCATTAATCAACAAATCAATCATACCTGACTATGCGTTAGGCTCGCACACAGCCTCTCTTGGCTTGTTAAATACAAGTAAAACAAGTCTTGGGGAATTGTTTTCTGAAGGCATGTTTGTCTCGCAACACGGTTCATGGAATCGCTCACCTAAAAGTGGTTATAAAGTAATTTATGTTCCGTTTGAAAATGGAACGGCTAATGGCGAAAGTATTGATGTAATCACCGGCTTCCTTAACAGTAGTGAAGAAGCACAAGGCCGCCCTGTCGGTTTGGCGCACGATCAAACAGGCGCATTATTAGTCGCAGATGATGTTGGCAACACAATATGGAGAGTCACAAAAAAATAGTATCGGAATATTCCCCCAACGCTTTCAGTCTTAGTCTGATTCGTGCTATCGGTGCTAAAGCTAGCTCCAGCTTTTAGGATGGGCGCTTTTGTTGTTTTACACATCAACGCTATTTGCGCAACACCATCTCGTGTAAGATAACGCATTTCGTTCTAGCCACATTCACAACATCATTCAACATGTCTGAACCAACTCAAGCGGTAGTGTTAAATAATATTCGTATTGTACTTTGCCATACGAGCCATCCAGGCAATATTGGCTCGACTGCGCGCGCGATGAAAACCATGGGGCTCAGTCGTTTATATTTAGTTAACCCAAAACACTTTCCTGATGGTCAAGCCAGGTCATTAGCGGTTAGTGCGACGGATGTACTAGACGATGCAGTTGTAACGTCTTCACTAGAAGAGGCAATAGCGGACTGTCATTTTGTGATTGGTGTTAGCGGCAAAGAGCGTTCACTGTCGCAAGAAGTGATGTCCGTACGTGAAGCTGCAGTTAAAACAAGCGAGATAGCCAATGGTCAACAAGTGGCTTTGGTGTTTGGCACAGAGCAAAGCGGTTTAACAACTGCGGAAGCAAATTGTTGCCATGTGTTAGCCACGATTCCTGCCAATCCTGAGTACACTTCATTAAACTTAGCGCAAGCAGTGCAGATCATGTGTTACGAATGTCGCATCGCACTCACGGGCGATCAAATTCATTATGATGCAAAACCCGTTGCACTGGCTACACAAGATGAGTTAGAACGATTTTATGTGCATTTACAAGAAGTGCTGACGTTGATTGGTTATCTCAATCCCAAAGCGCCTAAGAAATTATTTGATCGGCTACGCCGCCTTTATGCAAGAACACGACTAGAAAAAGAAGAAGTGAATTTATTGCGCGGAATTTTGACACTGACGCAAAAACCAAAAAAACATACTAAATATTAAAGCGGAATCCAGGTTCAGTTTATGGGATTAGCTTGAAGCAATTAAGGTCTGGATTGCTTGGTGACTAACCTACTCGCAAAAAAACAAGCTCACAACGACTTTCTTTTTAGCACTAAAACTAATCAACGCCGTCATCGCTAGCGTAGCTTAGCGTTGCCTAATTGACGGGCTTTGCCCATGCCGTCATGCAGTTTGAAGATGCCATTTTTAATCTGCTTTTATGGAAACAGGTCTTCTAAATATCATCAACGTTGGGTAGGCGCGCTCACCTTTTTTATTATTGTGTAAATCCACAAACACCTTATTAATATTGTGCCATTTGATTATCTTCATGGTGGCGGCTAACTTAAGTCATTGCCTTGTACTGTATCAACGTGCCGCCATTTAAACGACATTGCTAGACATTCTTTCAAGCCATGATGCGCAGCATCCTTGCAGAATTTTGTGACCTGTTCTTTGAAGATAGTCAGGCAAATATCACTTATTGTTTAATGCAAAAGTCTTATTAAGTAATCACTGACTTTTTTGTAAGCGCAGCATTCGCTTGCGCATTACTTTTCTGATACCAATATCCCTATCAAGCTGGGCACATTTAACCTAGCATTTTAGTCAGGAATTATTTTTTATGGCATAATAACTCTTTAAATTAACCACTAAATATCGCTCATGTTTGACCATTTAAAAGAAGACATTTCTATTGTTTTTGACCGCGACCCAGCAGCGCGTACGCATTTTGAGGTGCTCACCACTTACCCTGGCGTGCATGCCTTAATTTTGCATCGCTTCAGTCACTGGTTATGGCAAAAAGAATTATATTGGCTTGGTCGTCTATTGTCACATATTGGACGATTTTTAACGGGGATTGAAATTCATCCAGGTGCAACCATTGGACACCGGGTATTTATTGATCACGGCATGGGCATTGTTATTGGCGAAACCGCCATTATTGGTGATGATTGCACCTTGTATCACGGCGTTACTTTGGGTGGCACATCTTGGAATAAAGGTAAACGTCATCCAACGTTAGAAAATGGCGTAGTCATTGGCGCTGGCGCAAAAGTACTAGGGCCAATTACCATTGGTAAAAATGCAAAAATTGGCTCCAATGCCGTTGTTGTTAGAGATGTGCCAGAAAATGCAACAGCCGTTGGCATTCCTGCGCGGATTTTAGAGGAAGAAAACGCGAAAAAAGCGGCTGAAAAAGCACAGTTCAGCGCTTATGCCATTGGCAATGATGAAAACGATCCGATTAATAAAGCATTGCAACCTTTATTAACAGAAATGAAAGCATTAAAAAAGCAGCTTGCGGCGTTAACGGACATGCCTTCTGAAGAGAAAGTAGCCAAAGCATTCTCTGTGGAGAAAATAAAATCTCCAACCAAGAAAGTCCCTAAGAAAACAATCAAAAAAGAGAGTTGAACTTAAGTCCATAATATTTGACCAAATTAGTAGGTTATTATAAAATGATCAACTAATTTAAGGATTAATCCAACATAAAAATGAGACTGACTACTAAAGGCCGATTTGCTGTGACCGCGATGCTAGACCTCGCGTTAAATGAGATTGATGACGGCGGCATATTAAAACCAGTAACACTGGCAGCAATCAGTGAACGCCAAGATATTTCGCTCTCTTATTTAGAGCAATTATTTAGTCGTCTACGACGTCAAGACTTAGTGACGAGCGTGCGCGGTCCAGGTGGTGGTTACAACTTAGCAAGAACAAAAGCAGACATTTCTGTTTCTGCCATCATTTCAGCTGTTGATGAAAATATCGATGCGACACAATGTGGTGGCAAAGAGAATTGTCACGAGACAGATGGTCGCGAGGGTCGTTGTATGACGCATGAGCTTTGGGCGACGCTTAACACTAAAATTTTAGATTATTTATCCGATGTCAGCTTGGCTGATATGGTGAATGCTCAACATGGAAAAAACAGTGGAACGGTTGTTTTTTCTGCCAGAAAATCGTGCAGTACAAACAAGGCTATCGTGAATGGCTAATGTTTACTTTGATCATAACAGTACAACTGCGCTCAAGCCGCAAGTGCTTGAGGCAATGATGCCCTTTATGATCAATCAACATGGCAATCCAGCTAGTCAGCATAGCTATGGTCGCAATGCATATGAAGCAATTGAGCAAGCGCGTCGTCAAGTGGCACAATCTATTAACGCACAAGCGAACCAAATTATTTTTACGGCCAGTGGTACTGAAGCTAACAATTTTGCCATTACTGGTATAGCGAGCAACTTAGATCAAGCGCAATTATTAACGAGTCAGATTGAACACCCTTGTGTGTCCAATCCTGCTAAAGCTATGCAATATCGCGGTTGGCAAGCAAATACAATTAGCGTAGATAATAACTGTCAATTGAATATGCAAGACTTACAAACACAGCTAGCAGTCCCAACCAACTTGGTATCCGTTATGTTGGCGAATAATGAAACGGGCGCAATACAAGACATAGAAAAAGTAGTTGAATTAGCTGCGGCAAAAAAAGCATTAGTGCATACCGATGCTGTACAAGCAGTTGGCAAAATCACGGTCGATTTTGCGGCATTAGGTGTACATGCAATGACGATATCCAGCCATAAAATTGGCGGACCACTGGGTGCTGGTGCATTAGTACTTAATAAGCGTGTTGATATTCAACCCTTGCTTTATGGTGGTGGGCAAGAAAAAGGTTTGCGCAGTGGAACTGAAAATATTGCCGCGATTGTTGGGTTTGGCGCTGCTTGTGCATTAGCCACAAAATCACTGAGTGATTTTGGTCGCCATACTGAATTATTGCGTAACCAGTTAGAAGCAGGTTTAGCGAGCATGAATGCCATTATTTTCGGGCAGCAAGCCAAACGCTTACCAAATACGAGTTTTTTCGCTTTCGAAAATATTGATGGCGAAACTTTAGTCACCGCATTAGATAAGTTGGGATTTGCCGTTGCTAGCGGCTCAGCCTGTTCTAGTGCAAGTGGCGAACCTAGCCATGTGTTAATGGCAATGGGTGTTGATGCTGACACCGCCCGCGGTGCAATACGGGTTAGCTTTAATGCTAATAATACGACGACAGAAGTCAATGCATTTTTAATTGCATTGAAGCGTGCGCTACAAGAACTCAAGCAAATGACTGCCGTAGCCGCTTAAAGTAGAATATTAATTTAAAGGAAATGAAAACGTAATGGATAGAATGCCAATTTATTTAGACTATTCAGCCACCACACCAGTTGATTTGCGTGTTGCTGAAAAAATGATTCCATACCTAACCGAACAGTATGGTAACCCTGCTTCACGTAGCCATCCTTACGGCTGGACAGCAGAAAAAGCAGTAGAAAATGCACGTGAACAAGTGGCTAAATTAGTGAATGCTGATCCAAGAGAAATCGTTTGGACATCAGGCGCCACTGAATCTAATAATCTTGCCATTAAAGGCGCTGCGAATTTTTATAGTGGTAAAGGGAAGCACATCATCACGGTTGCGACTGAGCATAAAGCGGTGATTGATCCCGTGCGCGATTTAGAGCGTCAAGGTTTCACAGCAACTTTCTTAGCGCCTGAAGATAACGGCTTGGTTGATATTGAGAAATTTAAAGCGGCTATTCGACCTGATACAGTTTTGGCATCAGTGATGTTCGTCAATAATGAAATTGGTGTAATACAAGACATTACTGCAATTGGCAATATCTGTCACGAAAACGGCATTATTTTTCATGTTGATGCCGCACAAGCGACAGGTAAAGTAGATATTGATTTAGAAACATTGCCAGTTGATCTAATGAGTTTTTCAGCACATAAAACCTACGGTCCAAAAGGCATCGGTGCTTTATATGTTCGTCGCAAACCCCGTATTCGTATTGAAGCGCAAATGCACGGCGGTGGTCATGAGCGCGGTATGCGCTCTGGAACATTGGCGCCGCATCAAATTGTTGGTATGGGCGAGGCATTTAGAATTGCACATGAAGAAATGCATACTGAGAATGAACGTATTCGTATGTTGTACGATAGACTGTTAGCTGGCTTAACCGACATTGAAGAGTCATATGTAAATGGAGATTTAAGTCACCGCGTGCCGCATAATTTAAATATTAGCTTTAACTATGTTGAAGGTGAATCGTTGATTATGGCCATTAAAGGCATCGCGGTATCTAGCGGTTCTGCTTGTACTTCGGCCAGTTTGGAGCCTAGCTATGTGTTACGGGCACTTGGTCGCTCAGATGAGTTGGCGCATAGCTCTATTCGCTTTTCAATTGGTCGCTTTACCACGGAAGCTGATGTGGACTATACGATTAAATTGTTAAAAGAAAAAATTGGCAAGCTACGTGAGTTGTCACCCTTGTGGGAAATGTTCCAAGACGGTGTTGATATTTCCAAAGTACAATGGGCAGAACACTAAGTTTTTTATAAACAAACAGTATCTAATTGAATTTTTGAATTAGGAAGCAAAATCAAGGCGGATTGTGGCAGTCAGCCGGCTAGTAAGGCAAGGCAATCCAACGCAAAGTTTGCGAAGTAATTCAAATTTAAAGGAGTAATGAATGGCATATTCAGACAAAGTACTAGACCACTATGAGAACCCGCGTAACGTTGGCTCTTTAGACAAAAACGACCCTAATGTTGGTACCGGTATGGTCGGTGCACCAGCTTGTGGTGACGTAATGAAATTAATGATTAAAGTCAATGATGCAGGTTTAATTGAAGACGCGAAATTTAAAACGTATGGTTGCGGCTCTGCAATTGCTTCTAGCTCGCTAGTCACTGAGTGGTTAAAAGGCAAAACAGTGGATGAAGCTTACGAGATTAAAAATTCTGCTATTGCAGAAGAGTTGGCTTTACCTCCAGTCAAAATTCACTGCTCTGTATTAGCCGAAGATGCAATTAAAGCGGCTGTCGCTGACATTAAAGCAAAACAAGCGGCTGTTAAAGAGGCATTGTAATGGCGATTAGCTTGACCTCAATTGCAGCGCAACGCGTAGAAAAATTTCTTGCCAATCGTGGCAAAGGCATTGGTTTGCGTTTGGGTGTTAAAACCACAGGCTGCTCTGGTATGGCTTATACCTTAGAGTTTGTTGATGAGTTGCACGATGAAGACATGACCTTTGAAAGTCATGGCGTTAAAGTCATCGTCGATCCAAAAAGCTTGGTTTACATTGATGGCACTGAGCTAGACTTTACCAAAGAAGGCTTGAATGAAGGCTTTAAATTCAACAATCCAAATGTTGCTGATGAGTGTGGCTGCGGGGAAAGTTTTACTGTTTGAGCGTGGGTGTGAATGAGAACTACTTTGAGCTTTTTACGCTCAAGCAATGTTTTGTTATTGATCTTACTGCATTAGAAAGCCACTATCGTCAAATTCAGTCTGAAGCACATCCTGACCGTTTTGTGACCGCTTCATCGAGTGAAAAATTAAAATCAATGCAACTGGCAACACTTGCGAATGAAGCATACCAAACGCTCAAAAAACCAGCTACTCGAGCAAAGTACTTGCTCACGCTCAATCATATTGACGCCACGCAAGAAACTAACACTAGTATGCCTGCCGATTTTTTAATGCAGCAAATGGAATGGCGTGAAGCTTTGGAAGATTACAAAGTGGCAAAAGACGTTGATGGCTTAGAAAACTTAATGAAAGAAATGCAACAAATGGCTAGCGCATTAACGAATGAGTTGAACCATCTGTTTGATGAAAAAAACGACTTAACCAGCGCAACTGCAACAACGCGAAAACTAATATTTATAGACAAAGTGTGTGAAGACATTCATAAAGCCATCACGCAAATAGAAGACTAATGGCATTACTACAAATTTCCGAACCTGGCATGAGCGCCGAGCCACACCAGCACAAACTGGCGATTGGTATCGATCTTGGCACAACTAACTCCTTAGTAGCAACGGTACGCAGCGGCATGAGCACGGTATTACAAGACGAACACGGTCGCTCATTATTACCATCCGTTGTGCGTTACACGGATAATGGCGTGGTAGTGGGCCATCAGGCACAAGCCAAGCAAAGTGAAGACCCCATTAATACCATTGTTTCGGTCAAACGATTTATGGGTCGAAGCATGAAAGATATCGCCGATAAGGCGCATATTCCTTATCGTTTTGTTAGTAACAATACGTCAGAAAGTATGTTGCAACTCCACACGCGTGCTGGTTTAAAAAGCCCTGTTGAGATTTCTGCTGAGATTCTAAAAACACTAAAAACGCGCGCTGAAAAAGCATTAGGCGGCGAATTAACTGGCGCCGTGATTACAGTACCCGCTTACTTTGATGACGCACAACGCCAAGCGACGAAAGATGCTGCGCGCCTTGCTGGATTGCATGTACTACGTTTATTAAACGAACCAACTGCCGCGGCTGTTGCTTATGGCTTAGACAATGCAGCTGAGGGTGTTTATGTTATTTATGATTTAGGTGGCGGCACATTTGATGTCAGCATCTTGCATTTATCTAAAGGTGTGTTTGAAGTGTTGGCAACCAATGGCGATTCAGCATTGGGTGGTGATGATTTTGATCATCGCATTTACTGCTGGGTACTAGACCAAATACGCGAACAAAATCCAAATAAAAATCCATTAAACGAAGAAGACACCCGTTTATTACTCACAAAAGCACGCCAAGCTAAAGAGTGGCTGACTGACAATGATGAAGCGCAAATCATTGGAAAATTAAGCGACGGTTACCCGATTGATGTTGTTTTATCTGCCGATACGTTAATTGAACTAACGCAAAACTTAGTCAATAAAACACTCAGTCCTATGCGCAAAGCAATGCGTGATGCTGGTCTAGCATTAAGTGAAATTAAAGGTGTTGTTATGGTTGGCGGTGCAACGCGAATGCCGCATGTACGCCATGCAGTACAAGATTTTTTCCAGCAAGAACCCCTAACCAATTTAGATCCAGATAAAGTGGTGGCATTAGGTGCGGCGATACAAGCTAATGTGTTAGCTGGCAACCGCAGTGATGAAGATCTATTGCTATTGGATGTTACCCCGCTTTCACTTGGCTTGGAAACGATGGGCGGTTTAGTCGAAAGGGTAATTCCGCGCAATTCAACGCTACCAGTGGCGCGTGCGCAAGATTTTACAACATTTAAAGATGGCCAAACCGCCATGAGCATTCACGTGCTACAAGGTGAACGTGATTTGGTTAGCGCTTGCCGCTCCTTGGCGCGATTTGAATTGCGTGGCATACCGCCAATGGTGGCTGGCGCTGCCCGCATTCGCATAACCTTTCAAGTGGATGCTGATGGACTATTATCGGTTAGCGCCCGTGAAGAAACCAAAGGAATAGAAGCGAGCATTACCGTTAAGCCATCCTACGGCCTGAGCGAAGATGAAATCACTGACATGTTAAAGTCATCATTTGGGTCAGCTGAAGCAGAAAAGCTTGCGCGTGCTTTAGCAGAAGCAAAAGTAGATGCGATGAGCATTATCAGTGCCATTAACATTGCATTAGTACAAGATGGACAGTTATTGTCTGACCCAGAAAAAGATGAAATTCAACATTCGATTCAATCACTAGAACAGATTCTCAATACTGAAGATAGTCATGCTGTGCATGCTGCAACAGCAGCGCTTAATGAAG
>Ga0209702_10000089_pt1 | contig 156975 bp, 177 predicted proteins | sample FRY01_FD_187210 | JGI IMG/M metagenome (GOLD analysis project Ga0209702, IMG submission 187210) | Freshwater microbial communities from Lake Fryxell liftoff mats and glacier meltwater in Antarctica - FRY-01 (SPAdes) (version 2) | ecosystem: Environmental > Aquatic > Freshwater > Ice > Glacier...
CACACGGACCACAAGGAACAAACGGGCCACAGGGTGCACACGGACCACAAGGTTCTCGTGGAGCACAAGGAACAAACGGAACAAACGGAACAAACGGGACAAACGGAACAAACGGAACAAACGGAACAAACGGAACAGACGGAACAGACGGAACAGACGGAACAGACGGAACAAACGGAGCAGCAGGGCCAGCCGGAACTAACGGAACTAACGGAACTAACGGAGCAGCAGGGCCAGCCGGAACTAACGGAACTAACGGAGCAGCAGGGCCAGCCGGGCCAGCCGGAACTAACGGGACAGACGGATCGCACGGACCACAAGGACCTCAGGGGCCACAAGGACCTCAGGGGCCACAAAGCCCACAAGGAGCGCACGGACCACAAGGAGCACACGGACCACAAGGATCGCACGGGCCACAGGGTGCGCACGGACCACAAGGAGCACACGGACCACAAGGATCGCACGGACCACAAGGATCGCACGGACCACAAGGATCGCACGGACCACAAGGATCGCACGGGCCGCAAGGAGCAGTCGGAACATTTGCTAATGGTACTGCTCAGTATCAAGTTCCAGTTACAAGCTCAACTCCTTTTGCACCTGTGTATACAACAGCTACAGGAACAGGGGCTCCAGTACTAGCTACTTCGCCGACTTTAGTAACTCCAGCTTTAGGTGTAGCTTCAGTAACGACTGTAAACAAAGTAACTATAACAGCACCAGCAACCGCCTCAACCCTCACCATTGCAAATGGTGCAACATTAACAGCTTCTGCGACTGCTTCCGTATCAGGAACAAATACGGGGGATCAGACTACTATTAGCGGAAACGCAGCAACCGCAACCACAGCAACAAATATTGCGGGTGGTTTAGGTGGTTCAATTCCTTATCAGACAGGAGCAAACATAACGGGAATGTTGGCAGCGGGAACAGCGGGTCAGGTGCTACAAACTAATGGATCGGTAGCAGCACCCACATGGGCAAGTCGAGTAAATTATACCGCTAGTACTTCTGCACCTTCTAGCCCTGCAATTGGCGATCAATGGTTTGACACAAACAACGGGGCTATGCTTGTTTACATTAACGATGGAAACAGTTCGCAATGGGTAGAGGCTGGAAGCCCAAGTGTAGGTTCTTCGGCTATTCAGTCTAACGGGCGACTAACTCTTGAATCTGGTGTTCCTGTTTCTACTACGGATCAAACAGCAAAAACCGTTGTTTACTTTACCCCTTATAACGGTAATTTGATTAGCCTATACAATGGAGCAAGCTGGAATGCGTTAAGCTTTTCGGAAATATCTATAACAACCTCTGGCTTATCAGCTAATGCTAGTTACGATATATTTGCGTACGCTAATGGCACTACTGTTACTTTGGAATATAGTGCCGCTTGGACTAACGACACAACAAGAAACAATGCTTTAGTTCTACTAAATGGTGTTTATGTTAAATCATTAGATAACACCAGAAGGTACTTAGGTTCTATTAGAAGCAACGCATCCGCACAGTTTACAGATTCATTAGCGAATAGATTACTTTGGAACTTTAACAATAAAGTTTTGAGATCTCTTTATTTGGTAATATACGCTAGTAGCCACAGCTACAATGGAGGTGCACGGGAGTGGAACGGCGGAGCAAGTGTAACTCGACTGTATTTCATAAGCGGAATAAATGGTGAAACTTTTTTTGCTAACGGTTATTCTGCTATTACTTCTGGTGGTTTTGCCTGTAATGCTCTCTTCGGGGTTGATTCAACTACGGTACAGTTTGGCCCCTCAACGACAGATGCCCGTAGTGCCGGTTTTACGAGACGATCAATGTCATCAGTGGGGCAAATAAATCTTGGGTTCCACTACTTGACAGGGATACAAAGCACGGAGTCGGCTGGAACAAGTACATTTTTAGATTTTGTTGCTGGCGGTTCTTTATTTTGTTAAAGGAAATTTATGCCAATTGATTTTCCGTCATCGCCTTCAACGAATCAAATCTACTCTTACAACAGTAAGTCTTGGAAATGGAACGGTGCGTCTTGGCAGAATTATACTTTGCAAGTAAGTAACATTTACGCAGCACAAGGTAGGTTGACTTTAACTTCTGGAACGCCAGTATTAACAACAGATGTAAGCAGTTCTACTTTATACTTTACTCCTTATTCTGGGGATTTAATAAGTCTTTACGATGGATCAACTTGGGCGACTTATTCTTTTGCAGAAAGATCCTTAGCATTAAGCGGTTTAACTTCAGCAAAAAATTACGATGTGTTTATTTATAACAACTCTGGAACTTTAACTTTAGAACTTACTGCGTGGTCTACCGATACTGCAAGAGTTACTGCATTGGTTTTAACCAACGGTGTTTATTTAAAGTCAGGTGCTTTAACTAGAAGATACCTAGGAACATTTAGATCGACTTCAACCAATACCACAGCAGACAGGTTAAATAACAGATTAGTCTGGAATTTATATAATCAGGTAGAACGACCAGTTAAAATGGACACTTATACTTATTATGGTTACTCTGGTCACACATATACCACAAGTGCTTGGAGAGCGTGGAACAACGATTCAGGTTTAATAATTGGCTATGTAGTTGGGTTAGACCGTGGAATTGCTGTTGGGTTTGGTGCCGGGGGCAGTGGTTTTACTAGTACGGCTGCTGCTTGGGATGGGGCTACACCCGCGTATGATACTATTGATCTTAACGCAAGAGCCGGACGGACTTATTCAACAAGAGGTTCGGTTTTAGGTTATCATTTCGTAAGGATGATGCAGTATGGGCAGGCTTCGGCTACTTATATTCAAGGTTTTTTAGAAGGCACTTTTTGGTCTTAATACTTTTGTAAAGGAAAATTTATGCTTGTTTTACTGCACGAAAAAATAAACGCTATTACTCCAATTTCAGGAGTATCCAATAACGGAGACGGTACTTACACGGTTAGTTACATAACCGAGCCGTCTGAACCTCAGCTGCTATTAATAAATAAAGCCATAGAAGGCTTTCCATTAGAAATAGCTAAAGCTCAAAAGCTAGAACAGATAGGGTCCGAGTGGTCAGCGTTTGAAAAGGCTGGATGGGATTCTGGTCTTGGTTATTCGCTAGGAATAACCCCAGCGGATGTGGCTTTACTAGTGGGGGTGTTTGCACTTGCTAAAGAGGCCGCAGCCTTAGGACTACCAATCCCTTCTGTTATCAGTACTACCAATACAGTAATAAGCTTTACATCTATTGCCGAGATGACTATGCTGCTTTTACAATACGGTCAAGCTCGATCCACTATGGCGACGGTATATGCAGCTAGAAGAAAAGCGGTTGAAGTTGCTTTAACTGTCGAAGAACTAGTAGGAGTTTGATATGCCTGTATCTGATTCCACGGAAGATCCTTGTGACTGCGGAGATGAGCCCCCTTGCGAAGAGTGCGAGCACTATGCAACGTATACGGCATATACAAACAGTGGCGGGACATGCGGGTGCTGCTACGTATCTATTATAGTGAAACAGAGGAATGATTCTGGAGGGTACACAGGAAATTATTATTCTGCGCTTCATGACATAATAGCAGCTTACAGCTGTCCTAGCGCAAATGACCCATGTCAATCACTTACCGCAGAGTGCGAAGGCTCAAAAAGTTATTACTTTTCTTCCGGCCCCACCTGCTCAAGCCCATGCTGCGTATCGCAAATTTGCGTACAGGGGCCAGGAGGAAACTATTATTACGAAAATTATGAATACCACAGGAGTAGCGAGGAGGACTGCTACTCGCCACGCGATTCTACTATTTGTGATGCCGACCATGTCGGACACATTCTTGAGGGAAATGGTATTCAAACCACGATTGCGGAAGGGTGCCCTTCGCAAGCCTGTTCATCTGAGGCATGTAGTTGGGTTGAAGAAACTCCCTGCCCTTACGGCTGTACATCATCTCCGCCGTACCCAGACCCCACACCCCCATGTGAAGGTACCGTGGAAGTTGTATGCATAGGGACATGCTGTGACGATTAAACACCATGTGGCGGGACTTGTACATTTGAGTGCTACGAGTTTAGTGGGACTTATGGGCTACGCACAACAACTGACTGCACAGACCCAGGATGTATGTGCGTTTACAGTATTACGGACTACCCTTGCGATTCCAGTAATATAGGACAAAGCCGCACTATTTCTTGTTCGGTTAGGTAGTCGGCTTAGATATGTTATTTAGTCTTTAAACGCTACAAACCTATTGCGTACAAACAATAGGTTTGCAAAGAATCCACAAAAGGCTAAAACCAAGTAATCAGAATACATAGGTTCTTTTAGCTGCTCTAAAGGATTAATTAAAAAAGAAATTCCCAAAGAGAACCAAAAGCTGCTGCACTCATGGCAGAGCATAGCCGCTCTGATATAAGGAATTCTGGCTACTAAGTTGCGAGCCGGCGCTGACACATCTGTGTCGGTCCAAGCGTACGTAACACCTAGGCATACAGTTAGATAAATTATAAATAGTGTCATAAAAAGTATACCGTCAATTCGTTATTCTCTTTTACGACAGAAAATCCTCTAAACATTTTACCCATCAAACTTTCTTGAAAAGTCTTCCAAGATTCTGCACTGGCCCCCACTTTAAATGTTTTACCCGAAATATTGTTTTCGGCCCTCTTTAATTTTAGAAGATCCATCTCTGTCGCTATTTCTTTTGTGTGGTACTTAGTCAACAACAAAGGATCAACAACGGATTGATCGGCAAAAAACTTGCCTACCCTACCTCGGCAAGAGCAGTTAGGGTTTAACTTAAGGCTGGTCAAGTCCGCCAATAGGCTTGGGAACTCGTCTTTCATTTTTTTAAACTTGTCTTCGTCTCTTATGATTATGCTTATAAGATCCGGAAGAACCGACTGATCATAAACTATGTCGCTCATATTTTACCCTTTCGAATTTTGAATCGTAAACCACCCCACAAATATTAACTATTAATTTGAAAAAATCAAGGTTTATTATTAGGATAAGTAAAGTTATAAACACAATAAGTTTAAAGATTGGATACATTCGATGAAACAACGAGTTGCAATTCGACTAAGTATGGAAGACCCGCAAGATCTAGCTCCGCTTGAACAGGCTTATTGCGTACTTTCAGAAGTACTTATGAATCTTGAGCTGGAAGCTATTATTGTTGTGTTTAAATGTTGGCGTAATGAACAAGCATTTCTTGCCAATCGTAAATCGTTTAACACGATTCAAATACCTTTTGAGCCAGAAGAAGGTGGAAAAGAGTTTTTTCAAAATTGGAACAAGACTAGCGGCTACCTTCAGCTAAACGATTATTTAAAACAGCATTGTTTAAAGCACCCACTCTTAGCACAAGCGAAGATATGTGAATAAAACGCAACTGGTTATTAAGCATAAATGGGCATTGGGCGACACTGTGTTACTGACCGCACTCGTCCGAGATATCCATCGAGCATACCCAGAGCGTTATCAAATTCTAGTTGATACCAATTGGACAAATGTTTGGTGGAACAATCCTTATGTTTTACCTAAAAATACAACTATATCAAGCCGGGCCACGCAAGTAGAAATAGGCTGGGGCGATGCTATCCGCTGGAACTCTTACGCTAAGTACGGAGATCGGCGAGAGATGAAACACATCCTAGCTTGGTACCATTACGATTTTGAGCGCAAAACTAATATTCATATCCCAGTCACCGATCCTTGGCCGGACTTGCATATGTCCGAACAAGAGCTGATTCCTCGGATTAATGGTAATTACTGGGTCATCCTGTCAGGAGGAAAGCTTGATCTTACTGCCAAACACTGGCATGCACATCGAGCACAAGAAGTAGTGGATAAGCTCATAACCAGAGGCATCCGCTGTGTTCAAGCTGGAGCTGCCCATGCCAACCATATCCATCCACCGTTACAAAATACTACTGATATGCTAGGTAAAACTGAGAATGTAAGAGACCTGTGGAATATTATTCGTTATTCTGACGGGGTTATTTGTGGTGTAACAGGTGCAATGCACATTGCGGCTGCGTTTGAAAAGCCTTGTGTGGTTTACGCAGGCGGTCGAGAAGACCCTTGGTTTGAAGCTTATGTAAATGCGTTTCAAGCTTTTGGCCCTACCGCGAACCCAGTACGAGTAGAGCATAAGTTTTTACACACTATTGGGCTGCTGGAATGTTGCGAAATACAAGGTTGTTGGAAAAACCGAACTGTAGCTTTAGATCCGCAAGACTTGACAAAAAAGGCACATACTCTTTGCAGGCAGCCGGTACGCTCCAGCGATTCGCACCCAGTTCCAAAGTGTCAGGATTTAATTTCTTCAGACCATGTTGTGGAGGCAGTTATGGACTACTACAGGCAATCAGTATTTCCTCCTATTAAAATTCCAACTGTAAGCATAGTGCAGGTGCAAGACGGTAATCCTGTGCCAATAGCCCCGGTACAGGTCAGCAGAGAACCTTCTGTTGACAGTAAAGTACAACAACCCTATCAAAAAGTTCACCCACAAGAGCTTACAAAATCGGGAGTTGGGCAGATAAAACGAAGTCTGCCTATTATGGATAACCCGATAATAGGGGGTAAGCTGACTATCTGTGTTCTTTGTTATGGCCCTTATCCGGAATTGGCTAAAACTTGTCTATCCAGCATTTTAGCTACCGTACCCGCCGAGCGCTTAGATTTGCGGATCGGGCTTAACGATGTCCACCCAGACACATTTGCTTATGTTAAAACATTGCCAGCTACAAAGATTTACGCAAACAACCTTAACCGTTACAAGTACCCCGTTATGCGTGATATGTTTTGGGATGCGCAACGGCCTATCACCACTAATTATGTGGTGTGGTTTGATGACGACACTTGGGTAGTTACTCCAAACTGGATTACTGATCTATGCCATACCATTGTTGAAAATCATCCTAACAATTATCGTATGTTTGGGTCTTTGATGTATCACGATTTAGCTATGTACGCCAAAAACGGCAACGATCCTACTGCCTGGTTTAAAGCTGCTGACTGGTATCAAGGGCGTAACTTTAGAATGCGCGGTAGCCAGAAAGAACAGCCTAATGGCAGTGTAATTGACTTTGCGGTAGGGTGGTGCTGGGCTGTGGCAACAGAAGCCATACGCAAAGCAAACATTCCCGACATACGGCTTATGCACAACGGGGGAGACATAGCTTGCGGAGAAGCCATACATCAAGCTGGCTTTAATGTTAAAAAGTGGAATTTAGGAAAAGCTCTGGTAGCCTGCCCAAGCCGGGAACAAGGCGGGAGACGAGGATACTCTGAAAAATTCTTATGGGACAATAAAATTTAATGTTAATTTTTGATCACAACATAATGTACACATTGTGGCAGGATACGCTATTTTGGGAATGTGTTCCTTGCTTTGAAAACTACCGGGAAGAAGCCGAGGAAGTGGCGGCACAAGCGAATATTTTACAAAGTAGCCTAAAAGTAAAACATAGTTTACTGTATACTTTATGGTTGCAACTACTACAAGAGTGGGTGACAACGAAGCCCAATAACATAGAACAGCTAGTTGCCTATATTCAGAAAAAACGAAAACATTGTGTTGAAGCTATCGTACTGCCGCTTGTAGCTGGGCAAAAAGATCAAGTGTTTCTTTTTAGGAATTAATTACATGACTCGGCGCATATGCCTTACTAGATCGGCAACCACAACCACTGAGCAGGTTAATTATGGAACCTACAGACTACGCGTTGATGCCACGTTAGCGGAAGGAGCAGACCTCGACAACAACATCTTTGTATACAGGCATAATTCCCCAAGTCCGTATACTACACTACCTACGGATATATTTGAGGCGGTGGCAGGGCCACAACAGTTGGCGAATATACCAGCAGGGGCTGCCGATCCTAACCTAAGCTGGCCTTACTATCGCTTAGCCCATATCGAACTAGATGTAGCTTCCACGGCCCAGGCAGATTCGATATGGACAGAAATTAAAGCAGAAGTGCAAGCACTTCTAAAAGCCATGGATCGGCTAGAACAGCTACAAGTAATTCAAACTGTATGGTTTCCATCACCACCGCCTCCCTAGAAACAAGGAATACGAACTATGGCCGAATTAAACAAACTATTGATTTTGGAAGAGTCTGTGCTGCTAGGCATGATTAACAATCCAAACTTCGTAAAAGAATTTCCATTTCTTACTGGAGCTGAAGGCGTCATCAAGGCTAAGGCAACTGGATGCGGTCGTTGTAACCAGAACGCAGGAAGACGCATTCAAGCACTTAATGGGATTAAACAATCAATCATTTCTATGAGCGTAGAGCAGAAGCAAAAGCTTAAACAAATGGTAAATTCTGAAAAAGTCCGTGTTCTTATATCTGCCAATGGTAAGGTTACTGCACATACTTTCTAAACCTAAATAATAGGCAAATCCGTGTCATTATTATATAGAGGGAAACCTTAACTAATGTGTGTTAAGGTTGATCCTTTGTTTCTTTGTTTCTATGGGAGATACATATGTTCGATAGAATGATTATGGATTACAATACTGGTTTGACCGAGAGCATCTTGGTTAGGATCAACAAGGAATTCTACGTAGGCCTAAACGGCCTACGTCAGCTCATGGGCGGGGGTAGCATGATTACCCCAAAACTCTTGGGCCAGGTGCTAGGGTCCACCTACGGCATCTCCAGGGATCCAGCTGCCTTCTGGCACGTGTACTCGCAGTATATCGTCCAGGAAGCGGGGGATACTCCAATTTCCAAAACACAATTGGAAAGAGACCGGAAAAAGTTTATAGCGGCATTCGTCTCTTACCTACAATACTAAACATAATCCCACCAATACCCTCGGGTGTTGGTGGGCTTTTTTTTAGCTATTAGGCGTTGGCTGGGTATTTTGGGCATTTTTGGGCAAAAGCGGAAGAAGGGTCAATCCCCGATAGGATGGCACAGCACATCTCGCCGACTGGTAGTTGGGTAAGCGGCACGGGTCGCTTCTCAGTAACAATAAACCCACAAACTGCAGTGGTGTCGATCGACATAAACCGCAAGGGCTACGGCCCAGTGGTTTATGTTGAAGGAAACCTCGGGGCTATGCCCCGAGTTAAGTTAATTGGCAAATGGAAGATTCGACATCTGCAGGCAGCTAAAGCTTTGTTAGACGAACTTTTCGGGGTCGCAGGTGCTGATATTCTGTACAAGGAAGTAGAAAAATCGGATTATTTCCCGCGGGAAGAGGCTCACCCCACCTCCCGCTTTTTAAACCCCCCAATCTACAAGGCGTAAGTGCGTCATAATAGAATGATAGACATACCTGTTAGGGGTAGTTTGTAAGGCAAACGAAAGATCTCTGCAGGGGTCTGGATACTTACAAACTACACTAACTCAAATCAATGAGTTAGTTAGCGTCCCTGTATGTCTATCTCTCAGCAGACTTCCAAACCCAGCTGCCCTTCGGGGTAGTTGGGTTTATTTTTTTTAGGTATTGTCATACCTAAATAATGGGCAAATCCGTGTCATTATTATATAGAGGGAAACCTTAACTATAGCAGAGGACACCCCCTTGGGTGTAATGCACTGTGGCTTCTTAGCCACACCGGTTCCAAGTCCGGGCATTTGATTCAGCTACCTATTTTTAGTTCATTGTGAACTTTAGGGTAGCTGTAATTGTTTTATGGTTTCTACGAAGGAGATTGTATTATGTTGAGTAAAATGTTGGCTTCTGTTAAAAACTGCCGCGCCGAGCAAAAAGAATTTCAACGAGCTAGGTACGCTCGAGTTGCGGAGCGACTGAATGCGCTGGGGGATGGACTTCTCCAGTTTGAGGTAAAGGGGTGCGCTGGGCTTGACGACCCACGACATTGGGTTGAGGTCGAGTTGCCCCGCGGGGGGACTAACCACGTCCATGCCTTAAAGCTGTCCTTGACAACTGACCCCGGTTTTCTCAAGGTGACCGACCATGTCGGGACCAAGTGGGAAAAAATCGACGAAGACGAGCTGATGGGGCACATTGCACTGGATTTCACGGCTCACTTCGAGCCGGAGGAACCAGAAAAATATTGGTAACCAGTAAACCCAGCTGCCCTTCGGGGTAGTTGGGTTTATTTTTTTTAGGTATTGTCATACCTAAATAATAGGTAAATCGGTGTCATTATTATATAGAGGAAACTTTAACTATTATGTTGGTTAAGGTCGTTCCTCTATTCTTGGTTTCTATGATGGAGATATCGCTATGAGTTTTGCAAAAAATGAGCGGGTAAAAGACCCGTTCTACGGAGAATTGTCTGCCGAAGAGGCGGAACTCCTGCGGGTGCCCCACGGTACCACTGCCACCGCAGTAACAAAACTTAGAGAGATTCTAAGAATCTCTCGGCTGATCTGCACATCGGTGGCGGTGGTGTCGGCAGTGGTAATCGCAATGACTGTTGCGATTGCAATTATTTTTTAAGCAACAACCCCCTGCGTCTAGGTACAAACACAGGGGGATAATTTCAGTACCAAGGAATCGGAGTTTAAAATGGTGCAGATCGTGATTGAAAAGAGGGCGGTCGTGACGAAGACAATGTTCAGTTGGGCGGATGAAGATAATCTGCTTCACCTGCAGGACGGCATATTAAAAATCCTTACCCGAAAGGGGAAGGAACTGAAAAAGGAAAGTTCGGGGATTCCAGCCGGATTTCAGCTGGATAGTCTCGACCCTGCCGGTGTGGGCGTGATGGAGTGCGCATCAGATGCGTATACACCTGAGCAATTGGTAAAACTGTGGCCGAGAACAGTTGATCCGGACATCTGCTATTTTTATGAGGGGGACAAATCGTGTTAATACTAACCCGAAAAACCGGCGAAACCTTAGCAATAAGGTTCGATGGCAAAGAAGTGGAGGTGCACATTCTAAGCACCCACACTGGTCGAGTTTCTTTGGGGTTTATCGCCCCAAAGGAAATCACAATCGCGAGGGGCAGGATTAAAAATCCTGCCAGTATGGCGGGGGGAGTAATTGGGTAACCAATGGTCGCAGTATGCGATTTGTTTTTTGATGCTGTAAAAGCACCAATAACAAATCACATACTGCGATCTTCCTTCTTATTACTATATTGTAATAAGGAGGTTTTTCTTAGCTATTGGACAACGAGGGGTAAAAATGGACAAGTTAGAAAGAGACAATGTGTCAGATGTCTATCAAAGCTTTATGCTGCAAGTGCAGACTGTGCTAGAAGCTAACCTTGCAGCAAAAGCAAAATTAGACATCATTGCAGAAGTGGTGGAAGACTTTCAAAAGTTTCGCAAAGCATGCCGGCATGTCAAACGGGTGCTGCGAAAACAAAAATTAGAAGGTACGCATTAATTTTTAGTTCCTTTTTATAAAAGGATACAATAGAATGTCAATAATTAGTTTTACAGAAAGGAACTAAAAATGGCTGTGAAAGCATTGCAAGTAGATATTCTAGGGGACGGCAGTCGGGGAATGGTATTAATCGAAAGCGATTTACCCTCGTTTGTAGACCAGATTGAGGAGCTAGGGTCGGCTAAGGCACGAGAGTTCGTGCTGCACGCTACCATCAAGGCTGGCATCAAAGGTTTACCCGGCATAAGCCGAACCGTAGATTCAGCCTATCCTGTAAACAAAGACGGGGAAGCACTGGAAACCTTAAAGGACGAAAAAGGTAATCCAATTCCGCTTACGGATAAGCGGGCAGCCCCTAAACGCTATCGTGCCAAGTATGAAGTTACGGCACGCCAATGAGTCAAGAACTTATTATGCTCGATGAGTCGGCTAAAAAACGGCTCATTAAAGCTATTAATAGCGATCTCGAACAGCTACTGTGGTTGGCAGACTGGTTGCTCCACCTGAATATATTTTCAGACGCACAGATATACGATGTGCTAAACTTCGTAAAATCCGGAATTGAAGATTTTGCAGAAGCGCTGAAGGAACATAGGACAATAACGACTACCATCTGTGTGTGCGATTCTCGCTGGATTTCTATGTCAAACGGAGTTGGATTTTTAGACACGCAAACGGGAGAAGTGATAGATGCGTTACCTCAACCTGTCGTAACGGTTATCTTTTGCGACCTTTGCGCGTTGTTACTGCGGATGGAGCACCGAAAGAGGATGTTCAATGGAAACACAAGTGAACGACCGCCTGCTGAAAACTCTGCTCAAGCAGGCGAACAGCCAGCTGTCGAAGCCAGTACCGAAACTGCTGCAGCGAACACTACTGCTATCTGAAGATGCGTTTGCTACGCCCTTATTTCTGCTAGTTATGGACCGATACGGAGCAGAAGCCTTACACTGGGCACCAGAAACCATTCGGATGGAACTGGAAGACGATTTTCAATGTAAGCTTCCTTCCGTGTCCTTAGATAAAATTATGGCTGCGATTACAGTCGTAACCACTAATTTTTTCTACAAAGATGTGAGCAGATTCATTTCTATATGTAACATTTTTGCAGGTGACGACTTTAATCCCACGGTCTTTGACCCAGCAGATCCTGATGAGCTGTTACTTGGAATCACAGAAAGTATGCTGTTGTGGCCACCAGACGAAGATAAACAAGACACAGAATTCTCAGAAGAAATACGAGAATACATTAAGCAAACGTTAAGCGTTGAAGGTATACTTCAGCCATTCGATGTCCTGCGACTGGCGTTTCCCGCCGACCAGTCGATAAATGTTGACGCAGATTACGCCGATGATCCAGAGATGTATTCTGCCATTTATCAAGTACAGCAGGGGAAGACGGACGAAATGCGGGGCATATATCTGGATAATATATCAGCACTGGCTCAACAATTATCTGCGTTATCTTTGAAAAACGGTAGCACAGAACCTGTAGTTAAACACTTACAGGATATTGTACAAAAGGCAGGGCTGGGAGATAGACAAGAAGGAGAGTCATTATGATGACTTTGGCATTGGCATTGGCGTTTGTAACTTCTGAACCTGCAGCAAGATGCGCAGGAACTTGCAGCAATACTGCTACCGTTAAAAAGGTAGTAGTAACTAAAACGAGAACAAGAAATTGTTCAGCAAGAGCACACAGAGTAAAACGCTGTCGTTAAGTTACTTTTAACCAAACGTAAGGGCTAGCATTTTTTACAGATGCTAGCCCTTTTTTTATTACACAGAGGAGAAATAAATGATAGTCAATTTATTCTTTGATGAGCGGGGGCGAGCTTGGTCTAGAGGACCATATAACCCACTCAAAAGGAAACGCTGCCCTTTTAGCCACAACGAGAAAATCGTCGTAAAGTTGGCAGCGGCTTTAAAGAATCAGACTATGAGAGACTACATAAGGGCGACAGTCGTACCAAAAGCTTTTCAAGACGCAAAAGAAATAAACGAAATTCTTAACTTGGAGATTGGTATATGAACAAGAAAGGGAAAAAAGAATGAGTCATTTAGCAAGCGGGTTTTGTGTTACAGACATCGAGGCGTTGGCATTAACCGTGAAAGAGAAATGCCCGCAACTTGAGTTAGTACGCCAAAAAGAATATAGGACATGGGCATCAGACCATGGTGGTAGGCTGGTAGGAGATTACCCATTGCCGGGGTTGTATCAGTTGCTAATGGTGGCAGCCTTAAGAAAACAAGGCATTAATGTCCACGCTAAAGCTGCAGCACTTGGAGTTAAGCTGCCGGCTAATCTAGTAGACTTAGAAACAAAGCCTTGGGATTTAGCTCAACAACGACTATTGCTCCAAGACGAAACGTTTAAAGCTGCGTACGAGAAGATATGTACAGAAACAGTGGGCAAGGACGCTGAATTTGTTATTAGATACAAAAAACAAGAAGAAAATAACTATGCGTACGAGATAGGCCTAATACCTCATCCAGTACGCAAAGGGGAGTTCGTAATGTTGACGGACTTTTACGCCCAAGGCAACGGATTGCTAAGCGCAAAGGGTGTCGGAGTGCACACAAGCGAAGACAACAGCTGGGGCGGAGAGCTGAAACAAGCCTACGCAAGTATGGCCGCAGAAAGAGCAATTGTAACTCAGATTAAAGCGGGTAACCCCGAGTACGGTAGGTACGAAAAAACGGTACTTTCCGACGGCAAAATTAAGATCGAAGTCTTTCCAAAAGGGAGTTGAGATGAGTGATAAAAGAATTGTCGTCATCATTGACGACAAAGGCGGAGTTCAAGTAGAAGCACACGGGCATAAAGGAGGAAGTTGCAAAGAAGCAACAAGTCCTCTAGTCAAAACGCTGATTGGTGAAAAAGGAGGAGATCGGGAAAAACCCGAATTCTACCAAGGCGATTTCAAAATTAGAATTTCAGAATTTGAATAACTACTTAAAGGGAAAAAAAATGAAAATTATAGAAAAGTTGTCGGGGTACTTTGCAGCAGGCCAATCGGGATTAGTATTAACTTCGGTCGAGCCGGAAGAATGCCTGCGCGAGCTGGCCGAAATGTCTAGATTCTCGCAAGGGGCCGAGGACAAGCTAGACCTGCTGTTTTGGGACGCAGCGGATGGCGTCACGGATGCGGCAGGAGAGATGGTAAACCTAGAAGAAGAAGACAGCACAAATCAGGATATTGCAGCATTGGGGATTACCCCAACTTCCAAAAAAATAGGATTACATGATACTTTTGTGCTGGTGCTGCGCATGATCAGAGATCGAAGCTACCGAGAGGCTGCGGGCGAAAGCAGCAACGGGGATAAAAATATACGCATCTTGCTGGTGCGAAACTTTGACAGACACTTGATGCCGCAAGGGCAACAAGGACCAGTGGACGGGCTGTTGTTAGCACAAGCTCAGAAAATCATCAACGAAGGGCAAGCTGTGCAAGTATTTCTGATAATGCAAACAACTCCAGAGTTTGAGTTACCTACAGAGCTTATGGTGCATTGTGAGTATGTGGCACACGATCTACCTGCCAGCGAGGAGCGTAGTAGCATTATTACAGAGCTTGGAGTAGCCGAAGTTAGCCAAGCGGTGTTAAACGCTACGGCTGGGCTTTCTAGGGCAAAGACTGCTCAGTATGTGGCAGAAACGATGGCAAACTTTGGGTACTTGAACCCAGCTGCTATCTTTCAGAAGAAAGCGTCGCATTTGAGTCGTGCCTCAAAGCTAGATGTTTGGAGCCCAGAGTTCGTAACACAGATCAAACTTTGGCCGACGCCAGCATGCATTGAGTTGCAAGAGGCAAGCGATGTAACAATGGTGCAAGAAGAAAGCCATAGCAATAACAAGCAGCTGAAGGAAGGGGAAGTGCGAGTTCGCATCAAATATGTGAGCAGTGGAAAGAAAGCCATTGAAAAATGGCTAGACCCTATGCCCTTGTCTGACTTTGAAAATAGGTACCGACCTGAGCGAGATTTCTTTTCACTTAAATCAGTCGTGGGTTTAAGCGGTTTAAAAGAATTTCTTCGTAAAGGTTTTAGACCTGGTGTTCCAGATCGTGCCCGTATGAAGCATGTTCTAATGCTCGGTGTCCCAGGCACTGGCAAGTCGTTTACTATGCAATGCTGCTCGGGAGAGTTCAACACTCCGTTGTCTTCAATGCAGGCATCCAATCTGTATTCAAAGTGGCTTGGTGACACGGACAAGATCTTAGCTAGAATGCTAGCCACAGTTGAGATGATCGGCGGTATTCTTGCCATAGACGAGTTTCAACGATTTCTACCGACTGGCGGAAGTGGGGGCGAAAGCGGTGGTGTAGAGAGCCGGATGTTGAGCACGCTGCTTAGCTGGTTTAACAATCAGCAGAGTAATTTAGTCTTGTCCGCTGCGAATAACATCAGCAACCTACCTGACGAGATCACCAGGTCTGGTCGTGTAGATGCGTTAATGTTTGTAGGCTTCCCAGGCCGAGAGGCTAAGGACGCAGCTTGGCAGATGTACATGCAAAGACACGAGCTTGCCGAACAAGACAGGCCAGAAGATAACTACTGGACTCCAGCAGATATTATGTCTTGCTGCCGGCTAGCCGAATTACAAGGCGTATCAATCAAACACGCAAGTCGGTGGATTACACCCTCGTACGAGAAAAACCAAACGCAAATGGACGGGCTGATGGAATGGGCCGAGTCGGCGGGTTGCATATGCTCCGAAAGCGGAGAACGATTTAAGCGTATAAAAACAAGCTCAGTAACGGGGCCTAAAAAAGTCATCAGAAAAGTAAAAACAATTTCTTAAGGAGGATTCAATGTTTTCAAGTCTAATGGCAACTCTGTTAGGGCAAGAGCAAATTAATAAACTTATCAAAGAGGTGGTAGAAGAAAAGTTTAATTCAGCTTTGATGAATGAAACCATAAAAGGTTTCATAGAAGCTGAGGCAAAAAAAGTGGTTGAAGATTTAGATCTTCAATCGACTATGGCAAAAAAGTGGAAGTTGGAAGAAATTGCGGAGGCCGTTGCCGATGTCATTGATTTAGATGACTTGGCAGATAAAGTAGTTGCTAACATTGCAGTAAGCGACATAGCCAACGAATTGGATTTAGATGACTTGGCAGATAAAGTGGCTAAAAAGATAGATCTTGAAGTGGTTGCAAACAGCGTAGATACAGACGACATCGCTAAAAACATCAAGCTGGGAAAGCTTGCTCGTGAGTTTAGCCCCAGTGACATTGCGGCAGAGCTCGATTTAAAGAGCATTGCGGAAGAAATAGATCTAAACGATTTAGCAGAAAATTTAGATGTGAATGCAGTCGCCACGCGTTTTACAGCAGATTATGCTGCGTTAGCACAAGCTTTGCTGGCTCGTATTAAAAACATGGAAACAGCAGACAAATAGAACACGCAAGGGAGCAATCGTGTTGCTCCCTTTTTATTTAAAACCAATTTTTTAAGGGGAACTAGTATGACAAAAGTGCAAAAAGAAATGTTCAATGCCTCCGGAGAGGCAATAGTGAATAATAAAGCAGTGACCTATTGCACTGTAAAGTTTACGGTAGGCTGGCTCCCGGGATCGATAGGATTTACAGAGCAGGCCAAGGCTGTGTTAGCCGCCAACCTCGGCACTGACTCTAAGGTTATTAGAGGAGCGTATGCAATCTTAGGTGCGTCAAGAGATTCGCTTATCCAAGAAGGAGCAGCTCTTAGAAGATTGCTAGCCCTAATCAGGGATGGCTATACAATTCCGGAGTATACCTTGGTGTCTTCCGCTGCTTCCGATGTCTCCCACCTGAAACCAGAAAAAATCAAGGGGAGTTATTTGATCGAGTCTTGCAAAGTAGAAGAGTTTATGGAAAGGTTCAGCGACGTTCGTTTGCAGTACCTCATGTGGGGAAAACGGGTAGCTGAAACCTCTAACTACGATCGGATCAAGGACGCTGATAGAGTCAGTCTCGCCAAGGATTGGGATATTATATGCAGTAAGTACCCGACTGCTGCGCAATTGGCGGACTCGATTACATGTGATATGCCCCGCATCGAACCATTCGATGCTACATTCACATTAGCAGATGTTGCACCAGCAACCGCAAAGTACCTAAGGGAGCAAGCGGAGGCTAGGCTTAATGCATCAGTGGAAGGGGCTACAGCCGAACTCGTAGCTGAGTTCAAAGACATGGTTGAAGCTGTTTCTAAAAATTGCGGCAAGAGAATTAGGCTTCTGCCGTCTCTTACGCACAAAAACCAAGAATTGCGTTATGCGGAGGTGCAGCAGATTGTGCAGCATAGCGATGACGAAGAAGTGCCAGTAGGCAAGGTGCTAATCACCGTGCAGACGGCCAGCTTAAAAACTGGCTCTGTGGACTCGTTTGTCCAGACTGGTAAACCTATAACGATGCTTATGACAGCAACCGAATACAAGGATTTGCAACCATATGAAACTGAAGAGCATCGAGCGTTGACCCAGTCAGCATTTGAGAATCTTCAGTGGTTAGCGCAAAAGATCTCAGCAGTAAAAACAATGCTGGGAACAAGCGATCAAGTCAACGACCTAACCAGTCTGGCAGACGAGATCACCGCAACTCTAGGCCAATTAGGGGGCTCGGCAGCTGATATAACCAAACAGTTAAAGAATTCCAATTTTGCTAGGGCAACAACCAAGCAGACATTTGGCAATTTTTTCAACCGTCTTGTTACGCAAGACATTGAAATTAAAGCAAAAAGTAAAGCGGCACGCCGCATGATTAAAGTAGGGGGAATCAAGTGATCGTCTTCATAGAAAAAGACGGAACAACGAAAGGGTTAGTCAGCCCAGTTACCCAGCTACTCCGGCTGGGTAACATTAGAAGGGTCAGCCACATTGAACCTACTAACGCGGTATTGCGTTGGTTGTTCCATTGCGTTCGATATCAGGTGGCTGACACCTCTTACCTCGCAGCGTTCACTCGTTGCTGGCCTTGTCAATGGCGTGCAAACATTGTTAACGGGCCTACTATGGGCCCGTTCAGAAACCGGCAAGATGCCATCAAAGCGGAAGTTCTTTGGATTGAAACAAAATTAGGAGTTAATTATGAATAAGTTTAATGATTTGAGCATTGTGGAAGTTACTGCGCTACAGAAGCTAGCTGAAAAACAACTAAAACAACTGAAGGATGGCGGTGAAGTGGTTGACCCTGGCAACCATGCCTTTAATTTTAATGTACATCTTGATGGCAGCATTTCAAGAGAAGCCGACACAAAAGTTTTCCCGCCCTTCTCTTTAGCACAGTTTCTTAAGCCGATGTTGATTAAGTACGCTGAGGCGCTAGGGAAGGAAGAAGGTCGGCAATGGCTACAGACTTTAATGAACAGCCAAGGGGCTTTAGGTGCGGTGATTCAGTTAGGGTCTGAAGCTGTATTAATGTCGGCAGGTCCTGAGCTGACTGGCATATGGGCCATTGCCGAAGCAAAGGCCAAAGAAAAGTTTCAAGAAGTGACCCAGAAGGTTGGCAGAGCTGGAAACACAGTGGTGGTGGGTGCGCTGGAAACATTTCTAGACGTAAACACAGCTAGAGCCAAATTTACTGAGTCGGACTTTGATCCAGCTTCACTGCGCTTGCCAGATCCAGAGTATCCCCCAATAAAAGCAAAAGTTAAATCAGCCAAGAAAAAGAACTAGCCGTGCCCGTAGGCTTTAGCTAGCTCTTCTAGAGTTTTGTCGTCAATTTCTCTAAACTCTGCTGACTTGCTCAGTTGTGGATGCTGTCCAGCTTCGCTCATCAAGCGTTCAAGCAGCTCCGCATCTGGGCGAGGCAGAGTATGAGCAACTTCTGCAATTTTTTCTGGGTCTATGTCAAACCCGCGACACACTTCAGCAGCAAATTCATTGCCGAATAAACTGATCACATCTTCGCGTGCAAGCTTAGCAAATTGCGACTTGTCGTAAGCGTTACCTGTTTGTAAAGTGCACAACTTACCAATGTCTGCGGCAGCTTTAGTGTAGCTAACTTTAAAAATCACATCTTCGGCTCTTGGTATCAAATCGGTGTATTTGCCTTTAAGCCCAATATTGTGGTCAATTAGATCGACTATTGCGGCTAGCTTAATTAGCTCTTTGGGTTGCAAAGCGGTGTTGGGTGTGACACGAACAGCCGCAGCGAGTTTTGTAATTGCATCACGCTGGTCTTGTTTCTTGGCAAGTTTTGCACGATTTTCCAACATATAACAAACTTCAGCTGGGTCGGGTATTCCACGCCCTGCCTGCTTCTCAATAAAGTCGGTTATATCTTCGCCCATGTTTGCCCCATACCTAGCCGCTTTCTCCAGAATTTTATTTGAAATTATGTTGCGGTCAACGAATGGTATTCTGTCGCGATTTGATTGTAACCATTCAGCCGCAGTTTTAACTTGCAATGCATTAGTCATCGGGTAATATCGTTCTTGGCCGCCGTCCTTGCTTTGCCAAACATAGGCATAGCTGCTGTCTGGAAGTTGATCACTACCCCTCAACTCAGCAGCACGCTTGACTATTGCGTCATAGGCTGGTCGAATAGCAAAGTAGTCTGCAAACTTTTGAAACCGTTCACAAATTCGACTTTGTTCGTTAGGATGGTATTCGGCGGATTTCTCGTGAAAGTACGCGGCAGACAGCCAAGTGGCTGGTGCAGAATGACACGCGTATTTTTTATGCACTGGGTCTGCATAAGCAGTGACGGCGATAGTTTCTGGAACCATTGTGGCTTCCAGATCGGCATTCCGCACAAATTGCGGAAAATCATAACGTTGAGCAATTTTAACCAGCTCAGCTTTATTTTTGTCACTTGCAGGGTCTAAAATCACAGAAGGCGAAGGCATTGTGTCTCTCCTCGATATTCATGCAGGATTAGCATACACGGCGATTGCCCCCTTGATCGGGATGGAACCAGCCGTAGCTTACCCAATTTCAGCTAAGTGCCCGTACTGTGAGGCACAAGCTTGGTCTATTAATCAAGATACCAGAACTTTAGAAGAATGGTATTACTGTTCCCAGTGTAAAGCCACAGGAACTATCTTGGCAATGGCAGCTGCGAGATTAAATATGCTCCCAGAAGAAGCTATGCAGTATTTAGCCGAACAATTAAACCAAACCGTAAGCCCCAGCGATGTCCGATTATACCGGCGTGCTCAGGGCTTTTGTGCAAAATTACAAGAATTATGGAAACAATCTCAATTCGCTACACAACTCAAGAGTAAAGAAAATTATAGAGCGTTGGTTCGGCTGGGTTGGAATACGATTAGTCAGATGAGTCCAGAGCGTTACAAGGCTGGGCCTGGTCAGATATTAGGCATTTTATCTCCGGAACAGGTGGCTAAGTACGGGAAAGCCAATAAATTACTTAAAAAGAAAGAACCTACGGTACTAGTGCCATACTACCGGTCACCCACGCAAGTAGGAGCATTGGCCTGCTTCAACGAAGGTACTGAAGTATTCCTTAACCCAAGAACAGGGGGTGAAGTGGGCTTTGTCGGCCTGCCTTTCTTGTGGCAGATGCAGTCAGAAAATCTTGTTCTCACCTCGATGTTAACCAATATGGTGCGGCTGCATCTACGCAACTTTAACAGCTCCGAGCTGCCACTGCCCGTCCTAGCGTGGCGCCAGTTCTTGATTACGGAGCGAAAGAAGCAATGGCCGATGTTGGGAGGAAGACAACTCATTTTTTGGGAATGTCAGCCAACCGCAGCGTTACTTCACCAAGCTATGCTGGCCAACGCCTCCATAAGTTTCACTGGCCCCGAGGTTATCCGGCAACAAGCCAAAGAAGTTAATGGCGATAGATGGCATCGCTGGATGTCGGATATGCCGGCAACAGAAATCTATCAACAGATAGTTCGCACGGCTAAGCCCTACGAAAGGGCCTTACACAACTGGGCAAAATATGCTGCTCCTGCTGACAAGATTAAGTTGTTACAAGATGCGGAACAACAGAATTGCGAGCTAGCTAAATTAGTACGCTCTCATATTGCACCAAATTTGTTAACGGAAGTAGGTAGACGCATTAGAGTTCCAATAATGCAAAGAGTTGCAACCATGGGTGGAACTAATTTTATGGTAATAGTAGAAAAGAATAACAAGTGGCACGACGATGCGGGAAATGTAAGATTTCCAGGAATTGTCCGTGTGGACAAACTTGTGGTACGCCCGGACAAATCCAAAGAATACATTGGCTACCTACAGACGAACAAAGGTAAATATCCATTTCGTGTACCCGTAGAGAAAGCCAACTTAGCGTGGTTGACTGAATTTGGACTAAGCCACGGAATAATATTACAGTCTGATTCTTTTTACAACATATGGCGTAACCACTGGTTAGAAAGATTTAATCCTTTTGTGGCAGCTTGCCAGATTGAATTGCCTGAAGTGGTTAATGGGCTAGTGTCTATCGGCTGGGATGGAAGCGGGTTTCAATTTCGTAACTCTAGGTTGTGTCGAGGAGAGTTTTCTTCAAATCCGGAATTTACATTTCCGGAGGACGCACCAGGACCTAAGCAATTAATTTGTCGGCTGCGAGACGATGTAATCGCCGCAATCAGCGATGAAAGTCTAGAATTAGAAATAATCTGGGCTGTTGCTATGGCTATATGTGCACAAGTTACTGCACCTGCTGTAGATCTTCCAGCTTATGGTATATGGATAGACCAGTCTGAAAATAACTTGTTTTTACAAGAAGTATATCACAGGTTTGAAATAAAGTGCGGGTTGCCTCAAGGCTGGGTACATAAATGGCCACGAAAAATTAAAAGGTTTATTACTGCATTGACACAGGAAGATACTGGATTTTTTATTACTAGCTTTACAAAAAGGCAATGCCACAGCAACACGACTAATCTAATAAAAGTTACAAACATTCCAGAGAACCTACAACCTCGAAAGGTAACACACAGTTGTGACAAAATCGTGTTACAGTACCTAAAACAGTTTAGCAAAACAGATCATCCCCAGCCTGCAAGTTGGGAGGCGTGGAAAGATTACACCGTAACACAGATGCTGCAATTGTTTAGCTTTATAAAATCTAAAGCGCTAGACAATGCGGCAAGCCATCTGCATATAACATAACAAGTAAATATGCTGGTGCAGTACCTCTTTACAAAAAAGTGAGAATGAAAATGATAATAAAAAATAAAAGAGAATTAAAGGAATGGATAACAGAATGGAGTGATGTAGAGGAAGACGACATAGACAAAGTAATCGATAGGATTTTAAACGACAAAATGAAACCCCCGTTTGGAACAGATTATACAGCCTATCTTCATAGCCTAGGGGTATCGGCAGTAATTATTGGTGGAAGTAAAGGGGAAGGAGAATGACTCGAAAATTAATAAACCAAGCCCTAGAGGCGATGCTATCTGTTCGTGTTGTGTGCAATGATTTGAACCACAAAAGGGGAGATCAGCACCAAGACGATGAAACCTGCAAACCATTAGAGAGATGGAACGCCGCAATCGAAGCTTTGTTAAAACATAGGGAGGATAAAAATGGATGAAGAAAGCAACTATGAAAAATACAGGGGCAAATGTAAGGAGTTTAGCGTAGATGCCTGCGCTGAAGATTCAACCTTAACCTTGGTGCGCGGGCATTTTCGTTGCCCGATCACAGACAAAAGAGAACCTCACTGGTGGACGACTAGACCAGACGGTTCTATCTATGATCCAACACAAAAACAATTTGTATATTGGACAGACGATCCTAAAAATTACGAACCTTACGATGGCACTTGCCGCTGCAAAATATGCGACAAGGTTACACTAGAAGAAGACACTTGTTTCTATGGAAAAAACACTTTTTGCAGTGGTGAATGCTATGACCAATTCTGTCAATTATAAAGAAGGACGGGACAAAATTATTCTGGGTCAACTAACGCACGACCTTGCATAGCAGAGCGAACCTCGTCGCTGACGTGCATTTGCTCATAAGCGGACAAATCAGGCCAGCGCCCGTGCATTTGAAAGAGCATCATAGCCCCCATAGTGACCGCCTGCGCAAAATCGTCTGGACCTGCCGGATCTCGCAATATACGATAGTGATCTCGCCCGCTACCAGACTCGGCCTTATCTTCAATAAGGTTAAGAAAATCGTGGAGTAACCCCACATCCTCTGAACCTTTGTGATCGTATTGAAAGAACCTAATGATGTGCGACTTAATAAACTGACAGCAGTAGTTTAAAGCACGATTACGGTCCATCGTGTAATGATTTCGAGGGTGCAGCTGATTAGCCGGTTTGAAGTTAATTAATCCTCTTTTAGCCGGGCCGATGTAGGCTACTGCCAGTATATTGGCAATGTCCACACCAGACTGTACTAGTAGGGTTTCTCGGACAGTACCGGCTCCGGTGTAATCGTGTACAACATGGCTGCAATGAAATGTTTGCATAATACCAAGGATAAGCCTAGCCTCCCGCACATGATCGTGCGGAGTCAAGCTGCGTAAACCATAAATAACATCCACACGCCCATCCGGAGTTAGTCCGCAAACCGCTACCGTGGTGTAAGATTGCAAACTCATACTAGATTTGCCACGACTGACACCACCGCCGCCCCAATCGACAGAGACAAAGCGGTAGATATAATGGTCAATATTATTTTTTGCTTCGTCAACAAGACAAGCCCAAGGAAGACAAGCAGCCTGCTTTAAGTCGGTCACTGTTACTAGCTTGGAACCACTGTCCCAGGACTCCCCGCAAACTTCGTTGTAGAACACATTAATCGGAACATTGCCTTTTCCATTCAGTTTGTCTACAAGTTTTTGCCATTTTTCTGGGTCAGCGTAGTGCATAGGCATAATTAGCTGAGGAACATGATACCCAACAAACGACCACCGCCTATCTGCATGCCGATGCACCCAGCGTCCCGTGCCGCCTTGTGCAGCAGGCCGGGGATTTATAGGCTTTGCACATTTGGCACAAATTACGCCGGGCACAGTCTCGCTAATGCCGGAATGGGGAGGACCGATCATTTTGATCAGGTCATACTCTAGCGCCGGTATATTCCAGTGCCCGCAACCCGGGTGGGGACAACGGATAATCCATTCAGCCATGGACGAGTCGTTCCAAAGTTTTTCAATGGTATTGTCTAGCGTTTTGGGAGTACCGGCATATTGAATGATCCCCCAATCCCTGGAAGCCGACAATGTCTCGTGAATGATAGGTAAAAATGAAATGTCCATGTACTGGATTTCATCAATACAATTTTTGTCTGCACTTACGCCACGAATTCTTTCAGCGTCGGTGTAAGCAAAAGAAAAAAGCATTTGAGACTTGTTCTTAAACGAACGCTGCAGCACATTGTTAACCGTAGTCTCCCCGGAGAATAAGCGGCCCACAGGGCTGCTTTCTATAAAAGGAGCTACGTAGTTTTGCGAAAATCTTCGCACCATTTCAAACAATGGTGTGATATAAAGCGTTGAAAAATAAGGAATACAGTTGGCAAATAATACTCCTTGCGCTGCAAGTGAAGTGGACTTTGACACCTGTCTTCCTGTTTTTAATAAGGTAGTGCGTGGCATCCTTGTTCTAAAGAAAGGAGCGAAAGGAAAATGGTCATGTAAGTGATAAGGTTTACCTCTGATGGATAGCAGCAGGGGTAATAAAGGTTTCAAAGTTAAATAACCGGTTTTAGCCATAACATGCTGGACCATGCGTAACTGTTGAATTTGCTGAGTATCTAAAGAATTCTTCATGTAATCAGACAGCAGCGACGACTCCAGCATCGAACTAAAATCAATTTCAGTCTTTGACTCTCGTTCTTCTGCTAGCATCTGACTAGCAGTCTTTTTTATTGCGTTTATTTCATTACTCATAGTAAGGAGCTTTATATGTCAAAGCCAGAAATTAGCCAAACAATTGGCTTGTTAGTTGCCTACCCAGCACTTGTTATGGGACTAGTATGTTACTATACTGGAGCAGGCCTGACAAGTGCTGGATCTTTTTTGATAAATGCAAGCGGGCTAATACCGACTAAGGTAATAGATTAACTTAACCCAAGGGGAGGCTACCATGCCATCTCGCAGTGCCTACGCCTACCAAATCAGAAAAAGAATGCGACCGCTCGGAGGGCTGTCGCCATCGTTTTCTACTAAACAACTATTAATTCACCAATACCCAGATCCCACTGGAAAACCTTTGAGCGAATTAATAATTGGTGAAGGCACACCTCCCCCGGATCGAGTAGTATTGTCATCGTGGTCTCCTCCTAACCCGGAAGAGCCATAAAAATGGATCCAGATATTGCGCTTTGGGCGCTATGCTACGGCATAGCCGCCGTTGTTATGTTTTCCTTGGGATTATACCTTCCTGCGATACTCGCAGGGGGTATATTATATGTTGGCTTGCGTCTAGCGGGCCATTAAGGAATATTTATGCTGATTATCGTTGCGGCGTTAGCCACTTGGCAGATCGTGGAGATATGGAGACATTCAAAACTAATGGCATCGATGCGTAGTCGCACCGAAATGTGGGATAACCGGCTAGGTGAATTGCTTAGCTGCCCTTTTTGTCTATCGGTTTGGGTAAGTCTCTTTTGTCTGCTTGGTCTAGAGTTGACTGACTATGGGTTGGCGGGTTACACATTATCACTGATGATCAATGCCTTAGCGATATCTAGACTTGCCAACCTGGGCAACGATGTTTTTAAAAAGTTTTGTATGACTCCAAAAATAAATGTAAATTTCGAAGAAAAGGAAAATCAATGAGCCAAGAATCCGAAATAGAAACTAAATTTATGTTTGATGAAAAATTAAACAATAAGTTTAGAGAGGCGGCACACGCCGCGTTTTTGGAAGTACCGGAGTTGCGTAGTGTGATAGTAGTATACGATTACTACCGAAATCTAAACGACATGCCGGACATCAGCAAAGGTTTATGGCTGACTGCCGAGAATAGCGATAAAAAACCAATAGACTCAGTTGCGGGTTCGTTGGGTGCGTTATTGCAAAGTACTGCACACATCTTGGATGAAATGTTTGCCAGACATCAAGCACTGCAAACGCAACTAGTGGAACTTTCCAAACAAATCCTAGAAAAGAAAATGGAGATTTAAAAAATGAATAATACAGTCAAAGAGACTAAAAGTTTAAGACAGCGGGTTATTGTCGCTATTCTAGAACGACCGGAGGGGGTAACCGATAAAGAACTAGCTGGGCTAACTGGTGGCCAACAAGTCGCCGTTACGGCGATACGGTACAATGCAGTCCAGACTGGGCTGGTTAAGTATCACGGAACGCGAATGGGCCGAGCTGGGAGTTCAATCAAAACGTGGGTGGCGGCCAGTACCAAAGAAAAAAAATCGTTTAAGTATGCGGCAACTACATCTATCGATTCTTTGCTAGACGCAGCAACGCAGAAGCTCGCAGGACTGTTTGAGCAGCATAAAAAAACAAGTATTGATTTTGAATCTCTAAAAGTAATGCTAGCCGAGCTTAAACAAACTGCGGAAAACAGGGTTAATGAAATTTCCAAGTTACTGTAAAGAAAGGAATTGGGATGAAAAAGGAAAATTATATGGTGCCTAGCCCCGATATCGCAGCAGCTGAAACGCAAGCTTTGATCGTTCCAGTGCTTGTGGTTAGAAAAGACGGCAATGACACGAGTACGCAGTTAAGAATCAGTTGCATAGGAAATGGGTATTTAGTAAAGACGGGAAATACTCCAATTTATTACGCAACTAAAGAGGACATGGCGAAAGCTGTCTATTTGGGATTGTTAAGTCTAACCTGTGGCGTTGAAAAATGAAATACTTATCTGTGTGCTCCGGCATAGAAGCAGCCACTGTCGCATGGCATCCACTTAAATGGGTGCCAGTGGCTTTTTCTGAAATTGATAAGTTTCCTTCCGCAGTACTCAGGCACCACTACCCAACCGTGCCTAACCTTGGCGACATGACTAAGTATAAAGATTGGAAACCACATGCAGAAATCGACCTACTCGTCGGAGGAACTCCTTGCCAAAGTTTTAGCATCGCAGGATTACGCAAAGGTCTTGAAGACCCCAGAGGTAATCTTATGCTTACCTATCTTGCAATCGCTGAAAGTTACCAACCTCGGTGGCTCGTTTGGGAAAATGTCCCTGGCGTTCTGTCAAGTAACCAAGGAAGGGATTTTGGAACCTTCCTCGGAGCGCTGGGGAACTTGGGGTATGGGTTCGCCTTTAGGGTGCTGGACGCTCAATGGTTCGGAGTGGCGCAAAGACGTCGTCGTGTGTTCGTTGTCGGATGTCTTGGAGACGCAGGCCGTGCCGCCCAAGTTTTATTTGAGTCCGAAAGCGTGCGCCGGAATCCTACGCCGAGCCGCGAAAAGGGGCAAAAAATTGCCGCCACTCTTACAGATGGCTCTGGAGAGCGTGGCGTCGATGCCGATCAAATAGCCAATGGTAACTATGCAATTGGTACGGATTGTTACAACGGTTCGATCACTGGTGAGGTAGCGGCAACGCTAGGCACACCGGGTAGTAGTTCTAATGCGTCAGGTCCTACAGTTATGCAAGCCATGTGCTTTGATCGACAAAGTAGTGGAGAGTATGGGACTGCACCAGTAGCTTCGACCATGGCTGCCCGCGATCACAAAGGTGCAAGCGACATCGTGGTACATCCAATTGTTTTAATGGATCAGGGTGGCAGCGTAATGAATGTAATGACAGATGGCACAATTGGAACTTTGCGTAGAGAAACAAAAGGGCATGAACCTTCAATTCTTTGTTTTTCAACAGCAAAAAAGGCTGGAACATTGCGTGCCAACCCAGACAGTGGTTTTCAGTCAGACGGTTCTCCAGTTGAGGGGGTTGTTATTAACACATTCCCTTTGGCAGTTCGCCGTCTGACCCCTCGTGAATGCGAGCGACTTCAAGGATTTCCAGACGATTACACCGCGATTCCTTGGGGTAAAAAATCAGCAAGCGAATGTCCTGATGGTCTGCGTTACAAAGCATTAGGCAACTCAATGGCTGTGCCTGTAATGCGGTGGATTGGCGAAAGAATCGACAAGTTGAAGTAATTTTATCAATTATATTGTGTGCGTATTTGCACACCCAAAAGGAGGTTTGAATGAGGATAAAGCTAAGTGTTGTGTTGTTAACATTAGTGTTGTTAGGCAACATAGGCTGTACACGCACGCTGGAATACACCACCAGCACCGAAGTGTATCCAACCAATCCCAACGTGATACAAAAAATAAACATAAGCACAACAATTAAAACTCAATGGTAAAGAGTTAAATTTATAAAAAGGAGATTAGAAATGACACCGTATCATCATGCGGTATCCTCCGCCAGCAGATTTGGTGGTAATGCCGAGGATTATATGGAAATCCACAACTGGTTCGATGAGACCAAAGGCTTCACAGGTAATTGGACTCATCGGGCTATGCGCCACCATTCCGCAGGGGTAGAATGGGCGACACACAAATTTGGACACACCATAGTAAACAGTGATAAAATTAAAGTCCCAGTCAAATTCATTGCCGAACAGCACATAGAGGAAGACTGTGGATTTATCCCAACGATTCAAACTTGGTTAAAACCTCTCACAGAACAGCCAGAATCTTGGATGTTGAGAGTAGCTAAAAAAAGCACTAAAAGCGTTTTAAAAATCGAACAAACGCCCACAGAGGAGGAAGAAAAACAATGTTAGACCCAATAGCGTTACCAAGGGAAATTTTTGACCGAGCTCGCAAGTTTGGGATAGAAGCTATTGTACTTAATTTCGAAGGAGGAAGTGACGAAGGAAATTTACTGATAAACTTAAAAAGAAAGGGCAACCAGCCTCACAAAAACTTCGATACATTTGAATCCGAGATAGAAGACTGGGCATGGTCTGCCTATGTGTACAGCGGAGCCGGCGACGGCTCGGCTTATGGAGACGATATCACTTATGATCTCATGAATATGGAAGTGGACACAGCAGAATGGTATTGCCAAAGAGTCGAGGGCGACGGTGCCTCTGTTGCATTAGAAATAGAATAAATAAAAAAAAACTAAGGAGAAAAATTAATGAATGCTAATGATTTAGAAATAGAAAATTACGGAGCAACCTGCTTAGATTTGTTAGAAACCAAAATGTACCGACATTTGTTTTCTCTGGCAGAACACTGGAAGAACTACGCATATTTCACCCCCCAAGGTGGAGCCCGCCTAGGATCCATTGCGGGGTACATCACCGCATTAAAGCATCTTGGCAAGCAAGAACTTGCGGAACAAATGGCAGAAGATTTTATAACTAAAATGGCGTGGTTAACTCGAGTTAACTACAACTCAAACTCTATCGTAATAAATCATCAAGAATCCATGATAGAGACCCAACTTTTATTTTCAGCCGAAGATACTTCTCCGGTTAACATAAGAGTGCCAAGGCAAAAAGTTATCTTACACGATGATGGTTGCCTCCATAGTTTCAATTTTGTTGTGTATTTTCCGTTAGACTATAAACTATACTGGGAATGTTTTAAAAAGCACGCAGAGGAAAAGCAAAATCCGCATCAAAGCGTAGTGGAGGAGTTGAAGATAGAAACAGGGATTCGTAACCACGAAGGATACGAACAATTAATCAATGAACATGCGTACAAAAATGGGTATAAATATACGCAGTATTACACCTACGGTTACAACGGCGGGCTTATTTATCATGGGCCAGATGCGGGAGAAACATTTTCGGTGTGCGTGCAAAAAAATGTTTTGTGGAGCATTCACACTTAATTAGGAAGGGAACTTATGAAAAACAAAGGTTACGAAGCGTGGGCGTCTCGGCTGCAATTCTTTAATGGAGAATTTGGTTTTGGCCCCCTTAAACTAATCAAAAACGAAGACGGTAGGCTGCACTGTGACAACGGTCCAGCTTACATTAGTCTTACCAGAGTAATCTGGTACAAAAACGGCCAACTACACGGCATGGATGCGGATAAATTTGGTAGTATTTTATACTATTACGAAGGAGTGAGGATTCCTCCCCACTTTTTCACAAAGCCTAAATCCGTTACACTAAAGGAGGTATTGCAAAATCCGAATGCGGAAGTAAGATATGTGGGGATAAAGATCATTGGGCTGGATAATATTATGGCTTTGCCGACCACACTGGTGATCCACAAAGATGTGGATCAGTTTGGAAGAGAAAGAATTTTATTTGAAATCCCAAAAGTGTTTGACGAACCTACCTTGTATGTAAAGGTAGTTAATTCAACGGCAGAACCCGATGGTACTTATAAGAATTATTTCTTGTGCGTACCACCAACGATGAAGACCTGTTTAGAGGCGGTGGCGTGGACCAACTACATGAAGGCAGATGAATACTGTCCTTCGCAAGAATCTTAGGAGTTATATCATGAAGAAGTTTCAAGCGCGGCAAGGTGATATCTTTTTTACGGTAGTAGCTAAACCAAAGAATTTACACGGTATGAAAATACACGACTCCCGAATTCTAGCGTTCGGTGAGGTGACTGGTCACAGTCACGCCCTCAAAGAAGGGTCAGCAGTGCAGCGTTATGTTAATGCGGGAGGAGATATTTATTTATTCTCCGAGGAAGAAACCAGCGTTGGGCACGACGAGCATTCCGATATAAAACTTCCAGCCAACAAATGGATCAAGGTTACACGACAACGGGAATTTGATCCACTGGCTGCTAACCGACAGCGTACAGTTGCAGATTAAGTTTTAGTCTAGTTTACCCGTCGAACCAAGGGAGCAAGTGTTTGCTCCCTTTTTTATTTGAATTGATAGTTTTTATTTTAAGGAATTAATGTTATGGAAAAAGTAAAAAGTCAGTCGTCTTTAGTAAACCCTACTGGCAGCCCCGCTCTAAGCCTGAGCGAAGTGGCACAACAATACATAGGGCAGCAATGTGCTGTACTCTGTGCACGGTACAACTACCGTGGAATTATGAGCGCCGTAGGTTCAGATTTCATAATATTGGCACAAGCTCGTGCCGTGGAAACTTCAGGGGCATCCTCACTGGAAGAACCGCAAACAGAAGATATCATCACTTCGAGCATAGTAATCAGCCTAGGTGCGATAGAAATCATTTATCAGCCACGCTGGTGCTTTGCACCGTTGGATAAATAATAATGCGTAAAATCGTAGATATAAGGGCTAGAGCATCGCTCTAGCCCCGTGGGCGTGTTTTAGCACAATGAAACCTTCACACATAAAAGGAGTGATGCAATGATAAGAAGGTCTGTTAGCACAACGCATAAATCTGAATCTTGGTTTAGGTGTGTATCTTGGTCTAAACTTTTACGGCAGACTTGGTCTGCGTCTTGGTCTACTGCCCAACAAGAATCGTACAATGTAACAAGAGTCGCACGGCGGTAGATCAATAATGATAATGAACTTTGGCCTAACCCCAAGACTTGCTATAAGTCTTGGGCACTCATCCATAGACTTCATGGTTTTTCTAAAAACGCTAAATAATGGAGACATAAAAAATGATAAGACTAGCATTCAGACCACGCCTTGTCGCCAAATCAAGATGTTGGTCTGTGCCTACCCCTTGGTCTAGTAATTGGGCCAAGTTTAGATCTGTATCTTGGAGTTGGGGTCGTTCTATATCTTTACATTATTGGCGTACTTGTTATCCTTACAGCCAAAGTTGGCACAAACCAATAAGGTAAAATTCACTTTAGGAGTTATCAATGATAATGAAAACAATTGATTTTAATACAGCCAGATCCCATGGGTGGTCTAGGCGACTTTATAAGTCTCGATCTTGGACTGCATATTGGGACCGGTCTAGAGGCCCGAGCGCGTCTTTATCTATGCTGTTTTCTACCTCTAAGTTTATAAGCCAACGACAGTAGTATTGAGTCTTGGTCTAGGTCTAGGTCTGTGTCTTGGACTAAAAACAAAACTAGGAGTGCTAAATGATAAGAAAAGTAACCATATGTCACCCAGATACTATGTCTGTGTCTTGGTCTAAGTCTTGGCCTGGGTCTGGGTCTGCGTCTCGGTTTGGGTCTTGGTCTGGGTCTTGGTCTGGGTCTTGGCCTGGGTCTGGGCCTTGGTCTGGGTCTTGGTCTGGGTCTTGGTTTTGGTCTTGGTCTTGGTCTCGGTCTCGGTTTGGGCCTGTGTCTTGGTCTAAAAACAAAACTAGGAGTGCTAAATGATAAGAAAAGTAACCGTATGTCACCCAGCTATGTCTGTGTCTTGGTCTGGGTCTTGGTCTCGGTCTCGGTCTGCGTCTTGGCCTGGGTCTTGGCCTGGGTTTGGGTCTTGGTCTGAGTCTCGGTTTGGGTCTTGGTCTTGGGCTGAAAACAAAACCAGAAGTGCTAAATGATAAGAAAAGTAACCTTATGTAACCAGGATGCTCTGTCTTGGTCTGGGTCTCGGTCTAGGTCTGGGTCTGGGTCTTGGTCTGGGTCTTGGCCTGGGTCTGGGCCTGGGTCTGGGTCTTGGTCTGGGTCTTGGTTTTGGTCTTGGTCTTGGACTAGGTCTCGGTTTGGGTCTATGTCTTGGGCTAAAAGCAAAACCAGGAGTGCTAAATGATAAGAAAAGTAACCATATGCCACCCAGATACTATGTCTTGGTCTTGGTCTAAGTCTTGGCCTGGGTCTGGGTCTGCGTCTCGGTTTGGGTCTTGGTCTGGGTCTTGGTCTGGGTCTTGGCCTGTGTCTCGGCCTGGGTCTCGGTCTCGGTTTAGGTCTGGGTCTTGGTCTGAGTCTCGGTTTGGGTCTAAAAACGAAACCAGGAGTGCTAAATGATAAGAAAAGTAACCTTATGTAACCAAGATACTATGTCTGGGTCTTGGCCTGGGTCTTGGCCTGTGTCTAGGTCTGGGTCTGGGTTTTGGTCTTGGTCTATATCTATGTCTTGGTCTGGGTCTTGGCCTGTGTCTCGGCCTGGGTCTCGGTCTCGGTTTAGGTCTGGGTCTTGGTCTGGGTCTAGGTTGGGGTCTCAGTCTTGGTCTGACATATATCTACCGACAGGAGTAACTTATGATGAAGATTAAGATAAAAAAACACGGGAACCCGGACTACGGGCAAAACCCCAACAAAACAGAAAAGGAAGAGCTTACTGCAACCACGATTGCAGAACTACGTGCAAAGGTGCGAGAATGGCAATTACAAACTAATTGTGGTGGAGGTAACTGGGGAGTATGCTCTGTGCATATAAACGACAAAATTGTAGGGTATATGTCCTACAATGGTCGAATTTGGAAAGAAAAGAAGTGGAATCCTAGTTGCATTGAAATAAATGATGATAATCTAATCGTATGTGAGTAATAACAAAGTCAACTCGTTGTTACACTTATGCTTGAATCTTTTTATTTTAAAGGTGACAAATGGAACTACACGGCGGTCCGTTCAAACGTAGACGAAGAAAACCTCCAGATCAAATCTGGATGCAATTTATGTCTGACGACGAAAAAGAGAAAATGAAAATAGAACAATGTCAGACCGTATCTTTGTCGGATGTCGGACTGCCGGTACGCGTAGCTAACACGTTAGAAAATTATGGTTTATTGACCATAGGGGACTTGGCTAAAATAACGATAGAGGATCTAGAAAGCATTCAAAACCTTGGCGAGATAACCATAGCTCGCTGTGTTAGACTGCTGGATGAAATGTGCCTACCCCATAAATTACGCAAAAAATAAGCATATGTTAATATAGGTAAGAGTTACAAGGTAACTTGCCCCTAGGGGCAAGTTACCATATTCTACTATCTTCGATAGTATCGAGTCGCGCACACAAACCACACTTTTAAAGGGGGCAAAAAAAATGGCTGTTAAATTTCTCAAACTAGGGAAACTGGTCGTAGATTGCGGCGATGTCGTTTGTTTCAGCATGGATAGCGTTATCGGATTAGCAGAAGAATGTGGTTACGACATCACTAAACTGCAAGAATTCATCAAACGATGGAAGGGCGTAGAATGCGATTTACGCAGCGATGGCATCTACACTGTAGATCGAGTAACGGCGGTAGATCAAGAAGGTTCAACCTATAGTGCCATCATCATTGGTGCCGATGTTCCAGAAATAAAACGGTTTTTACTAACAAACGAAGAAGAGTTTTCAGATTTTTATAAACGACACCCTAAAGCCGTAGAAGTTAGAAAAGGCAAATCTTTTAATCGTGATTTATTTTCTGAGATTAACGATGAGTACGTAGGGGCAATAATGAAAAACCCAACCAACCTTCAAGCTGAACCAACTAAACGCAAGGATGGGGCTAATTTCGACGCAGAACACACAGCTACGACTGACAAAAAGAATCTTCAAGTAGAGCTAGACAAACACATAAAAGGAGGAAGTTAAAATAGGTAAGTAGTACTTTGTTTGACTCTTGTCAGCGGCAGCCAACTTTTGTCTGTCGTGTATTTATAGTTTTTAAACCGGAGGTATAGCAGATGACAAACGAAAATGGACCTTTTATCTCGTTCATAAGTGGCGAACTTGGTGAAGAAACCTAGACACTGGAAGAGTGGCAGCAACATTACACAAATTATGTTGCTGTGTTAAAAAGCAGATTAACAAAAACTAGTGAAAGTCAAAAAAGTTACAGTAAAATGCTTAACGCAAAGGGCAGATACTATGCCCAAGACCACAATGCTAGGTTCTATTTAGGCAGGCACGAAAATCAGACTTTAGAACTTGCTAAAGCTGAGGAAGAACTTGGTTGGATAGTGGCGGAACAAAAGAGAAAACTTTTAAATCCAGAGAATGTATCGCATGAACAGTTAGAGAATTTTCTGATCCACGGTCTTTACGAATCAGACTTCCCCTTAACGGGTATGGACGAAATATTGGGTGTAGATGAAGCGGTTGCGATGCTAGTTTCAATAACTAATGACGAATATCATTTAGCAGAGTTTAGAAAAGATGTTTTAAACCACAAAATTGTTTAACACAAAAATGACACATTCTGGTCATTTCGTATACTATCGAAGATAGTAGAATATGGTAACTTGCCCCTAGGGGCAAGTTACCATGTAACTCTTACCTATATTAACAAAGGACACAAAAATGTCTCATTTACAGCAGCTAGCCTACGTAGAATCAATTAAAGCTATTTACCCGAAATATTTTTTAAGCTCAAAAGTTTTAGAAATTGGCAGCTTAGATGTAAACGGGACAATAAGACAATTTTTTGAAAATTGCGATTATACCGGAGTTGATCTAGGTGCTGGGGCAATGGTTGATGTTATAGGTGAAGGTCAAAAGTTGAATTATGCTGATAACTCGTTCGACACAACGGCATCTTGCGAATGCTTTGAGCATAATCCATACTGGAAAGAGACCTTTGAGAATATGTACAGGATGACTAAAAAAGACGGGCTTCTGTTTTTTACTTGTGCAACAACAGGAAGACCGGAACACGGAACAAAAAATAACTTTCCGGACGCTGCCCCGTTACTTATCTGGGATTATTACAAAAATTTAACGGAAGAAGACTTTACTGGCGATCTGGACATAAAAAAAATGTTTAAGGAATATGAATTTAAACTGGAGATTAGTAGCTGTGATTTGTATTTTTACGGGATCAAAGTGTAACTCTTACCCATCTTAGCAAAGGAATAAAAATGGCTAAACTTAAAGAAGAAGAAAAGTTGTTTAATCGCGTTAAACGATTTGCTTCAGCGTACGAAGATACGCATGTGTTCACTGCCGCTCAGTGGGCTATTAAAGAAGAAGAAAATTTATTTGGCGAGGTGGTGTTAGTCGCTGAAGGAGAGCTGTATCATTTGCTTAATGTAACTAACTCCCGCACGGCTGTCCGCAATAAAATGCGGAAAAAATTGAATAAGATACTTGAAAAATATGACTATTATGTGGAACAAGGTTTTCACTGGTCTTGGCATTTTTGTAAAAAGCAAGGAGTTTGATATGCGTGATTTTAAAAGTCTGAATTATTTGACAATGCCGGTCGATGCGGGTCAGATCGTGGTGGTGGCGTATGCAATCGATGCCACATATTTGTATCGTCGATCATGCGATCAGAGCGACAATACCGCTAGCTACAGCCGTGCAACTTTAGATTTGGAGTCTAATGGGAATTTTGAGCCACAGAACAATTCGCTACCCATAATTGGAGATTGGGAGGAGTATGTCACCAGATTTCACCTGAGTGACGATGGCAGCTCTGAGGAAATTGAGTCCGACGATATGGACTCGGCAAAAGAAGAGGCCGAAGAACTGTGGAAGGGTGGCGATTGGGATGAAAAATGCCGCATATCGGTGCGGATACAGGAGATAGATTGGGACGATAACGACGTTGGTGACCCAGAGTGGATTGCGGTCGAGTGCGGAGAGGACCCTGCATCACCAGACTGTGACGAGGACGACCACGAGTGGGAGACACCTCATGCGGTGGTAGGCGGCCTAGACTCAAATCCTGGATGTTGGTCTACCGGTGGCACTAGCATGAAATTTAAGTCAGTTTGCAAACATTGTGGAATTTACAGAATCGAACACCATACCGGCGCACAGTACAATCCAGGTGAAGTGGATACGGTCGAGTATGAGGACGCTGACGAAGATTCGTTGAAATTTGTTGAGGAAAATAAGTAATGGTTTAGTTTTTCCCGCAGGGTGTTCCTGCGGGCGTTCAGTAGAAATAAGTTAAGGAGATAAGAAAATGGCTATAAATATTCAACTTTTTGAACCACCTCAACCAACCAACCCAGCGGTTCCAGCAGTGGTGGTTGAGACTAGGGAGGGTCGGTTTTTGGTCTCATCGCCTGGAGGGTGGGAGGCGAAGGTTCCTTACGCCGGCGCAGTTCGAAGAGATTCTAGTGGATCGTGTTTGCGTGGGCTCGCCTGGGCGTTGTCGGTGCCAGGCAGTAAAGATGCCTACGGATGAAGAAGTAACAAATCTTATTACTAAAATCAAAGGAAGATTAAAATGAAGTATTTTATCGCGGAGATCAAAGAACGAAACGGAGAACTGGAGTATGACACAGATTATTTGTTTCAAACGGAGGGTGACCCAATTATCTACTCCGACACGGTGGCAAGGGGTTGGAGGGGCGACGATGAAGACAAAGACAAAGCCGCTGGAGGGTATTGGTGTGATGGAACATTAATCTTTGACAAGGGAAGGCAGGAAATACCAAAAGAAGATTTTGATATCTTAAAAAAGTATCTAGTTGTTTTGTAAATTACAGCAACGATAATTTATGTCAAAGATGAAAGTTAAAATGAAAGTTAAAATGAACAAACAATTAGATGAAAATTTTTTTAATCTTAATTACATATCTTTGTTGTACAACGATAAATTAATAAACAATCGGCTGGGTTACCACACGGAGCTGGCCGGCCTCTTAAAAATTTGGAATGAAGAATTAAAACAATTCTGCAAACACGTAGCTGCAAATAAATTTCCAGTTGGTTATGCAATTTTTGTTCCTGATTTTTTCGGCATAAACTTCGGTAAAAATCAAATAAGACAGCAAAAGGAGATAGATTTTCTTTACCGAAGCGTGCTTGCTGTTCGTAAAGTTTTAGCGTTTCAAGCACAACAAAACCAAGTAAGATCTATTTTAATTTATAAACCTTACCCTGGTACACTGTTTATCTGGTAACAAGAGAAAGGCTTATTGTGGTCAAGCAAATAAATAAGTTAAAAGGCACGGTGCAGCACAAGCTTCGATTTAAAGACGAAAACACCTCGTTGTTACTTTTGCGACATTGTGTTTTGCAAGCATTGGGTATGTCGCAAGGTTCTGATGTATTCCGCGTACAGATATTGCAACAAAAGCTTAGATATCAGTATTATCGTGCAATAAGCAAAGACGAGGCTAAGCGGTATGCCCATACTTACAGCTTAAACTGTTGCCCTGTTGGGTTTTCTGTGAAGCCAAAGACACGATTTTGTAACAATCCAAAAGTGTGTCCTTGGTGCTTTGTGCGCTGCTGGCTGTATCCTACCTATTCGGCTTTATCTGTCGTTCCAAAGGCCGTTCGCCAAACTTTCAAAGTTATCGTTTGGCAACGAGTAGTAAATTTCAATTTACAAGAATTACCTTTTTTTCGTGCAAATAAAGGTCCGCATCAGTGGTGTTCTGCTTTGGCTACTGTTCAGCTGTGTGTGCCGTTTGTGTCGGCGGAGAACAATGACTTACAGCTAAAACATATCGGGCTTCAGCTTGTACCTGCCGACTGTGACTTTGTTAAACAACTTTCGCGCCGTGCTGTTTTTCCTGGCTTAAGTTTTGCAAGCTTTGACCGAGGTACCAACACAAACATTATGCGGGCGATGGCTACGGTTTTGCGACTTCCGTGGGCAAATTTATTCGCGCTTAACAATTTGCAAAATTTTCAATTGCTGTTAAACGGGGTTCAAAAAACTCGTTTATTGCGGATTACTAACTACAAACAACAACAGACAACAAGGAGATATTGATGGAAATCGATTCACCGCCGTACCCGAAAAATAATAGCTCTCCTAGCGACTTGTTTAACAGTCTAGTAGAGTTATATCAATGGGTAGCAACACAGTTTGAGTGGGTAAACACGGAGGCAGCCCGACTGGGGGCTCCTTCTGCCCCTTTCATTAAAAGCTTGGGGGTTGAGCCGTTACCTAACAAAAATTCGATTAATCGGTTTACTCGGTTAGCCGTTCCGGATATGTTTATGTCTTGGCAAGCTTTAAGGCGTATCCGTGAAAAGCATGATTCGATTATTCGTAACTACGAGAATGCAGAAGATTGGAATTCGGATGGGTGCATTTTTCACCGGATTTCACTTGTTAGATCGGCTATAACGCTACTCTCGATATCGTTTCTGGACTTCGAAAGGCGAGAAGCAAAGGGGATGGACGCGGCTAGGAAAACGCGTAAAGAATTTTTTAAGTATACTAAAGGAGCATTCTACGAGTTGAACGGAGGAGAAGAAGATGAAGAAGTTGATTTCGACGCTTTCCCCGCCGAGGAAGCTTAGGCCAAGCATCTGTAGGATACACGTGGCTAGAGCAGATTTGCGGGATAACATAAAGAACAATACGGACAATCCTGTAATTGGGGTGCATAGGCGGGGACGCAACTTGCGAGGCAACTCGGTAATTATTTACGACAAGCTCGGAAACGAAGTAGCTAGGATTGTGCAAAGCATGCACAAGCCTTTGAAATGCGGAGCTCGTGTGTGGATTGAAACATATGGAACTGTAATGATAGCTTATAATGAGGGCGAAACAGTAAGGTCAGAAGTGCTGGAAAGCTGACTAATGTGGTTCATCTTGCAATCGCTAAACTCGGGCTGCCCGGCTAGCAAAGTAATTTCATTTTTAATGGAAACTCTGACGCAGTTTAAATTCCGTATTTGAACAGCTCGTTTTCCAATCTCGGCTAACCCGAGTTCGTTGTCTAGGCCTTTGCGTATGTCGTGTTCTGCGTCCCATATTTGTCCGTTGATGTCCAGTAAATCCGATACCAATTTGCAAAGATTGGGTAAGGTGTAGTCAACTCCGCTCTCGTAATGTGTGATTTGTTTTTGCAACAAATCTTTGTTTAATTCGCCAAGGGGCAGTCGTTGCATTTTTAATTTTGCAATGGTAAGTCGATCGCACACTTCGCAGACTGGCATAGAAACTAGTTGTGTATTATTTTTAAACATAAAAGGAGTATCCTGTGAAAATATTAGTGTCAAGTGATTTACATCTGAGTAATCGTATTTGGAATCATCGTACCATCGAAGGTGACAGTTACTGGTCTTGGAAACAGATTGTGTCTCAGGCCATTAAACATAAGGTAGAAGCCGTAATATTGGCTGGAGATATACTAGACAAACAAGTAAATTCGTCTGAGCCAATACAGCACCTTTTAGCAGGAGTAAGCGAATTAGCCAAAAACAATATACCTGTGTATTATACGCAAGGGCAGCACGAGTTTCAAGAAACTCCTTGGTTAAAGGCTGCCGCTGGAGCCGTTTGGTTACACGAGCAAACGGTGCAGTTTCGTAATTGGCAAATTGCGGGTTGTGACTACCAGAACAACGCAGAAAAATTGTTGCAATTTTTAAAAAGCGAAAAAGCATTTACTTCTCAAATACTCGTGTGTCATCAAGTGTGGGAAGACTTCATGGGGGAGCTGGCTAAACCACAAGGGTGTTTTGGGGATATTCCATTTAATGTGAAGTATCTTATCACTGGTGATTACCACAAAAATCTTATACACAAGCACGGTAATCTAACCGTATTAAGCCCCGGCAGCACACATATGCGCAACATTACAGAACCGGAGGATAAAGCAATTTTTTTAATTGAAGACGATCCCCTTGCTTTTGAACACCAATTAACAATAAAAACTTTGCCCTTGTTAACCAGAAGAAAAATAGTTGTATCCACAATTGATTGTTTTCACAAATGGGATGTCGTAAAAAGTGCAACAGCTGCTTTGATGAGGAAAGCTGCTGAATATGCGACAGCAGCTAACTTACCTGCTGAATTAATTATGCCTTTAATTTATCTAGTATACACACCGGCTGACACGGAGCTAGTGGATAGGTTTAAACAAACTTTTGAACAAAAAGGGCATTTGTTTTTTAAGCAAATAGAATCGAAACAAGCAGAAGATCAAGCACAAGAACAAATTCTTGCTACGGACCGCATAAGTATGCTGCAGTGCGTAGACAACTATGTAAACAAAGCGGAACAACCGTTAGTTTACGACTTGATTGTAACTTTGTTGCAAAGTCCAGATTCTAACCAAGCATTGAAGTTATGGGTTAATTCTAACATTTAAGGAGTTACACGTGTACATAGAACAAGTGGAGTTAAAAAACATTGGGCCTCACCTCAGTTTAACGGTTAAGTTTGATTGTGGCTTAGTGGGTATCGTTGGAGCCAACGGGGCTGGTAAATCTACATTAGTTAATGCAATTTACGCTGCACTAACTAACGACTTTAGCCGGCTTGGAAGTGTTAAGACTGACATTATTACGAACGGGGTTAAAGGAGAAAGCTACATACGCGTAGAGGGAAAACATCAAAATCAATCTTTTGTTATAACTAGGTGGCTTCATCCCAATAAGAATGAGTTTAAAATCGGGAAAGCCGTATTTGAAAAAACAACAGATGTTAATGAAGCGGTAATGACTTACCTGAATATTAGCAAAACTGTAATTGATAAGTATGTATTCGTAGCACAATGGGAAATGTTTAATTTTCTAGACCAAACGGCGAGCGAGCGGGCAAAGACCTTTCAGTACTTGTGTGGTACGGAGTCAGCTTCTAGCCTGCACAAAACCTGTTTAGACTATGTGACGAAGCAGCAAGGAATTGAGGTAATAGACAACCGCAACGAACTGGAAGAGTCATTAAACGAAGCCCAAGTGGCCATAGCACGGCATCGCGCAACAGGGCAAGCAGCTAAAGTGCATATAATGGCAGAAGAAAAGTTAGAAGCGGGAAAAAAGTTGTTAGCGAGTTACGGGTTAGGCAAAGAAGCTCAAACCCAATTGGTTAAGACTATTATAAAAATTGAGGCATTGGAAAACTGTTTAGCTCGGTTTCAAAAAAGTCAATCTAAAGTTAAATTTGTCCGGCGCAAAGACTGGCAAGCCAAATTTAAAGGCAGGGTAATTGCTGCCCAGCAATTGTTAACTAGATTTGAAGATCATAGACTTGCACACATAGAATTTTTAGAAAAAGCTAAAGAGTACAAAGTCTATGCGCATGGAGTTGAAATCCTACAAAGGCGTAAACCGTTAGCTCCCCCGCATTATGTTGGTTTAGAAGAACAAAAACTTCTTACTAAACAGCGGCATGGACTTGAGTTTCAATTAAAACAAATTGTAAGTTTGGATTCGCATGAACGCTATTGCACGCAGTGTCACCAAGCGATACCGGAAGAACACATCGCAAACATTAAAGCTAGTAATGAAAAAAGAAAAAGCGATCTTGCTCACGTTGTGCACATTTTAGACATTTGTGAATCGCACGATACCCGCATGTCTGAGTATTTAGTCGGGATGAAAGCATGCGAGAATATTTGTGCTAGGGTGCAAAATGAATTAACTGTTGCAAAAGAAACGATGGATTTGATTGTTGCAGATTTAAAAGGATTTAATGCAGAACACAAAGACGAGGCAACAAGATTAAGAGCTAAGAATTCTATTGTAGAACAGCAATTAGTTCATTACGGTGCAGAGGTCAATAAAGAAGAACAACGCATTCTAGGCCTACAGGGTGAGCTTAAAAGCAACTTAGAGCAGCAAGTTGTGTTACAACAACAAGTAAATAGGATGCCGAGTGTTACGAAAGTAGCAGGTATGACTGCAGAATTAGGTAAACACGAAGAATCTTTGCTTGTATGGCAGCAAGCATTAGGTGGTCATCAAGAAGCCAAACGGTCTAAGTTCCGCATTTTAGCGAATTTAGAGCAGCTTACAGCTAGGCTAGCAGCGCACGAAAAAACTCGTAAATTGTTAGACATTGTTAGTACAGCCGGTGATGTGTTTCATTGGAACAACTTACCTAAAATGGTTTCTCAGGCTAACCTTCAACTTTTAGTTGGAGACATTAATTCTAATCTGCAGTTGTTTAGCAACCCGTTTTTTGTGGAAGCGGATGAAGATTTAACCTTTAAAGTTTTCTTCGCAGGGCAAGAAGCAGTTAAAGCGAAGCAGCTTAGTGGCGGGCAAAAAGTTATTCTTTCTATAGCTTTTCGTGCTGCTTTAGACCGAGTTTTTGGGCATAATATTGGTATGATGTTCTTAGATGAACCGACTTCGGGCCTAGATTCGGACAACGTGAGTTTCTTTAAAGAAGCATTACAGCGCTTAACACAGAAAGTCGGAAAAGAACATCAGCTGATTGTAATTACGCACGTTCAAGAACTAGGAAAAGTTTTTGACCAGTTGATCGAGATAAAAAAAGGATAAGTTTTGTTACAGCAATTTAATACTTGTTTTCATGTGGATTGTGATGGAACTACTTGGGTTACTACTCCAGAAGGTATACCTACGCAAGTGCTTGATACATATCGGCCTAGTAACTTAGTGGCTACTATTTATCGTGTTGTAGGTATACCTCGTAATTACAAACTTATTATTTCTTTATATTTGTCTTTAGTTAACAAAGAAATAAAAGGTAGTTTGCTGGTAGGGCATCCTCGAATATGCCATCGGTATCAAGACTCAAGTTTACAATTGTTAAATTGCATTTCTGTAATTAATCCGCACGACAATTTACCCCATACTTGGCACAGCGTAGACAGTACAAGTTATCGTAATTTTTTGTTACTGCAGCTTAAGCAAGATCCGCTTTGCGACTCATCTGCAAAATTGCGGGATAGGTTACAACACTGTTATTTTCTTCATATTACTTACCCATTTTGGCGGTTTTTAAAAATAGACACTTGTGTTGATTTAGTATTAGGAATAATTTCTGCAATAGCTGACCCTCGTTGGTACTTTAATGTAGATCATCCGAACAGATTAACACGGCTAGACGATTATTTCGGTTTATTGGTTTTTGCAAAGTTTTGGAATTTGTACGAAAGAAAAGAAATAAAAAAATTCAGCAAGGAAGAAAGTCGAACATATTTATTAGCGGAAGCAATAAAAGCACTACCTTCCGATAGCCCAATTTTGTTGGATTTAACTTGTGATAGAGCCAATATGCAAGACATGCGGCGTGCTTGTCGAATGCTACTACACTTTATTGTTCGCAACTGGTTGGCGGGCAGTAGGCAGCACGCTGAGTTTGACCCGCATATGTTTTTTCAAAACAAGGCAGTTAAAGATAGTTTTTTAAAGCAATTTGGAGAATAGTTATGCGCGAATTGTCTGTTCGTATCAGGTTTACAACCCCGAGTTTAGGTAATGAAAAAGAAAAAGAAACAGGTCGTTTTCAGTTTCAAAGAAGCCACGGAAAAGACGGTAAAATTTTATTTTTAGCTACCTGGCATCATTCTAATATGAAGTTGGCCGCAGAAATGCTAGGGAGGCATCAAGAATTAGTTAAACAGATTTGTTGGGACATAGGGCTTGATGCTGAGATTCGAGATAAATGTTTAACTCGTTGTTTTTACCAGAAATCTGTAAATGGGCGGGAGCGCTGGTCGTTGCATGAATCAATTATGGCCAACCAGACGGTTGTGATTAACTGTGTAGTGCCCTCTGCAATTGACGAACAAGATTTTTGGACGTTGATGCAAATTGCGGGTAAGTATAAAGGTTTGTCTCCGTGGCAGCCGGGCAAATACGGGCACTATGAGGTTGTAAGCATACAGCAACGAAGGCATACTCAAACAAACATTTTAGACGATTAATAAAACCACCGGCTAGGTGCGGAATTCCAGCCGGTGGCGACGTGTAGCGGGTGCGATTGCTTCGCCAACCCACAGTCGCATTCTACTTAATCAATACATAAATGCAACACAATAAGGAGTTAATGTGCAAGAAAAAATTGTTACGTTGTACAAAAATGGGAATACTATTTACATAGACCCAACTAGCGATTACATGTTTGAATTGCTTAAACCAGTTTTAAGCTTTACCGAACGCAAATGTTATTTCGGTTACGAGGCAACACAACGCAAGCAGCAAAATTTAGCAGTTTTTGAATTACAGAATCATTCTCTTTTGGATGTCGATCACAAGCAGCGTATTGTAACTTTTTATGGCTTTTTTGCTTTAATTAGACAGACGCTTACTAAAGCGGGTTACACCGTGAAGTTTAAAGATCTTTCCCCCATGGCGGCTGAAAAACTAGAACCGCGATGGAAAAACATTAGTTCGTACAAATTACGGGCAAACCAAAATGAATTTTTGCAAAAGATTTTAGCTAATCGTTGTGGTAGATTTGATTGTCCCCCGGGCTTCGGTAAATCTTTTATGATTGGTTTAATCGCTGCATTGCTGCCCAAGGCAACAATTGATGTGGTCACGAGACGAGTATCCGTGCTGCGCGACAGAATTTATCCAGAGCTGTGTCAGATGGTAGGCGATGTAGGAATTGTCGGGGGCAGCAAAAATGTAAGAAACAAACGGGTGATGTGTTACACTGTCGGTTCCCTTGGGCATAGTCCTGCTACTTCGGACTTTCTGATCGGGGACGAGTGTCACGAACTCTCTGCGGACAAAGCGGCTGGAGAATTAGTTCGGTGGCAAAACAGTCGAAATTTCGGGTTATCCGCTAGCCATGATCTTCGTTGGGATGGCAAAGATTTTAGAAATCTCGGTTTGTTCGGTCCCGTCATCTTTAAAGTAAATTACGCGCAAGCACAATCTGCAAATATGGTAGTCCCCATCCATGTGAAATGGACATCTGTAGTAATGGACCAAGACCCTTGCATGGATGCCGCAGATATACAGAAGAAACGACAAGGTATCTGGTGTAATGATTATCGGAATCGACGAATAGCCGAAGATGCCCAGCGTTACGATGATAACACTCAAGTTTTAATTACGGTAGAGACTATAGAGCACGCATTAAACCTAAAAAAACAATTACCTAATTTTACTTTAGTGTACATGGAAAACGGGTTAAGCAAAAAAGATATAGAATATTACGCCCGCCGTGGGTTTTGCAAAGAAGATGAACCTTTAATGGATTTAGACCGCAGACAAAAATTAACTCAAGATTTTGAAAAAGGCGTATTAAAAAAAGTAATTTGTACCACAGTATGGAATGTTGGTGTATCGTTTAATAGCTTGGCCGTTTTAATCCGAGCTGACGGCGGTGGTAGCCCTATTAACGACATTCAAATCCCAGGCCGTGTGTCTAGAATTTCTGCAGACAAGCCTTACGGGCAAATCCACGATTATCTGGACCAGTTTAACTATACATTTAAAACTCGAGCAAAAAATCGTAGTACTTCGTATGCGCTTAATAACTGGCAACAAGATTTTCCTTCTGCTGGCTTGCAAAAGGAATACCACAGAATAACTCCAGCATTTTAGAAAATCGGGCAAACGCATTAACAGAAAGAGGGGGAAAACATGGAAAACAAGAATTTTAAGTTTAGTCGCCCTCCTATCCCAAATTTAAACTCGCGGCCTTCTGCTGATAGTTTTAACGAGCTTCCGGCAGAGGTACGGCTTTTTAAAGATACCTACATACAGGAAAGACGAGTTTTGGAACGTTTTAGACAGGGTAGCAGTGTGAGTGTTTACCAACCTGCTTCAAGTTTAGATGGGAAATCTAAATTTGATTCGTTGGAAGAAAGAAAAACTACAAATCAATGGCAAGCTGTGCATAAAAAGCTAGGGCTGCTTCAGCATTTAAAGCCAACAAATTATGTACGCATTCTTTTTTATATCTTGAGAGGCAGCGCACTGACCGTACCTACTTTGAATCAGTTAGCTGCCCCTAAAACAATTGAAATGGTTCTTGATAGTTTTCAAAAAATAGAAGATGATTTACGCTGGCAGTTCATTGCAGAGAGCCAGCGAATCAAAACGGCTATCGTAATTTACCAAAAAGGCGATGGTTACTCGTTGAGCTTGGCTGTTTACTATGCACTGGCGGACAATAGGCTAGAATTGTCTCCGTTATTTAAATATTGTATTGCTACTTCTACCTGCGAGCGTCTTCTGCAAAGCGATAAAAAAGACCCACACATTAAAAAGTTAAATAAAATAGCGAAACAATTTGAATTTTTGGCGGCGATGGATTACACTCTTTTTCCCCAACTTTATACTGCGGTGCTGGGGAAGATAATTCCAGCGGATTTTTGTGTAGCGGCGGCTGGTATAGTATCGGCTGCTCGGTGACGATAAAGTAATTTTGTGCTAGAAAGGATGCACATGCCAACCAACCGACAAGACAGTCGGCTGTCAGCTGCTCATCTGCGTTTATTTGTTGCAATTCTAATACAGAATGAAACAATATTTGCGCATTTTAAAAACAAGCTGACTGTCGCTCATTTTTCCGAAGAAAGCTATCAACTGCTTTATCGGGTGTTATTAAATTTTTATACTGAAAATAATAATTTGCCTAGTTTTGCCGAAATATGGGCAGATCTAGAATCAATGTTTGAGCAAGACTCTGAAATTATTTCTGACGAGAATCGTGAAGAACTTGAAGATTTTTTATATTATGCGGCAGACCCAGACGTCTTTAGTGGGGCGCCTGCTCAAGATAAGAAGTTAGAAAACTTTGCTTTTAAGGCAGGGAAGCGTGTGCTTTTACAGGCACATTCTCGTGATTTACAATTAGCTTTACAACAAGGCGTAAAGTTGGAAGATTTGCCTTTTGTTTTGCAGCAATCCCAGTTGGAACTGGAGATTCTGAAGACGATGGGTGTTAAGAACAAGAGTGCTTTAACTTTTGATCATAATTGGGATAAACGCGATCCTAAAATTATTCGTACCACAGGTATCGGTTTTTTAGACAAGTATCTTAATGGCGGTACTTCCGCGGGTGAAGTGTACGGGCTTATGGCTCCGTACGGTACTTGCAAAACGACTTTGGCTGTTATGTTATGGTGCACGGCGGCACGCCATTGCTACGAAGAAACGCTAAATGGGGCTACGGGCAAGCATGGTATTTCCGTTTTAGTTACTTACGAAGCACCTAAGTCTCCTGAGCTTTTGCACCGTGCTTTAATGTACGCAGCAAGAGTTAGTCGTCAAAGTTTAGATAAAATGGGGGCGGATGGGCTGAGTGCACTGCTTAACGATCCGACAGCTCCTTTGGATTACGAACGAAAGCGATTTGCAAAAGAGATTGCCGATGGCGTATTTGAGCCGGAACAAGTTAGGGTAGAAAAGTCTATAGCTTGGTTAAACAAGCATACTTTGTGTTTAGATTTTTCTGGCAGCGACGTCGAATTTCCCACAGCTGGCACAGGCGGCATTGCTGAGATTGTTCATCGCATTAAACTGGAGCTTAGGGCTCGTGATTCTTCTTGTTATTTGCATAGTGTAATCGTGGATTATCTTGGGTTGATGGTAGACCGGGATATAACATTAGCAACAAAAGCAGGTTCGAAAGACGAAGATCATAAGACATATTCAACTGCTGTTTCCAGACTTGGGAATGAACTTTGCAAACCATTTAAATGCCACAGTTGGGTTTTTCACCAGCTTAGCGGTCTGGCTAATTCAATGCTTAGTCCTACGAAAGTTTTGCACCATACTGATGCACAAGGCAGCAAAAGCTTTGGTGCCAATCTAGATTTTTCTTTTGTAATAGGTAATCTGAACGCAGATTCAATGGGACAGATCGCCTGCACAAAGCACAGGCGTAACCGTAGAATGATTCCCAGCATTATACGGGTAGACGGTGAATTTAATTTGGTGACGGCACCTGACAATTATCACATAGATAGTCGGGGAGAAATCGTAGAAAAATCTACTTTATCAGACGCAGGTGGCGGCGGAAATGTCAGTTCGCATGGTGACATTCCAGCTCAACTGAGTTTGCCAGTTGCAGCCGGCTCTGAAAACATAGACATGGATGAATACTAATTTACAACATTAACGAGGAGCCAATGGACAATGCTGAAAAGAACGCATTAAATCGTGCTTTGTTTCGTAGGTGTAAAGCCGTTTTTGGTAATGTGCGTATTGCACATTCCGGAGAAAAACAATTACGAAAATCAAGTGTTGATTTGATCACGGGAAAACCGATAGAAGTGATTACACATTCTGGTGAATACTATGCCGTATGCTGCCCTTTTTGTAACGATACTCGCTTTCGTTGTTACATAAATCACAGATACGGCACAGATAATAGTTGGGGTCGCCCTCAATTAAATCTTGCTATCTGTTTTAACGGAGGTTGTCCCCTCTCGCTTAAGGAGGCGGAGACTTATCAAAAGTTAGAACAAATGCTGGTAGGTCATCACTTACTAGATTTACGCAAGGTTCAAATAAAGGAAGGAAAACCAGTTGATTTAACTAAAATAAGAACAAGTTGGCCGGGTAAAGTTACTCGAATTGATAAACTGCCTTCCAGTCACGAAGCCAACCTGTATCTAGAAAGTCGAGGTTTTGACCCCGAGAAGATTGGTAGGTTTTACAATGTGCATTGGTGTTACGAAAGCGATAAGTACATTTGTAGAAATCGATTAATTATTCCCATTTATCACGACATGCAGATGGTTGGTTGGCAAGCTAGGGCTGCTTTTGAAACAGATTGGAAAAAATCTAGTTTGCCTAAGTATTACACAGCGCCGGGAACTCCAAAACGAAATATTCTTTACAACTTGGGAAATGCAGAGCAGTACGAAGTAGGTATTATTGTGGAAGGTGTAACGGATGTTTGGCGTGTAGGGCCGCAAGCTGTATGTACTCTCGGTGCTAGCTTAACGGCAGGGCAACAAACTTTGTTTAGGCAACGTTTTAAAGATTATGCGGGAGTATTGGTTTTTGACCCGGATGTTAAAGACAAACTCGCATTAAAAGTAAAAGAGATAGAAACAGATTTGAACGAACATTTAAAATCCGGATTTTGCAGCGTGCAACTTCCTACCGGTACTGACCCTGGTTCCTTAGACCGAGCAATGCTTCGTGAGTATATTACAAAGCAGGCAAAGGATAAGGGCGTAATTATTTCTTGGAGGAAAAGGTAGAAATGGTACATCGCAAGATAAAGATAAAAGGAAATACAATTGCTTCCGTTACTTCAATTTCCTCCGTGGCTGTCGAGAAAGTACACAAACAGCGGTTATACGCGGTGCAAAAAAATGGAGCAATATACCCTTTAGACGCCCCTGGGTTACCTGCGTTACCGCCTAATTCTGCATTTCTTCGTCATGCTTTAGCATTAGGCGACATAGAGTCTAAACTGGTAGAAGAAACAAAAGAAAACGCAGAGGGTAAAAAAATCAAAGAACGCCGGTTAATCTACGGCGATGAGTTAATGCAACTGGTTCAGTCGGCGCTACGAATTACGCCTTTCACTCTAGGTGTCGAGATCGGACCTCACTATTACAAAGAAGCAGAGTTTGTCCTTGGTCATTTGCAGGGGGCAGCCACTGCAACTGGACCAGTGCCCGCCGACGTAATGATTATCGGGCGTAATCCTTGGGTAGAAGAAGTCAAAGCGGCAAGGTGTATGGAGGGGGCAGACGGCCAACTGCTAATCGAAACATTTCGTAAATTAAAAGCACTCGATTTAGCTAAATTCTATTTAACAAATTTAGTTAAATTTAGACCTCCAGATTGGAAGGTTAATTTAAAAGCGGTGTGGATAAAAGATTGTATGCATTTGCTGTATCAAGAAATAAAGATCGTACAGCCTAAATACATTCTTTGTTTAGGGGCAGACGTCAGTAAAGCTTTGCTTGGGGGTAAAGCGGGTGTAACCGAAATGGAAGGTAGGATAGAAAAGATAAAGTACAATACTGCGTTCATAGGTAGAGACCAAGAACAGTGTTGGAAAGAAGCACAAGTTATGACTGTAGTACATCCACGCCAAGTTATTCGAGACCAGTCGGCAGGAAGGCAGCTGGAGAATGGAATAGCCCGATTCGTGGCTTTAACAAAAGGAGTTGTAACCGGTTCTTCTGAAACAATAGATCACAGGGTAGTCGATAACCACTGGGATCTGTTGCAGCAGCTTATCAGCGTCGAGTACGACACAGACAAAAGAGATAATGTAATTGCAGTTGATGCAGAATGGCACGGTAAGCACCCAATTAATAAAAATGCTTATATGCGAACGATGCAGCTATCTTGGTGTGAAAAGAAAGCACTTGGCATTAAGTTTCACGAGGCGGGCGGGGAAATGGCAGTTGGCTTCGCTTCAGGTATGCCTAGGCAGCTACTCCAAAAAACGCTAAAACTTTTAAATGTTTTCTTTCTTGGTGGTGTCTTTAAATACAAAGATGCAGAAGAAGTTAAAGAAATTAAGTTTAGGCGCAAACGGGTTATTGGTCATTTCTTTAACGCAGATTTGGAGTGGTTGTTAGATTACGGTATTAACATCCAAGATTGTTTTTCTTGCCGGTTGTATGACTACGAGATGAAACCAGAAAATGTCGATAAGAAGTTGTTCAAGGCGTACCAAAGCGAAGGGTTTAAAGCGGAAGAAATTGTGCCGGCGTGGTATCGTACTAAGTTTGAAGGAGGGGCAGACACAGGGTTAATGGCCCACGCTATTGAAGAAACAGCCAGTTATAAACTGGAAACTTTGGCGATGCGCTACACGGCAGCTCCAAGATACGATCGGGAGCTGCAGCGGTGGAAAGTATCTTACTGTAAGATTCAAGGGATAACGAATTCCGATTTAGAGGGGTATGGCGAATGCCCTGACGATATCTTGTTGCCTTATGGTATGTACGATGCCGATGTTACCTTGCGCCTTTTTTACAGATTGTCAGTATTATTGGACGAGGATTACGAGGGCAATAACTGTCGGGAAGCTTTTTGGGAGTCTCAAATTGCAACTCCTGCTGTGCTGGAAATACATCGTAATGGTATTACCGTAGACAAAGAACGAATTGATTTTTTAACTAAAAGTTTTATGCAGGCTAAAGCTGCGCTAGAAATTAACTTGCGTGAAAAAATTCGCTGGCCTACCTTCAATCTCAGGTCTACGCAGCATGTTCGAGAATTACTTTACGGGCACGCACTCAATGGGCATAAAGATAAAAAAACCGGAGAAATGCTTAGGCTACGCCCGCCCGATGCCGTCAGTTTAAATCTTGAACCATTATTTGACACAGGCAAACCACCTAAAGCATGGGGTGAGATTAAAAGGGGAGGAAGAATGAATGAACATTCCCCCTCTACTAACAAATTAATTTTATCTTTGCTGGCCCAGTCGGCGGCTACAGAGACTAAAGCTAAATTAATAAATCAATTAAGAGACTATCGTTTTTTAGACCAAGTGCTTAAAACGGTACTTCATCCGCCTGACGAGGATGGTCCCACCGGTGAATCAATCTACAACGAGGAGGGTAATTTAGAATATTCTGACGGGCTTGCTTCTCTTTGCTGTGACGATGGCAAAGTGCGTACTCATGTTTACCAAACCAAGGAAACCGGAAGGTGGTCCAGTGCTCGCCCCAACTTGCAAAATATCAGCAAACAGCGAGACCCGGACTACAAGAGATTGCTTGGGGAGGAAAACTATAAATACAGTTTGCGCAGTATTTTAAAAGCTTCACCTGGTCATGTGCTTGTGGAAGCGGATTATGTTGGGGCGGAACTATTTGGCATGGCGGTGATGGCTGGTGACGAGAATATGATTAAGCATGCGTTAAGAAACCAGCTACCTGAGTCCCACCCGGAATACTACGATATACACAGCAATGTGGCATGCTATGCGTTTAAACTAGCTTGTCCTCCAACAAAAAGTGGGTTAGCTGCTATAGGTAAAAAAAATCTTAGAATGGTGGCCAAATCTGTGATTTTTGGGATCGCGTACGGTAGGGGAGCTAATGCGATTGCGATAGCGGCAAAAGAGCAGGGCATTGATATTAGCTTAGAGGAAGCCCGCAAACTTATTGATGCAATTTTTACCATGTATCCAAGGCTTCATCCATTTTTTTATGAATGTGTTGCGCGTGCTACTGGGGAATACATTGACCCAGTAACTGGCAGCAAAGTTGCAGCCCGCTATTTGTGTAATTGTTATGGTAGATTTCGGCGCTTCCCGGCTTCAAATAACGATACAGCATTAGCTGCGGAATTTGGAAGGCAGGCTATGAATTATCCAATTCAATCAATGATTGCCTCTGCAGTTAGCCGTGCGTTGGCCCATATTCACACCTATAAAGCGAAGCAGCTGTGTGCTGGTGTGGACATGTTTAAAATTCTGCTGCAGATTCACGATGCTGTACTTCTTGAAGTTCCTTACCGGTATGTTAAGCATGTATGTGAATGGGTGCTACCGAAGTTTATGCGTGATGCGGTTCCTATCTATCCTTCTAGTTTAGATGGCGTGCCAACTGGTGCTGGTCCGTATTATCTAGGCATCGAAGTGGAGGTGATGAAACACTGGGGGGAAGGGCTAAAAGAAAGTGAAGCGCTTGAGTTAGATCTTCCCACCGGGATAGGCGGAGTGGAAAGCTGTGTTGTAAATTACAGCAAGGCTAATAAAATATAAAGAGCAAGGTAATGTTTGTAGGTAGCACCGGGGTGGGTTGCAATTAGGTTTACGCGGCTAACCCAGCTTAGCCACGGTATTAAAAGCGATGAGGCGGGCATAGCCGCTCGTTATACCCTATCAGTACTGTGCTATTCTGTCGCAAAGGCAGAGAAAGGAGAACGCAGTGAGACCTCAAAACATTTTGTTAGACTAGGGTATGCCTTATGGAGAATGCCAGTGCCTAACATAATATTTTTTTAACATTCCGATATTTTTTGCAATTAAAAATATTGCACAAAAAAATATTCATGGGTACACTACTAAACCTAAAGATCTTCATGAAGAAGATGAAGTTTATCTTGAAAAAGTCAGATCTTTCTACTTAGCGGATTTAATGGATTATCATCCGATAACTGGTTTTGAGCTGCTTGATTGTGTGGTTTGTTTTCAACTTTTGTCGATTGCGGTAATCGACAATGAAATACAAACACATGTTGTTTTTTTGAAAGGTAATTATCAATGCGTAAGCAAAGAAGTTTAGTTCCTCGGACTATGGCATCGATCACTCGTCAGATGGATCCGACAAAAGACGACGTCGGTAGGCGGGGTATCCCAGCCGGGAACATCTGTATTAACTCAAATCTAACTAATGTCAGACTTGAAGGTTTACGGTCCTATACTGGGGGCAGAACAGTGTTGCGGGTATGGCCGATGTTGGATCCTGAAGACCCAAGTAACAAGCTGCTAAACGGGAGAATATCTCCATATGATATGTCGGGTCTTGGCGGTATGTCAATTTCGGAACCGGCGTATTGTGCGTCATACGCAGGTATAAAGAAGGACACTCTTCACTTTGGAGGTTCTGGGGATTTTGTTCCATGTAGCTACATCATAGCTAGAAATAAAAACTCAGTATGTGAGGGTGTTACATTTTGGGATGAGCCGTATGTAAAACTGTACATGACAGTTAAAAAAGCGTTCGAGGGAAAAGATTTTGGATATGGTGGTATTTATGACCCGCGCTGGAATAGTCTGATGAGCACAAAAATGCCAGCGCTTGGGGCATTTAGACAACAATATTTTGTTGTTGCTAGTGTTTACGAGAACGGCCAAAACCTTGATCTTGTCCGCGAGCATATTGCGTATAAGCAGCAAGGGAAAGATATCACGAAAGACATACCTAGAAACGGTGTGCCGTTGGGGGAGGACGAGAAAGATTCTTTGGTAGTCGTGCCATTGTCCGTGTCCGCCGGTAGGAATATGCTAAAGTTATGCTGCATTGAAAAAGCGGATTGGACTGGGGATGAAAATGCAAACCCCTCCATTATGTACAAGTATGGTGATCCTACTGGAATCTATGATGCAAAAACTAACACCGTTAAAGGTGGATTGTTTTTCACTATTTATAACCCAACTAAGGAAACAATAGATAAACACACCTCCTATTCCGGTGGGGGCAGCAAGGCTGCGGTTGAGTACGAAGTAGCTGTCAGCACTAAATACGTAGGGCCGAATGGAACAATTCTTACTGATCTAAACAGTCAACAAGTTGACAATGTTTTAAGTAAGAATGTGTTCTTGTGGAAAGAGAACGCAAGTGATCCTTCTGACTCCTATTTGCTGCATGAGCCAACGATGGAGGAAAGGTGCGTGTTGATTGCAAGGGCATTTCGCCAAGTACCAAAACTTCTTGAGTTTGGCTGGATGAGCCACCCGGAGTATCTAAATTACGAAGCAGTAGCTACCATACTTAACCGCAAAGTAACCTCGGTGGTTACCCCTGTGGAAGAGGAAGACAGCGAGGATGAAATGTCGTCAAAACCACAGGCTCCTGTGGCTAAGACAAAAGTGATTGCAGCTAAGGCGGGTGTTTCCAACAGCCCCAACCGAAGTAAATCACTTAGTGACAAAAAGACTTCGGCTGAACTCGCAGATGAATTCGACGCTGAATTCGACGAGGAAAAGTTGGAAAACAAGGAGACGGACGATGAATTTGATGAAACCCCTGCCGAGAATGTCAAAGTCGGCAAAAGCAAGCTCAAAAGCAAAGACGACTTCGATGACGAAGAAATCGACGAAGACGAGCTTGAAGACACCAAAGAAGACGAGTCCGAAGAAGACGAGTCCGAAGACGAGTCCGAAGAAGACGAGTCCGAAGAAGACGAGTCCAAAGATTTCAAAGCCGACGAAGCGCTAACGAGCCAGCTGAATAACAGTTTGGCACGTGCAAAAGCGGTGGCACGAAGCCGTAAACGAAGTTCGCCTGAAGAAGAAATGAATGAAATTCATATCCCTTCGCCGGCTAAGAAAAAGCGTTCTCGTTAATTGGCAACAATGTTAATTTAATTAAGAGTGGAGGTAATATTCCACTCTTATGTTTTAAAGGAAGGAATAATTATGCTAGACGATACGGACGACTTGGCTGAATCAATTCTAAATCCACCCGAAAAAGCTAAAAAAAATTTAAAAAACGAGGCAAAAGAAAAACCGGTTGAAACTACAGAACCTAAGAAAAAAACCGCAAGCCTATCCGGAGGAGTTAAGCTAACTAACAAGACTAAAAGTAGTGTACGCTCTCGTTGGTCAGAGGAAAATAGCGGGGAAAGCCGTGACTCTATGATGATCAAGTTACGATCAAATGCCAGAGATAAATTTGGAGCGGATCGAGTGTTCGTCACGCGAGAAGACTTGGGTAAGCTTGCAATTGGTATTCCAACTCCTTCATTGGCGTTTGAATATTTAGTCGCAAATGATGTATTTCCTTTAGCTAGCGTCGTAATGCTTGCAGGCAGCTGGGGCAGCTGTAAGTCGGCGTTGTCCTATGAGTTTTTTCGGTGGTTTTACGAGCAGAAAGGAATGGCAATACACATTGACACAGAAGATAAATTCGATGCCGATTTTGCATGCGATATTATGCGGGTAGGCCAGAATGTAGTGCCATTCATATCCAATCGGGCGAATTCCCTAGAAAACATGCAAAAAATTCTTACATTTCATTTGGGAGAAATGCAGTCGCTGCTCTTGGGTACGGCGGCTGACCCGGGCCCGGGTAAAACTAGACCAGTTTGTTTTTGTATTGACAGCCTTGCGGGTGCAACCTCGGAGGAAATTCAAGAAAAAATTATTAAAGAAGGTAGTGCGGGCCGAACTCATCCTGTTAATGCTTTAAAAAATACTATTTATTTATCCGGCATTAAAAAGGAATTTGAAAATTGGCCCTTTACTTTATTGATCGTAAATCATCTAAAAGAAAAGTTAGACGACAGAGGTAACGCGCATCAGTACACATTAGGGGGTCAAAGTTATAACTTTCACGAAAGTTTAGAGTTGAGAAATTCGATCTGGAGAACAAAGTTTAAAAATCAACAATTTGAAGGATTAGGAGTTAAAATACAATGTGCTAAAAATTCATTTGGGCCCACGGGGCGTTCGCTTAAGACGAGGTTCCTGTGGTGGATTGAAGATGACCCTATAACAGGAAGTCCTCGCGATGTGTTTTTGTGGGATTGGAATTGGGCACTCTGCACTTTACTGAATGAAATGGATGGCATGCACAAAAATAGGTTGACCGACCGTGACTTAACCATTAAATGCAAATCACCAGCAGCTGATGTCGAATGTCTGGCAAACTTTAGAGCGGTGGGGATGGGTAAAGATGAATATCTGCCTTTTCAGGAAGTCGGACAGCTTATCCAAGACAATCCTAAAGTGTGCGACAGCATTAGAGATGCCTTAAACATAAAACGGAGATATCGGCTCGATAAGCCATACGATACAATTGTCGAAGAGCACGTAAAGTCCTTGGAGTAACCTATGGCCAAGAAAGTAAATCCATTGCACCCTTTGTTAAGCAAAATCGCCAAGTTTGAACAAGGCGATGTGCAGGGTAAACAATGGGAATCAAGTCGAGTCGAGTGGACGCTACGAAGGTTAAAGTTAGAACAAAAAAGAAAGGAAATTTTACAAAATGCGGTAGGTTCAAAATATTCTTTTGAAGCCTTTAATCAGATAGCTAATTTTCCGATGTATCTGTTTGCGGAACCTCTAATAGGTGCTCCGCCAATTCATCGTGATCCTAAATCTATTCACCCGTTTTGGTTTAAAGCTTTTCGCGGTCTACCCATTGTGGAGCGTTACGAAGAGCAACTCGAGGCTATGCTGGAGAAATATACAGATCGTCCAATCGGTATGGTTTTTCCTAGGAAAGGTTTTTTAGAGGGACTCTTAATTCACAACGGGAGCTGGGAAATGTTTGCCCCGTTTCAGGCCGGCACTCATGTGTTTAGAAGTAGCAGGGAAAAAGCGGCGACGCTGACTGTGCAACCGTACAGCGGGTTTGTCGATCACGTGCGAGATGTTCTTGCATGGTACGATTAGTTTTAAAATCTAGATTTTAAGGAAAATAACATGAATGAGCTAATTTCACTGTCAAATCAAAAAGAAAATAAAGAAGGTATTTTTCTTGCTATGGATAAAGTAACGCAAGCAATTGCGTTAGAGGGAGCAAAGAAAATGCAAACTGGATTTCAAGTTACGCTGTTAGTTCAATACGACCTTGGCACTATTATTAATGAACTGTTTAGCGTGGAGCATATAAATGAAGTACAAAGGAAGCAGGAAATAAAAAAGTTAGCAACTTATTGGAATTTATCCAATTTAAACATCATTTACGACCTGGTGAATGTGTCAACTTCTTTCACGCGTGACTTCATAAAGGCGCAGGTTGAGGAGCAGATGACGAATGGTAATTTTCTAAGCTGGAACCATTTTAAAGAATTGCAAAAAATTGGCAGCGAGAAGAGACAATTACTTCTGCTCAAGCAGGTACGAAGACATTGCTGGTCGGCTAACGAACTTTCCTTGGAGATGCAAGGCAACAAGGAAGCCGAAATTAAGCGGGTGGGTGGACGAAAACCAAAATTGCCAAAGACACCAGTGGCGATGTTGCAAAAAATTTACACAACTGTACAGCAAACTGACAATTATCTAGAGGCGATGGCCGAACCTTTATCGGGCATGTTTTTAGAAATCGCTCCTAGTGATGTGTCAGAACAGTTCGTGTGTAACATTGAAAACACCATGGCTAGAATTACTAACGCACGAAATCAGCTTTCAAACACATTTGACGCGCTTTCGACTGTTTTAACTCGTTCAAAGGTGGTTTTGTCCCAGCAGGTTAAACCGGTTGGAACGGCGTCCGCCGCTAAAAAATCAGTTACTTTGCCTGATATGCCACAAGTGGCTGTATCGTCGCCTGCGGTTGTTTTACCTGCGACAAGAAGACAGTTAAAAAATCGGTCTGGCCTCTAACTTGGTTTAACCCAGAAGCCCGCAGTTGTATTACTGCGGGCTTTTTTTTAACTATTACGCAAAGAGTTCATCTATGTTTTCAATCTGTGCAATTTTTTATGGCGATTATTTGGCATTAGCCGAGAAGTTGTTAACATCTTTAAAGATTACGGCACATATTCAAGACGTTAGGCTTGGTTTAAACGCAGTTAGCCCGCAAGTTCGAAATTATGTGAATAGCTGGGCGTTGCAACAAATGTCGGCATACCCCGTGTATATTTACGAAGACGAGTGCAGCAATAATTTAGGTAAGTACCCGCTAATGCGCCAAATGTTTAAAGATAAAAAATTAGCAGCAAAGATCATGTGGTTTGACGATGACAGTTTTTTAGACGAAGTTTCTGTCGATTGGTGGGATACGGCTTTGATGCTTGGGCAACAATATACACAGGTTGGGGCATTGCACAGCATCGGACAAAAGCGGAAACAATATGAAGGCATCGCACAGCAATCTTGGTTTACAGGAAAACCAGTTAATGGGTACCATCGTTATAAGTTCGCCACGGGAGGCTGGTGGATTGCGGATACAGATTTTTTAACTAAATGGGATTATCCTTTTGTCGTGCTACACCACAATGGGGGAGATTCTATACTGGGCGAATTGATAAGGCAGCAAGGAGGCAGTTTAGGGGAATTTTCTGCCGGTGTACAGTGTCATTGCGAAGGTTGTCTTAAAAATAAAATAAAGTTAAATTCAGTAGTTAGAATCAACGTGGGCGGTAGGAAGGGTAGGCGCGGGCTGGGTACCCTTGTCGAGCACTACCCTTGGGAAGATGGAAATGCAAATTCACCGATTAATTATCAAACATTTGGTCTAAAAATAGCCAGATATGTCAGCTGTAATAAGGAAAAAATATGAGCACGATGGAAAAGCATCCTCCGTTGCCGGGATTGTCAATTAAGCGGATTCTGGCACACAGAGATAAGTTAGTAAGTAAGTTAGTTTCGTTTGTAGGCGGAAAGCTAGAAGGCGCTCTATTCCATTCTTTTGTGGATAGTCTTCACGAGGCCTTGCCTGACGATATTCTTAAAACTACAGTACACAATAGCATTAAAAATTTGCTAACTGAAGAATTAACGCAAGCGCTACTGTTGGAAACTTGTTGGCGGATGGCTGGTAATATCCCTACTTTAATGAGACACCGTCCTGCCACTAGGTGGTTGTTTCAAAGTGATTTTGAATGGATACCTGCTAGCGTATCTGCTGTTTTTACTTTTAAACAGCATAAACAATTAGTAAATACATTTACTTTTCAAAGTTTAGCTGGAACTTTAGTTCCTAGAAAATTAATGCAAACATGGTCTTTAAAAAAAACACATTATCTGGCAACTTATCGAAACGAAAAAGGTCTTGGATTTGGGTTTTGTCGTTCACACATAAACTCAAGAGGAGAACAGCGCAATAAAAATTTATTTTCGAATGTGCAGCAGTTTTATGGGTTGCAATGTTTTTTACTGATTGACCCAGAACGATCGCAGCAGGATCCTTTTATAGTAGAAATTGGGCATAGCTATGCTACAGTGTTACATAATCGGAAGTTGATCGCATCCAGAGATAGGCAACAGACACCTTGTTTGAAAGGATTTCCTGAAACACATGAATGTTTTTGTTGCCCTTATGGCGTGGATAGGTGTGAGCTAGCCACGCATAATTTGACTTATATTAAAAGCAAATGTAAATGTTGTGAAAAGTTAAGTTTCTTAAATACAGAAGAAACGGATTATCTTGGATTTTGCACGGTGTGTGCTACCACTAAAAGGATGTTATGACGCTACAAGCACGGATGAACGCAGACGATCGCAGACTTTATAACCCTAGTCGGGATGTTGCTCATAACTTTCAACAAGTTATGGAACTAGTAGCAGCCCGGCTTGAGGATCAGAGTTGGCCGGAGCTAGCTGCAATATTGCAGCATGAGAAAGTAAGCATGGATGATTTAGGAGAAGCTTGTGCTTGCTACTGCAATTACATAGCTAGTGCCGCAACTTCTCCTACTTTAGTCATGGTTGCTAGTTTAGAGCAAAGCGGATTTTTTAATTGCAAACCCGGGGCACAGGTAGCCGTGTTGGCTATGATTGGGACATGTTACGCTGGAATTCAATATGCTGGGGTGAGAGAAGCTACAATTGCGGGCGAAGGCCCGTTACAAACTGTGGGTGACCTGGTTAGAAGTGCTGAAAAGTTGCGTAGTTACATTGGTGTACCCAAATGGAAACGCTGGTTGCGCAAATGGAAGATTCGATTAAAAGATATTTTTGTGGTTTTATCCAAGTAAGGAAATGATTATAAATGATTATTAACGCATGGGGATCGGAGTTTACGGCAAAGTACGGGGACACTTTACCTAGAAGTTATTTGTGTTTCGACACGGAGTTTACGGGCAGCAGTGAAGAGACTGATTTGATTGTGGAGATTGGACACACTCTGGTCGAAGATGGTAAAGTTGTAGACCAACTAAGCCTCATCTTAAATTGGTACGAGCATCCATCTATCTCGAGAAGTTGGTTGGATTACAAGCTAAATATGATGCGATCGGTCATAGGGGAAGGTTGGCGGTTAATGCCAGACAGGGTGCAGAAAGAAGGTATAGACCCTATGCAAGTGTTGCAATTTTATTACAAGTTGTTTCAAACTTGGAAAAATAGGAGTTTGCCGTTTGTGGCACAAAACGGGCAAAATGCCGACGAGCGCTTGCTTCGAGGTAACTTTAATCGTTTTTTAAACAAAAACTTTGAATTGCCTCCTGACAATTACTTCGATACTGGTGGCATTTATAAAGCCACACAGGTCTGGGAGTCGTCTAATCCAAATTGTACTAATCTGCGTATGGCTATGCTCCCGCATAGATCAGATAACTTAAAAAGCTATTTTAACCGAGTAATTGGTACAAGAGTAGCGGGGATTAAATGGTCTTTAGCTTTAATTATGGAGCAATATGGGTTAATGGCTAAGCACAATGTTTCTTTAGATCAAATGCACAGTGCCGGATTTGATTCGTTATGTCTGCATTGGATTATGGAAGAGTTTAGAGAACAGATACAAAACAAGATGGATTTAAAATCTAAATCTGTAATTGCTACAAACACACAACTTGTTCCGGTGTCTGCCGGTGAAAAACGGCGGCAACGCTTACTGTAGAAAGGAAGATAAAATGGCGAAGCGTAAAAACTCACGGCAAAAGGGGGCGGTTGGCGAACGAGAATTGGCAGCAGAGTTAAATCGTTTATTTGGCACAACAGCTAGAAGAGGGCAGCAGTATAGCGGGCTAGAGGGTGAAGACGTTGTTGGGCTGGGTAATATACACATAGAAAGCAAACGGGTGGAAAAATTAAATATTTATGACGCGGTAGAGCAAGCCGTTACGGATGCAAAATCCATCAAGATACCCGCAGTTTTTCACCGAAGAAACCATAAACCTTGGTTAGTTACGGTGCGCTTGGATGACATAGAAGCTTTTGCTGCCGCACTTCAAGAAGTGTTATCTAGGCGAATTGTGTTGCCACCAGCATCGGTTTCTTAGTTTATTTTAAATTCCAGATTTTAGAAAGGATTACAATGTCAGAAGAAAATATCGATCAACCAGTTAAAGAAGTTGATCCTGAGTTCGTCAAAGACATAGAACTAGTAGCAGATGTGGCTAATCACTTAGCCAGAAACAATTCTGATTTTAAGCAGGTGATTGCAAGCATGCTTGCGGCTAGACAGCTGTATGGTATGTGTCTGTTTGAGTTAGAGTGGCTTTGCCACCATACTGACTTTTCTAAAATTGGTGAGACCATCCCGATTACAACTGAGTCTATGACCGAGCAGCAACAGATTATGTTTAAAGAAGTACTAATTAATGCCGCAGCAATGCAGGCACAGCAACCTTTCGACGAAAAGGTATTGTTTGATGGTATGACCAATACTGTTTTCCCTTGGATGCGGGCTGTAGTCACCAAGCATAGTGCTTGGCAAAATGCAGAGAAAGAAAAACCGAACGAAAAGGAAAATTTATGAACGTATTTGTTAGTTGGGCGACGGTAACACAAGCTGAAGCTGGCTCTGATAATTTTTTTCAACAAGCATTTCCACCAAGTAAGAAGGGTGCTACTACTGTTGCTGCGGATGCTCCTGTACATATTTTGCATAGATCCAAGGTAAAATTATATCTTCCTGAATATTCTGAATATTTAGAAATTAAACAAAAGACGCTTGATGAATTAGATTTAATTAATGCGGATATACTTGCAATTCAATTTGTTATCCCAGCTTTAGAAAAAGTAGTAACTTACCAGTTGGCTAAGCGAGTACCGGGCGATAATAGATTATCAGTAAGTTTGGCAGCTAGGTCCTTTTTATTAAACACTTTTTCCGGCGAATGGGATAACGAAAACAATTCCAAACGTGTCGTATTTATAGGTTTAGCCGGTTTAAAGGGTTTTATGCAAAAATTTGCTTATGCCTGTGCTGTGTTGGGTCAAGCTCTCCCTTTAAGTTTATGGCGCAACAATTCGCAAATAATTGAGCTTATAGACCAATTACCGGCAGCGGGTTTTATTAACGCTTGTGCTAATAATGCAAAACTGACAGATGCTGGCGTAGAATATTACAAATTAGTCGAAGAGTTTGAAACGGTGGGAATAGGGGCTAGTGCGGCACGAGACAGCTCAATATTACTGGCTATCGCGTTTAAACTAGGATTTGGCGGTTAAATATGGATAAGTTTCCCAGGCCAGAAAATGATAAATTTTATGAATTTAAGCCATTTCGTGTACCGAAATACCGAGTAGAATTTCAACGAGCAGTCAAGCTCGAAGATGTTCCAGGTTATGTTTGGTACACTCCTGCTGCTTTATACCTGTGGGGAAGATACAGTGAAAACAATTTGGCGGATTTAGTACAGCGCCATAGTTTGCAAATATTCTGGTACAAGTTCGATAAACCAATTTTCAATGGATTTATTGTTAATGCCGACCCCAGCTGGAATCACACACTGTGGGCAGTGCGGGCGGATCAGTGGGATAAGTTCGTAGATGGAATTCTAGAAACGGTTCAATTTGATATTCCAAACGCAAAACTTTATCAATATGCTTTGCAGCAATTAACCATATACGATCCTTTGTCCGTAGATGTACAAAGGATCGTATCTAGTGCTACAGCTATTGTGAAAATTAATGCTTTTGCCGTGCTAAGTAACGAGCAACAATATGCGTTTGATACTCGTAAAAAAGATGTGCAATTAATCCCCTATATTTCTAGTTTCAAACCTAACCCTCTACATGTGTCAGCTGCTCGCCAGTTATTTTCTTCTGCCAATATGACGCAAGATAAAGCATTTAGTCGGTATAAAGAAATTTTAACAAGTGAGCAGGATTCAGCTTATCAACAAAAAAACTTAAAAGGAAATAAACGATGAGTAAGGACAAGCCCGCAAATAACGAAAAATGGAAAGCGTACAGAGCAGCTATCCCGGGGTTGGAGGCCAGGCTAAAGCCTAAGCTTACTGTGCCTTCTGACGGCGATTTAGAATACAATTTATGCGTGGATAAGGTGCCTTCTGACATACGGGCACAGATGCGAGATATCAAACAAGAAAGCGGGGAACACAAATGGGGGGAAAGTATTCAACATCATTGGTGTTTATGTGACATGCAAGAAGGTGATTTTCCTAGGGTGTATATGTATCCAAATTTGCAAGGGTTGACGGAAGCAATTGCGAAGAGGGAGGGGAAGGAGACAGCTGTTTGGGCTATGTACGGTGTACCGTTGCAGCTGACCAAGCCGATCATTAAATCCAACGGGAATAAACAGCGTTATTTGTTGTTACCTAACCAGATGGCTGTTACTGTAGGCAGCGAGGAGGACTGTGTTTTATTGGAACAAGCGGCATTACCGGCTATAACTTTAGAGGAAACTGGTTGGTTGGGTAATCCTTTATATCTAGAATCACAGCAATTCTATACCCCTGGGTTTGTGGATGATGATCAGTTTGCGGAAGAACAAGACGAAGAGTAGACACTTATAAACTAATTCTTTTTTTAGCTATTGGAGGGCAGTTATGGCAGATAGTTCAGTTAGAGCCGATACACCAGACCCAACGCGTTACCACGTCAACCGCTCTGATATGCCTGGAACTATGATACCTCGGGCGGGAGCGGACGGGCAATCGTTAGGATTTGACCCGAATCGCCCGCAGGCTGTAATAGTAGACCCTGGGGTGGAAGGTGGTGGTTTTGTTTTAGATTTAAAAGCATTAATTGAGTTGAATCCTAATTTTAATGCGGAAGCCAAGCGTAGCGGTGTGGTTGACGATGTTCATTCCTTCTACAAAGGGCTAAGCCGGCAGACTGTAGTGGGAAGAAATATAAATGGCACAGAAAAGGAGCAGTTTATGTCTGAACCGAGCGAACCAACCGAACCAACCGAACCAACCGAACCAACCGAACCAGTAAACTCTAAAATGGGTAAAATGGAGGAGGCGATTAGAGGTTTACTTGATGAGCAATTTCCCAAGTTAGAAAATACAAAAAAGCAGGTTAAAAAGCATAAGTTGGCAACCGAGGCTGCAGTTGCAGCCATGTCTGCTGCGGATTCACAAAATCGTGCGCAGCAAGACCAACTTTTAAATGCTTTAGTTAATAGAGTAAATCGGCTTAGCGGTGGCTCGTCGGAACAAAAAGAAATACCAGATTCAGTTCAAAATGCCTTTTCTAAATTACAAATTCCGTTTCTTTCTGGCATTAAACCAGAACGCCCGCAATATGAAGTCTATTTTGAAATGGCAAAGTTGGGTACAATGTCTGCACGGTATCACGCAGTAATTGCTAGCGATGCCTGCGTCGCATTGATTTACGACACTAGATTTGAAGACGGGTTTCAATATTTACCGCCTAATTTGAGGGAGGAGCAGATCGTGGTTTCTGTGCCTAAAACCAAAGAAACTTATACTTGTTCGTCACTTGGGTTGCATTGGTCGCTTGGTTGTTTGGATGTTGTTATTCTTATTCGTTACAAAGAGGATTAATACGATGGAAAAGAATGGGGCTATCACGGCAAATACACCTAGTTGCGGTAACGGCTGTAATGGCTGTTGTCGTGGGAATTGCAGCTGCAAAGTTAAAAGGGCAAATGCACAAAGTAGTGCGAAGCAGCCTTTGCTATTTCCAGAAACAAAGGAAGCTGCCGACACCATGGAACAGGATCTAATTAAACGGGCAGTTGAAGTAGTTCAAGAAAGAAGTAAACCTACCCACTAGGTGTAGTAGTTTATACTGAGGGAGAACCAGTAATGTCAATGATGTCTGCGGGTAATACTTACTTTAATCAAGGCACCAGCAATACTGGTTTTTCTGACCCTTTTAACGATATTGCCACCTCGCATATGCCGACTACGATGAAAACGGCGTTGTGGTGGTCTGAATACATCTGGACGATGCAGGGTACTTACCGCATGGCGATGGAGCGCATTGTCAGTTATTTTATTACAGAAATTGAAATAGGGGGCGAAGCTAACGACGAAGAAAAAGTTAAGTATTCTGATTTTTTAAAAAACCAATTGCATGTTTTAGATTTTCTTAACCAAGTTATGCGAGATCGTCTTTGTTATGGCAATTCTTTTGCAAGCGTGGTCGTCCCGTTTCGCCGATTTTTACGAAATCCAAAAACTGGTGATATTTATCCGCTTAAATTTGTGTATGAAAATTTTGATTTTAAATTTACAGAAAAGTTTGAATTTGAAGCAACTTGTCCAAAAACAAAATGGCGAGGTCCTTGGGTTGTAGAAGACAAAGCGAGAGAAGAGTCTAAACATTTAATTTTAAAACGCTGGAGCCCTCACGAAATCGAAATTTTGCATGATCCATATACCGATGAAGTTTCATACTTATGGCGCATACCTGAGTACTATAAAAAAATGGTTAAAGATGGGAATCTTTTTCATTTAGAACGGGCAAGTAAGCAAGTTCTTGAAACCATAAGAACGGATAAGTTATTTAGGTTTAATCCTGCTGCTATCTTTCACATGAAAGAACAAACTTTAGCTGGAATACGAAACCTTGGGTGGGGGTTACCCCGAAGTTTAATAAACTATCGTCAAATATGGTATGTGCAAGTTTTGCGCAGATACAACGAAGCTATCGCGTTGGATTATGTGATCCCCTTCCGTTTGATTACACCCGCAGCACGCAGTGGTGGGTCTAATGCGGGTAACATCGCAACGCAAGACCCTATGTCTATTTATTCAGCTGGTGATTTTAGATCACAAGTTAGACAAATGATTAACAGAAGAAGGCGGGATCCAGCTGCGTGGCAGCTTCTGCCTTTCCCTGTTAATTACCAGATTCTTGGCGGAGATGCCAAACAACTGGCACCTACGGAATTGATTCAGCAGGGCACCGAAGAATTGCTGAACGAATGCGGTACCCCTGTTGAATTTTATCAAGGTTCGTTGTCGTTACAAGCCGCGCCTGTTGCTCTTCGTCTTTTTGAAAGCACGCATCGTCAATTAGTAACAGATGCAAACTCTTTCTTGCAGTGGATGTGTAATTCTATTAGCCAAATTATGTCCTGGGAACTTGTGGATTGTAGTTTACAGCGAGTTACTACTGCCGATGATATGCAGAAACAAATGGCTGCATTACAATTAATGATGGGTCAGCAGTTATCCGGTACAACTGGGCTTCGTGCGATGGGATACAGCTGGGATACGGAACAAAAATTGCTTGCTGCTGAGGCAAGTAAGCAGCAAAAAATGCAAGCGAGACAAGCGGAAGAAGCCGAACAGTCTGGATTCGCTGCCCAAATTTCTAAAGGTGTTAATCCAAGTGCGGGTGGTGCCCCTCCTGCAGGTGGGCCTGCAGGTGGTCCTCCTGCCGGTGGCGGTGCCCCACCTGCAGGTGGCGGTGGTGCTCCTCCGTCTGGCGGGGGTGCTACCGCAGGTGGTATCCCAACTCCTGTTACTAACTATTTGCAGTCAATGGGGCCAAACTCTGCTATTACTCCAAATGATCTACAAGCGGCTGCGGAGCAGTTATCTCAAGAATTACTCGGTATACCTGAAGCTATTAAAGATTCTGAACTGCGTAAACTTAAAGCAAATAACCCGACACTGCATTCAGTTGTTCGCACCAAGTTAGACGAAGCACGCAGTAAGCTGCGGCTGCAAGGTGGTGCGATGTTGCAACAACAGATGCAGCAGGGTGGAGGGGGTTAGTTACAATGCTTAAAATTGGTTTTATCTGCCCTATCTATACTGCAGAAGTTTTTGCAAATTATACGCAAAAAGCTTTAGAATCTTTTTTTGCCACTACCCCCGGTGGTACAGCCATCATTGTAAATGACGGGTCGACTGGCTGGAGTAGCGATTACGAACAATCTTTACTCGGTTTAAAAAACAATTACTCTGATGTTTCATTGCATTTGTTAAACTTTCCCCAACTTGGCGGATTAACACGGAGTTGGAATGCGGGGCTGGCTAAAGCGGAGGAACTTGGTTTGGACTACGCCATTGCGGGTAACAACGACATAATATTTTCGAATAACTGGTATGAAGGTATGTTACTGGCGTTAGCTAATGGCTACGAGCTGGTGGGTCCAATCTCTAATGCTCCCGGTATAACTGCCGGAGGTAAACAAAATGTTGAGCTATATTCGCCCGACTATACCCTTACCGATAATTTAGATGAGGTGAATAAAGTTGCGGAACACGTACATAAAACTTATTTTGGTAAAACAATAGAAAGCAAAGTTAATGGATTTTTTTTAATGGCGACTTTAAAGTCGTGGATAAAAGGAAAATTTGACGAACATAATTTTTTCAGACCTAAAAATTCGCATTACTCCACGGGATGGCTTAACCCGACACCGTTAATGACAGCAAATGAAGACGAGCTACAAGGGCGATGGGCTGAAAAAGATATGAAATCAGGTATCGTTTTAAGCACATTTATATTTCATTATCGATCTGTCTCCCGAGGTAATGGCTATAAGCTAGGAAAATGGTATCGGCAAGCATGAGCAAAATATTAGTTTACAGCTGTGTCGCTGGAAATTACGATGATGTTACGAAGGGATTGTTATCTTCGCTCGCACCGGCAGAGCACGATGTTTCGTATGTCTTATACACAGACCAGCCAATTAAAGATTCAATAAAAATAAGTCAAGACTGTTTTCATTACCAAGCACCTGGAGGTAATATTACTTGGCAAATACGCCCTTTGGTGTGGGAACATCCTCTGTGTAAGCGGCGTACAGCTCGTTTCTGCAAAATTAACCCTCACATTTTTTGCGATAATTCGACAACCCACGACATATGGATAGACGGCAATCAAATCATTAAACAAGATGTTAGGCTGGTTGAAAGTTTGCTCCCTTACTTAAAAAACAATTTTATTGCCACTTTCAAGCATCCTGACCGTATCTGTATTTATCAGGAGTTGCCGCAATGCATACAATGGGAAAAAGACAATTCTACATTAATGCGGCGACAAGTCGATAATTACCGCAAAGAGGGTTATCCTGCCTATGTTGGATTGGTAGAGACATCTTGTCTTGTGCGAAAGCAGGGAAAAGAATCAGCTGATTTTAACAAACAGTGGTGGGATGAGATTAGTCGCAATAGCTATCGAGATCAGTTAAGTTTTAACTACGTGGTATGGAAACAAAAGCAAAAATATGGTTTACTCGTAGGGCACAGAACAAAATCTTCTTTTTTTCATTACGCTCCGCATTATGCCTAAACGACACTAGCCCTGGAGTCTTGGTGTTAAAAGTTGGAATTTTTGCTCCGTATGTTCGAAACGAAACTACGCTAGCTGCCGTACAAATAGCAGATTGGCTGGTTCGTTGCGGGATTAAAGTAGAATTTCTTTCAGATGGTAAGGTTTCAAAAGGCATTCATCCCATTTGGGATCACAAAGTTAAGCGTGCAAACGAAGATTCAATTCATCCTTGGGCGTTTCAAGCTACGCATTTGTGCTGGTTCAGTGCAAATGATTGGGCGTTAGCCGAAGCTAAATTAGTAAATTCGTTCAGCCCTAAATACCGAACTATGCATTATTATTTTCCGCACTGGGGGGAATGGAATTCGACTAATTCAAATTTCTTAAATGCGGCAGATCGTATCATTTGTTTAAGCCACGATTTAGCTACTTGGCTGGATAAACAACAAAGAAGAGTTTTACCTACCCGCACTTGGGCTAATTTAGTAGTGGCGGACAAGCTGTTAATCCCGAAGATTGGCTGGGTGCGCCCTGGCATTAAACAATTTTTAGTCATACTGGCAAAGTCAATTGAATTAGATCTAGGCCCAGAATTGTTTGAAATATTTTATCCACTTTTAAACAATTATGATGTTATTCGATTTACTTTTTTGTTAGAACATTCTATGCCCAGAGCGTATCGCGTTGGCCTAAAGAAGCTGCAGCAGTGTTATCCTGATAGAGTTTCGATTGTTACTAGCCCCGCTTATTGCGATTATGCTAACTTAGCCAGGCAGCACGATTGGGTGTATCTGGCTGGTACTCGTTTTACTTATGGTGCAGTTATGGCATGCATTGTTAGCAGTTCTTCAATCCTGGTTTGCCACGACATTCCTCCGGTGGGTGCCCATGTGGTAGATGATTTAAATGGTAAATTAATCGTATGCGGACTAAGTGATAAACCAGCACCTGCGGCTTTAGTGGGCTTAGCGGACGTAGAAACGGTATTATCTGGATTAGCGGAAGCATCTACGAAAACACTGGAAGCCATGCAACGGGTCTCGGCTGACTATTTGCGTAAAAAACAGAAAGCTTTTGAATGGTTCATCCACAACGAATTTGCGTAAATGATCATGTGCTAGTCGCAGGTACTCCTGGCGCTTTTATTCACCATGTGGCGGCACGCTTGCACAGTTTCGGGTGGGCAGTTCTTTGGCCGAATCAAGACATAGAAACGACTAATGTTCGTTTTTATTTTGAACACAACTATCAAAACTTTGAAACACAACGCATACACCGATCAATTTACGCACAAAATAGCGACAGCAAACTAGTTAGTAAGCCCCCTGTGTATTATGATCCACCTTTTCCAGGACCAGCTGAGTTTATTGCTCAGTTTGACACGCCTGCGGTTATTTCCTGCGTTATGCTTGCTCCTTTCTTAGACTTGTGGGCCAGTGTAGCCGATGTTGTAATAGACATACAAGCCACAGAAGAAGAAGACGAGGCGACGCTTGCACGCTGGGCAAAGAATTTGTACCCGTTGGATTATGTAAAAGATGTCTGCAATTGCCAGCGAATGCGGTATAATAAGCACTTGAAATTGTTCGGTAGAATTTGCACAATAACAAACGCCGAGGTCAAAGATAAGAATTTTGACAAGCTAGATAAGTTTCTTGCTTCTATCTGTAATTTTTAAACAAGGAAATTCCAATGAGCGATTCTGACAATCCTGTTGAGAGCAAAATGAAAGTTTCGTTGAATAAGGTTGCGGGTATATCCCCAATCGCTACTCCTTCGATATCCCCGCCTGCCTCAGTTACCGGAGTTGTAAACATAGGCAATATAGCTGCTGCGTTGCACCCTTCGTCGCACAAGCAGGCAGCAACTCAAGTCATAGTAAATGATGCCTTCAATTACGATGTTGCATTTAATATGGCATTTTTGGGGTCCGGGCAGGGTGGGGCACGGTTAGCTTCTAGTTTTTGGTCTTTAGGTTACAGGCGTGTATCGTTGTTCAACACTGCCGAGAGTGACTTCCAAGGTTTACCGGATGAGATTCAAAGGCACACCTTGCAGTTAGGCGGAGCTGCAAAAGATGCAAGGTTTGCGGAGCAAGCAATAACGGGGCACGAGGAAGAGATTTGGGATTTGTTACAGCGTTCGTGGGGTAACGATGTGGATTATGGTTTGATTTGTGTAGGGTTGGGTGGTGGGACTGGGTCTGGTACTAGTGGCAAGCTGGTGCAGATTGCTAGGGATTATCTGGATTCCAAGGGTAAACCACCTAGGGTTGGTGTAATAGCTTCAATTCCGGCTTTTACCGAAGGCCAGCAAGTATGTCGTAATGCAGTTACATCGTTTCAACGGTTACTGGAGTTAAAGGTTAGCCCATTGATTTTAATTGACAACGCACGCATTAATCAGTTATATAGGCCGGGTATGGCTCAGTTGTACAGTGTGGCCAATAGCACGGTAAGTCAGTTGTTCCATTTGTTTAATCAGTTGGCAGCAGTACACAGCCCGTTAATAACCTTTGACCGCAGCGAGCTGGCCCAGTTGTTGGATCATGGTATTTGTGTAATGGGAGCTGCTAGCTTGCAAAACATTACAAGTCCTGCGGATATCTCTGCTGCTATTAGGGATCAGCTTACTAACAATGTGCTGGCAGAAGTTGATTTAAAGCAGGGCACGAAGGGGGCTTGTTTGTTTGTAGGAGATCAGCATCATTTGGATAATCTTGGTCTAGAGTACTTCGATGCGGGTTTTACACAGATGAATCGCACTTTGAAAGGGGGAAATAGCGTTGTGCATAGGGGTGTATACATTGGCTCTTCTCCTGGTTTACAGGCCTATGCAATGATCAGCGATCTTAAGCCGCCTTTTGCTACATTGGCAAAGCTAGCAAAAGAGGCAAACATTTCTAAAAGTCAGTTGACGAGTGGGTTGGCTCAGTTTCTAGGTGTGAACGATTAAACCAAAGAAAGGGATTAAAATGTCACCAAATCTTATTGCAGGCGAACTTCCAGACCTTTTGGAGTTTTTAAAAACAGCGTACAGGGAAAAAATCAAAATTCCCAACGGTGTCTCAGACCCTTCGGATATTTTTATCAGTTGGGCACAAGATTACCTTGCGCAGCATAGACCTAGCGAGGTATTTGCTGTGGATAGTAACTATGGCGTGCAGTTGACCAACGGGCAGCGAGTGCAACTTAGTCCTAGTCAAACTGGAGCTAAAGAAGTTGCGGGTCAAATGGCTAGTCCAGACTCCTCTGTGGCTATCTTTAATAGGTAGGTTTGCCTTGTTAATAGTAAAGGTGAAGCTATTCATCCCTTGGTTTTATTAGGGATATCGTTGCGTAAGCGGTATGAACTACTAACCGGTTTAAGGAGAGCTTGGTTATGAGATTTTGGAAGCCTCGAACGAACATACCTAGTGCAGCCAAGATTGGCATATCTTTAGTGACATACAATCAAACGGATTGCTTGGCTGCCTTGGTCTACGCACTTAAGGCTCAAACCTTTAGAAACTTCAAGGTATACATAATACACGATGGGCCTTGGTTGCCAGAGGCACATAGGGTTTGTTTAGTCGCCATAGATGGGGATGATAGATTTTCTATGTCGTGCACAGAGGAGAGGGCTAATGCGTACGGGCACAACCTAAGGCAGATAGGATTTGACAAGGCTTATGCAGCTGGGTGTGATTGGATAGGAACGATGAACGGGGACGGCTTGTACGCCCCTGTTTATTTTGAGTGGATGTTAAGTGAGGCAGAAACTGCGAAGGCCAACTTCGTATGCTGCAATATGATACACAGTCACAAACAGTGGCATGCTCTTGTAACTGGCTTAGTCAGAGCACGGATAGATGCAGGGAGTTGGCTGGCTCGGTCGAGTATTGCTTCGTTAAGCAAGTGGACCAGCTTAGCGTTCGAGGGGGATTGGGTATACATTCACGGGCTTACGCAGGCTCCTGGCTTTGTACCTGCTAAGGTTAATGGTTTTTTGTTTGTGCATAACTAGCTTGGAGGTTATATGAGTGACAAATCGGCTATAGTTTCGATGCGGGCGGAAGGAAGAATGGCTGGTGGCCTGCAAGATATGATAGCGCATATCAACAGCATATCCCCAACGAAGGATATGCGTTTAATCGAGATAGGTGCATATGCGGGGGAATCAACTGCTATTTTTTGTCAAAACTTTAAAGCTGTAGTTACGATAGACCCGTTTTTAAACGGCTATGACTCCGGGGATTCGGCTAGCCATGCTGCTCCGTTCTCGCAGGTTTACGCTGTTTTTTGCAAAAGAATGCAGAAGTATGCCAATTACACATTAATACAGAAAACCTCGGATGACGCAGTTAAAGAGCTAATGGACCAACCAGTAGTGCATTGTTTTGATGTTGTGTACATAGATGGCATGCATCGGTATGAACAAGTAAAAAAAGACATTTTAAATTACAGCAAAATTGTAAAAATAGACGGGTTTATTACTGGGCATGATTATGTCAGTGGCTGGGGAGAAGTGGTTAGGGCAGTAAACGAGTTCTGTGTAAAACCAGATATGGTTTTTCGTGACGGTAGCTGGTTAGTGCGAAAAGTTAGCTGAAATGAATTGTTTTTTGCGTTAAGTAGAAAATAGGCTTAAAACATTGATTCTACGCGATAAACAGCAGAATGGGTTTAAATCTCCAACAGAAAAGGTACAACAATGGCTAATTTATACGGCGATTTAGCGGATATAATTGCAGAACATTTAGGTGTAGCTTCTGACCGCATTCACAGCAGCGATTCGTTCCACACACTGGGGCTAGACAGCCTTAGCACTATGGAATTGTGGTTTGAAATTGAAACTCGATGGGGGGTCGACAAGGAGTTGCTAGACAACGGTACGCATCAACCTTTTGGGGAGCTGGCAAAGCAGATAGAGCAGCGAGTAAAAAAACCAGCATTTATCGAGTAAGTTACACATTTTAAAATCCGGATTTTAACCGGCAAGGATGCGTGTATGTGGTTTGCACTGTCGGACGGAGGGGAGCTGAACAAAAACGAATTCTTGCAAGAACTAAGAATCAATCGTGTTTGTCCCCTGCTCGTGTATCATAAAGACGATCAACCAATCGTTCCTATTTTTTCAAGCCACGATCTTGCTGTTCGGTTTGCTCAGCGCAATACTTTAAAAGCCTGGTCGATTGGCTGTATGGAGGCGGTAGAGGAAGACATCCAAAAGTTGTGCAAAGAAGGATTTATTGTGGAGCAGCTGCATTGGCCCAGTAAGCGAGATGTTTCGGTACATATGCTTTGGCTAGAAAGAGAGGTAGACCCGATAACAAAAGGTTTTCGTAATAACATTGGATAGTGTTACTTTAAAAGTTTACGAAAGGATTTCACATGTTTTGTTACTTATTTTTAATTGTGTTACCGTTGCAAGGGGCTGATCCAGTTTCCTTTCCTTACGCTGGGCAGTATCAGTATCTGCCGTTAGCAAAGCAACAAGAGATATATAAAATCTGGCCTACGCCACTTGTGCTACCAGACAAATTGCATTTCTATGCCCGCTCAGGTTACAGCCAAAGGTTAACTATCACCAATGGGCTGGATCACCATATTTGGATGCCAACCTCGCAGGATGATTCTCTTGGGGCTCAAAACCCAAATCGCAAGTCTCCATGGGTTGTATCCGGTGGCGCGGATGGTTTAACAGACTTTGTATCGTATGTGGGGGTTGCGTTCCCCAAGGATGCAACAGTAAACATCTACAGTGAGAGCGTAGACGCGGGGGCTAGACGGCTATTACCTATGCACAAGTGGAGTTGGCCTAAGGGTTCCATCTTCATAGACATGCTGACGCATAAAAACCACACCTTTGAGGTGCGACAGCGAGAGAAGGTAGGGGAAGTTGACTGGGTTTCTAGTGTTATCTTCCACGATGCTCAGAAAGCTCCCAAAGAGTTTAAAGGTGCAGGGCAATCCTGTATATCGTGCCACGGTAAGGTAGGAAGTCAAGATGGCTATGGCATTCGTATACGGGGCGGAGATACAGTGTTTTCTCTGACCCCTATTAGTTTACTACCCGGTAGATAATAGCGGGTTTTGGGGTGGCATGTAGCGAGGGGTGGGGGATTTTCTCCGCCCCTTTTTTTTTGTCGGCACAGTTAAAAAATTAGTTATATTTGCTTAGATGCTGTGTACTTGCAGGGGGTACCATGCTTAAACTTATCTTATGCACATAGATAAGTCGCACAACTACGATCAGAGGCAACAAAAACCTTTTCGGCACCAGCAAAAAGGTGGCGGGAAAGCGAGTTACGTTATGCCAGCTAAGACTATTCCTAAGATTTCCGTAGATTCGGCGTTTGCAGGGGCATGGCCCGTGTCCTTGCAAGTAAGCCGGCGTAGGCAGCAGATCATTCTGAGCGATATGAGTTCACACCCGTTGGCTGACCTTTGCTGCGGGCAATGGGAATGTGTTTTAAATCCGGAATTTAACTCTTTGTTTTTAAGCCCAGCAAAAGGTCAGAACAGGTTCTTACGCTACTGGGCAAAGAAGTTTGGTATGCTGGGTCATACTCATTGCTTGGCGGTGCAACTGCCCAAGTCCCAAGTGATACTGTATCGCCCCGTGTGTGTGCAGGCAGATGGTGACCGTATTTGTTTTCAGTACTTAAACCGAGTTCCTAGTTTAACCAAGGTTGCCAATGCTGGATAATATTGCAAAACTGCGTTTGATGCTGTTAGGGCGAAAAACAGCTTCAGCAGCCACTGGTTTTGAGCAGATAGATTCCTTGGCCAAATTAGCCGTAGATGCCATAACTCGACAAAAAATTAATAAAATAAACAGCTACGCTTGCCAAACTCCACAAACAAAACTTGCTGGGGCTACTTGGCGTACTCCTGAGAATCTTGCGAAGATTCTCAGACAGGCGTGGGGGTCGTCATCACCCGTTGTGGGCGATATGACCCAAGGTTTCAACAGAAACCAAGTTTTACAGGCAATTTCTGACCGTTTTGGGATGGGTAAGACCATAGCAAAAGGCTATCAAGATTTTACGGATAAGTTGAATTGGAGACCGCTACCTGAAAAGATCCAAAACAGCGTTTTGAAGACAATATTTGATCAGGCTACACCTAAATACATATTCAGAGGTACTACCCCAGGTAAAAACATAAATAACCCCTTTGCGGTCGACAACGCTGGGCTTGCAGCTAATTTCGTGCACGGTTCGCCTAGCCCTTTTATTTCAGATTACTATGCCAAACAATTTGGGGGTGGTAGGGCATTTCAAATGTTCAAGCCTACCAGAGCTCAAGGGTATATGCCCGACTTTCGCGCTCAGTACTATATTGATAAGAATACTGGAACTTTAAAGGAAGATATAAAAAACCGTACATGGGCCAAGATATCTCCGGATTTTAAAACCAATATGAGCACGGAAGACTTCTTGCACCCAGGTATGCTTAACAAGGAGGAATTAGCACATAAGGCTATTGGGCAAACTGTTTACGAAACACCAGTTATGCCGGCTAATAAGGTTTTTGGCACATTCTTGGCTAGAAGAAAATCGCAACAATATCATCCCGGAGTACAAAACTTTGACTACATGCCGTCTTTTCCGCGAGCTAGGGCATCCGATATACTTAAGTATACTGAGATAGCTAGCGTTCCAAACCATCTTAATAATAAGTTTGTTCAAATGAGTTTAGAAAAGCAAAGAAAGCTACCTACAGATTCATCAGGGAGGCTGCTCGCATCACCTATTCCTAAGCCACCTATTGCTGCGCCACCTATTGCCGCACCACCTATTGCCGCACCACCTATTCCTAAGCCACCTAATGCTGCGCCACCTATTGCTGCGCCACCTATTGCTGCTCATGCCCCAAATACGCTAGGGACTGCAGGGGACTACCCAGTACCACCTACCGGATTTTTAGCTAGTATGCAACAGTATCTACTTAGCTTCATGGGTGGTGGTGTTAAGCAAGGAAGTACAGCTTGGGTTAGAGCATTCCGAGCTGGAAAACTAAGTCCTGAATCTTTAGGGCGCATAGCGGCAAGGTTACCCGAAGGTACTAACCGTTTTGTTAGACCTCTTGGCAAAGGTATAAATATGCAGGCTGACCTAATGGTTGGCAACCTTGGCGGACAAGTTGGACAAGTTGTTCGTAAGCTGCCCATCCACGCAATTCCTCCAAAGGCGCTTGCTGCGGAAGCAGGCAACCTTCAACTGGCTCAGACTATTATTTCAAAGTTGTTGAAAGGGAGTAACAAATGATAAGACGTGCGACATCTAACAGTATGTCCAACACTTGGGGCACGGGTCTAAGGTATTCCTGTCGCACGCAGTTAAGAATGTGGTCAAAAGTATTTAGTGACAGCCACTCGGCGTCAAGAGCATCACATTACAGGTACAACTCGCTAAGTTGGAAATCCGATGTAGTTTTGTCAAAGTAACGAGCTACTGTTGTATTAACTGTTCGTAGTATTTAAACTAAGTTTGTTCGAACTTAACCTTAAGGAGTTTATCGTGCACAAACAATCAGGCATTCGTTCCGCTTTAGTTGGTACTGGTATTGGTGGCGTTCTGGGAGGGCTGCTTGGTCGATTTACTGGCTATAATGCTGGCAATAAAGAAGGGTACAGAAGTGGTAGTGAGTCCGGCTATAATGCTGGCAATAAAGAAGGGTACAGAAGTGGTAGTGAGTCCGGGGGTAGAGATACCTTGTTAAATCTACTTCGGGGTATGACTGATGTTGTAGATCAAGGGCGTAGAAGCGATGTAGATTTAAAACAATTGCTTATGCCACTAGAAGGGGGCGCTTCTCCGGCTATGTCCTCAGTAGCGGTTAAAACCGCAAAACTACGAAGAATGTTTGCCCGCATAGAAAAGAAAGCTGAAGAAAAACAATCAGGCATTCGTTCCGCTTTAGTTGGTACTGGTATTGGTGGCGTTCTGGGAGGGCTGCTTGGTCGATTTACTGGCTATAATGCTGGCAATAAAGAAGGGTACAGAAGTGGTAGTGAGTCCGGCTATAATGCTGGCAATAAAGAAGGGTACAGAAGTGGTAGTGAGTCCGGGGGTAGAGATACCTTGTTAAATCTACTTCGGGGTATGACTGATGTTGTAGATCAAGGGCGTAGAAGCGATGTAGATTTAAAACAATTGCTTATGCCACTAGAAGGGGGCGCTTCTCCGGCTATGTCCTCAGTAGCGGTTAAAACCGCAAAACTACGAAGAATGTTTGCCCGCATAGAAAAACAAGCTATTGCTAGTTTAAGCAGAAAGTTATTTGGGCCTGACAGATACGGCGCATAATTTCATCTTGGCTTACAGAGATGGGGCGACCAAGTGGCAGTTTAGAACAATATTCAAATAAGTGGAATGAAATTGCACCAAGCACATATCAGCCTTTCCCAGCTTCGCCTAGCTGGCGAAGCCCATAACCAGCTGCGATTGCCAAACAGAGTAAATAAAGTTAGAGTATCAGTTACCTTTATAATTTCTGGGGAGCACTATGTACGAGTACACGGAAAAAGCGGGCGATGCTGCAGCTAAGACTGAGAAGACAGCGGCATTAGAAGATACGAAACTCGGCATACCGATTAGTGCTGCAATCGCGGGTGGACTGGGTGGAGGGCTTTACGGAGGGCTTAAAGGTTTAATATCTCCCGGCGAATATGAAACGACAGACGAGGAAGGGCAGAAGGTTAAAAAAAAGCGTAATAGGCTAATAGCAGCTTTACAAGGTTCTTTGTACTCTGGTGCTTTGGGGGCCGGAGCTGGGGCGTTAGGTGGGACGGCGTTTAATGCGGCCACTTCCGCCGACCCACAAAGAACTCCTTACACCGATGCTTACCGCAGTCTGCTTGTAGGTCAGGGCTTGGCTAACAATTATAAGTCGGCAGAGGCGGGACAAGACAGCAAACCTTCAGCAATGTCTTACATTCCCGGGATTGGCGGATTCCTTAGCGGAATAGCTAATCCTATGGTTCGCAAAAGTGATATAGGTATAGATTCCCTTGCAGGTATTCTGAAACCCATAGCGGCACCCATAGCGGCAGTGAATGAAGGCGTGGCTGGATTAATTGGGGGTATGGCAGGCGGCTTAGGTGGTGGCATGATTGGCCGTTTAGGGGGCAAGGCCCTTAAGACGCTTTTAAGTAAGCTTACAAAAAATTCGCTAAAGCCGACTGTGCTTACGAAGCTTAATCCAGGCGAATTCCGAAGTATACCGAGAGTGCCAACTGGTGCGGCGGAAGGGGTTCACAAATTAGTTGATAAATTTGACGATAATTCCGGTATCCTTGGGTTCCTTGGTGGAGCTTCTTTGGGTACACATGGCGGTGCCAGTGCTTACCGCAGTCTGAAGGACTGGGCTATCAATTACGCGGATAAACTAAAACCTAAACTTGAGGATACGATTACAATGCCTGAGAAAATTGCAGAATGGGCTTCAGCTCCTAGCTTTTCGGCTAATGTGCCATTACCGCAGAAACTTAATCCGCTGGTTGCCGGTAGAAAATCATCAACAACCAAAGCGGACGCTAATGGAGTTCGAGAAGCACTTGCCAAGCTTGGTGCGTATGACAGCGCTTCACTTGCTGTTTCGGCAGCCGGGGATAGCAAAGGGTCTAAATATAAACAACAAGATGAAGATCACGCAACTGGTGCAGCTGCGTTTGATTCGCTTGATAAGTATCGAAGGATGACTAAGAAAGCAGGCATGACTCAGTTCCAGACTAAATTCTTTGAACGCTTTATTTTAGAAGGTAAAAGTGCACAACAGCTACAAGCTGTGGTTAAGCAAGCAGGAGAACAGTTTGGATCTAAGATAGGTAAAGAATTAGCACGTGGGTTTAAAAAGCTTGCTTCTGCGGGGTTAGCCGGTGCCCGCTGGTTTGCTCGGGCTACCGGCAGCCCGACCGGTGCGGCTGCGCAGCGCCCAAGCCAGCAAGGACTCCCTTCAGCTGGCGGGTTTGGCTTTTCTCAACTTCCGGCAGCGATGACTAATTTTGGTAAGCGGGTTGGAGAAGCATTCCCCGGATCAAAAGACTACATGGGCATGGGGGGTGCTGCGTTTGATGGTGTTAAAGGAGCGTTACCTGGAATGGGCCAACAGCTTCAACAAGCAGCAACCAAAGGAGTAGAAGGCTGGGTTAAGCAACCCGGTGTCTTTACTAACCCTGCGGAAGTATGGAGGCGTAGAAACCAAGCTCAAGGTGTTCAGAAGACTTTAGGGGATATAACGACTGGCATGGGTAAGCTTATGGGCAAGCAGTCTAGTGAAAAGCGAGGGGCTAACTGGGCTGCGCTTGGGAAAGGGGCATTAAAATATATGGGAATGGGTGCGGGAAAACCCGGGGCAGAAGTAGCAAATACTTTTAGGCATGCTATGGGCACGGCGGGAACGACTGCAGGAGGTGCAGCTTTAAAAGTATTGAAAAATCCTGTTCTGCAAGGGCGAGCAGGTACTGGGGCTGTGACTGGTGCAATAAACCCTATGACTGGTTTACTTTCCCAAGATGAAAATAGAAGCTGGGGTGACTATCTTACTAGTGCGGGTCTTAGCGGCTTAGCTGGTGCTGGTGCAGGTGTTTTAGGGGGCAAAGGCACGCAAAAGATGATGGGGCGTATGCAAGCAGGCGGAAACTTAGGTTTTATGGGTGATATGGCAGCAGATTTAGCTGGGTATGACACAGGTGGTCGGTTAGGGCAAATTGGATTTTTAGGCGGAGCTGCATTGCCCGCAAAGGTGCCTCAATGGTTAGGGCAAAAGGCGACACAGATGGGAGGTGGCCGTGTCGGCACGAATATTCCCGGAAGGGCAGGAGACACTGCAAAACTTATGAATAGTGTGGATTATTTAAGCAAGGGGCAGAACTGGGTACTCGGTAAAGGTAGGCAAGGTGCAGGCTTAGGCTATCAAGCAGCTAAAGCTAATCCGTTGATGGCAGCTGGTCTAGGTACTGCGGGACTTGGCGGTACCTACGGGTTACACCAACTTGGTAGAGCGGCAGACGCAGCTGAGGGCATGCGTGGTGATGCGAATGCACAGATGAGTGCTCTTAGGCAGCAAGTTGCTGGCATGGGTGGCATGGGTGGCATGGGTCAGTTCTTTAATGAAAATAAGCATTGGTTAATGCCTGCGTTGTTAGCTGGTGGGGGTGCTTTGGCCGGGGGTGCAATGGGTGGTGGTGGTGGTGCTGCACTGGGTGGCCTCGGCTTGCCAGCCCTTTATGCGATGCATCAAAGTGGTATGTTTGGCGGCGGAGGCGGCGGAGGCGGCGGAGGCGGCGGAGGCGGAGGCGTTGATCTTTATCGACCTGAGTCAAACGGGGGCCGTGACTTAATACAACTTCAGTTCCAAAATGCACAAGAAGATACAAATAGACAAATTGTCGCTCGGACAAGAGATCCGAGAATAGCTGTACCTAAAACAGCCAGTGCTAATGCAGTACGGCTTATGCATCGAATAGAAAAGAAAGCCGAAGAAAAGCAAGCTATAGCCGCTCTTGTTAAAGCTTTGTCCGTGAGCGGGGCAAAAGCTTTAATGTCACGATTAGAAAGTTACGCAGGGCAACGATGACCTCTACAGAGCACGATCTGGGGGAATACCAAGCTGTGTGTTGAGTAAGTAGCTGTGTAGGTCGCAAGGCGGATTGGAAAGATCCGACTCATGCCTAACAGCTAGGTGCATTTATGCTAAAGAATAAATGTACAGAACGCTGCTGGGACAAACCCTTGCGGACAGTGTTTCGGGCAGTTGGAATGGTGGCAGTTTTTCGAGGGTCCTCGGCTCCCAGGCTTCCTTTCACCCTCCCACCGTACAACTTGAGACCGCTGGCACCGCGCAGAGTGTCACGTTTCTACGAGGAAAGGCGGAAACGCTAGACCGGGTGCGACTGCCTAGCTCGACTTAAATTCTGGATTTTAAAAGGTGGTTAAGAATGAGACACGCAAGTTTACCTTACCACCTTTATCTGAATGTGGACAATAGCTATCTTGGTCCTGATATGCCAAAAGGCATGACACTTTGTATATGGCACGCTTCTTACGGCAGGCTTGGGCAAATGTTGATGTGCCATGTTTTATTAGAATCTGGGGCACACTGGAGTGGGTTACCGCTGCATGCACTATCCAACACTACTAATTTTTCTCTTTTACCTGAACAAGTAATGCCTTGGGCAGCTATGGGGGAATCCCTAGAGATTGAACTCTTCCCGCTGTTGGAAGGTTTGCAAACAAAGATTATGCAGCCGTTTAGCGGAGAGGGAAGACATACTGGTATGATCTTCGACTGGAAAGACGGTTACAGCCGTTATCCCCAAGAGCATAAGCCCCTCAACCTAATACAGACCGACGATGGGCAACTAGCTTTGTTGCCAAACAATTTTATACTCTTAAGTGATAAGCATTTTGTGTCAGAAGACGCAAAGCTAAACCTTAAAAATTATAAACGCGGGGCTATAACGCATTGGGGGACTTGATAAAATAACGCCTTGCTACTATGGTGCGGTTGGCTATAGAAGGTATAATGCCTTTTGCTGCTAAGTTGGTGCAGCTATTCTCTCTTCACGGATGAAGGAGGTCGGCATGAATACTTTTGTGAAAGGTAGGTGATCCGTATCTCGGTCGGGCTTGTCCCGGAGATACGAATTTCTGGGATGGGCTCGATTTGTTTAACAGCACGGGTCTGTTGACATAAAGTAATAAGGTTAGTTATTATTAATGTTTGATCATACAAGACAATAACAAGGAGTAGTGGTATGTCATTAGCAAAAGTAGCCAGTTATTACAGAATTAAAGTGGCTCGTCATTTGATTAATATCGTTTCGTTGCGGCAAGAGCTGGGTACTTACAATGTAAACGGGCTGTTAAAAGCTGCGTCTGCGGGGCAGAGCAAAGAAGCTTGTTTGCGCTATGCGGGATTACACACGGCTATACTTTTTGAGCAGCGAGAGCTGGAGAAGCTCGGAGCAGTGGGCGGGTATAACTCGCAAATGCGAAAAGTGGCCGTTGGCAACTATGGCAGCATACCACCTGGAGGATTCAAAGATTACCCGAAGCCAGCAACTCCAGCCCCTGATGCGATAAGAGCACAGGCAAGTAAGCCCGTCTCTAGTTATACACCGGATGCGATAAGAGCACAGGCAAGTAAGCCCGCACCTAGTTACACGCCTGGGCAAATTGACGATGGTGGTAGGGGTTTTGAGATGGACCGCCTAAATAAGACGGATACAGGCAATCGGCAACAAGCAGTACTTGACGCAAATCGGGCTGGTCGCCAAAACTTGCCCTCTGGTATGCTAGATCTTAATGCTAATATGCTGGGGAATCACAGCAAACTTCCAGACGCCCCAACCAGAGGTCAGCTTGCTGATGATGTCGCAGGGACAAGCACAGCAGCTCGGAGGGCAGCAATGGCACAAGCCGGTACAAATGTCGGGGGTGGCTTCCCTGTAGGCACAAATGGTAGAGTGGCGGGCACAAATGTCGGGGGCGGGCCGGCGGAAGGATTTGCAGCGGCGCAAGCGGCACAAGCGGTGGCAGCTGCCCCAGCTACATCCGTTCCTGCATCTGTGATTCCTAAGCCGGAGCAGGGCACTGCAAATGCAACGAGTGGATTAGGCTATGATCCGACAGGGTCCGGCAGCGCAGGAAGGTATTCCGAAACAGCAGACCCCGTAGAGGAGGCTTACACTAGGAGTCTAGGGGCATCGGGTTATGCGGGGCATGTCAGCGACACTGAAACACAACCCGAAGCACAACCCGAAGCACAACCCGTGTCACAAGTGCAACAGGGGCGTGGTAGGCGCGGTGGGCGTGGTGGTCCAATACGCAATATGATAGGTAATGTGCAGCAAGGCCAAGGGCTATTTGGTAGGCGAGGCCGGTAATTAAAATTGAACTTAGCTGATATTTTTATGTTGAGGTGAATTATGTCGAAGTATGCAATGGAAAAACAAGCTTTTCACGCTAACCGCTTGTCTAGCTTAAACGCAGAAATAGCCCGTTACAACCCAGCCAGTTTGTTGAAGCAAGCGTCAACTTACCCAACTACACATAACAAGCAGTTGTGTACTTATTACCTTGCATTAACTAAGCAGGCAGCCTTTGAGAAGAAAGCATTTCTAAAGGCAATTTTAAAAGCTTTGATGAAACCAAAGATTAGTCTACTTCCTGCCGCTGGTCTACTGGGGGCATATAGCTACGGGCCAAGTGCAATCAAGGCGACTGGTAGTGCAATTGGTGGTGCTGCAGATGCTGCTGTGGAAGGAACACAAAATCTTCTACACAGAGCTGGAAGAGGATGGCAAGGGCTGTGGTCAGATCCGACGAGTGATATGTCAAGCAAAGGTATAAATAAAAAAGTAGAAGAAAGTCTTAAGCCTGTGACTAAACCTACCGGGATACAGCTAGCGCCAAAAACCCGTTGGGTGCAGGTAGACGATGACTCATTAAGTCCGGAGCAGAGACGCAGATATTATACTGAGGGTGCCAACACTGGATTTGAAGATTATCAAATTAGCCCAGCAACACGTGGGCAAGTGCCTTATAGAAGGCCTCCTACTTATCCTGGGTATTATAGTGGTAATCATTAGTTTTTTGTTAAAAATGTTGACAATTATTTAGCTTAACCAAATCACATCTTGCTTCATTTGTGCGATTGTTATAGGCTCGTTTAAAGTCAAATAAGCTCTGTTTGCTAACTTTCACCAGCGTCGCACCGTCATGGAGGATTTGCGTATGTCGGTTAAGCTTAAGCAGAATATCCACATCCAAGTCATACCCCCTTGTTCCGTGCTTGGGTGACACCTAGCGTTTTGAGGTGTCTAATGAAACTTTTTTGGGCTGGTTTATTCTTGTTCGCTGGCCTAGTCGTGTGGGGAATTTTTCCCGACCCATCCTCAAATGTATTTATACCCCCTGAGCCACCTTCGCAAATTGCGGAAATGGTATCACATCACCACGCAATATTTGAAGGGCCTCGCTCGGGCAAGTGGCCAACGGTTAGGCAGCGGTTTATTGCAGTGCACTCTCGTTGTGCGGCGTGTGGTAGCCCCCTTAACTTAAATGTCCATCATTTGATTAGTTTTCACGAACAACCAGAGTTGGAGTTAGATCCAGATAACTTAATTACTTTATGCCGCTTGCACCATTTTTTGCTGGGGCATTCCAGTAACTGGTCAGACACTAACGAAAACTGCAAGGAAGCAGTTAAAGTTTATCGTCGTTTGCATCCGTGGAAATAGGCTGTTAATTACCAAGGAGGGTGATATGGCTAATAGAATAGATAAACGAAATACAAAGTTTCATGATGTTTTGCGAATGCTACGCAAAGAGTGTAAAGTAGCTAGACCTATAAAGGTAGTAAGTAAGGATTTAAACAAGGAAAAGTTATGTGGCTGCTGCATAGCCTATTTAGACAAGTATGGCGGGGTAAGTCGTTTCGTCATTGAAGTTGATAACAATCTTGCTCCGGTTACCGCGATCGACACGCTTTTACACGAATGGGCGCATGCGTTAAACCAAGTGGCTAATGGAGTCACAGGTGAACCACACAGTGGCAGCTGGGGTAAATGTTACGCACGTGTGTGGCGTTCTTATGTCACAAAAATAATTGATTAATTTATTTGACTATGCCCTTTTAAATAGGTACAAATTATCTGCTTTAGGCTGCCTATGTACTAAATCCAAGGAGGGTATATGGCTTGGTACAATCGAGAAGACAAAGAAATTATTAATTTTATGGTTCTTGGAAATCAACACTCTGGGTATGGTTTATTACAATCTTCCTTAGCCGCGCATCCTGATATAGTATGCCACGGTGATTTACTTCACGACGACGAAAAGATTAGAAAAATTGAGCATTCCATGTACTTTGGAACGGCGGATAAGGTCACTGATCACTTTGATCCATCACATCTTAGTGTAGAACAATACTTTAATAACAAAATTTTTGATAACATTTTTCACGGCGAAAAAGCCGTAGGTGTAAAGGTAAGCTACGATCATTTACGCCGCTACGATTTGTGGGAGTACATTGATCAGCGATGCCGCCAAGGTGATTTCTGTCTGGTGCATGTTGTCCGTAACCCGATTTCTTGCTATGTGGCCTGGAAACAGCAACACGTACTTAGCCGAGTTGAAAGCGGCAGCCGAGAACGATTGCCGGCTATTTGGGTGGACGCAGCAGAATTGACACAATTTGTACGGGAGCATGCGGCCACCGCAGCAAAAATAAATCGACTTTGTCCTGATCGCGCAATTATTCCTTACCACGAATTGATTTTAGATTTTCGCGGCGTGTTGGAAAAGTTGCTAGAATTCTTAGAATTGAAGTTTAGCTCAGTGTGTTTGCCTAACCAAAAGCGGGCACAGTGTAAGGATATACGCAGCCGGGTGACGAATTGGACAGATTTAAAAAATACAGTTCCTCGTGATGTTCTTGAATATGCGGATAGCCCGACTTTATTTTAAAAGGAGTAAGTGTGGCCGAGAACAATAAAGCAGAAAAACAAAGGGTGTGCATTGTTTGTATTGCCAAGGACGAGGACAGAACCATACAAGAATGGGTGGATTACCACCTCAAATTAGGCTTTGATAAAATTTTTATTTACCAAAACGACTGGACTTGCCCCATTGAATGTGCCCAGCTTGTGAAACTGCGCGCGGATGGAAATGAGCGGCAGATGCCGGCGTACAATCATTGGCTTTCATCCGGATACCGAAACGATTTTGATTGGGTAGCAATTATCGACTGTGACGAGTTTATTGTGTTGCACAAACACAAAACCATATCGGAATTTATTTCTGAATTTGATGTAACCAGTACGGCTGGCGTGTCCGCAAATTGGGTTATGTTCGGTAGCGGGGGCCAACAATTACCAACCCCAAACCCAGAAAGTCTTATTAAAAGATTTACATTCAGACAAAAAGACCCATATGCGGTTGTAAAGCCGATACTTAATTTAAAAATGAAATTCAGCATACCTAATCCACATTATCCAAGCCTACCCACCATTGATACTAATCACAGAAAATTTGTAGGGGCATACAACCCAGATGGTCCAATTGATATCATTCAGATAAATCATTACCAACATAAATCCAGACAAGAATGGATTGAAAGGATTCAGCGTGGGTCGGCTGACGGGCGTCCCAAGCAAATGGATAATTGGGACAAAGAAAGCCATAGTTATCACGATGTCGAAGATTTAAAAGCATTAAATTTCCTTTATGGGGGGCATTAAGCATGATCAAGTTAGACCGAGCAACTATCTTGTACGGCGAAAAACAATGGAAGCAATATCAAAAGGATATGCTCCTTGTGTTAATGGAAGCTAATGCGGGTCAGAATATTACACTGCAGGTTCCCGTTCCAGAGTCATATCCATGCCTAGTTTATTTGCCGCATACGCCAACAGCTATTTCAGACACATTAACCATTAATTGCTGTTACATTTACACCGAGGAGCCAGAAAAACTGCTAGAGAAGTTAAAAACGGAGGGCACACTCGATCTTACCTCGCTTGCCCGTAAACTTAGATGTTACGGTTACGTAGCGCCTCAAGCTAGTTTAGATGCGTCCGACGAAGCCGACGAAGTTGTTTTTGATGATGACAATTATCAGCCAACTGAAGATTCTTTTGAAAGTGACGCTGCCGAGCTTCAAGATGAATTCAGGGATAAGCCGGCTGTCGCAAAATCTTATGTCCCCACATCGGCGGCTGTGCTACTGTTGTCCTTAGTTGTCGAGTTACGCAGCATAGGTGCTTTACGCCTAGACCACATGCTAGACACAGTAAAAGAAATAGAACAATGGATGACAGCCAATCAAGAAGAAAACTCGCAGCTTAATGCACTGGAATTATTAAAAAGGCTATGGGACGAACAGACTGATCGATAAGATTATTGCTCAGCGCGGTATTCTACTGTATTTCCTACTCTTGTCGTTGCGACACCTATCCCGGTATAATCAGCTTAAGTGGCTTTATCGCAGGTGCCGATAGGTTAGGAGATGCAACACAGCTAGGATAGACGTGATTTGCATCGGGATAGCTGGGCGAGTGAAAAACAGCCAGCTGGTGGAGTTTCAGTCGCACCTTATGACTGTTACAGGCGGAACGCTTCCGCACCGGGCTTGAGGGAGGGGATCTCAAGGGGTCACTTCACTATTTTTATGTAAGGATGCCGCTAAGCATGACAAGTACGCAATATCAAGTTTTAACTAATGTACAAGAACGGCTAATGCAGCAGACAGCCTCAATTGATACTACCCTGGGGCATATGAGCCAAGATATTAATATTTTGTGTAAGTTGGTGCGCGACGGGAACGGACAGCCTTCCATTTTGCAGCGATTAACTCAAGCCGAAATAGTCCTTGCGGGGCAGATTAAATCACTGGAAGAAATTGGCCGGCATGCTAATTCTATAACGGCATCTCGCATGCTGACACACACCCAGTTAATAGTAGGATTATCAGGTATGATTCTTACTGTGCTGCTCTCCTCATTTTCGGTTTATGCCGCATTTATAAAATAAGTTAGGAGTTTTTATGAGTTTGCTTTTTACAGTGGACATTCCAGATTATAGACATTTGCTGTTGTACGATGTCGTAAGTTGTCCCGAGAAGCGAGCTGAAGTAAAAATGACTGGGTTGTTACAGGTTACTAGTTCTGGTTATCTAATTATTGGTGTGCCTACTGCCTTAGTTCGTGGAATTTTTGATGCTATGCACGAGCCTGGTATTTCTTTGCCCAATGCGGTAGACGAAGGAGCTTTGCGTGCCGGGATCGTGGTGATGACCCCTGCCGAGCTTGAGCAGGCAGGCGGTTCTGATTACATTAGCGAAAGAGGCAAGAACTTTACTTACTATCTTGGCGGGCTTAAAGAGACACAAGCCATAGGTTGGCCCGGTGTCTCCACTTGTTGGCACATGAAAATAAAGTCGCCAGATTTAGGTAAATTACGCCGAAGCTACGGGCTGCCCACTAAAGTCGAAGGAGACTCCGACTTTTCTATTGTGGTGGCGGTACGAAAAACCGGTGTACTGGCTGGCAATGCTGCGAGTAAAGTTATGAAGCAGAAGGATTCGCAGAAGCTTCCAAGTTGGACGCTGCCTTAAGCTTATCTTGGATTAACTTGGCTATCTCGTGGCGGTGTACTACAATTTCTCGTGGAGCTTTTATCCCAATTTGAATTTTGTCCCCACGGATGCCGACAATGGTAATGGAGATGTTATCACTAATTTGAATACTTTCGCCTTTTTTTCTACTTAACACTAGCATTTGAGGTATCCTTCCTTAGAACGGGAATGCCGAGAATTTTACTACATTACTTATTTAGCAAGAAGAAGTCAAGTAAGGAGTTGCCATGGAAGCTTTTCTTCAGAGGTTGCGTACTGATGCAAACTTAGCTTACAAAGCGGCGGCTAGCCACAATGGTTGGTATATCGGCGACTCGCATATAAAAGGTAAAGGTATTTTTGCCTCCAAGGATTTTAATGAAGGTGCTCAGATTGGGCAAGGCGGTGCGGCGGGCGGTGAAGATGAATTTGGGTCTAAAATCTGGAATTTAACGGAGTTGGCCCGTTATTGTAACCATCAGTGGAAATCGAACGTTGACATAAAGAAAAATAATGATCAGCTTGATTTAATCGCTAATAAAAAAATTAATAAAGATGAGGAAATTGTGGCGGATTATTCACAAATTTCTCGGGCGCTCGGAGCTAGATCCCGCATGCTGTGGCAGGGTAAAGATGTTCCTACTACAGATTTTTCGGACTATACTGAGAAAGACGCGCGTAATTAATAAGTAAACCTGTCTCGACAATAACAACATTTAACTAGGAGATATCCGTGCAAATCGCTTCATTTAAAAAGGATTCTACTTCACAAAAGCGTAATGGTCTAACAGTCAAAAAGCGAAACGGCAAAGTGGTAAATTTTGATCAAGCTCGCATTTATACCGCATTACATCGATGTTTAGTAAGTGAGTTAAAGTATGATGAGGCTGAGGCGGTGCGCATTAGCAAAATGGTTGGTGAGCAGGTATACAATATCGTGGGTAGCGACAATAAGATAGTTGGTGTCGAAGAGATACAAAATTTAGTTGAAACTCAATTGATGGCTAATGGGCTGTACCTTGTGGCCAAACAATATATTCTCTTTAGAGAAGTAAAGAGACAGCAACGAGAAAACGCACCATTACCCGAGGCAGTTGTTGCCGCATTTCAAGAGAATGACACTTATTTTAGTAATGAATTACAGAAGTTTCAAGCTTTGGACAAGTTTGCACGCTTTGTGCCAGAGCTAGGGCGGAGGGAGACTTGGCCTGAAACAGTAGACCGAGTTAATCAATTTTTTCAAGCACATTGTAAGCGTGAAAATTATACTGTAACTGACGAAGAGTGGGAAAACCTTAAACAAGGTCTTTTGCGTCTAGAGTCTGCACCTTCCATGCGCTGCGTGCAGATGGCTGGACCTGCGCTAGAGAGATGCCATGTCGGTGTGTATAATTGCTCGTTCCAAATATTACAAGATACAACGGACATGGCTGAAGAACTGTATGTCTTAATGCAGGGCACAGGTGTTGGTTTTTCAGTGGAAGAAGAATTTAGCGTAGAAAAGTTTCCGCGCGTTAAGCGACAAAAGAAGCACAGTGAGCTTCTTACCTATGTGATCGAGGACAGCACTGAAGGTTGGTGTGATGCCTACAAGGCAGGGCTAGATGCGTGGTGGGCCGGTGAAGATATTCATTTTGATTACAGCCGGATACGGGCGAAAGGCACGCCACTTAAGATTAAGGGGGGGAGGGCGTCGGGTCCTGGGCCATTAAAGGATTTACTGGAGTTTGCCAAGGCAAGAATTACGGCAAGGCAGGGGCGTTATCTCTCTAGTCTAGACCTACATGACATTAATTGTTTTGCCCATAGGATTGTGCGGATGGGAGGGGTGCGCAGAGCGAGTGGCATCTCGTTGTCAGATTTACAAGACCGAGAAATGCGTGATTGCAAGCAGCAAGGTTTTTGGACCACCAACGAGCAGCGCAATCAGGCTAACAATTCAGCCGTATATAACGAAAAACCGGATCAGCTGGTGTGGATGGAGGAGTGGTTATCTATAGCTAACTCGGGGACAGGAGAACGGGGTATTTTCAATAGGGGCGGGTTAAAGAATCAATTCCCTAAACGGCGTAAGCATCAGGGCCATTTTTTCGGGACCAACCCCTGCGGAGAGATTATTTTAAGGCACAAACAATTTTGTAACTTGTCTATTGCCGTTATTCGCACTACGGATTCGTACGAAGACATCGCACGAAAAGTAGAATTAGCTACAATTTGGGGGACATTGCAAGCCACTATGACTCGCTTTAATTACATAGGTGAAGAATGGAAAAAGAATAGCGAGGAAGAACGATTACTAGGAGTAGATTTGCTTGGTTTTCTTGATCATCCGCTATTTCAGGATAACGCAAAAGCTGGTGTAATCCTGGCTAAATTGTTATGTTTAGTCAATGAAGTTAACGCCAAATGGTCGGCTCGTTTGGGTATTAACATCTCTGCTGCTACTACATGTATTAAGCCGTCAGGGGATAGTAGCGTGTTCTTTAACACAGCAGCCGGGTTTAAAGGGCATCACGGAAAGTGGTACGTTAGACGCGTTAGAGCAAACACCACTAACCCTGTGGCACAGATGCTAAAAGATGAAGGCGTACCTTGCCTCGACGATTACGATGGCAGCGGTTTGGTATTGGAGTTTCCTATGCAGGCACCCGAAGGTGGTGTGTTGTTAGAAACGCAAACAGTTTTGAGCCAGCTAGAGAAATGGAAAACGTTTAAGCTGCATTGGACCGAGCACAATCCTAGTGTCACGATATATATTCGTCCTTCCGAGTGGCTGGACGCGGGCAAATGGGTTTACGATAACTGGGATATTGTTGGAGGTTTAAGCTTCCTGCCTTACGACGGGGGTATATACCATTTAGCCCCGTATGAAGCAATTTCGGAGGAGGAGTACGATCGCAGGGTTGCGGCTATGCCTACGATCAACTGGGCTAAGCTGATTCGTTACGAGAAATCAGATATGACTGATTTGCACCAGCAGACGGCCTGCACGGGTGGGGCTTGCGCTGTTTAAGCTCAGCTTAGTCTAGCTATGCGTGGCATAAATCAAGTAAGATAGTCAGGTGTATGCCGTTTTGGAATATGACTTTGCACCCGTAACTTAATGGATGAGACTGTGGTACACGCTAGCGAGCTACCTAACTTAAATGTCGAACAAACTCTAGACTTAGGGCTGTACGCTGATTTTCCGGGCACTATTGACTATCTGGCAGAAAAATGTGCATCGCCCGCTAGGTACATTCGACGGATAATCTCGCCGCTGTATACAAAAACGGATATAGGTATTTATTGGAATCCCGCAGTTGAAAAAGCCGGAATGTATGTTCGACCGGTATTTAATCAAGAAGAGTTTGGCTGGTGTTTGCAACTTTTGACGGAAAAGCTTGGGGCGGAGCATGTGCAAACGGAGCCACTTACCCCTTATGCCTTGCAAGATTGGTGGGTAAAGGTGGCTTATTCTCCGACGCTTAGACGTTTGGGTGAATTAGCTCAATTTTTTCCCAGTAAAGATATTCCTGGTTTTGGTGGTCGTCCTATTGCAACTATGGTTGCTAGCGGTCTTTTGGGAGCAGGGCTTGGATATGGAGCTGGTTATTTAGGTGAGAAGATATTACCAAATAGTTTGCAAACAAAAGGTACATTGCGTAAACGGCTGGCTTTGATGGGCGGGGCAGGTGGTGCTTTAATGGGGACAATACCGGGTTTAGTCAATTGGCACGATGGCCGAGATTTTAATGACCCTGCGCTTTGGCAAGGTGGGCCAGAAGATGGGTTTGAATCTGATATCCCTACTTCTGCCAAATATAAAGAAGCCGTTGCACATTTTATTGAAAAACAAGCTGAAGCGGAGTTCGGCACTATAGGTGGTCCGTCTTTTACTGAAATGCCACTAATACGAACAAATGAGTTGGGCCAAGTGCTGTGGGGAACAAATGCTAGTCCTCAAACTACCGCCATGACTATGGGAGCGGTTTACGGGGCGGGGCAAATGTCTGATCCTAATGCGAGCCCAGGTATAGTAACACCACACCAAGTTGGATTGTTTGGGATGGCGATGGGGGCGGCAGGTGGCGGGATTAAAGGCTATATTACAGGGCGTACAATCGGGTATGGTCTAGGTCTATTGACTGGAATGCCCGCAGGAACACAGAATACATTAGGGCAAACCGGGGCAACCCTAGGTGTGATTAACAGTTTAGTGCCTCGACTTTTTAACTAAGGAGATAGTATTATGTCCGTACAAGATCAACTAGACCAAGCTGTGCTTGCACTAACGACGCATTACAAGGAATACACAGCAGATGGAAAATTAACTTACAAAGAAGTGCTTTCGTTGCTATGCAACGGGGCTGCTACCCTTATTCGAGTAGTGGAGATATTTGGGGGAGGTAGCCGTGAAGACAACAAAAAGTTAGTGTTAGGCGGGCTTAGCACATTTTACGATAATGTAATTGCCCCAATAGACATTGTTGGCATCCCGAATATCATTGAGCCTGCGGTAGACGCGTCCATAAAATCGCTATTACTTGTTACGGTGGAGGGGGCTGCTGATTCATTATTCAATGTATTTGAAAAGATGGGTTGGTTGCACGCAGCTACACCACAAGCTCTGCGGTTAATGGGCGCAACCGCTAAAGCGCAACCTGTTATGCTTTTTTAAATTCTAGATTTTAAGGTTTGCTATGACTATATTACTTGGGATGGATCATGGAGTTGTTTTTTTTGGCCCACGGGCTAACCCAAAAGCGGTACGCTGGTGGGCAGAACGTGGACAACTGCATTGGGAGGATTCCCGCGACAATGCTTATGGCACGGTTGCGTTGCGGGAATTCCTTCTGCGTTTACAAGGTATCAATGATATGGTATCTAATGGGCGTACTAAAGAAAATGAAGGGTTTATGCACGCAGACGAATTGGAACGTCATATGAGATTTATTGAACAAGCATTAGGATTAGTGCACAAGGCAAAAGAACAAGGTGCACCGGATGACCCTGTGGCACAGAGGCATAAGGCGATGAGTCTGCCAGTTACAGTGGCTATGCCATCGTGTTTGACTAACGATAAAAAGGCTGAACTCTAGGAGGTTATACAATGCAGGTACAGGAAGCATTTAAAATTGGTTTCTTGTCTAGATGTGTCGAAGAAGGTTTAAGCTCAGAGAACACACACAAGCTGGCTAAGATGGCTGCGACCTTATTTGAAAAGGAAGCGCTTATTAACGTTAGTCCGACGGGAGAGGCGCGTAACGCTGTTGGGATACTGAGAGATGTCGCCCCTTACCTGCTGGCTGGTTTGGCTGTCCCTCCTGCGCTCGGCGGGGCTGCGGCCTATCTGTCTAACACGGCGATGGAAACCGGTGGTGGGGCTGCCCACGGTGTTGAAAATGTTAAACGGGAAGAGTTGCAGACAACTTACGACAGGCTTACAGCTCAGCTGCAAAGACAGAAAGAATTACGAGATTACAAGTCAAAGCGTAAAAGCACTGGACGAGTTTTTCTATAGGGTGAAGGAATAAAAATGGCTACTAGTTTAATAAAGTTCGCAAGTCAAAAAGAAGGAAACGAGCGTGGTCGCTTGTTTTGGGACCGGGCAGACGTCGATGGTTTGCCTTTTCGAGGGCACCAAGCCCCGGCATACCGTAACGAGGAATATGAAGATAGACTTGTACGCATAGCCGATCCAAAAAATGCGACTTTCTACACAGGGGATCCTGTACAAAATCAAGCGTATTTAAAAGTTATGGATGGCGTGTCAAACTCGTGGTACCAGCTCTCCTTTATCGAGCGTTGGCGTGAAGTTAAAGATATACATCATTACATCTACGTAGAATGGCTCGAATACTTTTTAGAAGACGGTAATCCTTGTTTAATTCCTTCTCCATCTGCTCTATAGGGATACTCACATGAATAAGACAAATGCACAAAAATTATTAAAACGAATTCGAGCCGAAAAATCTGCTGAGTTAGGTGATTCACTTGGTGACACACTTAGGCAGCAGGTCAATCAGCAAATGCAAAATGATGCAATTAAAACCATTCTTAAAACAGTAGCATTGTCTGCCGGAGCGGGTGCTGCATTCCGCGGAGCTATGGGATTTTCCGACTTCTCACAAGTTAGTAAAAAAGGGCCACGAGTAGTTGAAATGCCGGTAATATACCCTAAAGAAAAAGACAAAACCTTGCCGAAACCAGAGAAAACCGCAATAGATTCTAACGCTAGAGCAACTGCTCCGCATGGTTTGGACTATTATTTGCCTAGTTTACTTGTGGGGGCGCCGCTAGCCGCTTACGGTGGGTGGAAAGGCGTAGACTTTATTTTAAGTAACGCACGAGAGCAAGAAAGTAAAGCAAAGCTTGAAGCTTCTAAAAAGAAATACGAAGAAGCACTGCTTGGTTCGTACAAAACAGCAACTGACGGTTATTTAGATCGTGCGTTTGTTGGATATGCTCAAAAAGTTGCGTTTGACCCAATTGGGGCTACATCTGCTGCATTCAATTCTACTTTTCCAAACGCTTCTGGGCTTGGTAAAGGTTTGGCTTTAACTTATCTGCTAGCGAGTGTTCCTGCTGGGTATTTTCTAGTAAATAAGGCTATGAAGAAAAATAGCAGGAATAAAATACTGGAAGAGGCTGTTGCGGAAAGAGCGCGACGACAAGCGATAGCACAACCTCCTGAACTTTACGCTGTGCCGCACAGCATATAATTTTGGCTGGAGTTTTACAAATGCTTCCGTTTTCTTCTAATTTGTTTAATCCCGACGCTATGTCCTTGTTGAGTAACGTGCCACAACCGTTGCCAGAAGCTCCCGTGGTTCCATCGTTTCCAGCGGTTCCGTCGTTTCACGAATTTCATGATACTAATAAAGTTAGATCGCTCATTTACGACAAAGTGCTGAATGCGGCGCAGCAGGTGCAGCCTATCTCCAACGATCGGCACACGCTGAGGTTATCTGATATAAATTATCGAGATGGTGACAAGTTTAGTAAGCAAGATCAAAAATCTTCCATTCTCAATGGGAGGACTCAAGGGCGTAGGCTAGAAGGAACTTGGGAGCTCTTGGATAATGCGACACAGCAAGTAATAGACTCCAAGAAGTCAGTGCTGGCGACTGTTCCGCACTTGACTGATCGTGGCACGTTTATAAATAACGGTACCGAGTATATTTTACGAAATCAACAGCGGTTATTGCCAGGAGTTTATACCCGGGCAAGGAACAATGGCGAGATTGAATCGCATGTTAATGTTATGGCAGGAAAAGGCGTTTCACACCGTTATTTTTTAGACCCAGAAAAAGGTAGATTTAAACTCAAGGTAGGCCAAGCATCGGTAGGATTAACTCCTTTGTTGAAAGCTATGGGGGTTACCTCCGAGCAAGCCAAAGAAGCGTGGGGCACGGATCTATTTGCTGCCAACTATAACTCAGATGACGCTTCCGACTATACACGGCTTAAAGGTATGTTTCTTTCGTCCAAAGAATTACAAGGGCCGGAAGATCAACAGAGACAAGCTTTGCTTGCTAAATTTTCTAAAATGGAAATGGACCCCGAAGTAACACGGCGCACGCTGGGAAAGCCTTATGCAAATATGTCATTGGACGCTGTGCTAGACATCACGAAGAAATTAATAAGTGTTAACAAAAATGAATCAGACCCTGATGACAGGGACGCGCTTCATTTTCAGCAGTTTGTCGGGCCAGAGGATTTGTTTTCAGAGCGAATCGCACGAGATAAAGGGCAGGTACGCCGTAATTTACTATGGAAAATGTCAGGAAAAGGTAATTTAAGCTCAATGCCTTCGTCCGCATTAGACAAGCAGTTGAAAAGTGCATTGCTTAGTAGTGGGTTAGGGCAGGCAATTGAAGAAATCAACCCGACAGACCTTTACGAAAAAACAATGTCGGTTACCCGCGTGGGCGAGGGCGGTATTTCTTCCATGGATTCTATCCCCAAAGAATCTCGAAATGTGCAATCAAGTATGCTGGGCTATATAGACCCTGTCCGTACTCCGGAATCTGGGCGTGTGGGTGTAGACACTTATTTGGCAAGAGGTTCTCGAAAAGGAAGCGATGGAAAGCTATACGCGCAGTTTCGAGATTTACGAACTGGTGAAATGGTGTATAAAACTCCACAAGATGTGGCAAACTTAACTGTTGGATTTCCAGGAAGTCTAGAAGGGCCAGATAAGCGGGTGCCGGCAATGCGAGACGGCAAAATGCTTCATGTTCCTAAGGATAGTATTGATCTAGAATTACCTAATATGGAAGAGGCATTCAACCCTCTTTCTAATGTTATTCCGATGAAAAGCCAGGTAAAAGGGCAAAGATTAGTAATGGCTTCTCGTATGACTACGCAAGCTTTACCTTTAGTATCGCCCGAAGCTCCTTTAGTACAGTCGGCAGTTCCCGGTACAAACGGGAAGCAAAGCTATGAAGAGTTGTATTCGCCAGGGATGGGAGCTTTGCGGGCGACACAAGCCGGTAAAGTTATGGCGGTTACTGACGAAGGGATTAAAGTGCGTAATGCGGACGGTACCGAGGAAACGCATGAGCTTTATAATAACTTCCCTTTTAATCGAAAAACTTTCTTTCAGCAGACTTCGGTAGTTAAGCCAGGCGACACTATCCAGCCAAATCAATTGTTGGCCAGTTCTAATTACACAGACAAGGTAGGAACGATGGCTTTAGGGGTAAACGCACGTACTGCTTATATCCCGTGGCAGGGCAAGAATTTTGAAGACGCGATTGTTATTTCAGATAGTTTTGCAAAGAGAACGGCTTCGTCGCATATGTACCAGCACGAGCTGGAGATTGACGACAAAACACAATTAGGTAAAAGGCAATTTATCCAAGCATTCCCGGCGACATTTAAAAAAGAAACATTAGCGACTATAGATGATCAAGGAATGGTTAAGCCAGGTACGGTAGTTAATTTTGGTGATCCTTTGGTTCTTGGTATTACGCAAAAAGAAAATGCATATAACAAGGTGCACAAACAAGGGCAAAAGGGATTTAATAACGCAGCCGTACTTTGGGAACATCACGATAGTGGCGTTGTCACTGATGTGGTTATGGGTAAAAAAGGTCCGGTTGTTGTTGTTAAAGCTGAATCTCCAACGCAAGTCGGCGATAAACTGTCCGGTCGCTACGGGGACAAAGGCGTCATTGCTGATATCATTCACGATAATGAAATGCCACAAGGGGCGGACGGTCAACCTTTTGAAGTGTTGCTTAATCCTCTTGGGATAATTAGTCGAACTAATCCTGCGCAAATGTCTGAATTGTTTTTAGGAAAAATAGCGGCTAAGCGGGGAACGCCGATTAAAGTAGATGATTTTGATACTAAAAAAGACATGAGCCAATGGGTGTTGCAGGAATTAGCCAAAGAAGGTTTGTCTGACTTAGAAGATATTGTAGACCCATCTAAAGATCAAAAAATTAACAATGTGGCAACGGGTAGTCGTTTTTTTATGAAATTGCACCACACTGCTGAATCTAAAGGGCAGGGTAGAAGTGGCGGAGCTTACACTACGGAAGATGCCCCAGCTAAAGGCGGTACGGAAGGTTCTAAGCGCATAGGTTTGATGGATGCCAACGCATTGCTTTCTCACGGGGCTACGGACACGTTACAAGACATTTTCACAATACGCAGGCAAAAAAATGACCAGTATTGGATGCAATTTATGGCTGGTTACGATCCAAAAATCACTACAGTTCCTTTTGCATATCAAAAATTTGTGAATCAGCTGCGCTCGGCTGGCGTTAATGTGGTCAAGCAGGGAACGCAGACTCAGATTATGGCGATGACGGATAAGGACATTGACAGTTTAGCTGGAGACCGTGAGTTGACTAACGCAGATGGCGTAGAGTGGGGTAACCAACTAAAAGAGATCAACGGCGGACTATTCGACAAGGCTAAGACTGGAGGGCATGGCGGGACACGCTGGTCATTCATCAAACTTCATGAACCTTTGCCCAATCCTGTGATGGAAGAACCTATTAGGTCCATGCTTGGACTGACAAAGAAAAAGTTTGAAGGTGTAATAGCGGGTACAGAATCTTTAGACAAATACGGCAGCGGTACGGCAGCGCTGCAAAAAGCATTAGAAAATTTTAATGTAGATGCGGAAATTTCTAAAGCACGCGCAGTTATTTCCGCAGGTAGAGGCTCGCAGCGAGATGAAGCAATCCGTAAACTTAGTTATGCTAAAGCGGTGCAGAAGCTTGGGTTACAGCCTAAGGACTATATGCTGACCAAGGTACCGGTTCTTCCTCCAATGTTTCGTCCTGTTAGTCTGATGAGTAATGGTATGCCTTTGGTTAACGATGCCAACCACCTGTACAAAGAGTTGTTTGAGGCTAACCAGAATTTCAAGAGAATGCAGCAAGAAGTCGGAGAAGATGCTTCTGGGACAGAACGCCTCTCTACCTACCAAGCGTTTAAAGCGGTGACTGGGCTGGGGGATCCTATTAGTGCAAAAAGCCAAGAAAAGAATGTTCGTGGTGCATTAAAAAATGTATTTGGAGAAAGCCCTAAGTTCGGGGTGGTGCAGCGTAAGTTGATTTCTTCCACCGTTGACAATGTAGGGCGTGCTGTTATTACCCCAAACCCATCTTTGGATATGGACTCTGTTGGTTTACCGGAGGATAAAGCATTTAAGGTTTACGAAAAGTTCGTCACCAGAAGATTGGTGCGACAAGGTATGTCGATGCTGCAGGCTCGTACCCAACTAGAAGACAAGACGCCAGTAGCCCGTAAGTTACTGGTTGAAGAAATGGAGCATAGGCCAGTGTATATTAGTCGTGCCCCTGTGTTGCATAAATTTGGGATTATGGCAATGAAGCCAAGATTGACTAAAGGAAATACATTGCAGGTAAGCCCATTAATTGTAAAAGGGTTTGGAGCTGACTTTGACGGGGACACTATGAATTATCATGTGCCCAGCACAGAAAAAGCTAGAAAAGAGGCTTTAGATCGTTTACTTCCCAGCCGTAACCTTTTTAGTATAGCTGACATGAAGTCGGTAATGCACGCTCCTGCTAACGAATACATTGGCGGGTTGTTTATGGGGACAGACCCATCACGTAAATCCACGCGGCCTGTCCGGATTTTTCAAAACATACAGGATGCGAAGCGAGCACACGAAAGTGGAACTATTTCGGTCAATGACCCTGTCCGAATTTTAAATGGTTAGGAAACTAAGTAATATATCTCTATCGTAGATTTTAATTAGGGTTTAGAATCACAAGGTGAGATGACACAAGGAGTATGATTATGGCAGTTAATTTTGAATTGTTACGAATGGCACGACAAAGCATAGGAAAAAAACACTTATCTAAATATGCATTCGTTGCAGCGGGTGACCCGGCTATGGGTGCTCCCCCGATGGACCCTTCTATGGGCGGTGGCGGTGCTCCCCCGATGGACCCTTATATGGGCGGTGGTGGTGCTCCCCCGATGGACCCTTCTATGGGCGGTGGCGGTGCTCCCCCGATGGACCCTTATATGGGCGGTGGCGGTGCTCCCCCGATGGACCCTTATATGGGTGGTGGCGGTGCTCCGCCCCCAGCCGACCCGATGGCTGCAATAATGCCGATGATTCAGCAAGCGGTACAGCAGGCAATGTCCGCCAACGGCGGAGGACAAGCACAAGCAACGCCGTCTGGGCTCAGACCTAAAATCGATATCAATGTCGAAATTGTACAAATTAAGAAAATGCTTGCCAAAATTATTGACTCACTTGGTATTCACGTGCCTGTGTCTGATATGGTGGTAACACCTGAAGATTTAAATCAAATTGCGCAAGGTGGCCCTGGCTATGCGGCGGCAACGCCCGACCAGCCGGCGGGCGGGGGTGGGCTTGGGCAGATTCAGCCTGTTTCTCCCATGAAAGCGGCAGAGGCCTGGGAAAGTGGTGCAGCTTTCAGTTTACCTTCTGATTATTACCCAGCGCAAACAGCGCATAAAAGTAAAAGTGTAGCGGAGTTGGCTACTGCTCTTTTAATGCGAAAATCTATGTAAGGAGTTTATGTTATGTTCATTGTGGAGGTTCTTACTACCGTAGGGAAACCTCCACTTAGGCTTCCTGCTTCTCAAGTTGTAGTGCGTATGCCGGATGGCACTCCAATTAGCGTGGCGGCTTTGTTCGGCGGGGTTACTAGCGTTTTGGTATCGCATTGTGAAGACTCTAGCTTCAATGACAATTTACGTAAGTTAGGCATTAACGAAACCGTTATTTCTACAAAGGTACAAGTGTAATATGGACAATTCTTTGCGCTCTTCCGACATATATTACAGAGATAGGCAACCAATAGTTGTGCCTAAGCCTGTGCCGATGCCGACTTATCGGCAATCTTCTAACGAAAGTTTTTCCAATAATAAATATTATGCGGAGATGTCAACACCGGCTGGCACAGACGACATAGTTAAAATGCAACTGCGACCAAAAAAAGAATCGGAATTGGAGTTAGCGGATAACTGGGACGGTATAGCAACTTTTCAGAATGAATTTAAAGAAGGTGCCACTTCTATCGTGGTAAAATCAACTGAAGCTGTAATCCTGCAGTTACAAGTTGCTGTGGATATGGCAGTCGGGCGTAACGAGTTGACGAGAGAGCAGGTAGACTCTATAACTTTTGTAGCAACAGCTCGTGCCCCGATTTTTGCGGTACCAAAAGTGCCTCCGATTAAAGAAACAACTGTTTCTCCCAAGAGCACACCCGAGGCAGCCGATATCCTAAACGCCCCGACTAAACCGGGCAATAAAAAGGCAAAGCGGGGCATTACCCTGAAAGACATTGCAGCTGTGTTTGATGTCGACGATAGCGACGCTTAAAATCCAGATTTTAAATAATTTGTTCAGGGCAAAACTATTTTATGTTGAACACAACCGTTGGGCAATTGTTGATTAATGATGTACTCCCCGAAGAGATGAGAGACTCGCACCGTGTGTTAGATAAGAAGGGGTTGCAATCTTTATTACAACAAGTGGCGCAACAATACCCAGAACGCTATCGAGATATTTCTTTTCAGCTAAGCCAGCTAGGTCAAAGCATGGCGCAGCAGCAGGGTGGTATGTCGTTTGGTCTGCGACATCTGCAAGTAAGTAAAGCGGCTATGGCATCTCGGCAGAAAGTTAAAGTTTCACTTGCTAATATACTAGCGGACGACACATTGACGGACCGCCAACGAAATGACCAGATTATTCTTGCTGTTGGCAAGGAAAGTCCCGAGCAACAAAAGCAAGTTCTGGCAGAAGCATTAAAAGACAAAAACCCGCTTGGGCTGCAGGTGATGTCGGGAACCCGCGGTAAGTCGATGAACCTAACTAGTCTGCTGGGTTCGGATATGTTGTATTCTGACCAGCGTGACGAAGTGATTCCGATTCCTGTATTGCACAGTTATAGCGAGGGGTTGTCACCTGCGGAATATTGGGCTGGAACTTACGGGGCGCGCAAAGGGATTATGGCAACTAAGTTTGCCACACAAGAAGCTGGTTTTTTTAACAAGCAGCTAAACCAAACTAGTCATCGTCTTGTGGTTACGGGAGAGGATGCCGAGGAGGACAAAGACGCACCTATTCGTGGCTTGGTGGTAGACACCGAAGATGCGGATAACGAAGGTGCTTTATTGGCCCGTGACGCAGGTCCTTACGCACGCAATACCCCACTTACCCCGAAAATACTAAACCATTTACAACGGCTAGGGCACCCTAGAATTTTGGTACGCTCCCCGCTAGTTGGTGGTTCTCCCGAGGGTGGTGTTTATTCTAGAGATGTAGGTATTAGGGAAACAGGAAGGTTGCCGGGTATTGGGGAGCAAGTTGGGTTGCAGGCTGCACACGCTCTAAGTGAACCGATCAGCCAAGGGCAACTATCTGCAAAGCATTCTGGTGGGGTTGCGGGGCAAGAAAAAGCTGTAAGCGGGTTTCAATATTTAAACCAATTAGTGCAGGTTCCTAAGAAAATGCAAGGCGGGGCAGCCCATTCCCTTACAGATGGCACGGTGCAGCGGATTGAGGCAGCTCCAGCGGGTGGTAGCTATGTGACCATCGGGGATAAAAGACATTATGTAGGAGTAGGGTATGAGCTTAAAGTTAAAAAAGGAGACGAAGTAGAAGCTGGTGATGTAATTAGTACGGGGATTCCTAACCCCGCAACTATTACAGAGCATAAAGGAATTGGGGAAGGTCGGCGATATTTCGTTAACGAATTTCGTAAGGCTATGGGTGACAGCGGAATGTTCGGACATCGGCGTAATGTTGAAGTGTTGGCAAGGGGGCTTATCAACCACGTAAGGTTGACGGAAGAAACTGACGATAACGTTCCTGATGATATTGTACCTTATTCAACGCTTGAGCACACTTATAAGCCGCGGGCAGACTATCAGCGATTAACGCCCAAGCGTGCGTTAGGTCAATATCTTGAACGACCTGTGCTGCATTACACCATAGGCACCAAGATTCAACCCTCGATGCTTAAGAATTTTGAAGAATTTAAAGTTAATGAAATTCCAGTGCACAAGAACCCTCCTCCATTTGTGCCACAGATGGTACGTGGGTTGTATCAAATGCAGCACGACCCCGATTGGATGACACAAATGTATGGGTCTGGGCTGAAGAAAAGTTTTTTAGACTCGGTTACGCATGGTGCAGTTAGCGAAGAGCGAGGTACAAGCTTTGTGCCGAGTTTGGCCTTGGGGCTTAATTTTGGTGAAGGCAGTGATCGTGCCGTAATAAAGCCGAAGTCTGGGGCAACTCCTCCTTTTTTTGGTGGCAGTTTTACTCCGGGTCAAACTAAATTTGCAGCAGATACTCCGAATGTCTCTGCCCCGCCTTCTGCTTCTAAACCGCCTGCTGTTTCTACCCCACCTAGAACTTTAGCTCCGGGCACAAACATTATGCCGACAGCACCGACACCTGTAAAAGCACCTACACCTGCTCCGACATACTCGAACTCTAACGCAAATCAATTTAGTAATTTAATGCATAGTAATTCTCCCTTTGCTCAACAAACCGGGCAGGCGTTGAATCAAATGAATCCATTACACGCAATGATGATGTTGGGGGGGATGGCTAATAATAATAATAATAATAATATGTCTAGTAATATAATGAATGGGTTTGGCGGGCAAAATAATGGTGGAATGTTTAATATGTTTAATGGGGGGCAAAATAATAACGGGCAAAATAGCGGAGGAATGTTCAATAATATGTTTAATATGCCCAGCTCGTACGATTCGGAATCTAACATGCCTGCTGAGCCTGTAACTGAAAGCCCATATGTCTCGGCTCAAGGTCCAGTAAGTAATACTGCCTCTGGTGCTGCGTATGACACCGCAGCAAAGGGGGTAGGTGCGGGATATTCAGCAGTAGCAAATAAATTTTCAAGTCCTCCTATCTCATCTAATATTATGCCTCCGCCGTTGCCTAGAACACCTCCTCCGATACCCGCTAAGCTTCCTCCGATACCCGGAATGACTCCTCCTCCGATACCAGGAATGACTCCTCTTCCGCTGCCTGGGGTTAAACCTCTGGCTGGTATGCTCAGTAAAGCCACTTCAATAGGTGGTACAGGTTTAAAGTTAGTAAGTAAAGCGGCACTGCCACTATCTGTGGCTCTGGACACAATAAACGTCGGGCAAGACATATACAACAAAGGTTGGGATAATACAACTAACGACGCAGCACAAAAATGGCGAGATATACTTTCGGCCAAGGATGGGCTACATACCTTGTATCAAGCTCCATTACAAGTTCTAAACCCTGTGGCTAATGCACAATTAATTGCTGGCGGGGCAACACAGACTGCCCAGATGGTAGGAGAAAAAGCACAAGAAGGGCTAACCCATGCGTATGACAAAGTAACGGGTACGGATACTCGTTCTCGTAATTTTGCAGAGGACAAGACACAAGTTAAAAACATGGAGTTAGAAAATCAAAGAGATTTAGAAGGACAAAGAGCACTAAATAAGCCGAATCCAAATCTACCCCCAGATAGGTTAGCTTTAAATACGCAAGAAAATGCCCGTCTTGATGCTAAAATACAAGATTCTAAAACGAGGCAAGGAAATACGGCGGATGAAACTGCAAACTGGAGGCTAGGCCAGCAAAATTGGTTTGGCAGTGGTGGCCACAAATTTAGGGATGCTATGCAAAATTCGATTACTAATTCAGCTGCCGAATTGCAGGGTTTAAATAACGGAGGCACACTAGATGCAGGGCAGCAGGCTAGGAAAGAACAGTTAGAAAACGGACAAGCACAGCGTAAACAAATGATCGGTACTTACGATCGGGAGGGCGGGGCATCTGGTAAAGGTTTGTTTAGTACAGATATGCGCAACCGGGTTAGCAGTCTTAAGGAAAATATTGTGCAGGTCGGTTCACAACTTAGAGACCCCAACCTTCCTCCGGACCAAAAAGCAAAATTAGAGGCACAATTAAAAAATAATAATGAAATGTTAGAAGAATATCGAGGATGGGCAGAAAGTTCTAAATAATATTAATAAGGTGTTTGTATTGCGGTATAAGCCACTATATGGCTAAACTACTTTAATAACTTTAAGCTTCAGATAACTTAGGAGGACTCTATGGGGAATAAACCGCTGCTTGGCGGGCTTGACATAAAGTATGCTGCCGCATATCTGCTGCCCCCATCTACCTCGGAGTTCGGTGAAGATAAAAAGAAAAAGAAAAAGAAAATACAAGCAGAGGACGAGGGTGCTGCTGTGGAGAAAATGGCAGCCACCTACGGGGATGCCATTGTTGGCGCACGCTTATCCTTGGTTAGACAGCAGATGCGTTCTGGCGATCTAGGCGGCGGGTGGCATCCAGATAATCAAATTAATCCGATTAAGTAGCACAATCAAGGAATGTCCTTATGGAAATGCCTAAGCAGAGTAATTCAATAAAGAACGCCAGCATAGGCGGTAAAGGCGGGGAGACGGAATTTGCCCAGGCTTTTTCCAGCTTAGCCTATGCATACCTAAAAGACAAGGCACCACGACTTCTTGACTATATGTTGGGTTTTCAGCTAATTGATCGCAATGAAGATAATACTAAAGCAGTTGGTGTTTTTGGTTTCCAGCTCGACAAACAGTGGCTTTATGCCCCTGTATTTTTTTTAAACGGCGATTTAAAAGGGCATGAGTTGCTATACGTAAAAAACAATGATTCATTTGTTCCGATGAAAGAAAACTGGATTAACTATCTGATGAGTCGAAAGCCTCATATTTTAGGCGAACCTTCAGTAAACAAATTGCAAGAGCTTGGTGGGATTGCTCCTGACATTAATTCGTTGTCCTTGTCACCTACCGGCAACAAGAACGCAAGTGACATATATTGGCTTCGTCCAGTGCTACCCATGCTGGCAGCTTTTAAAGTAAAACTTGCTAACTCCTTGTATCGAGGAGCGGGCAATCGGCAGCTTGATCAAAAGGCGATTGTTCGATCGCCATTTACGGCTGCATTAGCCAAGACTGCTTCAAATCTGGATTTTAACCAAGTTCTGCCTAAAAGTCTCTTACTGCTTGAAGCTGCCTATGACTTAGCCGAGCGGTACCCTGCCATCAAAAAAGCTACTTGTGATTTTTACGGAGCTAACTGTTTTTCACGCTGGGGGAAAGAATTTAGAAGCAATACGATCAAGCAAGCTAGCAGCATTCTTTATTCACCTACCACGGTCACACTTACATCTACTAATTTGTTAAGCGGGGCAGCACAATCGAGGCCTACCATCGATCACATTAAAGAAGGCAAGCTACAAGTCGTTACTTCCGTAACTTCGGATCAAGGCGGGCTGGATACTAAAGACCAAGAGAACTTATTGCAGGGCAAGATAGTTATTAAGGATAGGCGAGAAGATGCAGAAGTAAGTAAAGTCTATGCAACAGAAAACGAGATTAGACTTTTCAATCCTTCTGAAACCGAACTGTACTCTGTACTGGAGAAGTCTGGAGAATTTAGCAAAATGCTGGTGGTGTTAAACGGGATTAGCAGCCGCGGCGCTGAATATATGACCACAGTAATACGCATAGACGATAAGGATAGTCAGAACAAAAGTTGGTTAAACGCAGACAATACGGCAGTTTTTGCTACGCAAGTTTCCATGGACAAAAATGATTGGAAAGATTGGTTCGATGGTTTATCCTCCGAGACTGACTTAGCCGAGGAGGCTGAATATATTGCGATAAACGCCACCCATTCCGCCACTGCTCCTTTTCATGTACTCACCGATATGGGAGATGGGCAATATAAAGTAGATTTTCGCATAAGTAAAGATTATCTATCTTCTCGTGACTCGCTGCTGCCACAGGTACAATCGCGCTACGCTAGCGGGGGCGACAACCGCACTCGCGGTGTGACTCTAATTGTGGGTAAACAGGATAAACCAGGGCTTAGACTTCGACCCCTGTCCAGCGAACTGTGCGTGCCTGCATCTTTTAAATTTATTAAACTGTCTGATGGTTCTTCCTCTGGCTTTTTTGGTAGTTGCGGTTGTTCTCCTTTGGACGAAGATTCAAACCCAATTAAGTTAGGTAGCTTAAGCGACATTCAACGATTGCTGGTTGAAAAAACAGCCAGGCTTAAAGTGTTCAATAACGGAACTGACGTCTACCTGGATTCGGTTATTGGCTCTGTGCAGTTAAGTAAAAAGGCAGCATTATGCCAGCTGGTCGCCACACATGGCCTACGCGAAAAAGCAGCCATGGACATGCTGAAAAAAGCGGAGCAGAAAGGACATGCTGTTTATCGTGTTCGATATGCCCCAGGTTATGGGGCCGAAAAGCAAGCTGCTCCAAATACCAGTGTGCTAGCTGGTGGCCCTACTTTCCCGCTTGATACTGAATCAAATAACGATGGTAGTGAGACTTATGGCCCTAGCACTTCTGTCCGAACCCAGACTAGTACGGAAAAAACTTCGCCCATACCTTCATTAAGCGGGCGTAACACAAATAGGTCCAAGTGGGACAACTGGCAAAACTTCGAGGCTAAGGATTTTAAGCAAAATCTGCAGGCGGCACAAGTCGCGGGCAAGGAAGGGCAGAAAGAAGTGTTTGATGTTTCGATGATGGCTGGTATGTTAAAAACAGTGCGACAAGATTCAATTGTAGACCGCCACTTAGGTGATTTAATGTCGGCGTTAGATTCGCTAGGTCGTTTGATAATGAATTTCTACTGGCACCAGGAAGAATTTGAAGATCGGTATGGCAAAAGTGATCTTCCGGAGTTGGAAGATAGTTTGCGTAACGCTTTTGAATCTCTTGGGGATATCACACTTTTCTTAAAAGAAAAAACCATAGAATCGTCGGCGGATAAAGGTGATATTAACTTAGATGAAGTTTCAAGGAACTAAACTATGTCTTCAGAATATTCTCGTGTTGTTGCGTTTTACGGTAGCTCCGCTGCCGTTACAAGCCTAGAACTTCCTGCTTTTACGAATGGATCGCTGGAGCGTGTTATTATTATTCAAACTAATCCTTCGGTGGCGGTTGGATCTGGTTCTTTTAAAATCTATGACCGCAAAGCTGCTTGTATAGGCTTGACTGATCTAAATGTAAAAGCTTCGGGGACTGTTTCGAGTGTATCGACTAGCTCTACCGGTGTAATCACTTTAGTGTCTAACATTTCGCATAATTTAGGCATAGCTGATACATTTTTTATTAAGGATTGTGCAGATCCCGCATACAACCTTGACTATCAAGTTACGGCTATAAACTCCAACACTTCAGTGACGATTTCTCCTGTAGGGGGGACACCAGCTAATTCTTCGACAGCTAGTAGCGGAGTTTGGCAAACATACCCGTTCGATGCCCGAACTTCTCCGGCTACTAACTTAATTTATTCTGGAACGATAACCGCTGGAGTTACTTTTCAACAGTTCAGCTTAGGGCGAGCTTATGAAAATAAAGATAACCAAGACATTAACCTACGGTGTCGGCACACGGGTCTTTGGTTGGAATTCACGCCCGCGACTCTATCGCCCGTAGCCACATTAAACTGGGAAATCGCTTACACCTGCAAAAAAAATAATGTCGATTAGGAGTCATTGTTGAAAAGTTACAAGGATGTGCGTCTAGCTGACCCGTTTCTTCGCCCTTACTGGAGGCACGAGCGTGTACTTCGCATGCTTCGCAGCGTTCCACCGGAGCGTTGTAAACGATTTGATGATCGCTGGATTCAAGAATATAAAAAGTTTTTGTTTTTTTGGAATAAAGGCGAAGCCCAGCGGGAACGACTTCTCTATGAAAATCCAGGCTTGTACTTCGCCTATAATTTATACGACAGGCTGGCGATTGAACCCGAGCTGACCTTGATGATTGAAGCCAGGCTGTTAGCTGGGTCTTCTGTCCAAAGCATTGCTAATGACTGCAAGACCATACCAGAAACCATTGAATGGTACGAACGACTATTTTTTAATGTGTCTGATTTCTTGACTCACCACGATTGGATCGTAAAAAATGTATTGTTGCCCGCGTCTGACCGTTTTGTAGAACAACTACCTCCGGACAGTGCTGGGTCAACGCAGCCGGCTATGTCTTCTGGGCTAATGCGCACACAATTAGATTTACCTTTGAAATTCTTTGCGTATTTTGGTGGTCCTTTAGTTTGCGATGTCATGATTAGCGGGTTTCGACGCAACAATCATGTATTAACCTCAGATAATTTGTCTGAATTTTTTAACAATCAATTTGCACTTCAAGTGCAGCGGCGCAGTGCGCAAGCCGCAGGACAGTTTGAGGTCAACAAGTATAATGTATTGGAACTTCTTAACACGCATATCAGGTTGATGGAATTGCATAAATCCGGCAAGAGTCAAGAAGTGCGACATAACGAATTTGAAAAAAATGTAAGTGCAATGATGCTGGAAATTCCTTGGAGTGTAGGTAAAAACGGAGAACAGCTATATCAAGGAACCGCTGTTGGTAGGTACGATAAAGGGCCAGTTGAGTTGAATTCAGAAGAAGCTATTTTAATCGCCGCTGGAACTAACTTACCCGTACTGGAACATGACGAAGGTATCGATGTTTACAAACGGGGGGAGACGGATACACATGCAACCATTGAATAAGGCAGATGAACAGCAGCTACTAGCTGGCGTAAAAAAGGCTGTGGACTTGGTTGATAACCAAAACATAGATCCTACCGATGCCATGTATCAAGTAGCAAAATCTATGCAGTTTTCTCCCGGATTTTTAAAAGCAGCTTGCAACGCTTTTAACACAGGGAGACAGCTCGCCCAGTGGAACGCTAATGATTCTGCGCTGGATAAGCTGGCTAGTTTTACTTTGGCAGATTACTCGACAGTACACGACAGAATCTGGGGACAAAAAGTAGAAAAAGTTGCTTCAGTATCTAATTTTTTACCTGTCTTTGATTCTTACGAAGAACAAGCAAGACAGCAGTTTCTCCGCGCGGATTTAACTACGCTGGAAAAATCGGCAGCTGAAGTGCAACAGCACCCGTTAGCGCTGGAAGAGTACGCTGGAAACAAAGTCACAAAAAACTACTCAAACTACGACTATTGCCGGCGTATGGCCGAAGAAGCTAGGCGAGAAAAATCAGCAAACGAAGACAGATTAAACCTTAAGCTACATCTGCTGGAAAATTATTTCCGTAAGTTTGCCCAGGATCGGGTGCCGTTGGCACAAGTAGAACATGCTGTTTCAGTTTGTCGTGGCGCGGTGGGTAAGACACTTATGGACCACGTGGCGGGGAAATTTCAAAAAGAAAAAAGAGCAGCAGATCACAAAGCTAGCTGGGTAGGTTTTCAGCAAGAAGTCGACTGGAAAAAAGAACCTTACACATTAATCGATGCCACAATAAAACAAGCTAGAGATTACTACAAGTCTGCGCTGGCACTGCAAAATCTAGAGATTAAAGCGGCAGAAGCTAAAGAAATTACTACTTCTTTTTATCGCCCTTATGTACCCAGCTATCCGGATAGCCGGCCTCCTTCTGTTAATCTTATGGAAGAAAAACGAGGGGCGGCACTTGCAAGCGGATTAGGGGGAGGACTAGGATTAGGATTAGCAAGCAGCATCGCTGGTTTGGCACGGGATTCCCACGACAAACTAGTAGACAAACAAATAAGGGAGTTAGATGCCCCTGACCATTTAAACGAGTTGCGAAAAATCAGGGCACAGACGGTACTCACTCAACTAATGAGTGATCCTGAAAATCCTTTAAGCCAATACGATCCAGAGGAAGTACTGGGTAAATACAATGAAATGGTGCAATTATCCCCAAGACTTGCAGATCAATCTGCAAGCATTGGACCTTTGTTAAACAAACGAATGCTTGGTAATACGGAACCTTTTGAAATTTCTGAGCTGTTGAAAATGGAAGAAAGTGCCAAGAAAACTCAGACTTCACCTTCTCGTGACGATAACCAAATAGGAAACGCGCAAAATGGCAGCATTATCGCTAAGTAGTATTACTTATGAGCAAGGGTTGCAGTTACTGGCGGCTCGAAAGCAGGCTTTTGACTCGGGGCGTATCCGTCGTATGTCTAAAGAGGCAATGGCTACTTCCTTTTATTTGCGCGACATCGGTACAGATTTTTTAGGGAAGGTAGCAGAATCTGGTTTGCTCGATTCTTTAAAATCCGGATTTGGAAGTTTAGGATCTATGGATGCTTCTACGCGTAATGTGCTGTTATCGGGGTTAGCCGGTGCTGGCGTTGGGGCAGGCACAAATGCGGCATCCTCCCTACTGAAAGGCGAAGAAGGGGTAGGCTGGAAAGCGTTAACTGGTGGGTTGGCCGGTGGGGCTGTTGGGGGCGGGATTGGTTTGGCGCTTAACCCGGATATACTAAGCAAATTTGTTGACAAAAATCAAAACGGGCCACCCGATTCTACCCCTCCAAATAGAAATTCGCAAGTAGCTGCGGCTATAAAAAGCAGATCCCCAGCAGAACAGTTAGCGGAAATAGACAAGTTACAAGGTGTGGCAGACAGCAGTATGCCAGAAATTAAAAGCTACGCGGCACATGGGGCAAACGTGGCGGCGGGTGGCGCTGCTGGTGCCTATGTGGCAACTAGAGCTACATATAATCCTGATGACATTGCACATAAGCTACGCACCGAGCTACACATGGCAGACCCTAGCAACACTCACACCTACGAGCGGTTTCATCGTGGAATGACAGCCCCAGACCTCGGCGTAATTGACGACGTAGCCCGCGCCAAACTTAGAGATGACATGCTTAAAATGACTCGCGATCAGTTTAGAGATGCATATGTGCCTAAATCTCGGTTTGGGCGTATTCCTTCTACTTTTGCGAGTAATTTACATACAGCTGCCCCTAACATGGCTGATGCGATTCTTAAAAACAATACTGTAACTGGCGGTATGTTTACTGGTGCGGGCAAAATACGATCGGGCAAGGCAGGTATACTGGCGGCACTAGCCGGACTCGTTGCGGCAGGGGCTGGGACTATACGCCACAACTACAATCAAAATAATGCAGAACGCAGCAATGCACAAGAAACATTAAAATCGTTAGCTGGTCTTACTAAGCAACAGCAGTAAAGGAGCAAAGCCATGGCGTTAATTAAACTTGTTTCTCCTGCTGGTTGGGACTTTGATCAGCAAATTGTTTCTCCGATTAAAGTGAGTAGCCGTGGATTGATTGGTAACGATCGTCAAGAGTTTTTAAAACGGGCTAGTCATTCTTTTTTGGACCAGTTAGATAATGTTAAATTTGCCTCAGACGAAGTTCCTGTGCATTTAATCGCATTAGGTGCAAGTGAAGCTTATGGCCCCAATAGAAACGGTGATGGGTTTAAAGAAGCCACTTGTCGCGAGCATCATGACACCTTTGTTAAATTTGCCAAATTTTTTCGCAATCATAAAAACAAGGCCGAGCGAGGCGATCCTTTCTATGGTGTGGTTAAAGCTTCTGCTTATAACGAAGATATGCGACGGGTAGAATTGCTTTGTGCTTTAAACGCAAGCAAAGCAGCCGCGGATCGGAATGGTGGTTTTATTGCAGATACCGAGTTAGAAAAGATTGCGAAAGGCGAAGACATAGGCGTAAGCATGGCGTGCCGTGTTTCCCATGACGTTTGTTCTTTTTGCAAGCACGCAGCTAAAACACGAGACGAATACTGTACAAGAGAAAAGTGTGCAGCGGGTGGGTGCAAGGAAAATCTCACTAAGCTAGTAAAAGTCGGTAATGATGTGCATCATTTGCATGTCGACAATCCCAACCCAGTTTGGTTTGACATCAGCCGAGTTTTTCGCCCCGCGGATCGTATTGCTTATGGCACCCGTGCAGATTACCTAACCAAAGCAGCCGCAGATTCCGGCATATTCGAACTGCAGGATTACATCAAATTAGCTTCGGCTTCTACTGCTCCTCTGGCTGTCATTTTGTACCAAGCGGGGCACCACGGTTTATGGTCGGAAAAAAATACTGCCCAAGTTAAATTAGGATATGGGCTTGCTGCTCTTGAAAAATTTGCAGAAATGCTGGATGCTAATACTTACCGAGCCGTAGTAACCTCTGCTTTTCCTATAGAAAGGCTGGCAAAATTAGGTTCGGCACACTGTGATAAGCAGTTAGCCGCGTTGGCAGATAATAAAATATTTTTAACATTGTATGATTATGCACGATTGGCAGGACAAGAAAAGTACATGAAAGCTGCAGCCGCGATACTCCCCGAAATATATACGCTAATGGCCGAGGATGAATCCTTGCCTTTAGCAATTGAGCGCGGGGTCGGCTCAATTGGCGATAAAACAGCTAATGAAAGTGCTAGGGCGTTTGCTGCCACGTTGACGGCGAGTCATTCGTTTCACCGAGTGGCAGCGGAAGACCGAAACCTTTTGAGCTGTATACGTGGGCAGGCTGCTCCTACGATCTGGCAAAAGGCAGCTGCATATAATTTGGAAGGCGAAAGCCTAGCCAAGGAGTATGCAATGTATAAGCTAGCAGGGTTATGGCGATTGGCTGCACTAGACAACGACTTTACTTCAACAGTCAAGTTAAGTCTTAAGCAGAATAGAATATTTAACTAGGTCATCGGAACTCGGTGCCGTTTTCAAGGAGTACATCTAAATGGCGACAACAGTTAAGACTCAAATAGACTCTATTGATCGATTTCTAAAAGCCGTAGGCTATTCTGAAAAGAATGCCGAGGCGAACACAGAGGCAGGTTCAATTGGTGGAGACACCACCCATCCTATTAAAGATGTGGATGATTCCACAGAAGACGCAACAGAAGGTTTCCGTTCTACCGAAAACACAGCAGATGTTAAGGCCGACCAAGGTCCTGCTTCTGTTGAAAATGCTAAAAAGGCTGCAGCTAGAAAACGTGCTTCGGTGCGTAAACGAGCCGATGAACACGATCCTAACGGGTCGGCCTCGGATGATCAAATACAGATTGGTACTAACAAAAAACCAACAGGGGAAGATCCTTCAGTGGAAACTTCCTCAGTAAAATCAGAAAAAGAAGATACCGACACGGCACATCCGGCTAGCACTGACAATAGTGAATTAGACGGCAACAAGTATGCCTCTATGTCAACGGCACAGCTTTACAAGATTTCAAATGATCTTGGGAATCGTGTTCTTGTTGCGCTGACAAAATTTGCCGACAAGGCCGATTTTATGGATGATGACGACTCTGACCGCAACGACTCTGAATCTGAATCTGACTCTGAAGTCACAGAAGAAAAAGATGCAGTAGACCTTGCTGGGCAAGCTGGTTGGGAACTTGCAGGTTTGTTAAGCGGTAAGTTTGACAAACGTGCTGCCGACTCGCTTGTATATTCAACTTTAAGCGAAATTATCAAGACTGCTAACGACGATGCAGATAAAGCTGCAGTTTACTTGCAGAGCTATCACACTGAATTGCGTAAGCAAGCTGAGGGAGAGGAAGAAGCCGCTTTAGCCGCCATGGGCGGTGGTGGCGGTGACGAGGCTGCTTTAGCACAAGCTATGATGGATGGTGGCGGTATGGGCGATGGCGGTATGGGCGATGTCGGTATGGGCGATGGTGGTGGTGCTGGCGGTATGGGTGACGGCGGCGGCGACGGTGCTGACGGTGGTGGTGATGTAGAACAATTAGCCGCTATCTTAGATCAACTTGGCATTTCTCCTGAAGAGTTAGAGGCTGCTATGTCTGAGCATGGCTCCGAAGGTGCTGGTGCTGGGCAGCCAGACGCAATGGCTTCTGCCCCGCCTTCTCCTGATGAAGAACCTAAAATGGAGGTTGAAGCGGCACATAAACAAGCAGTAGCTAAAAAGGGGGCGGCGTCTAAAAATGTGCGGGATTACATTCAGGAAGTTCTGGAGCGTTCCCGCCGTTAATTTTTTTTTTTGTTTGAATCTTATTTTTGGAGGATTTGCACAGTGAACACAAAAACCGCGGCCATGCTTGTCGAATACATTGCCTCTGCCTCGACATTAACCGAACGTTTGTTAAAACAAGCACACATACAATATGAACACAACAAGCAGGCTGCCTCCAGGCGGAGTGCTGTTCTTGCTCGACTAGAGCAGACTGGGTGTATTGCCCCGCATCAAAAACAGGCAGCTGCTGCGATGCTGGATAATCATGCCCATAGTTTAGACTTATTAAGCAATGCCATTGATAAGGTGCAGCAACTTAAAACTGCTGTAGAAAAAACCGGCACTGACCTCGGACAAGCTGTTTCGGACAGAGAAGCAGGCATTAAGCCCGCTAACAAAGGCCGTAACAGTTTAAATGACCCATATGTGGGCCGACGTACTTCTGAAAAGAAGGCATCGGATATAGCGATTTGGGCGGTTATGGACGCCCCTGGTTATTAATTTTAACACTAAAGACTCGTTTGAGTCTTAAACACAAGTCTTAGGAGGACGATTATGGCTGCTCCACGGCAAATGACTGCCAACACCCTTAACGCGTTAAAGGGTTGGCCCCAGATGAACGCAGTAGACTACGCAACATCAATTGATGCGTCTGTAACTACTGTTGTCCCAGCTGGTTCGGTGGTTTCGTTAAATTCATCTGGTAAATTCATTCTTGGTGTAGGCAATCTTAAAGTAATGCCTATGTTTCTTTTTGCCAATTCGGATGATCCAGATATTACCAATGACGGTGGAGATGCCTCCACTGTTAAAGGCGTATTTATTCCGATAGGCCCAACTGGACAAGCTTTGGCTCTGGTAGCAACTGGGGCATACGAGTTGGTAAGTACCACTTATGTCTCTGGTTCTTACGCTCCAAACGCTGCCTTAACTTCTGCGACGACTGGTGCAAATGCCGGTAAACTTGCAGCAGGCACGATGTATACCAATATGATTGTTGGTATAGTTTCCCGCGGTGTTGTAGACAATGGTTACGGCAAGAATGCTTTAGCATTTTGGCCTTGCCCCGTGTTCCCTACTGCTTAATTTTTAAATATTAACTCAATCTAACCACAAGTTTGATTGATACCACAAGGAGGTTTTTACGCATGTCTAATTCCAATACTATGACTCAAGAAGAAAGCAAACTTCTTAGTCAGACAATTTTTGAAAAGTTGGCTTCTAGGGACTCTGGTCTTGAAAAGCAAGCCGTTGACGCCGTTAACGACTTTACTAGAACTAAGATGCGCGAAGATGGATTTTATCGTAGGATTATGCCGCCGATTCCATTAAGCAACGATGATCTTGATCGCCAAGTCGATACGGACAAACCTGTAAAGATTGTGGACAAGGAACCTGATAGTCCAGCGGCTATCTCAATTCCTTTTGCCACGCTTCCCACTAACCTGTACATTCGTGGTGACAGGTACAAAGTTACTTTTGACCGCATCGTGACCCCTAAATTCACGAAAGATGTGGACGAACTTCGTACTTGGCACATGGACATCCGCCAAATTTTGTCGGACAATGCCATTAAGGATATGCTAGCGGAAGAAGATGGAAAATTTATTTCTGCGGTCAACACCGCTCTAGTTGGTGCAGAAACAATTGTTCCTACCTCTGGCGTAATCCAGTACAAGCAGCTTGGTGGTGGCGTCACCCGTGGCAACTTGTGGGATAGCTTCAAGATTATGCCAAGCACGCCTTCTAATCTGGAAGTTCACTCTGTCCTGCTTAATAACATCACGATTAAAGAAGTTGCAAAACTTAATCGTACTGAGATGGGCGGCGACCTTAGCGAAGAGATTATGCGTAATGGTTGGACTTACAGTGAATTCATGGGAGTTCAGTGGATCATCACAATTAAGAAGGGACTTGTCCCGACTAACACGATGTATCATTTCGCAGACCCTAAATTTATTGGCAAGAGCTATATGATAGAAGACACTACGATGTATATCCGTCGTGAAGCGTATTTTATCGAATTTTTTGCCTATGAAACTTTGGGTGGCACCATTGGGCATACCTCCGGTCTTGCTCGGGTTGACTTTACCTAATCACAAGTCTAAGTTAGCCCTGGACTGCTGGGGCTAACTTAGTTTTAAAATCCAGAATTGGAGTAATGAATTATGTCTAAGCTTCCTAATCCTACTGACGCTTACAACTATTTGTTTAACAAGGTGCATGCTCAAGTATTTTTGAACAAATTAGCCAGTTACGGTATTACCCCTAGTACCGAACAGGAAGTTTCAGATTTATTTGAACTTGCCGGACAACTGCGACATATCGAAAGCCCCGAAAAGCAAGCTGCAGAGGGTAGCCGTTTTGGCTCCGCCGTAGCTGGACTTAACGAGGCTATAAATGCGACCCCTCAAGGTCAATGGCAGCAAGCAGTATATGAAGATTCCGCAGTAAAGCAGGCAACTTATGATTTAGCAAATGACCCTGCTATCTATGCTTCCATCCTTTCGTTGAAAGCGCACGAAGCCGCTGTTTTGGCTGGTAACAGCTAAGCCAGTTACTTCAAAAAACTTTCTATAAAAGTATGCAATTTAAGATCGACTGGTTACAATAAACCGGTCGATTTTTTATTTTAGAAAGTAGTGCTTATGAAATTAAGTCTGTTCACTCCTACGCATAAACCCACTTACCTAGTTAAAGCGTATGACTCGTTGAAAGCACAGACGCTTACTGATTGGGAATGGGTTATTCTACCCAACGGCCCAGATGCTAAAATCCCCGAAATTATACAGAATGATGTAAGGGTAAAGATAATAACTACTGGCGATAATTCACACAACATAGGGGCGCTAAAGCGGGCTGTGTGTGATGCGGCAACAGGCGATGCGTTTATTGAGTTTGACCACGATGATTTGCTAGTGCCGGGAGAAAGTCTGCAAAAAATCCATGACAAATTCGAGGAGGGTGCCGGTTTTGTTTATTCAGATGCCGCCGTATTTAAGCACAAAGGTAATTCGGAATTTAATCCATTTACTTATTCTGCCCAATACGGCTGGCAAGATTACGAAATTAATGCGTATGGGCATAACCTGCGGGCTAGCCGTTGCTTTCCTGTGTCTCCTCGTTCTTTAGCTGAGATTTATTATTGTCCAGACCATGTGCGATGTTGGTCCCGTGCTGCTTATTACAAGGCTGGCGGGCATAACCCTGATTTGTCTGTTTGTGACGATCACGAGTTGATGATTAAAACCTACATAAGCGGGGCTAACTTTGAACACACCGGCGGATGTCATTACTTGTACCGAATGTTTGAGCATAATACAGTGTGGGCTAGGAACAACTTAATTCAAGAAACCACGTTAAAATTACGACAGCAATATGTACAGCAGTTAATTCAGTCTTGGTTAACCCGGAATAACTTGCCTTCACTGGACATCACGCAGCTACGCACTGAAGGGTGGAAAGCAGATACGCAATTGTTACAAGGGTTTGGTCATAATATGTATGGGCACATAGTAGCTGACACCGAGTTACAGTGGTGGGCAGGCCGACAAGTAAGGGAATTCATGAACGTGGCTTATGCTGCTTTAATCCCAGGTGGCTATCTAACGATTACAGTACCAGAGGTAAAGTCTGGAATGGGTTATGGCGACGTGGAGTGGCAATCGTATTTCAGCAACACAAGTATGTGCCCATACACGCGCAGTAACTTTGCGAAAAGTAATGGGAATATCACTTGCAGATTTCAGCAAATTAATTGTTTGGAAGTTTTTCCTTCAGATTGGCACAAAGAGAATAAGTTTAAATTTTTACGCTTCGAGCTTGTGGCTTTAAAAGGGCAAAGACACCCGGGATTACAACATATTTAAGCTACTACTATTTAGATTTCTTGTTTAACCGCTTACAATATTTTAAAAGGAGTATGCGAATATGCCAAATGAAAGCACTAATCAAAACAGCCTTACGCCAAAACAAACTTTGGTAGACGGTTGTCCTGTGCTGGCCAAAATCCAGTGTCACGAAATCCAAATGGGTCAATACGCTCGTTTGTTGTGGAATTTAAAAACTCCGCAGGGAACTCTTGTCGATTTAGCTGGGGTTGCTGGCTGCTCAGATAGCTTAGCAATTAGCCAAGCTGGTGTTTCTTTCGATGCCGTCGGTAACCCTCCTTGTGGAGTTACGCTGCGTATGCGGGAGTTGACCGGAATTGATCCGGTTAACGATTTGATTTATTCCATAGATACCACCATTATCAATCCCGCTACCGGATTGGTTCGAGCTGCGCCGCTACCTGATGCCATTGTTCGAAATCCTGGAGTTTATCTGGAAGAGTGGGCAGTATTTGATTTTAACGGCAACATGCTGTTTAGTAACCAAAGCTGTGCCTTCGTACGCCGTGGATTATTCGGTGTCGATGCAGATATGACAAAGCGAATTCTCGGGCCCCCTACGATTGAAGAAATAAGATTGTCTATGCGGGACAACGGGCCAGCGGATAACTCACTGTTAGACGATGTGGAGTTTGATGCGGCTGAAATCACGCAAGCTGTTTTGCGCCCAATTATGTACTGGAATGAAACACCACCTCCTATCCAGCCTTTGCTTACCACTAAAACATTTCCTTTTCGAGAGATGTGGATGGTAGGTATTCAATCTTATCTGTTTGATATGGTGTCTAGCCATTATCGCCGTAATCAACTTGCTTATAACGCAGGCGGTCTATCTATTGACGACAAAAATAAAGAGCAGCAATATAGAGCAGCCAGCAACCAACTCACTCAGCAGTTTCGCGAAATGTTACGAGCCAAGAAAATGGAAATTAATATTGGATTGTTTTCTGGGTCATTAAATTCAAGTTATTCTGGTGTGTTTTATTCTTAGCATAGGGGCACCCAATATGCGTGATAACTGCGAAACAAATCAATGTCCTCCGTCAGATTGCTACAATGTTTTTGATATGGTACATGTCTCGTATTTGATACGAGGTGGTAGCCGTGTCATGTGGACATTGGTTGATACTTTTACAGATCCGACTCCTTGGGTATTTCAATTACAAGTCGGGCACGGTGGAACACAAACCGCCGACGACTGGGAAAATGTTGGTCTTCCTATTACAAATTCTGTCTACGCCGTTGACCCAGGACAGGAAAATTACAGTACCGTATCATTACCCTTTTATTACCGTGTTAAGCTGACTACCTCTGTGGGGGTTTACTATTCTGACCCGACTATAAAAACTGGTATTCTTTCCGTTAAAGATTGGCGAATAGCAAAGGAAATTGTGCGGAAAGAAAAGTTACGCTTTAAGCATACTTCACAAGATGGTTATCTGTTGAAACGACGAGCAATGGGAGCAGATTGCCCTATATGCCTAGATTTTCAAACACTGGAAACTACCAACCCCTATTGCCCGCAATGCTGGGGCACCGGCAAAGAGTGTGGTTATTTTTATCCAGTTGGCTGCATCTGGGCGGATCTTTCTCCGCAATCGCAGAATATGAACATAGATAACCAAGGCATGCGGGGTACGGTGCAAGATATTAAAATAACAGCACGGATGTTAATGCTGCCTTTAATCGGAGAGCAAGATGTTTGGGTCAGTCGCAAGACAGACGATCGCTATTATATTCACGCCATACAGCATACTACCGAAATCAGAGGCGTGCCTTTGGTGGCTACTGTAGAGTTACGCCCTGCCCCGTTTTCAGATGTGGTTTACAGAATTGCGATACCGCAGCAAGACGAATGGCTGCAATCTTTAGTCTAGGACACTTATGCCATATATTCCAAGATCGCCAGCTGCCGCCCTTCCTAACTTAGAAAGCGTGCCTCGTGCCCCTTCTCGTGCAACTTCAGGAAAGCCTTCAGTCCCTTATGCTGAAACTTCTAACACGAATAAAGCTAATCCTTTAGTAGGTCGGTTAAGTATGTTAAAATTCGATGTGCCGGCTCTTAGCATTTTAAATCACATAACAGGTAAGGAGTTTAAAGTCGATGGATACAACAGACTGGTGCCCCCCGAGCGTACCTCCTCCTGAACGAGATGCACCAAAAGTACAAAGTACGATTGATATCAGTTACTTGTGCGACAACGGGTGGCAACCTCTTCTTATTACTGGATTTATTCGGGATTTGCTTATCAGACAGTGGGCTAACCCACATAATATTATTAGTCCGGAAATGAAACAATATGGCTGGCAGGAACAAGTAAGCTCTGGTATACTTATCGAAAGTGTGTATCGTTATAGATCTGATCTTGTTGAAAAACGACCAGCTATAATGATAAAAAGAAATGCTTTTAAAGATATGCCACTTGGCTTAGGCGGTGGTTTTATCTTTGGAGGCGGTCTTGACGCATACGAAACCGAAAAGGGTGCAATTAGTCGGCACGCAACTGTATTTGTCGGTTCGCACACTCTTTTCTGCATCCATAAAACGGGTGCTTCAACGGAGATTCTTGCTGCGGAGGTCCTAGGGCATCTGGTTGCCTGCATGTGGCCGATTCGCCAGAATCTTGGATTGAGAAATTTCTCAGTCACCGATGTAGGGGCTATTCAAGAACTTGAAGAGTCCACCGAGAATTATGTGATTCCTATAACTGTTGGGTGGGCTTACGAGCACACTTGGGAGCTTAAACAAGAATCACTGCCCGTGCAAGGTTTTTCGTTTACTGGTGTACTGGATGGAGACGACATTAGTTTGAACTCTCCATATCAAGGCCCATAACTCTTATACATTCTTAGGCAGGAGGCCACCAATGGCAACTTATGTTCTTCCGCAAGTTCTTGTTTTCCAGGATTTTACCATACAGCCATCCGTGGCTGCTAACCCTTTGTCCGCACACATATCGGGCGGGCATGCCAAGCTTGTTCGTTGGAGCGAGGAATCCGAACGAGAATTTGGTAATTTAGGTTTTTATGACAATGGTACTTCGTTAGTTTCGGCTTGGCCACATCGACCAGCTGGTGCGGTAATGGATACCAGCTACACTAAACTGTTTATAAAAGACGCATTGTTGAAGTATTTTACCGAGGCAACCAGCGGTGGTTCTAATATTAGTGTGGTTTCTAGCTACCGCAATAGAATTACATCTGATTCGGTAAACTTCACTTCTAGTGGTGCGTATGTGCGTGCCTCCGCTTTAGGTAACCGAGATGCAAAAATTGGTGATGTTATCCGCATACGCGGTGTTGCTGAAGGAACTAATGCCACGGCTGATGTCCTCACTTTATGGACTTACATTCGTGGATTTATCGCGGAGACAGTTGCTTCTTCCGTCGCTGCCCCGCTATCAGCTTCTAGCAATAAAGTAACTCAAGCCGCAGCTTCAGTTGCAACTCGGACTAGCGGGGTGGCTAACTCCATCACCATCACACCTGCGGGCACCTACAATGGGTTGCCTTCCGGCATAATTACTGAAGTTTACACTCTTACCGTGGTGGACGGGTCAATCAATGGTGATTTGACTACCGCTCGTTTGCGTGTTACTTCAGCAAGCGGAACGGATAATGTGGCTGCCTTGTTTCCTGCTGCAGGCGTCGCCGTAGGTGCACGCGGGTTGCTCGTGACTTTTGGTAGCACTCCTACCTCAGATACTGCGGCTACTTCTACGGATGCTGGTGTTAGCGATGTAGATTTGTTAGTTGGGCAAGTGTTTACTATGACCGTTTCCCAGACATTTGACGCACCTGTCAAAGCAACAAGCGGAACATACACAAACACTGCTGACACTAACTATATTGTTACAGTCACTAAAGGCGGGGCATGGTCAGCTCACCCTGAGATTTCTGTTTCTACGGCAGACGGGATTGATCAAAGCGGCCCCACCATTATAAATACGACTGTCGCTACTTCTATTGGTAACTATGGCGTTTTAATCGAGCTAACCAGTACAGCTGGCTTGTGCAAAGGCGATCGCTTTTACATTCAGGCTACTGGCATCGGTGAAGGTGCAGTCCGAACCCTCGTGCTTGGACATAACTTAGACCAAACTTTTGGGGGTGGCGAGAATATCGGAATTGACCTTTACATCCGCAAGCCACTTCTTGAAGTGACTCAGAATCGTACAGGTATGGCTCCGTTGACTAACTGGGATCAGTCTTCCCTTGAGTTTACGGTAAATTCTGGCATTGTTGCTTACGACGCTGAGGTAGGTATCGCAACTGCGTTGGATGTTTATTCTTCTGCCGCCCTTGGCTACGGTGAGTTATATGCTGAGTATCGTGCGTGGTTACCTGATTTGGCGGGCAAAGTTAACAGCATTATCGATGTTGGCAACATTGACGATATCTCGGGTTCATTAACTCCTGACAATCCGCTTAAATGGGGCGTATTTAAAGCGTTATCCAACAACAACGGCACTCCCGTGCTGTACACTGCGGTTAACGATCCCAATGATATCAATTACTGGGATGAAGTGATAGAAGTGTTGTTAGGGAGAGATGACGCTTATAATTTGGTACCCTTGACCTACGACGCGACAGTGATTGGGCTGTTTCAAGCTCACATCAATAGTGCGTCATCCGCATCTGAAGGAGCTTGGTGTGTGCTTTGGGCGAACTTGCAAGGCGTGCCTGAAATTCCTCTTGTTGCGGCTGCGTCTACTATTGCCAATCACATGGAAGCCACCAGCACAAATGGAGAAATTGTTTTGGCGAATTTTGAAGAAAATTCTGCCACAGATGCAACAGATTACACAATTTGTTATGTTCCCTCCGGCAACGCTGGGTTTGAGCACAACGGTGTAAGGCCCGGGGACATTGTTCGGGCACTGTACACTGGAGATGGTTTTGGCAACTTTACCTACAGCGAATTTGTTGTAGACGAAGTGCTGTCCGAAGACCAGCTCCGTGTCAAGACGGGACCTTCCATAGCACAGCTAGTTCCTTCCAAAATAGAAGTTTGGAGGACATTATCCGCCAGTGAAGAAGCTGTTGAAATTGGTAAAAATGCAGCTGCTTATGGGAATCGGCGCGTTAGAGCCACTTGGCCCGACCGCATTGAATCCTCCGGTACAATTCAACTAGGTTACTTTTTGAACTGTGCTCTCGCTGGTTTAGCCTCGGCAGTACTTCCTCAGCAAGGTTTGACCAATGTAGAGGTTGTCGGATTTTCTAGTACACAACGCACAAACGATAAGTTTAATAAGCCACAACTAAATATTATGGCTACTGCTGGTGTGTGGGTTGTACAGCAGTCTGCTACTGGAAACATACATACCAGACATTCGGTAACAACTGGCGATTATATTGATATTAACCAGCGAGAAGAAATGCTGACGCGTAATGTAGACAGCATCAGCTACCGGTTTAAGGATTACTTTGCTCCGTTTATTGGCGTTACTAACGTAACTCCAACAATGAACGACATCATTCTTGGGGGTATTGAAAAGCTAATTCGCACTTTGCGAGTAGAGCGGGCTACCCCTCAACTTGGCGGACAGCTGATTGGTGCAACTGTTGAACGTTTCGATGTGTCAGAAGTGTTTAAAGATCGCTATGTTGCTTTCATTAGTTTGCAAGTACCATATGCACTTAACAACATTGAATTACACCTTGTAGTTTAATGTAGCCTTTCTAGGGGGCTAGCCAGCCCCTTGGATTTTTCTTAGTGACTAACCGCCGTAGTGGCAGCACGGCTTTATAACTTCAAGGAGTAATTAACATGGCAGACATCTATTCACGACAAAAAACGCAATTTGCCGGAGCTTTTGCTTCGGATGTTGCGGCTTTAACGCTTGCGGGGGCTACTACTGGTCTTGGTATAGTACAGAATGTTCAAGTGACATATGCGCAGCAAGTTGCTCGCATTTATGATGTTTCAAATGGCGGTCTTGGCGGAGGTGCCGCAGCCGGTATCGTTCCTGTATTCTACGTGGGCGGGCGTACTCAAGGGCAAGGAACGATTGCACGAGTTCTTGGACCAAAATCTGGAGCTCTTTGCGACTTCTATAACAGCATGGGTAATGTTTGTTCCCCTCAAGATCTAACATTTACATTTGGCGGAGGTTGCGGGGTATCGGGTGCCTCAGGCAAAAATCCATCTAAAGTCGCAGCAATAACAAATAATGCGGGTAGCAACACTTTTAATAAAGTGGCGTACACACTAACAGGTGCACTAATGACCAACATTGGTGTTACCGTGGGCTCGCAAGATATGCTTGTAAATGAGAGTATTACACTCATGTTTGCAAACATGGAGTGCAGCGACGCTTCTGGTAAATAAGTTAAATTCCGTATTTTAAACTCGCTGGCTCGACTTAGGTTGAGCCAGCATTTTGAGTTTTAAACTCCAAACGCACCATGAGGTGAGACACATATGACATACAGTTCGGGATCGTCTGTTGACAGTAAACCTGCAGTATACAACAAGGATTCTACTGGAGTAACTGATGGTATTCCTCTGCGCCTGGTTAACGGTATACAAGGAAAATTAGATTCAGCTTCTCCTTGGAATCAATTCAATACCGGCGGTCAAGTTGGTGACTCAAGAAACAATGCAGCCATTCATTCAGCTCCGCTAGCTAGCGACACGCCGTTGCGTGTAGGCCGTGTGCTTTTAGCTCTTCCTTATGTCCATTGCTACAAAGTTCAATTAACAGGGCGACAAGGTACCTGTATAGCTACTGCTGCCTCCAATCATTCGCATACCCCGCTGGGCGTACGCTCTGGCGAGGTAATCCCGCCTAATTCTAATGTGTTAATCTGGAAACCAGCAACCGCGGAACTCGCTTATATTTTAGCGGTACTTCCGTCGCCTGTGTTGCACGATAATTTTAACGCTTCAGACCACATCCAGCAGGGTGGTAATTCTGGGCCTAAAAAAGTAGAAGCTTATCGCAACATCCCCAAGACGGTAGCAAAAGGGCATGGCTGGGTTTCCCAGTCTTGTGGACGACCAATGGACGGCACTATTGGCGAATACGTGAGGATGTCCGAAACAGGTATTGGACTTTTGATTGATTCTTTTCAAACTTATTTACGTGTAAATGAAACTTGCGGGCTGTGGTTAAACTATTTTGACAGCTACACTAAGCTAGCAGGTCTGTCTTTAACTATTATGTCGTACTGTACGCACAACATGCAGTATTACGATGAGGGCGAAAACTTTTCTATGCTGGGGCATATAACTTACCCCTGGGAAGCCGCTGGGATGTATGCCCCCAATACAAAGTTTTCTGAAACTAACGACATAGAAAAAGTTCAGTTGGATAAGCAATTTCCATTCGGTTTAGAGGATTTACAGGATCAGAGCCAAACTCCAATTTATAGAGTAACCGATTATACGGGTTATCTCGGGCAAGGGTTTAATCGGACACTAATGAAGCCGGCCAAAGACAGCGGCAAACGATTAATGGTAGAGACAGACAAAGATGTCGGCTTGTTTCAAGAATTAACCGCATTGGACGGGGGATACTCACTACGGTCGGCTAAGCATATTATGCTGGCCAAGTATCCGTTAATACCCAATCCCAGACGCATCCGCGCGCCAGAGGATGCTAAAGGCGACGATTTACTAGAAAGGCCGGGTAAAGGAGAATATAAATTCAGCGGTAAATTTGGAGAAGGGCCAGAGCATAAAGTTCGAGATTGGAAAGACGACAAAGTTTCTTCAATTCCGAATATGCTGCGTCCTGCGGGTATTATGGATTTGTTAACCCACCATTATAATTGGAAATCCACTCACCCATTCTTCTACCATAAAAAAGATTATGATTACCCTGAAGAAGGAGACAGCACTAGTCCGCTTAAAGCAATTAAATTTTATCGTGGAAAAATGGCTGAATCTTATGTCGAGATCAGACCTAAACGTTTAAAAATTGACGATCGGTACCAAGATGTAAATTACTACAACACGGCATCGTTTATTACACTGGCAGAAGACGGAAGTATTATTATTGCGGATGGTTACGGCTCTCAGCTATTATTGGGGGGAGGTCAAATTAGGCTGGAGGCGGGCGGTGACATAATGTTAATGTCAGGTTCGCGCGTGGTAACCTTGGCAAAAGAAGCAATAATCAGGGCTAAAGAGAATGTAGATATATCCGCAACGGTACACGATGTTAGGATTAAAGCAGAACGAAATATGCAGTTGCTTGCTGGAAATGCAGGGTCCGGTGGGATGCTTTTAGAATCCAAAGGAAAAGGATCAACCCAAGCATACGAAGGTAGGATTGGAACTGAAGTTGCGGGGTCGGGTATAACGCTGCTAAGCCGAGGTGGCTCTGTAAACACTATGTCAAAAACTGCGTACATTCGCACAGGAGTAGACGAAGGTAATCCAGAAAGCAGCGGAGATTTGATCATTGATTGTGCTAATGGTCGTTCCAGCTTAGTGGCTTATGCTAAGTCCTTTGACTTTTTTAGCTCAGGCGGGCTGGGGCTATGGCATCAGCCGGTAGGCCAAGGTGCTGCATCCATGTCGCAATCTCATTATTTCAGCAGTAATTTTTCTAAAATACGAGGTGGACTAGTTATAGAAGGGGATGTGGCGATTGTTAAAAAAGGAGAACTCGGGGTGGCCGGTGGTGTATATGCTATGGGGGTTATTGGTTGTGCTAAAGGAATGGCTTGTTTAAAAGGGGCAGCAAATATTGGGGATAGCTCGATAGGGAATTTTGTACCAAGCATTGCTAAGTTTATTGAAGAATTTGAAATTGAGGGAGACAAGTTAACCCGGGCTGGCGATCCTATTTTTGCTGGATTTTATCCTAATTTTATCTGGAAAAATGCACAGCCAGGCAATAGCAATTTACTCGGTAACCAAATTGGTTTTTCGTACCGAGATTTATCGGCAAGGGGTAATGCTTACGATTACACTGCAAATAAGTTTTTCTTGCTGGAAACTCGATGGCAGCAGCTAGGGCGTATGGGTGTGTTACAGTCAGAAGGCGAGACTTGGACGGAAAAACTAGTGCATTACCAAGGGCAAGAATTATATCCATGGCCTGGCAAACTGAACTGGTTGACTGAAGAAACATTTTTAGGCTACAACGACGAAGACAAATTTAAACTATTTGGGACTAACGCAGCAAAAAGTCGTAAAGATAATACAAAAGATTACGAAGAGCCTAGCTTTCCTGACTGGAAAAAACGAGTTTGTGACGGAAATTATTCAATGTAAGGAGTGACGATGATTGATTTGACTAATATGCCTGAAGATGAACGACGTTTGCTGGAAGAAGTGGCTAAAGCCAAAGGGCAGACTTTAGAAGAAGCGCTAGTCTCACTTGGGCATATTCTACCGCCGAAGCAAGATATGAAGGTGGAATTTGTAGGTATAGCCGCCGTAGACGACAAGGCTGAAACGACTCCGGTGATATTAGAACCACCTTTAAAAATAAAAGCGGAGACTAGCACACCAATTGAAGAAGTAATCCCTAGCTTACCTAGCGATTTTGCTGTAGACGCACCCCCGCCCGCCGCGGAAACAGAAGCAGAAGAAGAATCTGGCAAAAAAGAAGACGAAGAACTAGGTTCTGCTTTACACATGTGCCCTCAATGTGGCTGGGATCAGCATATGCCGGTTATTCCAGAACCAAGCCAGTTTGAAAAGCTTGGGTTTTTACAGATGCTGTTAGGGCAAAAAGTATTTTCTAAAAAATATTTGCTGTACTCTGGTCATTTACGCCTAACCCTTCGCTCGTTAACTCTTCGAGAAATTGATGCGCTATACGAGGAAACATTTAGAGCCAAGAGAATGGGTATCATCGCGACAGACAATGATTTTTATGAGTACCTAAATAGGTTGAGGCTTAATCTTCAAATCGTCAGTTTATCTGCGCAGAACAGCGCTTTACATATTACATTACCAAACGGGTTGAGTAAAGAGACTCATCCCAATGCCGAATCATTCTGGGATGTTTTTTTAGCCGAAAAGAATCGAGCCAAGAAAGCAACAGAAAATAGCCTAACCCTCGTGGAGCAGATAAGAGATTACATACTTTCTGATGTACTACCTACGGAACATTTGCATCGTATTGCTTCGCATACTTGCAACAAATTTAATCGCTTGGTCGTCAAGATGGAGGTATGCGTTGACGACCCAAATTTTATGAACGAGATCGAGCAGCCAGCTTAACTATTCGATCTGCGTTAAAGGGGGTTATTGATTACAGTAAAGCAGATTTGCATAGCAGTATGTGGTGGACTCGCTGGAAATATTTGATTCATGCCATGGAAGAGATGGACCGAGAAAAACTTTTGCATTATGCTTATGACTTTCAACTAGCATTAGTCTCCAGCTCCAAACTTTCTTCCGAGGATTTTTCTAAGCTACAAAGAGAATGTAAAGTACTTTTTGCGGATTTAGAAGGAAGTTTGCGTCCTTGGCTTGGCCGTTCTTCGGAAGATCGTCATACTAAGGATGTAACTGACTTTAAAGAACAATGGAAGGCGTTAATCGGTTTCGATCTTGACGATACTGAAGCTAAAGCAAAATGGGAAAAGGAGATAACGGAAGTATCTTCAAATGTAGCCCGTAAGGTTAATGAGGCGCAGGCTAAAGAATCGGCTCAAGAAACTAACTTCTATGCTACATTGGAAAATGTACGGTTAAAACGGATGAGACAGCAAGGACGCATAAAATGAGCATGGATCCGACACAATTATCGTGGATGCAGGACGCCGGCATGGGGCTAGGCGCTGGTGGATTTTTTGCTCCCCACCCAGCCGGAGGTGCCGGCTATTTGTCCCAATTAGCACAAGGTTACACTTCTCCCATCCAAGGGCATGCGTTACCGGACACTTCTCCGCTAGCCCAACTTAATTTACAGCAATATGGCCTACCTGGGATGGTGGCGGGTATGGCCGGTAATGCTTATATGTCAAATAGAATGCAGCAGCAAGGCTTGCTGCCTATGGGTAACGCTGGCTCATATATGCAAGCGCACCGCACACGCGAACATTTAAGAATGAAAAACGAAGTTAGCTCAGGAGTAGCTAAACAAGACGAGGAGGGCATCTACCAATCGTTCAGAGGGGCTGCCGCCTTAGCCGGAATTCCTTTTAACCGAGAACAGCGGGATGCTGCCCGAAGTATGTCCGAGACTGTTGCTTCTTTTGGCCCGGCTTTGGCTATGCTAGCCCCTGATTTGATGGACGCAATGTCGGGAGAAAAAGGCAGTGTGCAGGCGATGGCTGGGCAGATGATGGACGCAAATCGTTACCGGGCTGACCCTATCACAGGAAAAATGGGATACAGCACAGAATCCAATAAAAACCTAGTAAACAATGTTTTTGACAACTTATTCTCTAAAGATAACATGGCACAGATGAATGGTATGCGCGCAGGAGATATGGGGCAAGCGTACCGGCAGCTATCTGCGGAAGGCTTGGTTGGCCCGACTGGAAGTTTACGTGATCGCACCATTCAGTCTCTTCAGCAAGCTCGGGAAGGGGGGATGGATCTAAGTAAAATAGATGGGGATATTAAAGAAAATACTAATCTTGCCACCTTGCCTAATGATGTACTAGCTAAACTTCGAAAAGATCCCGGCGTAGCCGCTAAGATGAGCAAGGACGATGCTAGTCAAATATCAGATCAGCTTCAAAGTTATGTTGGATCTCTCTCTGCAATTCGTGAAGTATTTGGCGAAAACGGTGATGCTAATGCACCTATGCCAAAATTAATAAATGCACTTAAAGCAATGACTTCAGGGCAGATGCAGAAATTTGATCCAGGCCAGCTTAAAGCTATGGTACGCGACATGCAGTCTATGTCGCAGCTTTCTGGTAAAAGCATAGATCAGTTAGTCGCAATGAACCAGTACGCTAACACGCAAAACTCACAGGTTATGGGTAATTATGGTGTTCATTTTAACCCTGCTTCAACCAAAGTGGGAGTGACCACAGGTATGGCATTTGCGGAGCACGGCGGGACTACGGGATTCGGAGCACTAAACCGAGAGCAGGCAGAGCAAGCGTCCATGGGTATGTTTTCTCGTGGGATGGGTTCTCAGATGTCTAATGCTTTAGGTGCCTTGACTCGAATTGAAGAAGCTGGCGGGTTTGCTCAAAACGGAGCCGGTAATGAAATGCGTGCAGCATTAGCCGCTGCCGATTCCGGGGCACACACCTACACATTTGTGGACGATAAGGGTGCTTCACAAACGAGAAACACTCCGACTAAAGAAAGCCAATTTAGAACAATGGTTGGGCAGGGTGCTGTAACTGGCATGGGAGCCTCTGACTTTAATATGATGCTGGGAGATCGAACTTCTAATCTGCGTGCCCTGTCCACCAACGAAGATAGACAGCAGGCTGCAATGCGGCAGCAGCCCGCAGAGATGGCTAGATTAATTTCTAGAAACACGGGTAATCGTTTAGCTTCTAGCGAAGTATTAAAACAAATTGCTGACCCCAAGCAACGTGCATTAGTGGCTGCAGAGTTAGGCAAGGCGGCTACAGCGGCTACAGATGATCTAACTATGGAGCAGTTACAAGACCCGGCACAAAGAAATCAAGCAATTGCCGAAAGAATACAACTAGAAGGAAGGAATCATGGTTTAGACATAAAAGACGAGCAAGCTAAGCTTATGGCAGTCACTTCCTTCGGACAAAGGGAGTCTACGCTTCAGTCTAGGATAGGAATGGACGCAACCTCTTATGCACAAGTACACGGCAAAGCAGTACGTGCAAGTCGAGACGACAAGCAGTCAGAAGTAAAGGCTCGCTCTGGCTTGAATGAAGCAATGTCGGGGTTAGGGCCAAAAGGTAGTCTCTTACAGCGGTTTTCTACCTCGGTACAGAAGCAAGGTGATAAAGGGGAGGATGCTAACTTAGACACACTAATGGGAGATATGTTTGCTGGTGATATAGATGAAGCCAAAGATAGGTTAAACAAACCATTGGAAGCTGTTCGAGATAGCAAAGAAAAAATTGACAATTTGATGAGCCGGCTGGAAGGAGCAACTCCAGAAGGCAAAAAAAATATTAATATAGATATAGCAGCAGAAACAGTACTATTAAAGAAGCACGTTACGGCAGCAAGGGAAGCCTCAGATATGCTCGGGATGACCGATAAAGAAGGAGTGTTTAATCAAGCAGATGTTAAGAGGGGTAGAGAAGCGGGACGAGAACTAGACCATTTTAACCGTATGGACCAAGTGAGGATAAGCGGAAGTACCGCCAATGTAACGGCCGCAGACAGAGCCGAGGCTAAGACTACTAAACTTACGGATGACGATTTATACGTAATGGCAGAAAAGGATCGAAGTAAAAAACTAGAAGAGGCAGATAAGCAATCGGAGCAGTACTGGTTGCCAGCAGGAGCCAAGGAAGTTTATAACAAAGCAATAGCTAACGGGGCTACCGCAGAAGTGGCTAAAAAAGCGGCAAAAGATCATTTACGCAGTAATGTAATTTCGGTCGAAGACAGAGCTAGAGAGTTAAGAACTACGCTGGGGGCAGATGCAACAGTTAACTCAATACAAGATAAAAACACACAAGATGCTATTATTCAAGGGCGGCGGGGTTCGGAGGACACACGACCTACAGTTAAAGCAGTAGATACTCGTACAGAAGAAATGAGAAAAGCAGAAGGAGGGCAGGAGAAAAAAACCAAAGATGAGGTGGATAAGCTTACTACCGAAGATCGTAAAACTTACAACACTAAGGAGAGGCAGTTAAAACAAAAAGCGGAAGATCAGCTGATTGCCGAAAATCAGTTACGCAGTCTTGGCATACTTAAGGCAGACGAAAGTTTAAATGCCAAAGGTAAAGATATTGCAAACTATACAGGTTTGAGCGGGGACAAGACAAGTCTACGCAAAGAATTGGTTGCGGCTAAAGCAGAAGACAGAGCTGCAATCGTTAACAAATATTTGGATAGCCAGCAAGTTCAACAGTTCTACGGTACCGCCGCCGAAGTTGCAAAGAAAAGAGATGCAGCAAATGCTTATGCCGCTTCCGACGCAGGAAAACAGGCGGCTAAGAAGACTGAATCCAGCCTAGACAGTCTCTCTGAGGTGCGCCGAGAATTCTTATCTGACTCTAAAGCCGTTAGCCGTGGCGGGGCTAGGGGTGTGATTGCGGCCAAGCAAAGTCAGGAGGCGGAAGAAGAACTGCAGACTCTGGCTAATAAGTATCATGGCGGTGATGTAGGCAAGATGGTGAGCAGCGGTGGCACTGCCTTAGATAAAAAAGGTGAGGCTGAACTTAAAAAGGATTTTGGCAAATTATCCGCCGAAGAAAAAACCAAAATAACTGAGCGTTTGGCTGCGTCCGGTAATGCCCTAGGTTCCTATTTCGCTGGGTTTGGTACTGCAAATCTTACCGAACAAAATTATGCTGCTTATGTTTCTCTTCAAGCCAAAGACGCAGTTGCAAAGATGAAGGAGTCAGTAGATGGGATGTCAGGCGGTGCCAGCCAGACTTATGCAGATTTGCTCAAGCCGACATCTGCAACCAAAGCAGCGGCAAAAGAGATGTTTGGAGGTAAAGCAAATGAAGGTCAAGAAAAAGGGCTGCAGGCTTTAAGTTCTGCCGCAGCTTTAAAAAATACAGATTTGAAAAAACTTTTCAGCACGCCAGCGGATCAAGCGCAACTAAAGGAGATTACTAAGCAAATTGCGCTAGGAGAAAAAGGTAACGTGAATACCTCTAACTTGACAAAAGATCAAGAAGCAGTAGTCAAGGCAGCCCAGGATATGGGCAGTTTAACAGGCTTAAACAAGGATCAGATTAAATCGTTAGATGTATTGGCTAAGTCAAATGCAAAAGACGACAGCAAGGAAGCCGCCGCACTAGGTATGACGCAAGAAGAGTACAAAGCAGCTGTTCAAGGAGAAGCTATCGACCCAAAACTTAAACTGTTTAAGGATGACTCGTCAAAAGGTACAGCTAAAGAACAGTTACAAAAAGCCCGACAAGATGAATCAGCCTTGGCAACCAACAAGACGAAGTTAGCGTCGGCACAGGCGGTGTTGGCTAGAAATAAAAGCTCAGAAGGGGCACAGAGAGATGTAGCTAGGTTAGAAGAACTTGTTGCGAAACAAACTGGTTCAAAAGATGAGCGGATAAAGGCAGCCGGATTAGATCCAACTAAAAAAGAAGATGTTCAAAAATACGAGAAACTTTTAGTGAATCAAGGAGGAGTAGCACAGCTTGAAAAGCGCAAAGCTGAGTATACGGCGGAAAGAAAAAAGCTTGCGGATGCAGGTATGTCCGAAGCGGATATTAATAAAAAACTGGGTACTATGACAGATTTAGAAAAAGACAGTCAAAAAATCGCTAAAGATTTAAAAGATAAAGACTTAGGCAGCGATGCGATGAATACTTTAGCGGACTCGTTTGGTAAAACAAGCGTAGACGAGCGTAAAAAATTCAAAGACGACATGGGTAAAGGTGGCGGTGCTACAGATAAAAACCGCCAAATGGTTGCCAATGTTTTAAAGGATGTAGGCAAACTAAAGGGTATTACCGGAGCTGCCGACGGCGACTCAGCCATTAAGAAACTAGATATGCTTACAGATGAATACGAAGCGGCTAAAACGCCAGAAGCTAAGAAGAAACTTGCCGAAAAATACAAAATGAAGGGAGAAGAATTGGACAGCATAATGAACAAGACCGAATTTTTAAAGATGAAAGACAATAAGAAGGACTATACAGAGAAAAACATGCACGACGCCATGAGCAAAGTTGGTGGAAAAGATATTGCGGCTGAAGTTAAAAAAGAAGCAGAGCGCACTATGAAACTAACTGGTACGCTATTACTTAAAGGAGCGGTTAACGGTGAAGGTAATTTGCACAATGGTACAGCCGTAGGTGGTTCATCCTAAAGGAGTAAGCTATGCCGGTCGTTTTCTCAAAAAATACTGGTCGAGTATTTATGCTCAGCGATGCAGTCGCCGAAGGTGCAATATCCATGGGAGGGGTAGTTGGCACCGCGCCCATCACTTATACGCAACACACGACTATCATCACACGCATTGGCGTTGCCGCTTCAGCAAATTTTCAATTTTTACACACAATTGGTAATGATGTTTATATCTATGTTTTTGGGGATAGAATGGGGCAGGTAGACCTGCATGGTATAAGCTTTGCGCAGCCGTGCGCCCAAGTTGGCCGCTTTGATAACACAGAAGAACACGGGTTTGAAAAAATGTTTAAATGGTACGAGGCTAACCGAATTTCGGCACGTCGTGAGCCTGTAACTGTAACTATCGGGGTTAAAAAATCTTTTCAAGGTTTTGTTACTTCGTTAACTGGAGACGCGCAAGACGCACAATACCGGACTATTAATTTTCAATTAACTATTTCTTTATTGCCCCCAACACCATAAGGTTAGCCATGTTTAATCACGCACGAACTCTGCTTTTAAACCTAGACGGTGATCAAGGGTATTTCCCTAATTGCCCGGGGGAAGAATTGATCCCTCAAAATTATAAAAAGTTAGAATTTCCTACTTATCTGGATGTGTTTCGTTCCCGTTTCTTTGGTGCTGACCCTGACAGAGCTATGCTGAATTACCGTGCGTGGCAGCTACTCCAGTTGCTTGAATCGACGGAACTGCAGGCACATATTCTAACGCTAGATCCGCGGATTACATACGATCTAAAAAGCAATAAACTTAGTTTGCACGATACATTTTTGCCCAAGATTACACAGCAAGGTGGCACTTCGGCACAGAGGCTTACTGTCATAGGTTCCCCGATTAACCCAGCTGCCACGGGAAGAACTACTTTTGATTACCGCATTAGTATAATCGGACCAAATATTCAGATAATTAGGCTTAGCCCTCCCTTAATGGAGGTACAACATCTACTAACTTTGACGGCAGGACTTAGCGAATATTTTTCACTTCCTCTGTCGGGATATAGATTCTGCGTGAATACGACAGATCCAGAAGTATCTTGGCAAGTGCAGGGATACCTTAGACCGCAAACAAGCTTGTCCGAAATTGAGCAAGGTTTACACAGTATAGGCGAGCCTTACTTAATTCAGCTATTTGGGACAGCTGCCGATGAGCCTTACACTACGTTTAGAAATTGCTGGAAAAAGCATCCTGAATTTGCTTATAGGCTGGGCAGTGCAACAGCGGCAATGGTCTACCGCATGGAAGAAGAACGCAGTAAAGTAAGAACGAGCATTAACTCTAATACTTAAAGAGGAGCCATGGCGGATAAATCAAATAATTGGGCAATGGTGGATTTGTCTGCACAACCAGGCGGGGCACAGTTAGTGCTACGCGTGTCAGGTGCCGATATTCCCGTAGCCCAATTTAGCATGAGTTACGGCTTAAACGACATTCCAAAGGCTACAGCATTAATTGCACTTGGGCGCGACGCAAGGACGGGCGAGCCATCCGCTATTTACGCCCAGATAAAGACGATTAAACAAATGGCCAGAGCTCGTGTATTTATCGTAGGTAATCTGGGCGACTGGTCTCCCCGTGGTGCAAACGGGGTTAAAGAATATTTTCCAACGAGTACCAACACATCTATATTTATTGGTTATGTGGCAGGAACAAGCTACCGCAGGTCATCAGGGCAAATCAGCTTAGTGTTAAATTTAGTAAGTAAATTAGTGGATTTAGCCCTGTCTTCTGGCGGCAGCAAAGATGTAGTACCTGGCTCGCCTAACGATTTGATGTTGCCAACATTAACTGAGGGTTCAGGTGTCAGCGGAGAAGCATCAAATAAATTTACAGACCAGTTAGAGCAAGATTTAATTATTGATTTTAGTGAGGCAATTTTAAAAGTACTAATGAAGGTGTCTGAAGAAAGTCAAATTCAAACACACGAGGCGGATTTTTGGTGTGGTGGCTTAGCACCCGCAGGTTCCCCGATTTCGGATAGGGCAGGTAACGGAAGGGCGGCAGCTGTAATTAAACCGGGCGCCGGGGATAGATGGCAAGGTATTAGTAATCTTGCCACAGGTACAGATGTGGACAAGTTTCTTACAAAGTATCCGCTTAAGGTGGGCTCAGCTTGTATACCAAAAGCGTGCTCTTTTATCGGAGGTCAAGTTTCGGCTTCACTTGCTAGCACCAGTATGTGGGGGATGCTGATTGGTTCAATTTTGCCTAACTTTGGCTGCGGTATTATCCCGTGGGCATCTGGAGCAATTATAGCTCCTATTCTTGACATGGCACGGGATGCTCAAATAACAATTAAAGCAGATGAATATGCAGATTTTGATTTAACCACTCAGTCCCAGCGCCCATTGTACGGAGTTGGGGTGATGGGTAACTTCGAGATGGGTACTCTTCCTCAATCTGAGGAGCCAAAGCTCTGTACTGGAGCTGTCTTTGTCGCTAAAAACGAGGATGGTAGTGATTTAAATGACGGTATGTGGTTATTTGTAAACACCCCGGGGTGGACTGATAATTGGACTAATAGCGAGCCGGGAACAGCAGATGGAGAGAGTAATCCAGATATTGTTAAAACACTAACTGAACCAAGTCACGATGCTGCTGGGATTGCAGTTGTAGCCATAGACCGCAAGCCAGAGGAGCAGCTGATACCAGTTAATGACGCAATGCAACAATATGCTAAAATGATGTATGCTAGTAACGCCTTACGCGGGCGAGAGGGTTCTATCGTGGGTAAGCTTCGGTTTGACGTCGCACCAGGTACTACTATATTAGTGCAAGCTAGAGGGGATAATTACTTGTCTGCAGGTGTGGATACCTTGGCCACGGATATGTATGCATTTGTGGCTAAAGTTCACATATCCATTAACGCGGAGAACGCCTCTGCTACTACATCTTTTGAAGTAACTAATTTACGCACTGCAGCTGAGAATAACTCCGGTTCAGAAAGATTCTCGATGCTTGAGCACCCATTCTTTGCAGAAAACTATTTTAAATATGTTCCTTTGGTTCCTATGCTTTCTGTTCCCAGTAAAGGCTACTGGGACCCGCCTAGTAATCCACCGCTTACGGCGGTGGCAGGGGAGGTCGACCAAACGCTTACGGCGGTGGCAGGGGAGGTCGACCAACCGCTTACGGCGGTAATAACTACCGCGTTGCCTCCAGCTATCTCGGGTAATGCTGATTTAACTCCTACGGCTGAAACGTCAGGGGCGACCAATTTTCTGCCCCCGATAGACGCACCTATTCGAAGTAATCCTGTCGTACTAACGGCCCGCCTGAGCTCCGTTAGTGATTCTGGAGAAGCAGGGCAAACAACAGCACAATAAGTTTAACAAGGAGTACTTAGTTATGATGGACGATTACTTAGAAGACGAATACAAACCAGCATTTCAAAGTTGGCAGCAAAATCAATCACCGGAAGGCAATGCTGCCTTACTTAAAGCCCTTGACCCTGTAGTGCAAAAGGGAATCAAAATGTACGGGTCTGACAGCCCGTTAACCACAAGTAGAGCTAAGCTGTTAACATTAGATGCAGTGCGAAAGTATGATCCTAAAAGGGCACGACTTCAGTCTCATGTGTTAAACCAGATGCAAGGACTTCGCCGAATCAACCAACAACAACAACAAGTTATCAGCGTTCCAGAGCGCGTGTTGTTAGAAAACCAACGGCTACATGGTTACACACAAGAACTATCAGACGAGCTAGGGAGAGACCCAACAGACGCAGAATTGTCGGATAAACTGGGCGTGTCTATGTCACGGTTTAAAAAAATTAGAAGTTATCAGCCAGGCGTTAATACGGGAAGACTAGATGCGGTTAACCCATTAACGGGGGGTACCGCTAGTTCAATCCCTAACCAACAACAGGACAGCTCCGATCTTTGGAGCGAGGTCGTATACCAAGGGCTTGGTCCTTTAGACCAGCGAGTTATGGAATTAACTTTAGGAATGCGAGGGCATAAAAAATTGTCGAATCAAGAAATTGCTAGTAAGCTTAGTCGCAGCCCCGGGGCAATTACTCAGCGTAAGACTAAAATACAGCAACTGTTAGACCGAGAACAAGCTTTGTCTCCTTTTATTGCGAGGTAGGCTATGCCACAAAAAGCTATTATTGATTATAATCTTGAACTCACCTTAAAGAAGTTCGCTAAAGCAAAAGGGGCAGCAGCTTCTAGCCGCGTTGAAAACGAGGCCATAGGTTGGTTCCGCCCCGAAGTTGGTAGACTAGTAGAACTTACAACTACTGACAGTACTTCGACTGTAGGTGCGTTCCCTCCTTCGACGACGCTGCAAGTGTGGGTAACTAATCCCAATGCAAAAGGAAAAGCTTCGGCCACCATTACAACTACTCCTGACGGCAAGATTGGTAAGATAACGATAAACGATGAAGCGCGTGGATCAGGATTTCTCTTAGATGACACTCTCCATATTAGCCCAGTAGACCCGACAATTGCCCGAGATTATCCCGGCATAAGAGATGTAGGGGCAGTCCCTGCCAAATTAACATGGGAAGGGTTTTTATTGCAGAAAGAAGATTTAATTCACATTCACAGTGCGTTCGCGACAGACGAAGCAGAAAAAAAGTTGATTGAAGCTTACACTGTAAACGATGCTGGAAATTCATCTGATGGTATTGTGCTGTCTTTGCAAATCGACTATTTAGCACAGGCAGAAAGAGCATACAGGGCGCGGGCGACTCAAAATTTTCCTCGCATGCTTACGCATCTTGCGTCCAGAGAAAAAGGACACGGGCAGCCTACCGGTGTTTTCTTAGGGCAAGCTTTAGACTATTTTATACTACTTTTAAAGCAAGGCGCAGATGCCTCCGGAGGATCAGTGTGATACAATTATCTGGAACGGTAGCACAATACGGCGGGCGCACTGTTGATTTCCTTGCATTTGACGGGATGAAAGTTAAAGGGGATACCCAGTTAACTCAAGCTCTGGTATTACCAGGGCAAGCCGGAGCACTGATTACCGGCATCGAAAAATTAGTTCAAAGAGTTCTATTGGAATTACTTACTGAGCGTGGTTCTTTAATCTACGACCCAACTCGTGGTACGCTTTTTTTAACTAAAATTCGTGCGGGGATGGTCGGCACATCTCAGGCTTTGTTTGCTGCTTTTAATGCGGCAGAATTGGAGTTGCGTAATACTCTAAAAATGGAAGAGGATAAACTGGTTGATCCTGCGGATGAGCGTTACAGTCAGATGAATCTTTTATCCGCTTCGTTATTTGGGGATGTTGCCACACTCTCCATACAAGTGCAGAGTATGGCTGCAGAATCTAGTACTGTTATTTACCCGCTCCGCATTTTAGCTAACTGAGGATGACAAGATGACATTAAATTTTTCTAATGCAGATTTATTTAGTTTAACGGCGTTAAACGCAGCAGATGTACAGCAGCTGGTAGACCGAATTGTCACACAACTGCAAGAACTAAACCCCAGTTTAGATTTAAAGCGAGGGGTATTCAAGGACACCGTAGCTTATTACCATGCAGTGCTGGAGGCCTCAATCCGTACTAGCTTAAGAAGGTACCAGTCAGCCAGAAGTCTACAGCAAATTCGGAACAACCCGGAGCTGGCCGACACCGCAGTAGTGGACGATGTTCTTTCCAATTGGGGTATAGCCCGTAAAAGCGGGACTAAGGCTATCGGCTCTATTACTATTGAGTTAAGTCAGGCACGCTCCGTTAATATTCCAACTGGTTTTTCATTTCAAGCGGCAGGTAAACGTTATTTTGCTACAAAAACATTTGTTGCCAGGTCGGCAGAATCGCAGTTATCCTTGACAACTGACCGGCTATTGTCCCATTTAAGTAACGGCAATTACGCATTTACTATTGAAGTAGCAGCTGAAAACGTCGGAGCTGCCTATAAGTTAAACGCAGGCGACTCTGTTGTTCCAGTTCGTTCTATCGCCGGCTATGTGACTAGTTATGCCACCTCTAGCTTTTTAGACGGGTTAGGAGAAGAAACCAACGAAGAGCTGTTGCAACAACTTCAGTTAGGTATAGCAGCAAAGACTTTATCTAACCGAACTAATATGCGATCGTTTCTTAGATCTATTCCTGCTTTTGCCTCGGTAACTAATCAATCTATTGTCGGGTATGGTGACGCAGAGATGTTGCGGGATCGGCATACAATATTTCCTGTCAGCTACGGTGGCAGGGTAGACTGGTATGTTCGAGGACAATTTCCATTACAACGGACACTCTTAACCGTTTCAGCAATATGCGTGGAGGTTGCTTCAACTACAAGTACTTGGCAATTTTCATTGGCTAAAAACAGTATTCCAGGGTTTTACGAAGTCAACAAAATCAGAACGGCGGCAGACGCAGGTTTAAATTCTGGATTTGAACCAAGCAGCGATACGAGGTCTACCGATCTAACGGGAGATGGGTTTTTACCTGACATTGCCACCGTGGCGGAAGGTGCTTATTCTGCATTTCAAACTTCGGTTATTCGTTTTGCAGACACATTTACTTCTACGGCTACTCTATCGGTGGGGCAAATTTCACAATACCTTTGCGAAGTCACTGGAACACCGTTTATCCGAGAGATACAAGAGCTAGTCGCAAGCCGGGATGTGCGAAGCTATGCCGCGGATGTGTTAGTCAAAGCCCCTGTTCCTTGCTTCGTAGATGTCACATTAACCGTCAATAAAACGGCAAGTGATGTTGTACCTCCAATCGATGCAATTAAGGCTGCTATTGTAGCTGTAGTCAACAGTACGGATTTTATCGGGAGGCTGGACGGTTCTATTATTATCAAGGAAGTACATAAGCTTTTGCAGAATAGTTTAAGTGTGACAAATTTAGATTTGTTTGGGCGGATACGCAATCCAGATGGAACAATCCAGTACCTCAGAAATTCAGATTCTTTGATAGTGCCAAACCAGCCGGATAAAATGGTTACGGCTAAAACCGTACAATTTTTTACCGAAATTTCCAAGATAACAGTTAATGTTGCTTCTACCCTCTATACTGCAAATTAAATAGGAGTCGAGCTATGTCGCGAGAACACAAAGGCCGAATTGAAGCTATACGCTTGTTTAAGAAAAACGGAAATAATCAAAATTCACCACAAAAAATGAGTTTTGCGTTGGATTACTTAACCTTTTTTGGGTATGTCGCTGTTGAGCTTTTGCATAACATCGATTACTCCAAGCTTGAAGAAGCGGTAAAATCATTTCAAAGTTTGTTTAATCTGAAAGTAGATGGTGTTATTGGGCCTAAAACATTAAGAGCCATGGAAACGCCGCGTTGTGGCTGCCCGGACAAAATTGACCCTAAAAACAAACACCATATTCAATTTATGCAGGCACAGGCTGTTGCTGCCAAACAGCGTAGCCGCTGGAATAAGCAGGGGCTTACTTACGCAGTACAGCAATATGTCGTAGGTTTACCTAAACTAGCCCAAGATAAAATATTTTCTACCGCCTTTCGTGCATGGGATGATGTCTGTGGTTTAAACATTACGCGCGTTAAAGGCACAAAAAAAGCAGATATTGTGCTTGCCACCGGGAAAGGAATACAGCATAATTTTGATGGTAGCGGTGGTACTCTGGCTTGGGCTTACATGCCCAAGGGGAATGACCAGCAGCTGTCGATGGAATTTGATTTAGATGAAACTTGGATTTCTCAACCCACGGATCGTGGAATTATGCTGCTTAATGTTGCTTGCCACGAATTTGGTCATCTTCTTGGTTTAGACCATTCAAAAAATGCCGGCGCGCTGATGGCTCCTTACTACAATCCATTCATAAGCGGACCTCAAGAAAATGACGACATTAAACGCATTCAAACACTCTACGGATTAAATCAAAATGTAAAAGCGGTTAAAAAAGAAACAAAAAGCATATTAGTCGTAGAGTTAAAAAAGGGTCAAAAACTGGTTGTTACCCGTACTTAAAGGAGTAATGTTATGGTAATAGATTTGGCGGCGACAGTTACTTGGATCAAGCCTGTACTAATTATTCTGCTAATGACAATTGGAATAGTTTTTTTTGCCGTTCCTTGGCTGAAGGAAATGATAGGCAAGCTTCCTTCTAAGCCAGCGGAAACACCACAACCTTCCCCCAGCGCTAAGCCTAAACAACGAAGCAGCGACGCCACGCCACCGGCTGGAACTGCAGAATATCTGCATATTGTCGAGACAACTGCCCCTAATGCCGACCCTACCGTATGGTGGGAGTACGCAAAAGCTGAAATGACAGAAGCCGAAGTAGCAATTGCCGAGGCTAGATTAGCTCAGCATGCTCCAGCTACTTCCGCTAATATCAACAAAGAAGAAATAAAAAACTAACCGTAGGAGAATCATTATGTCTTTGCGACACATAGGTCTATTGAGTGGAATTCTTGGTTTGTTATTGTTGGTCTTACCTTTGTCTAATGACTCGGTCGCGATCGAACCAGCTACAACTACGGCCTCACCTAAACAAGTATTTGCCACTTACGAGAAGTTATGGAGAGCGCATGCTAAAGCCGCAGCAGACAAGCTCGCTTCTACTGAAATTAAAACGGAAAAGGAAATTTGGGAATTCATTGCGGCGGGGCAAGAGCCAGCACGAAAGGCAGCTTTTATGGATTTAGCAAAAAGCGAACAGGACTATTTTGACAAGCAAGGTGGTTGGTCGGCGAAAGCCCATGAAAAACTATTAAGGAGTTATGCAAAATGAGTGAAACACAAATGTCTGGCAACTGGAAAAAAGAAAAAGAAGACTACAGCTTTATTCGTAATCTTTCTAAAGCTCCTATGACTACAACCGCATGGAAAGAATTCGTTAGGCCCGTTGAAGTTGACATCAAGTGGCATCGCACCGAAGATCAAGGGCAGATTGGAAGTTGCCAAGGGCATTCACTTACTTCGGCGCTAGAACGCTTAGCTTTTGTACGTGGTGAGTCTGTGCAATTGTCTGAAATTTTTGCTTATCTTGCTTCTCAAAAACTAGATAATCTTCTAGGTGCGGATAAGGGTTCTACTATTTCCGGAGGTTGTCAAGTTGGACTTGAGTATGGTTGTCCTCCTGAGGCGCTTACAGGTTACCCTAAAAGCTATCCCGGCAGGGCGGACCGTGCCGCGATACTAAGTACAGCCAACTACGAAGCTGCCCTGCCTTATAGAGCATTATCCCTGTGGGAAGTGCCCGATGATCACGAAAAAGTTCTAGATTTTATTGGCGGGGGCGGTGCAATAAATTTTGGTATCGATTATTATGATGGCTTAATCCCTGCGGATAGAGTTGTACGCACTTACAGCCCACCACGCCACCCCGACGGGGGGCATGCCATGTGTGCCCTAGGCTACGATAAAGACGGAAATCTGCGTGCCGCCAACTCTTGGGCAGATGGCGGTTATTTGATTACTCCCGGAGCTTGGAAGCAGATAGTAGAGCACCGAGATACGGCAGCAATTGGGTTAATGGGCAACAAGGAAGCCACCCCAGTTGATTGGTATCATAATTCACCTTACTACAAATTGAGGCTAAAACCAGAATGAAAAATACATTAACAATCGTGCTTAACACATTTGTGTTTGGACTGGTGTGTCTTATGGTCTTTATAGCTTTACGCCCGACAGATTCAGCTAGCATAGCTGCCTCGCCTGAATTGGCAGAAAGCGTGTTAGCTAATTTTAACCGGCATGTAAGTGAAGTACTTGCCGGCAACCAAAAAGTCCAGTTAGACACGCTGATTGAACAAAAGAAAATACTACAAAAGATTGACGCAAATGTAGATAAACTGATCGGCAATACTACTTCCGACCCTGCTGTTACCGAAGAAAAAAGGAATGTACAAATTGAAGTAATGCCGCCTACTACCTACCGTGGGATATTTCGTCGAGGTGCCTCAATTCGGACACCAGCAGCCGGAACGGGCAAGTGAAGCTAAACTCTAAAGAACCAGTTAGGTTCTACTGGAATAAACATGAATTACCCAATCAAAATTTCACCATTTGCCTATGACTTGCTGTGTGGCTTACTGCAGCGAGGCGTGGTAGAACACGAAGGTAAGCGGTTAGATTTTTCGGAAGTCCAGAACATTTCAATTCAACACGGGGTTATGACTTTTCAGCCACCGGCTAAAGTAAGCGTCGCAGTGGGCCCTATAAAAATAAAGACTACCATGTCCTCTCTTACAGTTTGTGCCGACGGAGTTGAAGTTGAAATTGATTATTCGCCTATTAACATCAAGGTAATACCCCAATGAACTGGATAGCATTAACAGAAGAATGCTGCGGTACACAAGGTTGTTCGTTATCCGCAATTCCCAAAACAACCCTAACTACTACTTCCAGACGAGTTGCACAGGGGGTGCTAAAAAAACGAGAGAATATTAGCAGGGTGGCACTTGCGGTACAAAAGGCATACGAAGCTAACCCCGCCGGAACCAGAGAACAAACGCAAGAGCAAGCTACTAAATTTATTGTAAGTAGTTTTATTTTTTTCTTTATCGGAAGTCTGCTGTTAAACAAAGTAATGAGTATCGCATTAACGTGGTTTTTAGATTATTTATTTAGACCAGAAAAGAATGAGTAATGACTTACCGCTACCCGCAGAATGATTTTGATGACACAGATTTACTTTTAAATCTTCTAGGAAGTTTCTGGGCAACAACCTATCAAGGAAATGAATTAATTTCAAACTTATCTGGCGTAGCCGGGCAAATGGCACAACAGACGTATATGCAGCTGATGGAACTCGTAAACAGTATTTCTAGATTTAATGTTCCATTGTTCCACCAAAACAACTGGTATGCCTTGAATTTGCGCGAAACGCAGCTAAACCTAGATTTAAACTTATTACCTAAATATGCCACGCAGACCAATCAGACTTACACCTCGGATAATCCCTTAGGCTATGGACAAGCAATACATTCAGCTTATTTTGTATACACCAAGCCGCAAGGTTTAACCGACGTAAAGCTTATGTTTAACCGGTTGACTTCCCCTACCGTGGCGTTGGTGCAGGGGGTAGACTACTGGCTAGAAGACACGATTATTGTTTTTCGAGCTGACCCCTTTAAGAACGATTTAATCGCAAAACGAGATTTACTAAACGATAAAGGCGAACTCGCAGATAAAGAAATAGTATTGTGGCTGTATCAAGGAAAATGGGAATGGTACACAACTTATAAACAATTTGGATATGCGCTTGGGTTGCAGTTGAAATCAAGCGAAGGATATAAGCAGTTTATTAACGCGATATTTGACGCTTTTGTAAGTGGCACAAGTATTCGCACACAAAAGCTGGCCCTAGCTGCAGCTTTCGGTGTGCCTTTAGTTATAGAAGCAAAAGAAACTGTTGAAAAAATAATTAAAGACGCAGATAAACTTAACATCATTACAGATCAACATGCCTATCGGTTTCCACTAACTGCAACACCCCTCGTACAGGAACAACAACAAGTAACCGCCGGAGATGGGCTTACCGATCTTCTGCAAGTATTTGAGTTTACTCAGGGTAAACAAATTAACCCACAAGACATACCTGCTCTTTCCGTAGGCGTTGGGCTAATACCTTACGGGTTTCAAGGTGAATTAATTTTTGAAAATATTGAAACTCCTTTACTTGTCGAGCTTGAAGTTGCCGGGTTTACTAAGGTATCTTGGAAAATTGGTGGCTACCCTTTTGACGCAGACAAATTTTGGGAGGATGTGCATACGGCAGGGATAGCCAAAAATCAAACAATTGCAATGCTTCTGGATCTACGGGGCACACGTATAGGTCAGCCGACTGCTGCAATGCTCCCTAGTAAGATAAATCCATTACAATTTCTTACCGATAATATTTTACGCAATAACGCTTATGTCGTGAAGGTTAAAGCTGGGGTTTCTCGGGCAGCCCGCCTCCCTTTTGTACCCACCGAACAATTGCGTAAAATTCAACCACCGCACACTTTGATGTTATTAAATGTGGAATTGGTCTACGCTGATAATTATGTTAGTATGGAATCCGCAGGTACTGAAACGGACGTAGGCTGTGCAGAAAATTTATCTTTTTTTCCGTGCACAGTAAACACAGAAGCCATGGCGGCATCGGCATACATGACTGAACAGGTAAATATTACTACGATTGGCGGTCGTTGTATTTAAAATACAGTAAGGATTTATATGCAAAATTGTTTAAATGGCAGCGAAAACATTATCGGAAAAGTACGAGTTTACAGCGTGACAGACAACAGCTGGACTGCGGTTACAGAGTACAACCATAACCTTGTACTGTACCAGTGGGCAGAAATTGCCTCAAAATTATTAACGACAGGCGACAGCCGGTTTCGTATTGGCGGGTTGTACTTAGAGTTTGCGAATACAGTTAGCCCTGGCGACGCGGTGGCAATGCCTTCGCTGGATCGCTCCCGAAATGTAGAGTATTACAACGCTCTATCCGGAAGTGCCACTAAAGACTATTTACGCGTGCCTTTAACGGCTAGCCCTATATCTTCGCAAGGAACAGGATTAAGCAATAATCAAATAACTTTTTTTGCACGAAGTGGTGGGATAGCTGGAGTACACGGTAAGCCTTTCTCTTATGCTTCTAACTCTGTTATTATCGGCGCTTCCCTTGTGGCATTCGTCGATGCAACGGACGCCACTCGTGATTTGTTATTCAGCAGCTTCTATTTTGCAGAAGAAGATCAGCAACAAAAAACTGCGACTAGCCAAGTTGGTATTGAATGGGTGCTGACCCTACAATAACCACGGCTCGCTTAAATGGAGAACGAAGGGATGAGCCTAGAACGTTTTATCAAATTTATTAGCGAAGGTGAGCCAGTCTCCCCCGGTACAGCTAATCGCCCGCTGCAGCAACTAGACCAAAATATTCAGTATCTGTGGGATGTTATTCAAGCTGCTGCTTTAGGTTCTACGGTTTATGCACGGGCACAAACAATCGAAACTACTTTAAAAGTGGGGCAACCTGTTTATTTTAATCCAACTTCCAGCCGATTTGAGGCAGCCTTTGCCTCCACGGAATCGGATACTGTTACAGGTTATCTGACCGTTTCAGACCAAGCACAAGTCTGGGGTATCGTAGCTGAAAAACACAATGCGACGCTGGCTGATATTTTGTTGTTCGGGTATGCCCAGCTAGATATTCGAGAAGCACTTGATACAGTAGTAGCCACCGGAGAAAATGTCCCAGCCGCGACTTGGTATCTGTCTGGGATGAGTGTCGGTACTCTCACGAGACAACTGCCTCCTGTTACCATCCCTGTGTGTAAAACTAACAACAGTGGTGGCGTTTACGTGAATCCAAGTTTTGTGGATTTTTTAGAAAATCACAGGCATTATGCTTTTTCGCTGACAATGCTTCCTGCGGGGGAGGTAACCCCGCCTGCTGTAAATGCTTCCCATGTAATTACAAATCCGGATTTTAACTTATCTGGTTGGTTACCAGCCGACAACTCCGTTTTTGAAGGAAAAGCACCGGCTGGGGCTAAGTTCGGCTACAACTTATCTAAAGATTTACCCCTTAAAAATTTATACCCTCCTGTACCTTTACAATCTGCTTGCATTCAGATGCAGCGTCCTAGCGTCTGGGATACTTCAACAGAACATCGCTGGTATGGGCAGCAGCTAATGGACGATTTAGCTGTAATCGACAGAAATGGTATTTGGTGGATGAGCGACTGTTACGATGAAGTTCCCTGGCCCACTGATCTCGCCACTGATAGTTCGGTCAGCACTAGTTATGGTGCGTGTGCCCCGCTTGGTCGAGAATATGTTTTAAAGCTGTACTACACTCGGGTTGGTTTTGCTACCGACATATCCACAGTAACTAGTCTTAAATCGCTAGATTCTCGCCTAATTATCAACTGTGCCGGCAAAGATGTTCCTGGAACTACAGGAGATTTAGACATTGATCTAAATCTGGCTTTTATGGTTGGAAGCCAGAACTTGACCGGCTATCGTGTTTTTAAAGCATTTGATCCAGTAACTAACACTTTTAATGCTGGACCCGTAGCCGAAGGTGTTTACGCAAATTCTGCTAATGTGTTATTGTCTAGCCCGCACACTACTGTTGATGCGCTGAACCGTACCATTTATCACGGACCAATTGGTCTTGGAGTAATAAGCCAGCCAACGCAGGAATTAGCTAGCCAACTTGTTCGATTAGATGGGGTAACTGAAGAAAGTTATCCTGTGCTATATCTTGGAATGCCGAATGATATAACTACAAGCTATATTGTAAAATTTGAAGTCCCTTCCGATGCGCCTACAAATTCTAATTTTAAACTGAGGTTAAGGTTGCTTGGTAAGGTAGCAAGTACATTACCGCAGCTAACCGTTTCTTACTATACCTCTGTACGGCCTTCGGCAGGTTTGACAACTCCCGTAACTGTAACTCAGAGTTACACTGCTTTGACAATTAATACAGTAGCGGTAGTTGGAGCTAATCAAGCGGTAGAAGCGGAAAGCTCCGCAATTAGTCTAGCTGCTGGTACTATTATTTACATTAAAGTGCAGCGTACTCCTAGCGATGTTGCGGATAATTACGCAGGTGAAGTGGGAATTATGCAACAAACAGGGATATTGACAGCAATATAATGGAGGGCAAGGATGCCATTATCTCAGTGGAATTTAGATTTTCTAAACCATAATGCGCAGCGTAGTTATCCGTTGACTGCGGAATCAACTAAGCAAGATGTTACAATGTCGTTTGAAATTCCAACCGATTTTCTTGTAGGGTTAGATTTGTCTGTGTCTCCCGCTATGGATATGGAGACTGGGCGATTTTTCATTAGACAACTTGGTCTATTTGCTTCTGGCATTCAATTAATCATAGCTTACGACACAGGGTTCAGCCTCGTAGATGTAGCCACTGGTTTAATACCTACTACCACCACTATTAGAAACAAAGTCTTTGCACTTAATGGCATAGGCGTTTACACAGACATAAGCGGTAAAGTGATTATCGGGCGAGTAGATACTATCCAAGAGCAGCCTAGCGGTCTGTTTACTTTTGCTCTGGAAGATACTCGCATCGAACCGCAGGCTATTCGCCCCATGATTAAAGGTATATCTGCAATACGGGTGTCCTCCGGCGTAGGCGGAGTCAGCCAAAATTTGTATGGCGATATTGAGTTAGTAGCTGGCACTAACATTCAAATTTCTACTGCAATAATCGGGTCAGAAACAAAGATTATTATAAGTGCATTAGCCGGTGAAGGCACTATCGAACAATGCGTCTGCGAGGGAGAAGCTGCTGCTATACCCTGCATTAAAACTATTAACGGAATCGGCCCAACTACTGGCGGTAACTTTAATTTTATCGGTGATGACTGTTTACATTTTACTCCGGCTGTCAATGGGCTTAAAGTTACAGATTCTTGCTGCACTCCTTGTTGCGGGTGTGCGGAATTAGAAATTATTACTAGAGATTTAGAGCGTTTTGCAACGCAGCGCAACGCTTTAGACTTATTTGTTAACCAGTTATCGGCAGAAACAGCTACTTTCGACATGACCGTGCTCGGTGCACGCCTTGGGGATCGGCGCTGTTTGACCTGCACATAAAATTATGAGTAATACACGAGGGCGACAACCAGTTGGCTTAAACCAGCCCCCAAGTGGCGGGTCTGCCTATCCGTTTGTATCTCCTTCGGTTGATATTTTGAATTTATTGGCTGACTTCTTTGTGTCGTTCGATGACCTTTCTGACACGTTTGTTTATCCTCTATATGTAGCTTGGATGCACGGATTTGGCACTGTGACTACGGCACCACCCGTGGGCTGGCCTGCTCCTGCCCACACTCACGATCTTGTGGTAAGGGATGCTAATGATGCAATAGTATTTAACTCTACCACTGCAATTCGTTTTACTACGGAAGTATGGGACAACCGCTTATTAATACTTGAATGGACAACTGAACACAACATATGTCGTTGTGCTGTGCACACAGATTGGACAGATGCAGACATCAGTGACTTACAGTCTCGAAGCTATACTACATACATTGTTCCAGAACGGGGCGAGTTACAGGCAGACACCTGGTATAAAATGCCTAAACGAGTATTGTCACTTAGTGTCGGGCTTACCTACATTACAAAAAGCAATATAACCTTAGCTGAAGGTTACAATGTGCAAATTTCTCAAATTGCGGCCACCCCTGCTTTAACCCTGGCTAACTTTAATCCGCTAGAAGACCAAACAACCAAACCTTTAGTGGAAGGCACTAGGAACACGCAACAAATTTTGTTAGAGGCCATCCCATTAGCCGGATTGGGCGTATTTCCGGGCTGCGTTGATCAAGAAAAAGTAATTCGCACAATCAACGCAGTCCGCAGTAACCAGCATCAAAACTTTTTATACGACAGCGAAGGTTGCATAAGAGTACAACGCCCTGTTGTGCTTAATTCTTCTTCGCCCCGTATTTTTCACTACGGTACCGCTAGCTTACCCGCTGCGACGGAGGCTGCTGCCGCTATTCTTGTCAGCAATGATTGCAAAAATTGTTGTGACTGCACCTATTTTGCTCAAACTTACCAAGGGTTAAAGCGCCAATGGAATTTATTTAAAAGTACGGCAGAAAATGCAGAAAAAGTCCGAGACAGATACGCTCAAAATAAAGAACGATGGTTGGTGCAGAAACAAATACGGGAAGCAGATATATTGCGAGTGCGCATCTCGTTGGACGGTAAATGTAAAATACGGTGGGGGATAGCTTTCTGTAACGCCAGTAAATGTTGCTTGAGCAATGTTACAGTATATTTAACTTGGCTTCAGTACCTCAATGGTGTTTTACAAACACCTGTCCTCCCTCAATTTGATTGCCCTCCAACTATGTTAGACGGGGACGAGCAATGTGATGGGCCTATCCCCATTGTGGCAGCCCAAATAAATGCGTTAGGTAACGCTTCTAAACTCACATGGGGTTACAGCAACCCACAGACTGTTACAACTTTATACGGGAGACACTGTATGCCGGATTGCGGCAGTCATCCCGATGGGGCTTTAAAATTTAAACTTCATGTTTGCATAACATGGGAAGCCGCACTTAAAAATCCAGCAACTGGCGAAGCCTGCGTGTTTCCCTCCGTGCAGTATTCTGCAATTCCAGACGCAGTTCAAAGTATTTGGGGAGCTTCTGGGATGGTTTTACCTGCAAACATTAAAGACGAAAAAATAACTCCTTTAACCGTAACCGATAAATCGAACCCCTTCTGTAGGCGCTGTAGCTGCGTAGAAGAATTAACTATTTAATGGAATGTTAGTATGCCGATTCGCAATAACCATTGGTACAACCTTAACGAACAGCGCTTTTATCCGCTGGACGATACTGCGTCAGCTCGCTCGGACAATGGCGACTTGCTACCAAATTCTTTAATCGCCGACTTACGCTTATGCTGGCCTAGAGAATACGGCGAACATGCTTTCATTAGTGCAGCCACAAGTACGCCTGGTTTAGTTACTGTACTTATTGAAGTCGCAACCACACTAGAAAACAATCCGAGTGATTCCGTATTAATAGCAGGTGTAACTCTTCCTAAGACAGAATTAACCAACGGCAGAACTTATGCCTTAACCACGTTTAAACCAGGGGTTGGCGGATTTATTGTGTTGGGTACAAACTTAGAGCAGGCATACTCCGGTCGTTTTAGTTCTCCTTCTCAATCTTTGTTAACTCCTAGGGCTGCCCGTCCTAATCGTGCACCTCCTGTGCCTACAATCAAAGTAAGCGATGCAGCCACAGCTCTATCCGGATTAGTTAAACTAACTGCAACACCTCCTTTATATCTAGAAAAAGAAACACGCATTATCTACGGGGTAGAATACTCTAATGTTATTGTTTTTCGACTAAAGGAGGGCAGGCAGAACGCAGGAATAGTGGCCCTAAATGACTCAGTTTTTGCCACTTTCTCTGGGCCTTGTGGCAAGCGAGCAGGCTCGAAAACTTGCAGTGACCCGCAACCTGTGCAATTTATTAACGGCGTTGCCCCGGACTGTGCCGGAATACTTACTTTAGATTTTCAAGGATGTGCGGTTGTCGGTAAAAATACAAAAGATTGTGGAATTATTCTAGACTGTTCCTTAGGTTTATCCGCTAGCTGTACCCCTCCGTACTTGCCAGTATTGCTTACAGGAAAATTACCAAGCGAATCTCCGCGAGTTGTAATTCCTCCAGTACAGCCTCCTATGCCCCCTGCTGTGTCGACTGTAAGCATCAGCGATGTGGTAGAAACCATATTAAATCTACCTTACTGTGATACTTTTGATGAAATGATTGCCGTCGGATTTTATCCGGTAGGTGACTCGCTTTTTAATTTTGTTTCTGACGACAGCCCGGGAGAAAACGATTGTTGCGTAACTGCTTCTACATCGCATGGTTGCGATATGTCTATATCCGTATCCCACGCATATTCCGTCTCCTATTCCAACTCCCACCGTAATTCCTATTCATTGTCTTACGATAAAGTGTTAGAAGCTATAGAAATTGCAAGCAGTTACGCCACAATACATCCAAATGCACAAGCACGCACCAACATTTCTATTTGGACAATGGATATTCAAGCACTGTACCGCAAGTATACAACAGATGTCAAAATCATCAACGGACAACCGGGGAGTAAAAAAAATGCAGGAATTATTTTAAACTACAGACAAGTGTTACCAAATGTATTCAATTACTTAGTTGCGCTATTAGATGTCGAAACAAGCACTTTTGGAATCTACTTTTTTAACGGGTTACTTCTTGCACCTTTCAGCACAACAGTGGTCCCAGAGCTTAAAACAAACGACTGGTACCGCATTAGTTTTTCAGCACTTCCGGACAGCATAACGCAAACTAGCGTGCAGCTAATTGCTGATTTAACCGGCATTACAAACCCAGCGGTGACTGCAACGCTTTCTACCTCGATATCTTCCAATCTGTGGCAAACAGACGCAGGCAATGCCGGCGTGTACGCCAAACGCTCGTGCAGCTATTTTTCATTCTGGCGCGTGGAGGAAGTTGGAGTATGACAGCTATTCGTTTTCCGGAGTTCTTGGACTCACTAGAAAATACTAAATATCCATTTACACCTACAGCTGCTTTAAGCAACGGTAAAGTTTCATTCTTAGAAGGTACTTTTCTAGACGCGCATGTCTACGCCACGACAAGTTTTTTTAGATATTACATTTCAGCCGTAGTAGTAGAATCCGGCAAATTTACAATTCATATAGGGGATGAGGCAGCACCTAGAAGTTTATACGGGGAGATTGATCTACCTATAGCGATTAAAAATGTGCAGCTACAGGATGATTACGGTAGACCTGCGGGCATACTTGTTTCAAACCCTGACCGTTTGGCCGTATTGGCTACTTGGGGGATCGGTACCCATACATTTGAAAGAGGGCAGACAGAGTTTTGTGTTACTTGTCAGATGCCCATACCTAATCCGGGCGTATCTGGGTTTCTGCTGGAAACTGGGGAAATACTAAGTGGTAAAGTTTGGTTCGTAGGTGACGATGGCGTTGTTGTTTCTATTGCTACAGCGATTAATTCACAAAATAATTTAGTAAGCTCATTACAAGTAAACGCAATAGGCGACCCACTTTACTTGCAAAGATTATGCAACCCGTCTAACATATTTACTCCGGTTAACCCTGTGCGTATACTCAGAGTGGTAAATGGCGAAAACACATACGATTGTTTGCCGGACGTTCAGGGAAACTTTAATTTGCAGATGAATGATGACATGGCACCAGATGCAGCTTTGCGAATTCGTACGACTGCTGAAGGAATAATAATAAATGTAGAAGGGTCTACTACGTAGATAATTGTGAGATAATATGGCGATACCTAATTTTTTCAACGAAAACATTAACCGTAGTTTTCCATTTCAACGAGCAACAGTAGGGGTAGGTACGCCTACTAGTGGTTCCGTAACGATGAGACAACTGCCGGATAACTTTATTGCAGATTGTGGCTTTATTTTAGGCCCTGAATCTGGTTTTATTGACGGGATTCATTCTGTCTTTCTACACAAAATTTCGCGTGTCAGCGAATCGTTAATTGAATACGAATTCCATTCAAATGCACCTAATTTGCTGGATAGTTTTTTAATATTCAGAAGGGATATTGCTGACCCGATTTACAGCACCGAGTTTGTGGAAAGCGATGCCCCGTTTTACGCCCCAGTTAGCCATTCTCTTTCTTTATCCATATCAGTCCCTTCTGTGACTTGTGGAGAACCTTTCTGGTCTGGTTATCTTGTAACTGGGCCTCTCGTTGCTGTTACGTCTCGCTTATCCAACGGGGAGGTAATTGTCCGTGTTGAAAACGACGAGACATTGGTTGAACCTGCATTACTCCAGAATTTAAACCAAAGTCAGCTTGTGTCGTTAAATATTGCAAACGCGGACAGAACTAGAGCAATACGCCCAGATAATTGCCCAGCGAACTCTTGGACTTTTCCGACTGGTCGTATTTATGTGGTACAAGAATGCATGCAAGGAAATTTACGGCTGCAGCCTGGTTATAATATGGAAATAAACCAAAATTCACTTACTAACACAATTGAGTTTGCAGCAAAAGTAAAAGCAGGATTAGGAGAACCCTGTGAAGAATTTAAGTTATTTCCGCAAGAAACTGTACCGGCTGGGGCAAGTAACAATTTATTTGCGGGAGATTATTATTGTAATGAAACATTAAGATCAATAAACGGGCTACAAGGCCCTAATTTGACATTAATTGCTGGCGTAGGTGTATCTATCTTACCTGACAACGCCAACAGTACTGTAACTATAAACATTAACTTAAACGATTTACAAACATGTTCTTACGCCACAGTATCTGAATCTATTTAATAGGAGAGAAAGGATGGGGCACAAAGCATACGCGGCACAAGGACCACAAGGACCAGTATTTGACATTATCAAATGCGATGTTCCTAGTATCTTTCCTATTTCAGCCGACGATTGGTTAGCTAATCCTCAAGTGCCACAAGCACCTGCGGATATCGCAGATTGCCCTGTAACTTTAATCCCAATTTTAGAACCGGAGCCACTGTGCCCCCAATTAACATTTCAAAAAGGTTCCCAAGGTTACGCTACTACTCGTATTGTGCCGGCTGGTCAACAATGTGCATTTTTTAAAATTACAAAAAACGAATGTTGCGAATTTGATATTAGTGTGGATTTATGTTTTCCACAGGGGCCACAGGGGCCACAGGGGCCACAGGGGCCACAAGGACCACAGGGGCCACAAGGACCACAGGGGCCACAAGGACCACAGGGGCCACAAGGACCTCAGGGGCCACAAAGCCCACGAGGACCTCAGGGGCCACAGGGGCCACAGGGGCCACAAGGACCACAGGGGCCACAAGGACCACAGGGGCCACAGGGGCCACAAGGACCTCAGGGGCCACAAAGCCCACGAGGACCTCAGGGGCCACAAGGACCTCAGGGGCCACAAAGCCCACAAGGACCTCAGGGGCCACAAGGACCACAAGGACCTCAGGGGCCACAAGGACCACAAAGCCCACAAGGACCACAGGGGCCACAAGGACCACA